>Ga0307374_10001123_pt1 | contig 50276 bp, 38 predicted proteins | sample OX3MG_FD_202532 | JGI IMG/M metagenome (GOLD analysis project Ga0307374, IMG submission 202532) | Soil microbial communities from Risofladan, Vaasa, Finland - OX-3 | ecosystem: Environmental > Terrestrial > Soil > Coastal area > Acid sulfate soil | place: Finland: Risofladan, Vaasa | collected...
CTGTCAGGCGCGCCGCAAGTGAGTTTGCGCGGATCTCCTCCGGTCGGCGCTTGCGCCGCTGGAGGGGTCTTCTGACAGTTACACCCCCTGCCACGATCGAGAGCGTGATCTCCTCCGACCGACCGGCGCTCAAGGTGGGATCCTCCAGGCTGCTGGTCGACGGCACCGACGAGACTCTCGTCCGCAAGGCGGAGTTCTCCTTGTCCCCGAGCCGATGCCAGGCCCGGTCCCTCGGGACCCTGGTGCAGTGGTCCCGAGACGTCTGCAACGGCTCCCCCGAGCACCGCCGCCATGCCTGGCCCATGGCAAAGCGCCCATCAGTCGGTTCGACCCGTTCAACGAAGTGCCGTCGTTGCGTGAGGTGTGTCCCCAGGTGGCCCGTTTCGGTAACCAACCGGTGCGGGGGGCGATTTCACGGGTCGACGAGGCCTTCGCCGCGTTCTACCGCCGGGCCAAAGAGGGCCAGACCCCGGGCTACCGCCGTTTCAAGTCCCATCGACGTTCGGGGTTCGGTCCGTCGTCTTCCGCCGCCAGCGGCGCAGTCGCCGGGGCGAAGGGAAAGTGCACGGTGAACGTCGTCCCTACCCCGGGTTGTCCTTCGGCGGACACCGTTCCGCCGTGACCGGCCACGATGGCGCTCACGATGGAGAGGCCGAGCCCGGCGCCTCCGTGCAGCCGCGACCGGGAAGGGTCGGAGCGGTAGAAGCGCTCGAAGATGAGCTGGGCCTCATCGCTGTCCATGCCCGGACCTGTGTCGGCCACCCGGATCACGGCGCCAACGGTGTCCCTTCCCACTGAGACGCGGGCCGTGGTGCCGGCCGGAGTGTGGGCCCGGACGTTACCGAGCAGATTGTCCACGACCTGACGGATGCCGGTCGGGTCACCCATGATTTCCACCGGTTCGGTCGCCTCGAAGGTCACCGGCCATTGCGGACCCACGGTGGACGCCGTCTGGACGGCTTCGGCACACAGGGCCACCAGATCGACAGATTGGTATTCGAGCGGGCGGCGCTCGTCCAGACGGGCGAGGAGGAGCAGGTCGGCCACCAGGCGTTCCATCCTGCCGGTTTCGTTGCGGATGCCGTTCATCAGCCGCTCGAGGTCGTCCTTGTTCTCCGACGCACCACGTCCGAAGAGCTCGGCGTAGGCGGAGACGGCGGCGATCGGGGTACGAAGTTCGTGCGATGCATCGGCGACGAACCGCCGCAGTCTCTGTTCCGAGTCACGGAGCCGGCGCTCGGAGGCCAGCCGGGCCTTGAACGCCGTTTCGATCCGGGTCAGCATGACATTCAGGGTCCGGGCCAGACGGCCCACTTCGGTCTTCTCGTTCTCGCCGGGGACTCTTTCCGTGAGATTGCCGGCGGCGATGGTCTCGGCCGTCCGTTCCATGTCGAGCAGGGGGCGGAGCCCGAGGCGTACCAACCAGAGGCCACCGATGAGGGCCAGGACCACGCCGCCGGCGCTGGCCACCAGCTCGACGAGCAGGAGCTGATGGAGGGTGCTCACGGTGTTGCCCAGTGGTTGCGCCACGATGAGCTGATTTCCGTCTTTCAGGATCGAGGCACGGACCCGGAAGTCGGGGCCGCCGGCCCGGGTGGCCGGCGTCACGAAGTAGGCGACGTGTTCGCCGTTGCGGGCCCTCGTGAACCCGGTGATGGTGCGCGGCAACTGCGGCGTGTAGTTGGTGTCGTTCACATTGGCGGCGCAGATCTGCGATCCGACGATCGCACCTGTCGGTGTCCGCACCTCTACCGCTTGGACCTCGATGGCATTGGACGGAGGTTGGTTGTCCTGGTCATTGACCCCAGGGCCGGAACCGACGGACGGGTTTGCCCCGGGGACGGCTTGGCCCGGAATGGCGTAACAGGACAGGGTGTGCCCGCCGTTGAGCCACGCTTCGATGCCGACGTGCGACTGGTCGAGTTGCTGGTCGATCCGCTGATAGAGGAAGGACTGCAGCGCCGAGTAGGTGACGACGTTGGCGATGGCCAGTGTGACGATGGTGATGATCCCGATGGCGATCAACAACCGGGCGCGGAGTGACATCAGCTAATCCGCGGCGGCTTCACGCAGGACGTAGCCGACCAGGCGGACGGTGTGGATGACAGGGGGACCGAGAGCCTCGAGCTTCTTGCGCAGATAGCTGACGTAGGTCTCCACCACGTTGCCGTCGCCGCCGAAGTCGTAGTGCCAGACGTTGTCGAGGATCTGGGACTTGGACAGGACGTGGCGGGGATTGATCAAGAAGAAACGAAGCAGGTTGAATTCGGTGGCGGTGAGCGAGACGGCCTGTCCGGCCCGGGTCACCTGGTGGGCGTTCTCGTCCATCTCGATGTCGGCGAAGCGCAGCAGCCCGTCGTCGGGCTCGCCCCCCACCCGCCGGAGGATGGCGTGGACCCGGGCCACGATCTCGGCCAGGGCGAAGGGCTTGGTCACATAGTCGTCACCCCCGACCGTGAGTCCGGCCACGCGGTCTTCGACAGCGTCCCGAGCGGTCAGGAAGAGGATGGGGACACCGACGCCGTCGGCTCGCAGCCGCCGGGTCACCTCCAGGCCGTCGAGGTCGGGCAGCATGATATCGAGCACGATCAGGTCGGGCGGATCCTCCTGGGCGGCGGCGAGCGCCAGCCGGCCGTTGACGGCCTCGCTCACCTCGAATCCCTCGTAGCGCAGCGATGTGGCCACGGCGTCCACGATCGACGGTTCGTCGTCCACGACCAGGATTCGCTGGGTGCGGGTCGACTCCACCGGTCGTCCCCTTCCTGTCCGAGCCCGGCCCCGTTGACCTGTGCGTTCTTCCAGCATCGCACCGGGACTTGGTGGCCGAATGTGACCCGGCTGTGAGCCCGCTGTGACCGAGAGGCGGTGACCGGGAGTCGACGGGCTCGGCCGATTCACAGGCGGTTCCCAGCGGGGTCGGGGCGGGCTCTTGAGTGCGCCTTGTCCAATGACGGCACCAGAGAAGTCGAAAGGTCGGCGCTCGCACGAGAAGTCTGACCGACCGGCGCACCAACCTCGAGAAAGGAGACGAAGATGTCACACTCACCCCCCCCGAAGCGGCCTCCTCGTCAAGCCGAAACGCACCGCGATCGGGCCATGATCCGGGTTCGCAGGCTCACCGCCATGGCCGGCGTCACCGCCGGCGCCGGGGCCGTCGGACTAGGCGTGCTCGTCTCGGGCGCCGGCACGACGCCGGCGGCCACGGCGACGACGGTCGGGTCGTCGGTGACCCCGGCGACGACTGCGTCGAACGCATCGGCCACCACCAACACGACACCGACCACCACCACGACCACGAACGCGCCGGCCACGACATCGGGTCAGACAGCGGCGCGGGCTTCGACGTCGGCGACGACATCGAACCAGGCGCTGCCGAGGACGTCCACCAAGACCTCGACCAAGACGTCGGAAGAGACGTCATGACCGACCAACTCCTCGAGTGGTCTGCGCCCGATGTCCCGGTCGACACGGTGACCGCGATGGGGACGACCGCCGGCCGTTCGATGCAGGCCATCGGTACCACGGCCGAGGTGATCGTGACCGACCCCGCCTCGGCCGACAAGGCTCTGGCCCTCTTGGCCGACGACCTCAGGGCCCTCGACGAGGCATGCAGCCGGTTCCGCCCTGACTCGGAGATCAAGCGGCTGGAGAAGACGAGCCACGGACAGCCCGTGGCTGTCAGTTCACTTCTGTTCGAAGCGATGGGGGTGGCGTGTGCCGTCGCTGAGCGGACAGCCGGAACGGTGGACCCCACCACCGGTTCAGCCCTGGTGGCGCTCGGCTACGACCGTGACTTCGGCGACATCGGCGAGTCCGACCGCGGTGCGCAGGACCGACCGGTGCCGGCACCGGGCTGGTGGCAGATCGCGCTCGACCCGGTCACGCGCACGGCGGCCATCCCCCGGGGTCTCCACATCGACCTCGGGTCGAGCGCCAAGGCGTGGGCCGCCGACCGGTCGGCGGCACGGATCGCCAGGGGTCTCGGCTGCGGGGTCCTGGTCAATCTGGGAGGTGATGTGGCCGTGGCCGGTCCCGCACCGACGGAAGGATGGCCGATCGGCATCGGCATCCGAAGCGACACGCCGTCCGACGAGGCCGATCTGGTCCTGGCCGTCTTCGCCGGTGGGGTGGCCACGTCGGGGACCACCTGCCGCACCTGGCGCCACGACGGTCGGCTCGTGCATCACATCGTCGATCCCTGGACCGGGGAGCCCGCCGCTGCCGTCTGGGCCCTGGTGTCCGTTCTGGCCCCGACCTGTCTGGAGGCCAACGCCTGGAGCACGGCCGCCGTGGTGTGGGGTGAGGACGCTCCCGGCAATCTGGCCGCCCACGGGGTGTCCGCCCGCCTGGTGCGGGCCGACGGCGATGTGGTGACCGTCGGTAGGTGGCCCACCGACGCCGGAACCGAGATGACCTCGTTCGACGACACGAAAGGAACGGTCGACCGATGCTGGCCGTGAGCTCGACGAGCATGTGGTACACGATGCGAGCCACCGGCGTCGTGGCCCTGGTCCTGCTGAGCGGCACCATGGTTCTCGGACTTCTCACCGCCGCACGGTTTCGCACCCAGTCGTGGCCCGCCTTCGCCAATGCCGATCTGCACAAGCGGATATCGCTCCTGGCCATGGTCTTCCTGGCCATCCACGTCCTCACGGCCGTCCTCGACAGCTATGTCCATGTGGGATGGGCCGCCCTGGTCGTGCCGTTCGCCTCTGCGTATCGGCCTCTGTGGACGGGCCTCGGCACGGTGGGTGTCGACCTGATGGCGGCCGTCGCCATCTCCAGTGCCCTGCGTCAGCGGATCAAAGCCCGCACCTGGCGTGCCATCCACTGGCTGGCCTACGGGAGCTGGCCCGTGGCCATGGCCCACTCCCTCGGGACGGGCACCGACGCTTCGAAGCTGTGGATGGACGCCCTTGCCGCCCTGTGCTCGCTGTCGGTTCTCTCCGCCCTGGCCTGGCGGATCCGTGACCACCGACGGAGCAGGGACCGGGCCCTCTCGGTGGGCCCGACCACCCGGGCCGTCACCCCGGTTGTCCTGTCGGCCACTACCCGTCCCGACCAGCGGCGTCGCCCGGCCGGCGTTCTCCGATAGCTCCCCGCCACCACCCATTCGAAAGCCCCATTCGAAAGGATCGACCATGAGCATCACGATGTCGCAGACAATCGACCGCCCTTCCACGACAGACGACCCCAGAACCGGCGATCGCGCTACCCACACTCCGGGGGGCCACCGGGGCACGCCGCGACTCCTGACCGGCTCCGACGTCGGGCTGGCCGACCATCTGGCGACACACGGAGCGCTCTTCATTCCGGCCGGGAACGACATGGGATGGAGCACACAGATCTGGGAGGCCGTGTCGGCCTCCGGGATCCGGGGGCGGGGCGGGGCGGGCTTTCCCTCGGCCCTCAAGTGGAATGCCGTGCGACAGGGTCGCCGACAACCCATGGTGGTGGTGAATGCCATGGAAGGAGAACCGGCCAGTCGGAAGGACCGCACGCTTCTGGCCCACGCGCCGCATCTGATGTTGGACGGGGCGGAGGTGGCGGCCGCTGTGGTCGGTGCCTGCGAGGTGGTGGTCTGCGTGGCCCACGACAACCCGGTGGCCGCCGCCTCGGTCGAGCGGGCCGTGATCGAACGCGAGAGCAGTGGCCTGGCCCGATTCCGCATCTCGGTTCTCCGCCCGCCCGGTCGGTACGTGAGCGGCGAGGAGTCCGCTCTGGTGGCGTGGCTCGACCATCAACGGGCGCTGCCGCAGCTGCGTCTGGACAAGTCCGTCCCGCTCCAGGTGTCCCGACGGCCGGTGGTGCTGCACAATGCCGAGACCCTGGCCCAGATCGCGCTGATCGCCCGACACGGACCGGAGTGGTTCCGGCGTCAGGGAACGCCGGAGGCACCGGGCTCGACTCTCGTCACTGTCGGCGGCGCCGTGCGCTCGCCCGGGGTGTTCGAAGTCGAGCTCGGGACCCCCGTGATCGACATCCTGCATGGTGCCGGGCTCGATGCCGAGTTGTCAGGCCTCTTGCTCGGCGGGTACGGAGGGGCATGGCTCCACCCCTCGAAGGTGGCGACCCCCTTCTCGCCCGGACCGTTGACCGAGGCGGGAGCCACGCTCGGCGTGGGCATCATCATCGCCCTGCCGGTGGGCGTCTGCGGCTTGGCCGAGACGGCGCGTATCGCCCGCTACATGGCCGGTGAGAGCGCCGGCCAATGCGGTCCGTGTGTCTACGGCCTGCCGGACCTGGCCACCGACCTCGAGCGATTGTCGGCCGGCCGGGCTGACGGCCAAATCCTGGACCGCATCCGGAACCGGGCGGCGGCCATCGAGGGTCGCGGTGCCTGCCGGCATCCCGACGGCGTCGTCCGCCTGGTGCGAAGTGCTCTGGCCGTCTTCGTCGACGATGCCAAGGCCCATGCCAACCGTCGACCGTGCCCTGGCCACGCCGGTCACTCCCTCATGACGTTCCCCGACACGACGGAGGCCGCCTCATGGGCGTCTTGAGCAAAAGAGGTCGGGTGGCGCTGCGTCTACGGGTCGACCCGGTGGCCTGCGACGCCTACGGCTACTGCGCCGAGATCCTGCCCGAACGGGTCACGCTCGACGAGTGGGGATACCCCGTCGTGGACGGCGCGCCGGTCGAGCCCCATCTGATGGACCTGGCCACCCGGGCCGCCGCCGAGTGCCCCCGCCGGGCGCTTCTCCTCGAGAGGGTGACGGTGGACGCCTGAACAGACGAGTTCACGCAATGGACATACGGAGGCAGTGACAGAGAGACAACCGTCGATCAGGCTGGTTGCATGCTGGTCCGGGTGGGTTGCCAGTTCGAGTACGAGGTGACGGAGGCCACCGCGTCGCTCTGGCAGGTGCGGCCCCATGCCAACAGCGCACACCGGATCGTCACCGCTTCCTGGGAACCCACCGTCTCCGGCCCGCACCTACCTCGATGCTTATGGCAATGTCTGTGACCGTCTGTCCCTGCCGGTGGGGTCGTCCGTCCTGCGGTGCGACGCCACCGTCGAGGTGACGTCGAGCTACGACGACGCCGACAAGGGTGCCGCCGCCGTGGCCCTCGAGGACCTGCCCGACGAGGCCTTCGTCTACCTCCTGTCCAGCCGATTCTGTTGGCCCGACATGCTGCAGGAGGCGGCCTGGGGTCTGTTCGCGTCGGCCGAACCGGGATGGGCACGGGTGCAGGCGGTCTGCGATTGGGTGCAGGAGAACATCCGCTACGAGGTGGGGGCCAGCACGGCGGTGACGACAGCGCACGATGTCTGGACGTCGCGCGTGGGGGTGTGTCGTGACTTCGCTCAGCTGGGGATCACCTGTGCCGGGCTCTCAATGTGCCGGCCCGTTACGTGGCCGGGTACCTGCCGGACATCGCCGTCTCGCGACCCGACCTGGCCATGGACTTCTGTTCGTGGTTCGAGGTGTGGCTCGACGGGCGGTGGTGGATGTTCGATCCCCGCAACAACGAACCCCGTATCGGGCGGGTGGTGATCGCCCGCGGCCGTGACGCTCTCGACGCCGCCATGGTCACCACCTGGGGATCGGCCGAGCTGCAGACTATGACCGTGTGGGCCGACGAGGTGAGCCGTGCGGGCTGAGAGAGCGCAAGAGAGGCGACCGAAGGTCTGTATCTCCTGGGCCGGGCGGCCGGCCTTCGCGCCCGCTATGTGTCGGGGCACCTGTTGGGCGAGGGCGGATCGCGTGCCTGGGTGGAGGTGGTCATGCGTGATCCGGCGGACCAGACGGCCGCCCGGACGGTGGCCGTGGCCTTCGACCCGACGCACGAGGGTCGCGCCGACGAGGGCTACTTCACAGTGGCGGTGGGACGTGACTACGCCGACGTGGCCCCCACGTCGGGGACCTTCGACGGCGCCTGTCCGGGGGAGCTGTCGGCCCGCAAGCGGCTGAGTCTGGCCGACCGGGGCCGTTTCCCGGCCGCGTCATGACGCCACGGGTGTGTGCGCTTCTTCCAGGCGGTTGACGGCGAGATGGGATTCGACTCGCTCCCGCCAAGCCGGCGAAGCGAGGACGTTCTGTAAGAGAGCCGGGCCGTCGCCGTCACCTCCCATGTCCTGAGATAGCCGGTTCCACGCCTGGCGCTGGGTGGCGCGGGGCCGGGGGGATCCGGGGGCGTCGACGGCAGCGAGGCCGAGGGGGGTGCCCCCGAGAACGCACGCCCCGGCGGTGGTGACATAGCTGAGAGCCGAGTCCAGCTTCTCGCCGTGGCAGTGGACGTCGCTCATTGACCGCAATTGATAGGAATGGCCGAGGTCCTCGGTCTCGTCCATGCGTCGGCGTTGGCGCGGGGTCAACCAGGTGACGAAGACACGGGCGGACGCGCCGGGGGTGTCGAGAAGGGTCGCCGGTAACGACCCGTACGGCGCCAGATGGGCTCCGTAGACGACGTCGACCCCTCGGGCGACGGCGGTGAGGACGGGAATGACCCCATCGGGTGACGCCGGATCGGCGAATTGCCCGGCTCCGAATTTGCGGGTCAGCTGCCCGGGCGAAGCGTTCGATCCGATGGCCAGAACCGGATGGCGTCCCCAGGAATGGGCATCCACGGCACCGGTGGGCGCAACGGGCTCGACCCGACCGACAGACCACACGAAGGAATACGGCGGCACCTCGAACGGATAGTGGAGTGGATCCCACGGGAAGGACACGTCCACGGGACCAGGATATCCGGTACCGATCTGATGACTTCGTCTCGTCCGCCAGCGGGCCGAGCCGTCACCGATCGGCTATGAAAGCATCTGATCGGTCCAAGCGGGATGGGAAGCCGGAGGCCTGAACCCACGCTCATGCGTGCGGACAGGTCCCGCAGGTCGGCCAGGCCGGGAACGAGGAGCGGGACATGCTCGATGTCGCCATCAAGGGGGGGACGGTGGTCGACGGCCGCGGAGCCCCGTCCTCCCCCGCCGACGTGGGAATCCGAGATGGCCGGATCGTCGAGATCGGAGCGCTGACCGAGGCGGCCCGGCAGGTGATCGACGCCGATGGTGCCCTCGTCACCCCCGGTTGGGTCGACGTCCATACCCACTACGACGGGCAGGTCACGTGGGACGACGTCCTGGAACCGTCAGCGTCCAACGGAGTGACGACCCTGGTGATGGGCAACTGCGGAGTGGGCTTCGCCCCTGTCCGGCCCACCGATCACGAAGCCCTGATCGACCTGATGGAAGGGGTGGAGGACATCCCGGGCTCGGCGCTCAGCGTGGGGATGCCCTGGGGCCGGTGGGAGAGCTTCGGCGACTACCTGGACCTGCTCGACCGGGGCCGCTATGCCGTCGACATCGCCGCCCAGGTGGCGCACGGTGCCGTCCGGTTCTACGTGATGGGCGAGCGTGGTGCCGCCAACGAAGACGCCACCGACGAGGACATGGCGGACATGGCCGCGCTGGTGGGCGATGCACTCGGCGCCGGTGCCGTGGGTTTTTCGACATCGCGGACCATCGGCCACAAGGCCCGGTCGGGTCGCCCGGTGCCCGGCACCTACGCGCCCGAGGTAGAATTGCTGGCCATCGCCGAAGCCATGCGTAGCGCCGGCCACGGGGTCTTCGAGGCGATCGTGGCCGGCACGATCGGAAGGCTCGAACCCCTGGGGGGAGAAAGGGCCAAGCCGCTCGACGAGGTTCCGCTGCTGGCGTCGGTGGCGCGCACTAGTGGTCGACCGGTCACCTTCACCGTCGCCCAGCTCTTCGAGGACCCCGGGCACTGGCGTCTGGTGCTCGACGCCGTCGCCGCCGCCAACACCGCCGGCACCACCCTTCGTCCTCAGATCATCCCCCGGTCGGTGACGATCATGACCAACCTCGACACCTATCACCTCTTCATGGGCCGACCCACCTACCGCAAGATCGCCGACCTTCCGCTCGCCCAGCGGGTGGCGGAGATGCAGCGGCCGGAGGTACGTCAGGCGATACTCGAGGAAGCGACGCAGAGATCAGCCGACGTCTCGGCTCCGATAGTGGCGCTCTTCCAACCGGCATTGCCCCTGACATTTCCGCTGACGGATCCGGTGAATTACGAGCCCCACTTCGACGAGTCGGTCTACGCCCGAGCGCAGGCGGCGGGTATCGATCCCATCGCCTACATGTACGACCTGCTGTTGGCCGACAACGGCAAGGCCTTCTACGCCCTGCTGGGATCGAACTTCGTGAACGGGACCCTCGACGTGTGCCGCGAAATGCTGCTCGATCCGAACACCGTGACCGGTCTCGGAGACGCCGGAGCACACGTGAATCTCATCTCCGACTGTTCGGCGTCGACGTTCCATCTCACGCACTGGGCCCGTGACCGGACGCGCGGCGAGCGCCTGCCCGTCGAACTGCTCGTCCACAAGCTGACCGGCGTCAACGCCGACCTGTACGGCTTCGCCGATCGCGGGACCATCGCCCTGGGCCAGCGAGCCGATCTGAACGTCATCGACCTCGAGAACCTCCGTATCCGCCCACCCGAGCTCCGCCACGACCTGCCGACCGGCGTGAGCCGCATCCTGCAGGCCGCCGAGGGATATCTGGCCACCCTGGTGCACGGTTCGGTCACCCGCCGCCATGACACCGACACCGGTGAGCGCCCCGGGCGCCTCGCCCGAGGAGCGGCAGCCTCACAGTGAGCGGGATCGTGGAACCCCCCGTACCGATCGCGCTGGTCCACGGCTTTGCCTCGTCGTTCGATCACACGTGGCGCAAGAACGGCTGGGTCGACATCCTGGGAGACCTCGGGCGGCCGATTGTCCCGGTCGACCTTCTGGGCCACGGCACCGCGCCCCGTCCCACCGATCCTGCCGCCTACGGCGATGTGGACGAGTTGGTCAACGCCGCGCTCCCCGACGGTTCCCTCGATGCGGTTGGCTTCTCCGCCGGCGCCGGCGTCCTGTTGCACCTGGCCGTGGACCACCCGGGTCGCTTCCGGCGCTTGGCCCTGCTCGGGTTGGGCGACAACGTGTTCGGCGGGACGGAGCCCATGCTCACCGTCGACGCCCTGGAGGGCCGGACCGGGCCCGAGGACGTGCAGGGTGGTCTCTTTCGCCGGTTGGCGGAGTCGGCCGGCAACGATCCCGGAGCGTTGGTCGCCTTTCTGCGCCGTCCCGTGCGGCGGCTCGTGGATCCGGAATTGGCGGCGGTGACGTGTCCGGTCCTGGTGGTGTTGGGGGATCGTGACTTCATCGGCGGAGCCGACCGGCTGGTGGCCGCACTGCCCCGGGCGGAGCTCGTCAGTCTGCGAGGCGTCGACCACTTCGCCACGGCGTCCGATTTCGGAGCCATCGACGCGGTGATGCGAGTTCTGGCGGAGCCCGAGGTCTAGAGCCGTGGGGTAGCCGGATGCCGCCATCCGGCTCCGTTGGCGGTCGGCTCTGGGTCGGCGCCGTTCGAGGTCACCGAGCGGGCCCACAGATCTGCCTGCATGAGCACGAGCAATTCGTCGAGGGGCACGGCGCCCGACCACAAGAAGCCCTGCGCGTGATCGCAGCGGAGGTTCCGCAGCAGCGTGGCCTGGGTCAGGGTCTCCACTCCTTCGGCCACGACGACCAGGCCCAGATCCCGACCGAGAGTCGCCAGGGCCCGGACGATGGCCACGTTGCGGCGGTCGGTTTCCATGTCGAAGACGAAGGACTTGTCCACCTTCAGCTCGTCGACCGCCATCGAGCTCAGCAGAGCGAGGGAGGAGTGACCGGTGCCGAAGTCGTCCAGAGCCACCCGGATGCCGTGGAGGCGGATCTGATCGATCTGGCGGGAGGCATCGTCGAGGTTGGCCATGACGGCGGTTTCGGTGAGTTCGATGCCTATGCCCGATGCAGAGCACTGGGCGCGGCGCAATTCCGTGACCAACTCGGACACGGTCCCGTTGAGCGCCAGCTGGCGGGCTGAGACGTTGCACCAGAGGCGGAAGGCGGACGGGCAGCCGGCCCGGGCCAACGTGGCTCTGGCGTCGATCATGGCGCGACGGATGGTGGCGTCGATGTCGAGGATGAGATCGGACTCCTCGGCCAGAGGCACGAAATCGGCGGCGGTGAGAAGACCGCGCGACGGATGGTTCCATCTGGCCAGGGCCTCGGCTCCCACGATTCGACCCGTGCCCAGATCCACCTGGGGTTGGAAATAGGCCACGATCTGGCCCTCGACCAGTGCCTGGCGCAGAGCCTTCTCGTGGTCGAGTCGACGACGGAAGATCGGGCGGAGTGTGGGGACGAAGACCTCGACCCGATTACGGCCGTTCTCCTTGGCGTGATACTGCGCCGTGTCGGCCTGGTTGAGCAGGTCCTGGGGACGCTCGGTGGCGTCGTGGCGGACGGTGACCCCGACACTGGCGGTGACCAGGATTCTCCGGTCATTGATGATGAACGGCGACTCGAAGCTCTGGTGGATCCGGTGGGCCATGGCCACGGCCTCGTGCTCCGCTCGCAGGCCGTGGAGCAGGACGGTGAATTCGTCACCACCCAAACGGGCCAGGACGTCGTCGGGGCGCAGGATCTGACGGATGCGGGTGGCCACCTGGATCAGCAGTTCGTCCCCGGCCTGATGGCCCATCGAGTCGTTGATGGCTTTGAACCGGTCGAGGTCGAGGAAGACGACGGCCATGAGGTCGTCGTCGCCGTCCGTGGCGGCGCGGCCCAGGGCGTCGACGAAGGCGAACCGGTTGGCCGCCCCGGTCAGATCGTCGCGGAGGGCGATCTCGGACAACTCGGTGTTGACGTTGAGGAGCTGTTCGTTGAAGTCGGCGTTCTGTTCCCGGAGGCGGAGCTCGCTGATCACCACCGTGTGCACCTCGTGATGAAGGATGATCATGACTCCCATGAACACGGGTATGGCCAGCCCGAGCAGCTGGGTGGGATGGTCGTGCGCCAGCAGACAGACCACGTCCACCGGGACCAGGAGAGTCAGCTGGAAGGGCAGGAAGTAGGTACGCGACGCCGCCGAGCCGACGACGTTGGTGGCGGAGACGCCGCACAGGATGATCAGGTAGAGCGCTCTGAGCTCGTACCGGTCGGCCGACGGGAAGACGATGAGCGAGAGCGAGCCCCAGGCGAATCCGGTCAGACCGGCCATCAACGGGCCCACCAGCCATCGACCCACGGAGGCGCCTCGGGCCCGGCGGCGCAGGTAGACGACGGCCAAGGCCATGGTGGTGGCGGCCGTGAACGTCACGAAAGCGGCCCAGAAGATCATCCGCGGGACCGAGACGGCGTGCCCGAAGGTGACCACCAGGAGGACGGCGACCGCCGGGGAGGCCAGGGCGGAACGGCGCGTCGAACGATTGACCTGGTCGGTACAGGCGAAATGCACCCCGTCGCTGAGCAGGAGCGAAACGCTCATCCTCAGACAGTCGGCCGAAACGGCCCCCACCTTGACCTGGGGGAAAAGCCGTTTCCGGTGGCCCGGCCAGGCAGGGGGGACCGACCGCCGTCCGCCGCCCCGAGTCGGGCGGCCCTTAGGTGATCAGACCCAGGTTGGGCACCGACGCCGACCGGACGCTGGTGGACGGGACGGCGTCGATGCCCACCACGGGAGCATCGAGCTTCCGAGCGGCCAGGGAGCCCGAGAAACCGGCGCTGCCGAAGGCGAAGACCCCCCCATCGGAGGCGACCTCCCAGTACCCCGAGCCGTCGGGAGAGGGCGCCATGGCGACCACCGGTTGGTCGAGGTGGTGGCCGGCCATGGATCCGGCGAAGGGGGCGTCGAAGGAGAAGACACCGCCGTCGGCCGCCACCTCCCAGTAGCCGTCAGTGCTCCAGTCCGCCGCCATGGCGACCACCGGTCGGTCGAGGTGGTGGCCGGCCATGGATCCGGCGAAGGGGGCGTCGAAGGAGAAGACACCGCCGTCGGCCGCCACCTCCCAGTACCCGCCCGAGGAGGTGTCGGCGGCGATGCCGACGACGGGTCGGGTGAGGATATGGCCCGTCATCGAACCGTGGAAGACGGCGTCTCCAAAGCAGTAGACGGCGCCGTCGGCGCCGACCTCCCAGTAGCCGAGGCCGTCGGCGGTGGCGGCGATGCCGACCACGGGAGCGCTGAGGGCGCCGGAGCCCTTTGATCCGTAGAAGGGGGCGTCGAAGGCGAAGACACCGCCGTCACCGGCCACCTCCCAGTACCCACCGGTGGCCGGGTCGGCGGTGATGCCGACGACGGGCTTGGCCAGGACCTGGCCGGCCATCGAGCCGGCGAACGAGGCCGACCCCACCGTGAAGACCCCGCCGTCGGCCGCCGCCAGGTGGTTTCCGGTGGGCAGGACGACGGTGCCGATGGCCGGCTGCCCACCCAGAGGTGAGGTGAACCAGATGTTGCCGTTCGGACCCGGCGTGAGGTCCTGCGCCCCGATGAACGGGGAGCGGGGGCCGATGACGTCACCGGGGCCGAGTGCTCTGCCGACGGTGAACTCGGTGACGGTCCCGGCCGGGCTGATCGTGCCGATGGAGGCCGCCGAGCCGCCCTGGGTGAACCAGAGATGGGCGTCGGGACCCACGGTCAGGTAGATGGGTCGGGTCCCCGCCGTCAGCCCGGACGTGTATTCGGTGATCGCGCCTGTGGCCGTGACCGTTGCGATGGATGGCGTGGTGCCGTCATCGGTGAACCAGGGGTCGCCGCCGGGTCCGGTTACCACGTCCGACGGCCGCGCTCCGGCGTTGAGGCCCGTTGAATACTCGGTGATGGCCCCCCTGATGGTCACCCGGCCGATGGCCGGGGTGCTTCCGCCGTCGGTGAACCAGAGAGTGCCGTCGGCCACGCTGGTCACGACGAGCGGGAAAGATCCGGCATTGAGGCCAGCGGAATACTCGGTGATCGCGCCCGCCGCGGTGACGGCGCCGATGGCCGGGGTGGTCCCCTGATCGGTGAACCACAGGCGTCCGTCGTGGCCGTTCACGAGATCGAACGGGCTGGCTCCGGCGCCCATCCCGGTCGAGTACTCGGTGATCGCCCCGGCCGGGGTGATGCGGCCGAGGGCGGGGGTGGTACCGGCATCGGCGAACCAGATGTTCCCGTCGGGGCCGTCGACCATGTCGAGCGGCCGGGCCCCGGGGTTGAGGCCGGATGAATACTCGGTGATCGCTCCGGTGGTGGTGACCGTGCCGATGGCCGGGGTGGTGCCGTCATCGGTGAACCACAGCCGACCGCCACCGCTCACGAGGCCCCGCGGTGCGGCCCCGGCGTTCAGGCCGGTGGTGTATTCGGTGATTGCGCCCGTCGGGGTGGTCCGTCCGATGGCCGGCGTGGTCCCCTCGTCGGTGAACCACAGGTTGTCGTCAGGACCGGTCGTGATGGTGAAGGGCAAGGACCCGGCATTGAGCCCGGTCCCGTAGGTGATGACGCCCGGCGAGGAGACCGGTGTCGGCGGCGGCCCCGCCGAGACTGGTGGGGCCGGCACCACGATGGCGAGGCCGGTGAGAGCCAGCGCCAGTGTGGGCGGCAGGACGAGTCTGGGGACCGAGCGCACATTTCCTCCAACGCATCAACCCCGCGGCGTCACGCTACCTCCCGTCATCACGCTGTCTGTTGCAGAAGAGCCGACATCAAAGAAATCCGGTCAGGGCGTGACTGTCTCCTGGCCCGTGGTCACCAGGCGCCGGACCTCGGCCACCGACGATTCGAGATCCGACAGGTGCCGCTCGACCGGTCCAACGGGCGTGAGAAAGAGAAAGGTGACACGGACGACGGGTTCGGCCGTGGTCGCCGCCATGGTCAACGCGTAGGACGCCCCCTGGATGCGGTAGCCCTCCACCCGGCGGTCGAGTTCGTCGGGGTCGGAGGTGGCCGCCGTTTTGTGGTCCACCACGACGAGTCCGTCCGGACTGCGGTAGAGGAGGTCGATGTAGCCCTCGAGGAGCCGGCCGTCGATGGGTGTGCAGGCGTAGACCTCGCGCCAGTACGGACAGGTGGCCGCTTCGCGCACCGACGGTGATCCGAGCGCGTCGGTCACCAGTTGCCGGACGTCGTCGACCCGGTCGGGGACGGCCTCCGCTTCGCACTGGGCCGAGAGCGCCTCCTCGAGTCCGGCCCCGGTGGCCAGGTCGATGGTCTGGAGCACCCCATGGACGGCGCGTCCCACCGACGTCCCGTAGCGGCCCTTCAACCACGGGGGCAGGTCCAGGTCCCGGGGCCGCTTCTCGAGTCCCGGGTCGGGTTCCGCGGCGCTGTCCGGCATGCCCTCGTCGGTGAGGGCCGTGGCCGCCACCGCCGTGGGTCGCGACGCCCGGTGGATGGCCCCGTCGCGCTCGGCCGCCCACTGGGCGAAGGCGGGCGGCGGCGGTGGTGCCACGACGACGATAGGCAGGGCGCCCGAAACGGCGCCGTCCAGATCGGCTCCGTCGGGCAGGCCGTCGAGGAGATCGCCCATGCCGTCGAGAAGGAGTTCGGCGTTGGTGCGCCGGGTCGGTGACGAGAGCGGTCCGGCCCGGGTCTTGCGGTGGAGCGAGACGACGAGATGGTCCCGGGCCCGGGTGCAGCCCACGTAGAGCAGCCGGATCCGTTCGTGGAAGCTCATCTGCTCGTCGATGGGCGCCCACTGCGAGTACTCCTGGGTGGTGACGGACTTGCCGAACCGGTAGCCCACGCCGCCGCCGCCGCCGCCGCCGCCGCCACCGCCACCGCCGCCGCCGCCACCACCACTTCCACCAGCACCGCCGAGGCCGGCCCGCTCGGCCGGGAAGACGACCTGGGCCGCGGCGGTCCGTCCTCCCGGCACGGTCGACATGCCCGAGACGATGGTGATGGGGAACTCGAGGCCCTTGGCGCTGTGGATGGTCATGATGCGGACGGCGTCGTCGTCGGACTCGGGGAGGATGGCCTCGGCCACGCGGGCGCCCTCGGCCGTCTGGAGCCTCACCCAGCGGAGGTACTGGCGGAGGTTGCCGCCGGTGGCCTCGGACCAGGCCCGGGCCTGGTCGATGACGAAGCGGAGCCGGCGCCAGACGTCACGGGGCCGGCCCTCGGCGAAGCCGAGCTCGAGGGCGCGCCGGTCGCGGGCGATACGGTCGAGCAACTCCGAGGGGGCCAGCCAGTGGCGCTCGTCGTAGAGCGAGCGGAGATAGGCCAGGCCCAGGCGGACGGGATCGTCGGCCGGGACCGTGTCGGGCTGGTCGGCCAGGTAGTTCCAGCGGCCGCCGCGTTCGGCTTTGAAGCGGAAGAGATCGTCGTCGCCGCAGGCCAGCAGCGGCGTGCGGAGGGCGGACACGATGCGCAGCGTGTCGCTGGGGTCGTCGACGGCGCGCAGGACCATGAGCAGGTCCCGGACGGCCCGGCTGGCGTAGACGAGAGAGCTCGACTCGGCCCGGAAGGCGATACCGGCGCGGTCGAGGGCCTCTTCGAGGAACGGCAACGAGGTACGGGCCGGGACGAGGACGGTGATGTCGCCCAGCCGGGCCGGGCGCCAGCCGTCGTCGCCGTCGTCGACGTCCCAGGCCTCGTGGATGGCCCGGGCCACGGTGGCCGCCACCTCGTCGGCCTCGGCCGCCCGGAGGTCGTCGGCCGCCCGGTCCCTCGGATGGGCCTCGCGCCCGAGGACGGCCACCGGCGGCCCCGTCCCTGGGGCCCGACGGGTCGGTTCGAGGGCGATGTAGTGGGGCTGGGACGGCACCGGCAGCTCGACGTCGTCGGGTTCGGACATGAGGGTGGCGAAGGTGGTGTTGACCCAGTCGATGATGGGCCCGACGGTGCGGAAGTTGGCCGTCAGCTCCACCACCGCCCCGTCACCGGCCGGGCCGAAGCGCTCGGCGGCGGCCAGGAAGGTGGAGATGTCGGCGCGGCGGAAGCGGTAGATGGACTGCTTGGGGTCGCCGACGACGAAGAGCTGACCCGGGGTGACCTCCACCTCGTCCCAGGGCGCCGTGCCCGCCGCCGGGCTGCCGGGATCGTCGGCGGCGATGCGGACGGCCAGTTCGATCTGGATGGGGTCGGTGTCCTGGAACTCGTCGAGAAGGAGGTGGCGGTAGCGCTGGTGCAGAGCGGTCCGGACCGCCGGTCCGTGGTCGGGGCGGCGCAGGAGGGCCCGGGCCAGGACCAGGAGATCGTGGAACTCGAGCCGGCCGGCGTGCTGGCGCTCGACGGCGCTGTCCAGGGTGAAGCGACGGATGGCGCTGCCCAGACGGCGGGCGCAGGCGGTGGCCACCTGGTTGGCCACCGCCGTCAAGGCGTCGCCGGCGTGGCGGACCCGGGCCTGGAGCTCCTTGATGTCGCAGTCGTACGACGCCTGCTTGCCCCGGCCGCCTACCCGGAAGCTGGGCAGCTTCTCGGCGGCGTCGGGTCCGAGGGCCTCCAGCAGGTCGAGCTCGTCTTCGATGGCGGCCAGCTGGGCCAGGTGGTCGGCGATCTCGTCCAGGCGGACGCGGAGCTTGTCGGCCGGATCCCGGCAGGGCTCGGCGCAGACCTGGTCGATGGCCGATCGCGCCGCGCCGAAGAGCTGGTGGACCGACGGCGGCTCCGGCTCGTCCCCGGGAACGCGCTCCTTCACCAGGTCCCAGTTGTCGTCGAAGGCCTCGGCCAGAGCCTGGAGGGCGGCGGCCCGGACACCGGAGGCCAGCAGGAGCAGGATGGTTCGCTCGAGGGCCGGGTCGGCCAGGAGCCCGTCGCGGAACATCGACCAGCGACGCTCGAAGGCCACCTTGGAGGAGACCTCGTCGAGGACCTCGATCCGCGGGGGCAGGCCGGCTTCGACGGGGTGCTCGGAGAGCAGGCGCTGGGCGAAGGCGTGGAGGGTGCCGATGGCGGCGCCGTCGAGCTGGTCGAGGGCGGTCCGGCAGCGGATGCCGACCTCGCTCTCGGGATCTGATTCCGCCCGGGTTTCGAGCTCGCGGCGAATGCGGTCGCGGAGCTCGGCCCCGGCCTTCTCGGTGAAGGTGATGGCGGCGACGGACCGGAGCTCGGCCCGGCCACCGGCCACCAGGGCCAGGACCCGGTTGACCAGAGCGCTGGTCTTGCCCGAGCCCGCCCCCGCCTCCACGAAGAGGGTGGTGCCGAGGTCGTGGCTGATCCGGTCCCGGGCCGCCTGGTCGGGCGGACCGGTCACCGGAGGCATCAGGTGCGATGGTACTCACGTCGGGGTCGGAGGGACCGCTCCCCATTCCTCACCTGAGGTGCTGTTTCGCTCACTATATGAATCAGTCGTGAGGGATCAGGGATAGATCACGCCGGTCGGCGGTCCATGGAAGATGAAGCACATGCAAATCCGACGTAAAGTGGCGAGCTAATCGCCTTGAGCGGGTGATGCCGAGGCAGGTGCTCCCGAGCGGACCGGGGTCGAGAGGGGAAGGATGACAGGGTCACGGGGATTCATGCCACGGTTGGCGGGCGTGGGGACGGCGCTTCTTCTAGCCGCTCACCAGCGTGACCATTGAGAACAACGTCGTCGAGAACAATGACCTCGGTTTCAACGACCCCACGTCTCCCTACGGCCCGTGCACGCCGAACGGCGGGTCCGATTGCGGGGAGGGGATCCACCTCCTGAGCGTGGCCAAATCAGTGGTGTTCAACAACCAGTCGGTGGGCAATTCCGGCGGGATCCTGTTGACCGACGAGCTCGGGCCGAACCACGACAAGCTCATTGCCGCGAACTACGTCGCCCACAACAGCAAGGACTGCGGGATCACTGTCCCGAGCCACAATCTCGGGTTGAACCCGAAGACACTTCTGCCCGACCCGTCGTTCGGCGGCGACTACAACAACCAGATCATCGACAATCAGGCCATCGACAACGGCGTCAACGGGTTCGGGGCCGGAATCGGCATCTTCGCCCCGGGGCCCTTCACCGCCTCCTACGACAATGTCGTCTCCGGCAACCTGATCCAGGGGAACGGGCTGGCCGGCATCTCGGTGCACAGCCACGCCCCCAACGCCTACGTGGACGGGAACGTGTTCACCTACAACACCATCGGTCAGAACAACGTCGACCTGGCCGACGGGACCGACTCGACGCCCACCGACGGCTTCACCACCGGCATCCTGATCTGGTCCGCTGCCACCAAGTACTCCTTCACGGTGTCGCACAACACCATTTCCGACAACACCTACGGGGTATGGATGACGCCGGCCACGGTGAAGGCGAAGGGGCTCAAGTCCAATCACTTCTCCGTGACGACGCCGGTGTTCGACGCCAGCTAGTTCGTCCAGTCAGGAAGGCGTCAGTCGAAGACGCCGTGGACCGAGGCGTCGATGCTCTTGGCCCAGGGATCGAAGAGGCGGACGGACTGGACGACGTGGACGGCCAGTCCCTCCGCGTCGCTGTTGCCGAGCCGGCCGTCGGTGAAGAGGTCCACCGTCAGCCCCCCGGCGCGCCGGCGGACCTCGACGTCGACCGACGCGTCGTCGAGGCCGCGCTGACGCAGTTCGCCCCTGGCCGTGACGAGCGCCCGCGTCGTGTGCAGCGGGAGGATCGCCTCGTGCACCCGCTCGACCGCCTCGACCGCCTCGGAGGCGGCGGCCGTCGTCGCCGCCCAGGGGGCCAGGGTGTCGTCCGGCCGGTCGAGCAGGACCAGGGGGATGAGGCGCCGGACGGCGCAGAGGTCGCCGTCGCCGAGATGGCTGTCTCCCCGAGGGTCGGGCGTCGGCCGCGGACCCACCTTGACCACGGCGTCGATGGGGTGGGTGTCGAGTGGACACTGCGCCCCCCGAAGCGCGGCACAGGGGGCGGCCCCGGATTCCTCGACGTCGCGACAACCCCGGATGACGTGGCCGTGGGCCTCCAGGGTCCGGGCCACGGCGGCGGCGGACGGGGCCTCTCTGTCGGCGATCAGGATCTCCATGAACACTCCTCGTCGGTCGGCGGGGCCACGGGGCCCGCTGCGTCCAGCGTGAAGGTTCGCCCCGGGGAGCGGTAGGACCGAAAGTCCCGAAATGCCCGACGGGCTCTAGACCTGGCCGGAGAAGAGCCGGCTGTAGGCGGCCTCCTCGCGGGCCCGGGCCGCCGTGACCGCCTCGCGCTGTCCCGCCTGCATGAGCCCTTTGATGGTCCGCGCCGCGTCGGGATTGAGTCCGGCGATCCGTTCGGCCTCGGCCACCGCCCGGTGAAGCACCTCGGTGTCGGGGCAGACCTCGGTGGCGATGCCGGCGGCCACGGCCGCGTCGGCCGAGAGCCACTCGCCGGTGAGCAGCGCCATCGCCGCGCGCTGCCAGCCCATCCGGACGGGCAACAGGTAGCTGCTGGCCGCCTCGGGCGGGACGCCCATCTCGGCGAAAGGGGCCCGCAGCCGGGCCGACCGGGCCATGAAGACGAGGTCGCAGAAAGAGAGGATGGTGAAACCGAGACCGACCCCGGGGCCGTTGACGGCGGCCACCAGGGGCACGTCGATCTCCATGAGCACCGACAGCAGTCCCGGGAAAGCCTGGCCGGCGCCCTCGGGTGCATGGCCCGAGGAGATCGCCTCCAACTCACCGAGGTCGGTCCCGGCGCAGAAGGCGGGACCGGCGCCGGTCAGTACCACCGCCCCGATGGCGTGGTCCTGATCGGCGGAGCGCAGCGCCCCGGTCAGAGCCCGGTAGAGCTCGATGGTGAAGGCGTTTCGCTGTTCGGGCCGGTTGAGGGTGAGCAGCCGGACCCCGTTGCTGGTCGCGGCGTGCAGAGGCGTTTTCCCCGTTTCGGTCATGGCGTCGACCGCAACCTACCGGTGGCCTTCGGCCTCGGCAATCAGCCCGTCGAGGATGCCGGGGAAGACAAAGCGGTGGAAGGGGGCGACGACGAGCCAGTAGAGACGACCGAGCAGACCCCGCGGCCGGAAGAGCGCCGTCTGGGTGACCCGCGTCCCGGTCATCACGCTGTCCTCCGACCCCGCCGCATCACCGGGACCGCAGGGTTCGAGGTCCCAGGAGAGCCAGGCTTCGCCGGGGAGGCGCATCTCGGCGTGCAGCCGGAGGCAGCGTCCGGGCACCAGGTCTTCGACCCGCCAGAAATCGAGGGCGTCGCCGACGTGGACGGTGGCCCGCCGTCCCCGGCGCAGCCCCGGGCCACCGAGCAGCTGGTCGACCAGCCCCCGGAGCCGCCAGAGCCACCGTCCGGAGTACCAGCCCCTGGCCCCGCCGATCCCGGTGAGAACCGAGAAGAGCAGTTCCGGTGCCGCCGTCGTGGTGGCCGAGCGGACATCTCTCAGGACGGTGCCGCCCGACCAGGGGGGATCGGTCGGGGTGGGCCGGAAGACGACGAGATCGGCATTGGTGAACGAGGTGGGGACGTTTCCCTCCTGGGTGGCGGCCAGGGCCCGGCCGATCGACTCCCGCAGGCCCATCGGCGCCGTACCGAAGGCCTCGGCTGCTGAGCGGCCCGTGACCACGACTTCGTTGACCAGGGACTCGACCAATTCGCGGGCCAGCGGAACCGGGACAGGGGTGACCAGGCCCACCCAGTGCGAAGAGAGCCCCGGCGTGAGCAGGGGCACCCGGATCAGCCGCCGCCGGCCCAGACCCGCGGTCTCGGCGTAGAGACCCATCATCTGGGCGTAGCTGACGACGTCCGGTCCCCCGACCTCGTAGACACCGCCGACGTCGTCCTCCCGGGTGACGGCGGCCACCAGAAGGTCGACGACATCGGAGATGGCGATGGGCTGGCACCGGGTCTCCACCCAGCGGGGGGTCACCATGACCGGCAGCACCTCGACGAGATAGCGGAGCATCTCGAAACTGGCGGAGCCGGAGCCGATGATCACACCGGCCCGGAGCTCGACGACCTCGATGCCGGTCGAGCCCAGCGCCCGGCCGACGTCGTGGCGGCTCCGGAGGTGCTTGCTGAGGGTGTCGGCGTCGCTGCCCAGGCCGCCGAGGTAGACGATCCGGTGCACACCGGCGGTGGCCGCCGCCCGGGCGAAATTCTCGGCGTCGCTCGTCTCCCGGGCCACCCAGTCCGGGCCCTGCCCGATCGAGTGCACCAGATAGACGGCCACGTCGATCTTGGCCATGGCGTCGATCAGATCACCGCCGACATCGCCCGGAGAGATGTCCACGCGGTGGCGCCAGGGGGCGGCGGTCAGCTTGGCCGGGGTCCGGGCCAGGCAGCGGACGTCGGCGTCGTGGTCGAGCAGGGCGGGCACGAGACGGCCTCCGACGTAGCCCGAGGCCCCGGTCACGAGCACGCCGAGACGGCTCCGCGATCCGTTTCTCATCGACTGCGGTTCACGGGCTGTCCATGTCCCCCATCGTCCCACGGCCTTCGTGCCATCGGCCGCTGCCGTCACCGTTCGGCGGCTCACCGGGCCCTTGAGGTGATGCCGCACCCAGGCGCACAGCCGAACGATTCCGTGCCTGGTGGCCAGGGCCGGTCCCCGGCATCCGGCCCGGTCGGGGAGTGTCGAGAAAATGCGCGAATCGCGCGCCGGATGGTTACAAGGACATGACGCATCGCCGATTCCCTATCTCTGGTCGCCCCGATCCCTTACCCTTTCTCCAGGCCCGATGGGCCTCAACGGGGGAGGGGAACATGGGCAAGATCGTCCGTATCAACCGCGCCGTCGCGGCCGTCGTGCTGGCCGCTCTGGGAACAGCCGTCGTCGAGCTGTCGGCCCCGGGCGTGGCCACGGCCGCACCGGTGGCGTCCGGTTCCGTGAATTGTCCCATCGCCGGGTCCGGCGCCTTCGGCCCCCAACTGGTGGCCACCGCCTCCGGCACGGGAGCCGCGGTCAAGGTGAGGTACAGCGGTAAGTCGGCCGCCTGCACGTCCACCGCCGGGGCCGGTGGCGCCGTCGTCACCATTCACTCCGCCAGCTTCAAGGCCAAGGGCGTCCTCTTCGACCCCACCACCCTGGTGGCCGCCAAGAGCTGCACCAGCTTCACCGGCGCCGACGAGATCAAGGCTCTCAAGGTGAAGATCACCTGGAACGCGACACCGCCGATCGCCAACACCATCGTGACCTACTCGGCCGGATCGTCTCCCTGGGTCTCGAACAATGCCGGCAACGACCGCCTGAACCAGCCGGCCACGGCCACGACGACGATCACCGGATCGTTCGCCACGGCAGCGAACGCCCTGATCAACCTGGACTCGAACATCGTCAACACCTGCTCGTCCACCTGGGGGCCCTACCCGACCTTCAACTTCGGCCTGGTGGCGTCGACGCTGAACATCTTCTGAGCCGTCCCTGGGGCCCCGCCTGAGCCCCGGCCGGGGCCGGGCGGAGGGCCACAGGGTGGGCCGGAGAAGCCAGGCCTAGGCCGGGGGCAAGGCCCGGAGGGGGCTTCTCGCCGGGTCGGAGGTCCTGGCCGGAGTGGCGGTCCCCCCGGTACGAGTAGAATGCTCGGTGCAGAGAGCGCGACCCGTACGTGACGCCTAGACCTGGGCGTGCGCACCCCCGTCGTGATGCCTCGGAGGAGACAGCGATGGCGATGGTGGCGATGAAACGCGGCGACGGCGACGATGCGGACCTCGTCAAGCTTTATCTGAGGGATATCGGCCGCTACCCCCTTCTGACCAAGGCCGATGAGGCCCGACTGGCCCAGGCCATCGAGGCCGGTTGCGAGGCCGAGACGGCCCTGGCGGATCCGGCCACCAAGCTCACACCGGCGAAGAAGCGGGAACTGACCCGGCTGGTCCGGGCCGCCGACGCCGCCCGGGAGTCCTTCGTCTCCTCCAACCTCCGGCTGGTGGTCTCCATCGCCAAGAAGTACCAGGCGTCCGGCCTGCCCCTGCTCGACCTGGTCCAGGAGGGCAACCTCGGGCTCATCCACGCCGTGGAGAAATTCGACTGGCGCAAGGGCTTCAAGTTCTCCACCTACGCCACCTGGTGGATCCGCCAGGCCATCACCCGCGGCATCGCCAACACCGGCCGGACCATTCGCCTGCCGGTCCACGCCGGCGACACCTTGAGCGCCGTCCAGAAGGCCCAGAGCCATCTCGAGTCGAAGTTCGGTCGCCGGGCCACCATGGACGAGCTGGCCGCCGAGACCCGCCTCTCCTACGAGGCGCTGACCGACGTTCTGCGTTGGCGCTCCGAGCCCCTGTCTTTGTCGGAGCCTCTGCGCGAGGACGGCGATGCCGACCTCGGGGACGTGGTGGCCGACGCCGGCGCCGTCTCGCCGTTCGATCAGGCCGCCGAAGCCATGCTGGTCGGCGAGATCAGCCGGCTGCTGGCCCCGCTCGACGAACGCGAGGCGACCATCCTGCGACTGCGCTTCGGTCTCGACCGGGGCGAGCCCCGCACCCTCGAAGAGGTGGGCGAGTACTTCAACCTCACCCGTGAGCGGATCCGTCAGATCGAGGCCCGGGCCATGTCGAAGCTGCGGCACCCGTCGGCCGACAACGGTGCCCGCGACCTCTTGATGGCCTGAGGGCTCCCGCTTCGGCGGCCAGCGCCATGTCAGGGCCAGCGCTATGTCAGGGCCAGCGCTATGTCAGGGTCAGCGCTATGTCAGGGCCAGCGTGAAGGGCTGGTGAAGAACGGTTTTCGTCTTCCCCCGCCCGAAGGTGGCCGTGATCGTCAGGTGATAGAGGCGGGCCTTCTTGGCCGTGGGGACGCCGAAGATCGTCGCCGTTCCGTTGGCGTTGTCGTGGAAGACGAGACCCTTCGGTAGCGCACCTTTCTTGGTGAACTTCGGGACCGAACTCCCGAAGGTCGTCACGGTGAAGGAGAAGGCCGCCCCCCGCGAGACGGTGGTGTGGTTCACGCTGGTGATGGTGTCGCCGGTCAGGCCGGCGAACGATTGGATGTCGCTGAACGCGTCGGTTGTCGACGCACCCGGCCCGGCGCTGAGCCCCGTCACGGCACCGGGTGAGGCCACCGAGTCGCCGTTCACCGTGACCGTGGACGTGGCGCCGGCGGCGCTCAGGTCGAGCGTGTTGCCCGAGCCCTGGCCGACGAAGCTGTGACCGCCTGTCGGGCCGGCCAGGAACGTGGTGTTGCCGGTGGTCGCTCCCTCGAAGGTGGTGATGTCGCTTCCGGTCGAGCTGAAGGAGTATTCGGTCGGACCCACCGAGGCGGCGTCGTTCGGCGGACCGGCCGACGGCCCACCGGACACGTTGACGGTGAGCGGTGTGACCGGGCTGGTGGACAGCTGCGAGAAGTCGAGGCTGTCGCCACCGACCGATCCACTGTCGCCGAAGGTCTCACTGCCGCTTCCGGCCACGAAGTGGTTGGCCCCCTGCGACGAGCCGACCACGTCGGGGATGCCGCTGATGGTGTCGGATGCCGACGGTCCCACGGTGATGATTCCGGTGGACAGGTTGGCCGTGACCGGGTCGGGGTCGCCCGAGAAGTCGGCCAGGTTCCCCGACCCTTCTGCATCGAAGCTGTATCCGCCCGTGGCGCCGGCGTCGAAGGTGGTGCCGCCCGATGAGCCCACGAAGCTGGTCGGTCCTCCGCTGAACGAATAGGTGGCGGTCGACGTCGAGGCGGTGTCGTTGGCAGTCGGGCCCACCTGCACCCCCGCCACGTTCAGGGTCAGCGCCGCGGTGAGAGCGGAGAAGTCGATGGTGTTGCCCGCCGCCGGGTCAACGATGACGGCCGGAGACGCGCCCAGGGAGAAGGTGTTCCCCGAACCACTGTCGGAGAAGGTCTCGAGGCCGGTCCCGGCCACGAAGCTGTTTCCGCCCGCCGCCGACCCCACCACGCGGCTGATGCCGCTCACGGTGTCCGTGGCCGACGGCCCCACCCCGACGAGTCCGGTGGACAGGTTGGCGCTGACCGGATTGGCGTCGGCCGAGAAGTCGGCCACGTTGCCCGTTCCGGCCCCCACGAAGTTCTCTCCGGCGGTCGCTCCCCCAAGGAAGGTGGTGTTCCCTGACGCCGCCCCGTCGAAGGTGGTGAAATTGCTTCCCCCCGACGAGAAGGAGTAGGTGCTCGAACCTACGACGGCGTTGTCGTTCGGGAGTGGGCCCGAGGGACTGACGGAGACCGTCGCACCGGACAGGTTGACGGTGAGCGGTGAGAGCGCGCTGGTGGCCACCTGGGAGAAGTCGACGGTGTCGCCGGCGCCGGATCCGGAGTCGGCGAAGCTGGCGCTGCCGCCTCCGGCCACGAAGGTGTTGCCCCCCGACGCCGAACCCACCACCCGGCCGATCCCGCTGAAGGTGTCGGATGCCGAGGCCCCCACGGTGACGAGTCCGGTCGTCAGGTTGGCCGTCACCGAATGGGCATCGCCCGAGAGGTCGAGAGTGTTCCCCGTCCCGAGCCCGCTGAAGGAGTAGCCACCCGTGGCCCCGGCCACGAAGCTGGTGCTGCCGGCGCCGGAGCCGATGAAGCTGGAGACGCCGGAGAAACTGTCGGCGCCGGCGCCCATGGTCACCGATCCCGGTGAGCCGGTGGAGTCGCCGTTCAGCGTCACCGTGTCCGGAGCCGGCGCGAAGGAGAGGTCGAGGGCGGTGGTGGTGCCGCCGGGACCGTCGAAGGTGATCCCGGCATCGGATCCGGGCTGGAAGGTCGTGGGAACGAACGGTGACGAGTTCTCGGTGACTTGGACCGTCGGGTTGTCGGCCGGCGCATCGGAGATCGTCTGGCTGCAGACGGGACTGTTGTCGAGATCGATCTGGTAGGTACCGGAGCTGGTGCTGATGACCAGGGCGTCCGACGACGAGCCCGAGACACCGATGCTGAGGACGTGGCTCGCCGCGCTGCAGGTGACGAGCGGGGCGGCCCCGGCTCCGGTCCCGTCGGCCACCAGACATGCCGCTGCGCCGATACAGACGCTCAGCAGCAGTCCGAGGCGGCCCCGCCGCCGACCGATGGTTCCCATCGACCCACGGTAGGTGACGGGTCGGTTTACCGCATCACCGATATTGGGGACGGGTCCAGGAGGCGGTCACGGCCGAGGAGGATGTGCTCGGCCATCAGCCGACCCGCCCTGGCCGCCTCCCCGGTGCCCACGGCCTGGGTGATCATCCGGTGGAAGAGCGCCGAGCGTTCGAGCTCGGCCGGGTCGAAGCGTTCGAGGGCCTGGTAGACGAGGGGGACGTCGACCGTCCTGTCGAGCATCTGGAGCAGCCGCTCGTGGCCTGCCGCCGTCACGATGGCCCGGTGGAAGCGGCCGTTGGCCTCGTGGAGTGCCCAGCGATGCCCGGCCGTGCGGCGGCGGCCAGCCGGCTCGGCCCCGACCAGCGCGTCGAAGGCGTCGGCGGCGTCGACGAGCGCCTGCCGGTCGTCGGCCGTGCTCCGCACGGCGGCCAACTCCGCCGCGTAGCCCTCCAGCCGGGCCCGGAGCTCGTAGAGGTCGGCCACCTCTTCCGGCGTCGTCGCCCGGACCACGGCCCCGCGGTTTCTGCGGTAGAGCACGAGGCCTTCCACCTCGAGACGCCGCAGCGCTTCACGGATCGGCGTGCGCGAGAGAGCCAGCTCGGCGCTGAGCGCCTGTTCCACCAGACGGCTTCCGGCCGGATAGGACCCTTCGACGATCGAGCGGCGGATGCGGTCGTAGGCGATCGACACGCTGCCCGTGCCGGCCGGGGTCTGCACCGTCAGGCCACCGTGCCGGACGCCGTCAGCTCGGCCCACTCGCCGTCGTCGACGCCGGCCAACGCCCGCAAGAGCTCTTCGGTGTGCTCGCCGAGGCGGGGCCCGACATCGGCCACGGCCCCCGGGGTGCGCGAGAACTTGGGCACCACGCCGGCCATGGGGACGGCGTAGCCGGCCCGGCCGACGGCGCGCAGCACCATCTCCCGGGCCGCGTAGTGCGGGTCGCGGAGAACGTCGGCGGCCGTGTAGACACGACCGGCCGGCACCCCGTGCGACGAGAGCAAGGTGAGAAGGTCGTCGCCCGGCACGGTGGCCGTCCAGCCGGCGATGAGGGCGTCGAGCTCGACCATGTTGAGTCCCCGGGCGCTGTGGCCGGCGAAGCGCCGGTCCTCGGCCAGATCGGGCCGGCCCATGGCCGCGCAGAGGCGGACGAAGACGGAGTCGGCGTTGCCGGCGATGAGGATGTCGGAGCCGTCGAGGGTGGGGTAGGAGTTGGAGGGGGCCACGCCGGGCAGGACGCCACCGGTGCGCGATCGCAGGACGTCGCCGACCTCGAAGTCGGCCAGCGTCGACTCCATCAGCGCGGCCACGGCTTCGTAGATGGCCACGTCCACCTCCTGGCCCGACCCGGAGCGCTGACGCTCGGTCACCGCCGCCAGACAACCGATGACGGCGAAGAGGGCGGCCAGCGCGTCGCCCAGGCTGATGCCGCAACGCGCCGATGGCCGGTCGGGCGCGCCGGTGGTGAAGCGGATGCCGCCCATGGCCTCGCCGATGGAGCCGAAGCCGGCGTCGGCCGACCGCGGACCCGTCCGGCCGAAGCCCGACACGTGGACCACGATGATCCCGGGGTTGCCGGCCCGGAGGTCCTCGTAGCCGAGACCCCAGTCCTCGAGCCGACCCGGTCGGAAGTTCTCGAGAACGATGTCGCAGCGCCCGGCCAGACGCCGGACCAGGCCCCGGCCGGCTGGCCGGCGGAGGTCGACGGCCACCGACTTCTTGTTCCGGGCGATGGCCGGCCACCAGAGGCTCTCGCCTTCGTGGGTGACGCCCCAGCTCCGCATGGGGTCGCCCTCGCCCGGGGTCTCCACCTTCACCACCTCCGCCCCGTAGTCGCCGAGCAGCTGACCGGCGAAGGGGCCGGCGATGAAATTGCCGAGTTCCAGGACCCGTATCCCGGCCAGCGGGCCACCCGGGCCAGGACCGGAGCTGGAGCTGGAGCTGGAGCCGGGGCCGGGGCCGGAGGCGGGCTGGTCGGCGCTCATCCAGGGATTGTATGCAATCAATCGGAAATGCGCAGGCTCCTCTCCTCCCAACCGGCAGGATCCGGTACTCTTGGACACAATTGGCGGGGGCGGGCGACGGTGGGTCCGGCGGCAGTAGGGGAGGACGGCCATGGCGACGTCGGGAGGCGGCTTCGAGTTCCGGGGGATCAACCACCTGGCCCTGGTGTGCCGGGACATGGAGCGGACGGTGGACTTCTACTCGAACGTGCTCGGGATGCCGCTGATCAAGACCATCGATCTGCCCGACGGGATGGGCCAGCACTTCTTCTTCGACTGCGGAGGGGGCGACGCCCTCGCTTTCTTCTGGTTCCCCGATGCCCCGCCTGCCGCTCCAGGGATCTCGGCCCCCGTCGGCCGGCCCGACCAGGGCAGCCTGACCAGTGCCGTGGGCTCGATGAACCACGTGGCCTTTTCCGTGCCCAACGAGGCCATCGACGAGTACCGCGACCGGCTGCGGGCGGCCGGCGTCGACTGCACCGACGTGGCCAACCACGACGACAGCGAGTGGGGGATCGCCGACGATCTGCATCCCGGGGTGTTCGTGCGGTCCATCTACTTCCTGGATCCCGACGGCATCCTGCTCGAGTTCGCCTGCTGGACCCGCTCCCTCGATGCCGGTGACGTCAGCCACGCCCCGGCCCGCGCCGTCGACGCCGCCGCCGACGCGGCCAGAGCCTGAGGCCGGGCCCGTGCCCCGACTGCGCCAGGTCCCGCGGGCCGACGCCGAGGCCCCCATCGTGAAGGTGATGTACGACTACCTCTTCGATGATCGCGACCCGGTGGCCGAACCGGGGACGGCCACAGGATCGCCGGGGGACTGGTGGACGGTGTTCGCCCTCGTGCCCGATGTGCTGGAGCACGCCGTGCAGGGCTTCGGTCTCTATCAGAGCGACAAGCGATTGCTCGCCCCGGTGCTGCGGGAGCTGGCCCAGGCCCGCGCCGGCTGGGCCGCCGGCAGCCAGTTCGTCTTCTCACAGCACTGCAAGTCGCTGCGCGCCCTGGACGTCTCCGAGGAACGGATCGCCGCCGTCGCCCACTGGGCGTCGGCCTCCTGCTTCGAGGAGACCGAACGTCTGGTGCTGGCCTACACCGACTGCCTGGTCTACGACCGCGGCCGGGTGCCCGACGGCGTGTTCGATGCCTTGCACGCAAAGTTCGCTGACGAGGAGATCCTCGAGCTCACCTACATCGCCGCCCTCTATCTGCAGCACGCCGTGATGTCGCGGGCATTGCGGACCGAGTTCGACGACCGGGCCGAGCCGATCGTGGAGGTCTTCGTGGAAGGGGTCGACGAGGCGCGTGACGTCGGGCGCGACATCAGCCTCCCGCCTTCGTGAACGACGTGATGCGGTGACGGACGCGCAGGCGGTCGAGATCGTCGAGGTGTCCCCACGCGACGGGTTGCAGGACGAGGCGACACGGCTGTCGACGGCGTCCAAGATCGAACTGATCGAACGGTCCATGGCCGCCGGGGCACGGCGGATCGAGGCGGTGAGTTTCGTCCGGCCCGACCGGGTGCCGGCCATGGCCGACGCCGAGGAGGTGCTGGCCGGGGTGACCCGCCGGGCCGGCGTGCGGTTGGCCGGGCTGGTGCTGAACGAGCGGGGCCTCGAGCGGGCACTGGCCGCCGGGGTGGACGAGGTCAACGTGGTGGTTCTGGTGACCGACGGCTTCTCGGCCAAGAACCAGGGGATGGCGGTGGAGACGGCGCTCGCCATGTGGGACCGGGTGGCCGCCGGGGCGGCCTCGGCCGGGGTGCCGGCCTCGGTCACCCTGGGCGCGGCGTTCGGCTGCCCCTACGAGGGCGAGGTCGATGCCGGCCGTGTCCGGCAGCTGGCGCTCAGGGTGGCCGCCGCCGGGCCTTTCGAGATCGCGCTGGCCGACACCATCGGCTGCGGCGTCCCGCCGCAGGTCGCCTCGCTCGTCGGGTCGGTGGCCGATGACACGGGGCTGCCGGTGCGGGTCCATCTGCACAACAGCCGGAACACCGGCTTGGCCAACGCCGTGGCCGCGTTGTCGGCTGGGGCGGCCGCCCTCGACGCCAGCATCGGTGGCATCGGCGGCTGTCCCTTCGCGCCGGGGGCCACGGGCAACATCGCCACCGAGGACCTCGTCCACCTGCTCGACCGGATGGGTGTCGCGACGGGAGTGCGCCTCGACGCGCTGCTCGACGCCTCGCACTGGCTGGCCGGCGCCCTCGGTCATGCATTGCCGGGACAGGTGGCCCGGGCCGGGCCGTTTCCCCGGCCGGTGGTTCCCGCCTGACCGAGATTGCGACGCCCCTGTTGCGATTCGCACTGGCGTTGTTACGATCGATTCGGACGCGGCGTGCGTTTCCCGGCCCGGAAGACGGGTATCGGGTGCGACCGAGATGGTCTCGACGGCGGACGGATCCGGGCCCTGTGGCTCCGGTGGAGGGAGGGGCATCCGGTGCGGAAGTCAACGATTGCGTGGGTGACGGGTGCGTTCGCCCTCCTGCTGGTGACCGGTCCGTTGGTGACTTCGGGGGCGGTCTCGGCCGCGTCGGCGGTGGCGAGCCAGGCGCCGTTGAGCGCGGCGGCGGCGGCCGCTCTGTCGACCGACGTCAGCCGGAGGGTGATCGTCGTGCTGAAGGACCAGGTGTCGCAGTTCCCGGCCTCGCGCGCCGACGTGAAGAACCGGTCCGCCGTGGTGAACGGCCTGCAGAGTCCGATCCTCGGTGATCTGAAGCAGACCAACGCCCACAATGTCCACTCCTACACCAGCATCAACGCGGTGTCGGCCACGGTGTCGCCGGGCGAGGCGGCCCGGTTGGCGGCCGACCCGGCGGTGGCCAAGGTCGTGCCCGACCAGATCATCAAGCTGGCCAGTCCCTTCGACGCTCCGCCCACGGCGGGCGCGGCCGGCTCCGGTTCCCGCACCCCGCCGGCCGGGACCTGCCCGGCCAAGGGCGAGCCCCCGCTGCTCGAGCCCCAGGCGCTCACCGCCATCCATGCCGACGCGGCGACGCCGAACGTGGGGACGGCGCGCTCGCTCGGGATCGACGGTTCGGGGGTGACGGTGGCCTTCATCGCCGACGGCCTCGACATCAACAACACCGACTTCATCCGGGCCGACGGCAGTCACGTCTTCGTGGACTACAAGGACTTCAGCGGCGAGGGGACGGCCGTGCCGACCGGCGGGGCCGAGGCCTTCCTCGACGCCAGCTCCATCGCCGCCCAGGGCCGGAACGTCTACAACATCAGCCGCTACAGCGCCCTGGCTCTGAACCAGCCGTGCCGGATCCGGGTCGAAGGTGTGGCCCCCGGAGCGAGCCTCGTCGGCTTGGACATCTTCGGAGCCGAGGACGCCGGTTTCAACTCGTCGTTCCTTCAGGCCATCGACTACGCCGTGTCCGTCGACCACGTGAACGTGCTGAACGAGTCGCTCGGCAACAACTTCTACCCCGACGACCAGGCCAGCCTCGATCTGATCAAGGCGGCCAACGACGCCGCGGTGGCGGCGGGGACGACGGTGACAGTGTCGAGCGGCGATGCCGGCGTGACCAGCACCATCGGGACACCGTCCACCGACCCGAACGTGATCTCGGCCGGCGCGTCGACCACGTACCAGCTGCCGGCGCAGATCGGATACGGCGGCTTCCAGTTCCCGGGGGTGACGGGCTACCTCGACAACAACATCAGCGCCCTCAGCTCGAGCGGCTTCGACCAGAACGGGGCCACCATCTCCCTGGTGGCGCCGGGCGAGCTCAACTGGGCCCTGTGCACCACCAAGGTCAGGAAGTTCGGGGAGTGCTTCGACCTGGCCGGCAAACGGTCACCGGTGGAAGAGAGTGGAGGGACGAGCGAGTCGGCGCCCCTCACGGCCGGGGTCGCCGCGCTGGTGATCCAGGCCTATGCCAAGACCCACAGCGGTGCCGTCCCCAGCCCGGCGTTGGTGAAGCAGATCCTGACCAGCACCGCCGATGACATCGCCGCCCCCGCCGACGAGCAGGGGTCGGGGCTCGTCGACGCCTACCGGGCCGTGCTGGCGGCCGAGGCGTACCAGGTCCCGACGGCGACCCCCGTGCCCGACACCCTTCTCGAGAGCACGGCACAGTTCAACGCCAGCGCCGCGGGGGGAACGTCCGAGAGCTTCACCGAGCAGCTCACCAACCTGGGTTCGACGCCCGAGACGGTGTCGGTTTCCAGCCGGACGCTGGGCAGCTACGCACCGGTGAAGAAGGCCACGGTGACCCTGAGCGACACGTCCAGTCCGCACAGCACCGACTATCAGGGGATCACCGACAACTACCAGACGGTGAGTTTTGCCGTGCCGTCGGGAGTGGACCGGCTGAACGGCTCGATCGCCTTCCAGGGGGCATCGGGTGCGCTGTCGTCCCGGGTCCGGATGGCCCTGATCAGCCCTTCGGGTCAGCTGGCCGATTACTCGCTCCCGCAGGGCGTCGGCAACTACGGCGATGCCCAGGTGGCCGACCCGACGCCGGGGACATGGACGGCGTACATCTGGAGTCGTGACAGCGCCGACGGGGGGACCACGGGCAAGGTGATCTTCGGAGCGAGCGTGGCCAACTACGAACCGTTCGGCACCGTGAGCGCCCCCAGCCTGACCATCGGCCCCGGGGCCAGCGAGCCGGTCACGCTGTCGGTGCCCATGCCGGCCACGCCCGGGGACACGTCCGGGTCGCTCGTGGTCTCGTCGTCGTCACAGGCGTCGCTGGCCGTCCCCGTCACGTTGCGGTCGCTCGTGCCGAGCGGTCCGACGTCGTTCACCGGCGTCCTCACCGGGGGCAACGGCCGGGCGTCGTTCACCGGGGTGACGGACTACTACCAGGTCGACGTGCCGTCCGGGCAGCCTGCGCTGAACGCCTCGATCGAGCTGGCCGACAACCCGAACAACCAGACCTACGGCTGGTTGGTCGATCCGTCCGGTCAGGCCCAGGCCTCCCAGAGCAACGGCATCGTGACGTTGCAGGGCGGCCAGCTCTACTACACCAACAGTCTGGGAACGAGCCTGCACGTGGTCGATCCGGCGGCGGGCCGGTGGACGTTGATCGTCGTGTTCGCCCCCACGGTGTCGGGGACGGCGCTCAGTGAGCCCTTCACCGTGTCGGTCGATCAGAACGCCCCCGTGGTGAGCACGGTGGGGCTGCCCATCGGGAGACGGATCAACGCCGAGAACCCGGCGGTGGTCGACGTCAAGGTGACCAACACCGGCATTGCCCCGGAGGCGTACTTCATCGACGGCCGGACCGTGGCCACCACGCAGTACGAGCTGCCCTCGATCTCCTCGGCTCAGGCCACCGTGCCGCTGAGCGCATTCGGAAGCATCCCCTTCTATCTGGTGCCGAGTCAGACGACGGAGATCGACGGCACCGCCACGGCGGCGGGAACCGAGCCCATCCAGTTCGATCTGGGTGGGCCCACCGGCGACCCCGATGTGGTGTCGGGTCAGGGGACGTCGGTGACGGCCAGTGCGACGGGCACACCGGTCTCGGCCGGAGTGTGGGACCTCGCTCCCGATGTGATCGGGCCCTTCGGCCCCACCGGGGCCGCGCCCGAGATGGTGGACACGACGCTCACGGCCACGACGCAAGGCTTCGACCCCGCCGTCAGCTCCTTCACCGGAGACCTGTGGCAGGCGGCCGTCGGTGCACCTCTGACGGTGAGCCCGGTGATCGTCCAACCGGGCAAGAGCGCCGTCATCCCGGTGGTCATCGCGCCGACGGGCCCGAAGGGCACCAAGGTGTCGGGCGTGATCTACCTCGACGACGACAGCCTGTTCTCCGTGTACGGGACCCTGGCCCCCAACGCCGACACGGTGGCGGCCATCCCCTACTCCTACGTCATGAAGGGGTAGCACCCGAGACGAGTGGAAACACCTGGACGCGTGACAGGTGGTGTCTCCGTAGCACGGTCCCTGACCGAGGTCAGAGACTCTCCTTGACTAGTTGCTCATAGGGAGCAGCCAGTCGATCGGGTCGGGGGATGCCAATGCGGGGCAAACGAAGCACGTGGCTCGGGACCGGGGGGCGTCTTCTTTCGGCGGTGTGTGTCTCGGGTTTGCTCGGGGCGGGGTCGCCGATTCCGCACAGGCACTCGGCACGCCGATGCTTCTCTCCATCACCGTGACACCGGCGCTGACCTCCATCGCCCAGGGCCAGACCCAGCAGTTCACGGCCACCGGGCTCTTCTCCAACCTGACCACACAGAACCTGACCAACACGTCAGCGGCACCGGTTTCACTCCCGGGCAGACGGCGACCATCAGCTACCTCTCGGGCAAGAAGAAGCCCAAGCGGGCCAGCTCCACCCTGTGCACGGCGACGGTGGCGAGCGATGGGACGTTCAGTGGCAACGGGACGATCCCACGGCGGGGCCGGGCCGGGGTCCTCGGTCAGAAGACCGTCAAGGGCGCCGATTCGGGTGCCAGCCAGGCCACCACGACGTTCACCCTGACGTGACGGAGCGGTGGGCCAGGGGCGGGATGATCGATACGGAGGCTTCGGCATCGATCATCACAGTCAGCTCAGCAGCTCCTGGATGTCGGCCGCCGTCATGGCCCCGGATTCGAAATCACCGGAGTCCATGACGTTGGCGAAGAGGGCGGCCTTCTTGGCCTTCAGGGCCATGACCTTCTCTTCCAGGGTGTCCTTGGCCACCAGCCGGTAGACCATGACCTTCTTCTTTTGGCCGATGCGGTGGATGCGGTCCACGGCCTGGGCCTCGACGGCCGGATTCCACCAGGGGTCGAGGATGATGCAGTAGTCGGCCTCGGTCAGGTTGAGGCCGAACCCCCCGGCCTTGAGACTGATGAGGAACACGGGAGCGGTGCCTGTGCGGAAGCCCGAGATGACGTCGTCGCGTTGGCGGGTCTTGCCGTCCAGATAGCAGTAGTCGATCCCGGCGAGATCGATCCGGCGCCGGGCCAGAGTGAGGAACCGGGTGAACTGGCTGAAGACCAGGACGCGGTGTCCGTCGGCCACGATGTCCTCGAGCATCTCCATGAGGGCGTCGAGCTTGGTGGAGGGAACCTTGGCGTGTTTGGCGTCCACCAGCGACATGTCGAGGCTCGCCTGTCGGAGCAGTGTCAGGGAGCGGAAGATCTCGAAACGGTTTTTCTGCATGTCGCCGATGAGACCGAGGACCTTCTGACGTTCGCGTTGCAGGTAGGTCTGGTAGAGCTTCTTGTGCTTCGCATTGAGGTCGAGCTCGAGAACCTGCTCCTGCTTGGCCGGAAGGTCCCGGACGACCTGCTCCTTGGTCCGCCGCAAGATGATGGGACGGACACGGCGGCGCAGCTGGATCAGGCGCTCGGAGTCGGCCTTTTTCTCGATCGGTATCCGGTAGTGCTCGGTGAAACGGTCCGGGCTGGCGAAGAGACCGGGGGCCGTTATGGACAGAAGCGACCAGAGCTCCATCAGATTGTTCTCGATGGGCGTCCCCGTCATGGCCAGCTTGAACGGCGCCGGCAGCATCTTGGCACTCCGGTAGGCCTGGGAGGCCCGGTTCTTGGCGAACTGGGCCTCGTCGAGAAAGAGGCCGGCCCAGTCGATCGTGGCGTAGTGGTCGTATTCCAGCCGGAAGAGCGCGTAGGACGTGACGACGAGGTCCACCTCGGCGGCCATCTTCTCCAAGGCGAGGCCTCGGCGAGCCTCGGTCTCGGTGACGGTGACGACGTCGAGTCCGGGGGCGAATCTCCGGCACTCGGAGGCCCAGTTGCCGACGACGCTCGTCGGGGCCACCACCAGGTACGGCGATGTGCTGAGCCCCCGTGCCTTGGTGTGGCACATGAGGGCCAGCGCCTGAATGGTCTTCCCCAGCCCCATGTCATCGGCCAGGACGCCCCCGAGTCGGTGCTCGTAGAGAAAGGCCAACCAGTTGAAGCCGGTCAACTGATAGGGCCGGAGGGTGGCATCGAGGCTGGCGGGCACGGCGTGGTCGATCCTGGTCGTCGCCTGGTTGAGGGCGCGCACCGAGTCCTCCCACTGCCGGGCCTGGGCGGTGACGACCCCGAGGCGCTGGAGGTCCTCCCACAGGCTGGCCTGGAAGCGGCTGAGGCGGACGGAGCCGGCCGACTCGTCGCCCAGTGTGCGTGCCTCGGCGATCAGCTCGGCCAGTTGGAGGAGTTCGTCGCGGTCGAGGGAGAAGAACGTGCCTGAGGGGAGGATGAGATGCGACCGTTGCTCGGCCAGGGCCACGAAAAGCTCAGCGAAGGGGACGTCCTCGCCCTCCACGCTGACCGTGACCGACAGGTCGAACCAGTCGCTGTCGGCCGACGGGGAACCTCCCAGACTGACGACCGGTGGATCGAGGACCTCCCGGTAGTCGAGAACCGTTCCGTGGTGTTCGATCTCCACGCCGTCGAGTTCGAGCAGGCCGGGGAGAAGCTCGGTCAGGAACGTGACGGCGGACATCCCGAGGAGGACGGCTTCCTCGGCCAATCGCACGCCGAAGGGGGTGATCTCGAGGAGCTCGGGCACGGAGCCGGAGCCGAGCAACGTCGTGACCGCATCGATGATGGCGGTTTCGGCAACAGTGTCGCCGGCTCCCACCAGCGGATCCCAGAGTCCTTCGCCCGAGCCGTTTCCCGGAGATCCCCGGGTCCAGGTGAGCTCCAGGCGGTGGCCCCCATCGTGGGTGACAGTGAGACCGATGGTGGCCGGAGGGAGCTCCGGGAGGTCGACGGAGGCGTCGCTCGATCGCACATCGATCCGACGCCGCAACCTCGGGGAGAAGTCGCGGAGAAATCGCTCCTCGTCACTCCGGGGAACAGCCAGGGGAGTCGACCCGAGGAAGCGACGGAGGCCCTCGTCCAGCGGAGCGGCGAAGGGGGCCAGGGTGAGAAGAACGGCGGCTCCCGGCGGATGGACCGGGTCATGCCACCAGGCGATGCCGTGGGCCGGTCGGCCGATCAGAAGCGACGATCCGAGGGGTACCTCATGGCCGTCGACCCCGACATGGGGTCGGAGCTCGAGCCCGTCGCCGTGACGGGTGGCGTCGAGGGTGACGGCGGCGGGACTGACGCGTAGATCGATGGGCCCGGGCATCCGGCCGGCATGGAGCAGGGGCAATTCGAGGTCGCGGGCTTCGACGAGAAGGTCCCAGAGGCGGCGGCTGTTCACCGTCTCGAGCCAGAGGGTCTCATCCGCCGGGTTGTAGTAGCTCCGGGCTCTGGACAAGCGGCTGAGGGCCAGGAGCTCGGTGAGAATGGTCAGGTGCTCGGCGTGGCGGCCGGGGCCCCATCGCCCGTAGGAGGCGTACTCGAGCCTGGACCACGAGATCCCTGTTTTCACCCAGTGTCCGGACCGGCTGCGCAGGACGGGACGGACCCGGACGCCCGGCGCCGACGAGTTCTGTCGCGACGCGAGTTTGGGCGGTGTCATGACCAACTCGAACTGGAGTCCGATCTCCCCTGGCTCTGACCCGCTCGGACCAGATGTCGTTGCCGACATGAGTGTCTGCAGGGAGCTTTCCCAGGCGGGTCGCTTCGGGGCCCGCCTGGCCGTCGGTTTTTGATCGGTACCGGAGCGAGGCTTCTTGGCCGGTGTTGCCCGAGTGGCCGCCAGCGGGGCCGTGCCGGCCAGAAGGAGGGCGACGGCGTGCTTGCAGTTGATCTCCATGGGGCAGGTGCAGACGGCGTCGATGTCGATGAGTCGGTCCGACGTCGATCGTCGCAGGATGATTGAGACCGCGTAGGGAGCGAGGTTCGCACCCTGGACCTTGCCGGAGGCGCGAGTCCGGTCTTTCTTCCACGCCACGCTCCGGACCGCCCCCTGGCGGGCGTAGGCCTGACCACGGGTGAAGGTGGCGGACCCCACCAACCTCCTCAGGCTCTGCGTGTCGGCGGGCGTGAGCACGCGGTGGCTCTCCTCGGGTCGGAACTTCGCACCACGACCGTAGCGTCCGGTTGTGTCGGCGAGAACGCCGCCGCCAACCGTTCCCAGGCGGTGTCATCGGGCACCGCTCAGGGGCGGAGGTATCTGTCGGCCAGGGCTCGGAGGATCTCCTGACACTCACGGACGCAGTCCCCGATGATGTCGGCCACGGGCCGGCTGGAGGAGATGCGGCCCGCTACCTGACCGCCCAGGGCGATGCCGGCATCGAGGTGGCCGCCGAAGTAGACGTCGGGGACGGATCCGAACGAGGCCATGGCGTTGTTGGTGTGGTCGGCCTCGAGGCGCTCGCTGTACGGGGTGCGCAGGGCCCGCAGGCCGGGCGAGGTGTGGCCGTTCAGAAAGACGGTGTCGGTTTCGGTGGCATCGAGGATGGCCTGCTTCCAGCCCCGGTGGACCGGTGACTCGATCGAGGAGACCATGGCCGTGCCCAGTTGGACGCCCTCGGCGCCGAGGGCCAGCGCCGCCGCCATGGTGGACCCGTCGAGGAAGCCGCCGGCGGCGATGACAGGGAGGTCGAAGGCCTTGGTCACCGAGGGCAGGAGGACCATGGTCGAGACCGGTCGCGGGTTCTTGAAGCCGCCGCCTTCACCGCCTTCGACGATGAGGCCGTCGACGCCGGCCTTGACCGCCTTCTCGGCGGCCCGGAGGGTGGGGATGACGTGGAAGACGGTGAGGCCGCCGTCCTTCAACTGCGCCGTGTACCTGGTGGGGCTGCCGGCCGAGGTGGTGACGAAGGTCACCCCCTGGGAGATGACGAAGTCGACGATGACGGTCGGGTCGGCCACGAAGGCCTGGGCGATGTTGACACCGAAGGGCTTGTCGGTGAGGTCCTTCATCTTGGCGATCTCGTGGCGGATGTTGTCGAGCTCGCCCGACGAGGTCTCGATGATGCCCATGGCCCCGGCGTTGGAAACGGCCGAGGCCAACCTCGATCGGGCGATCCACCCCATGGGGGCCTGGACGATGGGGATCTCCACCCCCAGAAGCTCGGTCACCCGGTTGGTCAGCATCTCCGGATCTTGGCATGCAGAAGCGTCTCAGCTCCCGGCGAGCTGCTCCGACTCGACGTCGAGATCGGCCTCGTCGAAGGGGGCGGCCAGGTCCAGGAAGAGAGCCATGGCCGGGTCGGAGGACTTGGCCGCGAACTGGCGGTGGAGGTCGGCCACGCCCAGGCCGTCGGGATCGCAGAAGGGACAGGCGACGAAGATCGACGTCGAGGTGTCGGTGGGGAAGTGGGGGAAGACGCCGGCCTCGATGCCGGCCACCATGGTTCCGATGGTCCGGCCCACCTTCTCGAGAACCTCAGGGGTGACCGGGTAGCCGATGCGCTCGAACCTTCCCCTGGTCGAGACGAACCAGTACTCGGCCCGGACGGGGGCGTCGGGGGCGTTGCACAGCGCCCGGGCGGCCTGGCCGTAGACGGCGAGCTGGAGCATCTGGCCCTGGGCGTCGGGGTTGTCCTCGGACAGGTCCTTGTAGCTCCGGGCGCTTCCCGTCTTGTAGTCGACGACGTGGATGGTGCCGTCGTCGCCGATGTCCACCCTGTCGGCCAGGCCCCTGAAGTGGACGGACCGACCGTCGGGCAGGGCCAGCGCGATGGTGGGCAACGGGGCGTGGGCGAAGCCGAAGGCCAACTCCGCCGCCGCCGGCCGGGTGCCGTGGGCCAGGCGGTGGTCGCTGTCGGCCGAGAGGAAGCGTTCGAGCTCGGCCATGATGCGCTTGCTGTCGCGTCGCCAGAAGACGGCGCGCCCCGTCTGGCCGTGGGCCTCGTAGCGCGTGCCGATCTCCTCGGCGATCTCCATGATCCGTTCCCGGTCGGCTTCCGTCCACCGATCCGTCGGCGCCGGCTGATCGTCAGGAGGACGGGCCAGGACCTCGCCGATGAAATCCTCGAGCGCTTGGTGGACTAGGGAACCCCGGTCGCGCGGGGTGATCTCCATGAGGTCCTCGGGGTTCTCCAGCTCGTCCACGCCGAGGAGCTGGCGCAGGAGATAGGCGAAGGGACAGCCGGCCCAGGTCTCGAGCCGGGTGGCCGAGGTCGGCTGTTCGGCCGGCGACGGGATCGCCAGTCCGGCCAGGTTCCCGTCGAAGCGGGTGAAGCGGTCGCTGCGCCGGGCGGCCACCACATCGGCCCCGGCATCGAGCGTGGTGTCGCCGGCCGCGGCCAGTGCCGCGGCACCCAGGCGGGTGGAGCCTTCTCTCATGAGGAGGCGCAACCGGTGTTCCTGCTCGTTGGCCGGAAACGACATCTGGCGGAGTCCGCCGTCGAAGGAGGCGACATGATCCAGCCAGTCCCGCTTTCCGTGGACGAGCTCGTCGGACCACCAGCGCTCGCCGGCGATGGCCGAGGCGATCCGGAGGACCCAGCGCGAGGGGACCCGTTCGATGTTGCGACGGAGGTCCCCGCGGGGCACGCACAGGACATGCCGGGCCGCACAGGCCAGCGCGGCCGACAACTGCCGGTGCTGGCGCTCGACCTGGCTCGAGCGCAGCGGCAACTCGTCGCCGGCCGCCCGGCGCTCGTGGTCGGGCAGGAGGGAGTCGTCGCGGATGGCGCAGGGGAAGAGGCCCTCGGCCAGACCGAGGATGACGACGAGATCGAGGTCGAGGCCCACGCCCATGGAGATGGATCCGACGAGGACCCCCTCGCCCATCCGGCCCACCCGACCGAGGTCGGCCTCGAGCTCGAGCTCGATGGTCCGGGCGAAGACGTCGAGAGTCACCGACGGCTCGACGGCATCGAGACAGGCCAGCCGGTCGAGGGCCTGTTCCACCCGCTCGGCCGCCTTCTGCTCGGCCTGGGGCCAGTCGGCCCGTCCACTCTCACTGCCGAAGAGGCCGGCCAGATGACGACGGGTCCAGGCCACGCGCTCACTCCACGGCCGTGGCCGGAGCGCCGCCTGAGCCAGGTCGTCGATCAGGCCCAGGACGAACGCCCGCAGATCGCGGGCCCGACCGGCTTGGGTGCGACTCCTTTCGGCCCGCCAGGGAGGGGCATTCGGATCGGCCTCATCGCCGGTGGCGCTGGCATCGAAGTCGTCGGCCAGCGTGGCCAGCCGGCGGTCCCAGTCGGACCGGCCACCGACCACACCCGCATCGCGCGACAGGCGCTCCCAGGCCGTGACCGGGATGGGAGCCCCGTCACGACGGAGTCGGGCTCCGGCCAGCCAGGCGAAGACGTCCTCGCGGCGGAAGCCGCTCTCCGGGAGCTGAAGCAGGTGCAACAATGTCCGGCCCGCCACCCGGGCCGTGAGCGGCATGACCGCCGCCCCGTTGAGGGCAATGCCGGCGGCGGTCAGCTGCTCGTGGGCCAGCCGGGCATAGGGCTCGGGACTGGCATGGAGGATCGCCATCCGGTCGAGCGGCGTCCCCGCCCGCGCCGCGTCGACGATCGTGCGGACCGCGGCCCGGACCTCCTCGTCGCAGTCGGAGACGGTGACGATGCGCGTCCGCTCGGCATTGACCGCCGCCATGGGATCCCCACCCTCACTCCGCTCACCGCCGTCCCCGGCGATACGACGAACCGACAGCGCCACCTCGGCGTCGGCCCGTTCATCTCCCGTGGCTCCGGCGATGACGACGAGATCCCCGAGCTCGGCCACGGTTCCGAGCAGCAGCCCCCCGTGCCGCGAGAGTCGCTCGGGGAGATAGACGGTGACGGCACCGAGACCCCGGACCGCCGACGCTTCGGCGCGGAGAACCTCGATGGCGGAATCGATCAGGTCTTCCTCGTCGTACCAGTCGGCCACCAGCCGGGCCCGGGCCGCACGGTGGAGCCGAACCACATCGGAGGCCCGGTCGCTCCGACGGGCCAGCGCGTCGAGCGCGCCGTCCGACAGGTCCCGCAGTTCCCGGTAGGCGGCGATCAGCGCCGTCTCGGTGGCGGCATGACCGGCGACGGGAGCGAAGATCCCGGGGTGCTCGGCCAGAGAGGCCCGCAGGGCGGCGGCGATGACGGGGGTCGACACCGGCCGGCGCCCGGCCCCGGCCAGCCTCGCCGACCCGAGAAGCTCGGCCATGCGGTAGACGGTGAGAAACGAGACGGCGGCCACGCCGATCCCGGTGCCGCAGACCGGACCGAGAGCCCCTGACGCCAGGAGCCGGCGGGTGGCCACGCCGACGTAATTGGAGGCAACGACGACGGTGACCGGCGTGAGGGGTTCAGCTCCCTTCGCCTCGCTGATGGCCGTACGCAACGCCTCCGCGGCTGGGCGCCCGTATCCCGGGCGCATGATCTGGACGCTCACACCACCGACGGCGGAACGGTGAAGGTCGGATCGGATTCGAGAATCTCGTCGCAGAGATCCGACGCCGCCATGTCGGTAACGGACACGTAGGCCAGCATCAGGGCGATGGCGCGGGCCGGGAATCGATCCCGGATCTGCTCAATAGCATCGAGGAGTTGTTGTCGATCGGGTTCATCCGCGGCGTCGCCCAGGGCGGTGACCACCGCATCCACACAGTCCTCCGAGACGGCCTCGGCCACCAGCGGAACGGTGGGCCGGTACTGCGGCTGCGTCAGGACTGTAGCCGGGTCACGCTTGCGCCGAAGGGTCCGCATGGCCGTCCGTATGGCCAGCGGCTGCTTGTCGATCTCCGCCACCAAGAGGCTGCGTAGGCCTCGGGCCACATCGGCATCCCCGACCCAGAGGAGGATCCGCAGGAGCCGTTCCATGCGAGCGTCAATATCCGACGTCGAAGAGTCGGAGTCGCCGGGCCCGCCGGCCGGCTCGGCCAGACCCTCCTCCTCGGTACCTTCCATGTCCGCTCCCTTGGGAGACTCTGCCGAGTCCGATCAACGCGTCCAAAGAGACACTACGGGGTGGCAGACCTGCCCCTGGCCGGGGGCATCTCACTGATGAAAGATGGTGGCACGGAGGGTGAGCCTGGCGATGGCTCGGGCGGACGGACCGGGATGGCGATGCTTTCGAGGATGGTGACGTCCCCCACCATGAACGCTCAGGCGCGGCACCGGGTTCCCCGGGCCGGCAGGGCACCGCGGGCGAAGTAGCCGCCGACCACCTTCTGCATGCAGACGTTCGTCGATCCGTTGAGCAACCAGCTGTGGCCGTAGCCGACATAGGTGAGGAGGCGCCCACCGATGGCCGAGGTGAGGGCGCCGGCCGCTGCGTACGGTGTGTTGGGATCGCCGGTGTTGCCGATGACGAGGGGCGTCGGGGCGCTGACCGGGTGGAGATGGGCGACGGGCTCCCGGGCGCCGGTCCAGCCGGGGCAGCCGATGAGGTTGTTGGCCACCGCCTCCGCCCCCCCGAGCGGGTAGCGCGCCTCGAGCGACCGGGCCAGAGCGGCCGTGGCCTCGGCGTCCGGGTGGGCGGCGACATCGTTACAGGTGATGGTCCACAGCGGGCCGACCAGTGACGTGCCGTTGAGGTCGGTCTCCAGGTCCCGCGCCACCGCCCGCAGCGGTGCCCCGTCGCCGGCGGCGGCCGAGGCCAGAGCCGGGAGGTAGGACGGGGTAAGGCCGGGGACGGAGACGTACAGCAGGGTGGCGGTGGTGAGGTCGCCTTCGGTGACCGGCAGGGTGTCGCCGGCGCCCGGTGCCGGGAGCGGCGACCGGGCCAGCCTCTCCTCGAGATCTCGGTACACGGTGAGCGGGTGGGCACCGAGGGGGCAGCCATGTGAGGCGGGGCAGCGGCCCAGGTCGTAGCGGATGGCCGCATCGATGGCCGGCGCCTCCAGGGTGGCGTCGGTGGCGAGGCTCAGGTTGGCATCGACGGCACCGTCGAGCACCGTCGACCGGACGTGGCCGGGGAACGCTTGCCGGTAGACGGATCCGAGTACGGTCCCGTAGGACACCCCGTAGTAGTTGATCCGACTGACGCCCAGCGCCAACCTCAGCTGATTCATGTCCCGGGCCGAGGTGGTGGTGTTCACGGTGGGGAACAGAGCCGGGCGGGCGGAGCGACAGTTTCGCTCGATGTGGGCGAAGAGCTTGGTGGCCGCCGCGGTGCCGGCGACGGCACTGCCCGCCGCCACCACCGAGGGTCCGCACAGGAGCGGATCGCTCGACCCCGTTGCTCTCTCGTCGAAGCTGACGAGGGTGAAGTCGTGGCGCACGACGGCGGGCACGTAGATGGCGAGGAGGGAGAGGATGAGCACCCCGCTCTCACCGGGACCACCGGGATTGAAGATGACCACGCCCCGGCTGTGGGCCACGCGATGTTCGATCACGGCCAGGCGGAGCGAACCTCGAGACGGATGCCGGTAGTCGAGCGGAACCGGCAGTGCTCCGCACCGGTATCCCGCGGTGTGCGGGCACGGCGACCAGGCGATGTGGGGAGTGGGAGCGGGGGAGGCCGACGCTCTGGCGCCGGGGAGCAGTGGTGATGCCGGCAGAACGCCGGCGAGCATGGTCACGGCGACGATGATCACCGCAGATCGAGCACGGCCCCGCACGATGCCGACCCTATCGAGTCCCCCGGGCCAGGGGTCTCGCCCGGTCGAGGCCCGGAGGTTCCCCGAAATCATCAGATCTGCTGATGTGGCCGAGACATCACGTTTCGTAGGATCAGGCCCCTAAAGGACCGGGTCGGCGTATCGATTCCGCGTCCCCCTGGTCGATTCGCGTGGTGGGACTGCTGGTGGTCTGCGCCACCGCTTCCGCACTTCTCACTCAGGGCTCCGCCTACGCCACCGGCTCCACCTTCACCTATGTGAACCATGAGCAGACCTACACGGTTCCCGCCGGGGTGACCTCGGTGACCATCAACGCCGTCGGCGCAGGGGGGGCACGAACAAGGTGACGGGGGGCGCGGCGGGACCGGGGGGCGACGGGGCGTGGGTCACCGCCACTGTCGCGGTCTCGCCCGGTGAGACCCTTGTACGTCGAGGTGGGGGTCCGGGAACGTCACCCGCCGCGCCGCCCACCATCACGGCCGACTGCACCGGTGCGGGTACCGCTTTCAACGGCAGGGGGGACAGGGGCTGACTGCGGCGGGGGCGGTGGCGGCGCGTCCGACGTGCGGTCCTGGTCCATGGTCAGCTGCCCGGACGTCACACCCGACACCCGTCTGGTGGTGGCCGGAGGCGGCGGGGGCGGGCCGCGGACTTCGACGACAACGGGGGTACCGGAGGCGACACCGGGGACGCCACGGTGACCGGGGCGGGGGCCGGCGATGTCGGGTGCGCCCACAACCCGTGCACCGGCGGAAGGGGATTCAACGGCGGCTTCGGTCCGCCCCCGGGGAGTTCCACCTGCCCCGGAGGAACGGCACCGCCGGTCAGGGCGGGGGCGGCTCGTGCGGAGCGTCGCCCGGTCAGGGCTTCAGCGCCGGCGGCGGAGGGGGCTATGACGGCGGAGGCGAGGGAGGCGGCAGTGCCGACGTCGGTGGTGGCGGTGGCGGCGGACCGAGCTACTGGATCCCCGGGGCCATCGACACCTCGATGACCGACCCGGCCGCCGCCCCGTCGGTCACCATCACCCCGGGTCGGGCGGCATCGGGCTCGCAGGTGCACGCCGTGATCCAGGTGGAGACGAGCCCGGCCTACGGCGGGGACACCGTGAACATCTCGTCCTCCCAGCTCCAGGCCAGCTGCGGGGGGACCATCACCTTCGAGACCCTTCAGGGAGGGTCGACCATCGCCCCCCGGACGAGCGTCAATTCCATCTCGGTGTTCCTGGACGGCGACGGCAACGTCACCGTGGTGGTGGACGGCAGAGCAACCCGGTTCTCGCTGACGACACGTTCACGGCCACCGAGACCGGTGGCGCCAGCGGTTTCACGCCGTCGGCCACCGATGCCGGTTTCAACGACATCCACGCCACGGTCGATCTTCCCGCCGATTCGTCAATCACCTACAAGAGCAGGGGGACGATGGGCTTGAGCCTTCGTTCGAGACAGGTACGAATGCGAGACGAGCGCCTTGGCGCCGTTCACCGTCTCGGGCCCGCCTCGGAATACAGACGAACCAGGACCTCGCTGTCGACGACGACGAGGTAACCACGACCGAGCGCAATGGCGCCGGCGCGTGTCGCATCTCGGAGAACCCGGTTGGCGGTCGGCCGGGTGGTTCCTGCCAGTGACGCGATCTGCTCTTGATGAAGGGGGATCCGAACCGAGCCGGCACGAGGCGCTGCGTAGGCGTGGGCCAGGCGCAGGAGGCTCGACAGGACCCGTTGTTCGGCTGATCCGTAGAGCGCCTCGAGCAGCTGGGATGTGACGTCCTGAAGGCGGGCCGCCATGATCGTCAGGAGAAACCTGCTCACCGCCGGGTGGGCCACGCTCAACTCCTCGAACTCTCGGCGGGTCATGTAGAGAAGGTCCAGAGGTTCGATGGAGACCACGGAGGCCGTCCGGCGATCCATTCCTGAGATGAGCGATTGCTCGCCGAAGACGTCGCCTGGCCCAAGGACGGCGAACGTGCTGATGTCGCCTTCGCTGGTCATCGTCTCGACGAGGGCGTGGCCTACTTCCAACAGGAACAAACGGTCACCCCGCTCTCCCAGCCGGCAGACGAACTCACCCTGTGCGACGTGGCGACGCGAGCAGAGGTTCAATACGGCAAGGCGTTCGCTCGTCGGTAGCTCCGCCAGAATCGGCCATTCCATAGCGCTTGAGCGTATGCGGAGGGTGGTGGGGTCGGGCGACTCGTGACCGGACTTCGTCGCCGGGGACGATCCGCGCGAGGATACCGCTGATGGGATCGCTCCCTCGGGGGCCGCTCGTGAAGATGGGCGGCCACACCGTCAGTTACGAGGACCTCGTCTGGGCCGGGATCTCCCACGGGTCGTGGGACGCTCTGGTGCGTTGGAGTGGCGAAGGTGTCGAGCGCGACGGGAAGGGATCGTCCAGCGATGGCGATGTGCGCCGTGCAGCGGAATCCTTTCGACGCCAACGCAAGCTCGAGGCCGGAGAGGACCTTCGGGCCTGGCTCGATGCCCGGTCCATCACGTTGTCGGAATGGGAGTCCCACCTGAGGCGGGCCGTGGCGCTCGGGGAGGCGACGGTGCCATCTCGGCCGGCCCGGTTGCCGGCGGGATTCCAGGATGCCCTGCGCGTGGACTCGTTCTGTCGTCGTTTTTGGGAGAGCGAGGCGGAGCGGGTCCTCTCTTGGCTGGCGGCGGCGGAACTCGTGGGTGAGGTGGCGCCCGATGTGACCGAGCTCGACCGGCTTGTCGAAGAGGCGATCAAAGACGCGACGGCTGAGATCGATGCCGGCAGAATCGATGGCCACCGTCGGCGTACGACCACTCTGATGGCATGGCGTGGGGCTTACGAGAAATTGAAGGCACAGATCGTCGACGATCCGAGCATGGCGGAAACCGTGGCCGGACACTGGCTCGACTGGAGCATCGTCAGCGTCGAGTCCTGTCGTGTGCCGACAGAATCTGCTGCTCGAGAGGTGATCTCGTGTGCAACGGAGGACGGTCTCCAACCGCAGGAGATCGCTGACCGTGCCCGAGGAGCCGTCGAGCTGCGTACCGTCCGAGCCGCCGAATTCGGCAGCGGAGTGGCAGCCCGAATGCTTTCTGCGCCACTCAATACTCCGGTCGGACCGGTCAGGGACGACGACCAGTGGTCGGTCGTGTGGATACGCCACCGAGAACCCCCTGATCCCGCCGATCCTGCCCTGCGGATGGAGGTCCAGGCGGAACTGCTTGCCGCCGCCGTGAAGCGGCAGCTGATCGGCAGAGAGGTCTGGCTCGGTCAGGTATGAGCGAGACTCGACAACACCTCACCGACGCGGAACTGGTGCTCCTCCATCACGTGGGCTTCGTGGTTCTCGTGCCGGAGCATCTCCGGGAGCTGGTATGTCGGATGTTCCGTCGCGATCGGTTCGGTTTCGGAGACGAGATCGTGCGCCAAGGCGATGAACCCGACAGCCTGTTCGTCCTGACGTCGGGGAGTGCCCGCGTCGTCGTCCGGCGCAATGACGCTGACGTCATGCTCAACCGGCTCGAACCCGGCGCCGTGTTCGGGGAGACAGCCCTCATGGTGGGGGCGCCCCGCACCGCCACCGTTCGGGCCTCGGGAGACGTGGAGGTCCTTCGCTTGCCGCGCCAGGCCTTCGACGCCCTCGTCGACCTGCATCCCGAGATCGCCGATGCACTTTCTGCCCATATCCGGATGCAGGAGATCCGTGACGTGCTGCAGCTCCACCCCGCCTTCTCGGTGCTTCCCTTACGTGTGTTGTCGCAGTTCCTCGAAGCGTTTGAGACGATGGAAGTTGTCGCCGGAGAGGTGATCGTCCGCGAAAACGGCCCGGCCGACGCCATCTACGCCGTGGCCGCCGGCCGACTGACCGTCTCACGGGGAGAGAACGCAGAGATCATCGGATATCTGCGGGTGGGCGACTTCTTCGGCGAACGGAGTCTTTTCGAGAATACGGCACGTCGGGCCACGGTCACCGCAGCGGTGGCGTCGAAGTTGCTGCGCGTGGACGCCGGGGCCGTCCATCAGTTGCGGGCGGCGAGTCCGAGGTTCGCGGCGCGACTCGGAGATTTGGCTGAAGAGCGGGATCGGCGGGGGGCCGACCTGGTCCCCCTTGACTTTGTGGAGGGCGAGACCGGTGAAGCACCGACCGATCCCCCGGAAGCGGACGTCGAACCAGGGCCGCCACAATCGAGGCCACAGGTGCGCGGACGGCGGCGATTCCCGTTCGTCGCCCAGTTCGATGCCGCCGATTGCGGGGTTGCCTGTCTCGCCATGGTGACGCGGCATTTCGGTCGAGACGTCTCCGTGACGTTCCTCCGTGACGTCGCCGAGACGGGGACGGAGGGAACGACCCTCA
>Ga0307374_10001125_pt1 | contig 50250 bp, 44 predicted proteins | sample OX3MG_FD_202532 | JGI IMG/M metagenome (GOLD analysis project Ga0307374, IMG submission 202532) | Soil microbial communities from Risofladan, Vaasa, Finland - OX-3 | ecosystem: Environmental > Terrestrial > Soil > Coastal area > Acid sulfate soil | place: Finland: Risofladan, Vaasa | collected...
CTGCCGCGTTCGCTCGCCGAAAGCCTGCGGCTGCTGCGCGAGTCGAAACCCCTCGTCGACCTGTTCGGCGACCGCTTCGTGCTCGCCTATACTGCGGTCAAGGACGCCGAGTACGAGACGTTCGCGCAGGTCATCAGTTCCTGGGAGCGCGAACACCTGTTGCTGAACGTCTAGCGAGGGCTCGATGCGAAGCGCCATGCGATCGACGATTTTGCTGTTCGGCTGCGCGCTGCTCTGCGCCTGCGGCGGCTCCGGCGCAAATTCCGCGGCCGACCGCAAGGTTCTGAATCTCTACATATGGTCGGATTATCTCGCGCCCGACACGCTCGCGAATTTCCAGAAGGCGACCGGCATCGAGGTGCGTGCGGCGTATTACGATACCAATGAGACGCTCGAAACCAAGCTGCTCGCCGGCGACAGCGGCTTCGACATCGTCGTGCCCACCTCCTCGTATTTCGAGCGGCAGATCACCGCGGGCGTCTACCTGAAACTCGACGATTCGAAGCTGCCCAATCTGAAGTACATGGACCCGAAGCTGATGCGGCGCGTCGCGGCCTACGATCCCGGCAATGCGCACGGCGTGATCTACATGTGGGGCACCAACGGCATCGGCTACAACGAAAAAATGATCAAGGCGCTGATGCCGGACGCGCCGCTCGACAGCTGGCGGCTGGTGTTCGATCCGGCGGTCGCCTCGAAAATCGCCAAATGCGGGATCAGCGTGCTCGACTCCCCGGCGGAGATGCTGCGCGGCGTGCTCAGCTATCTCGGCCGCGACCCGAATTCGCAAAAGCAGGCCGATCTCGACGCCGCCATGGCGGTGCTGATGAAGATCCGCCCCTATGTGCGCAACATCAATTCCTCGGAATACATCCAAGCTCTCGCCAACGGCGACCTGTGCGTCGCGGTCGGCTACAACGGCGACGTCATGCAGGCCCGCGACCGCGCGCGCGAGGCCGGCAACGGCATCGACATCCGTTACGTCGTGCCCAAGGAAGGATCGATCCTCTGGTTCGACATGATGGCGATTCCGAAGGACGCGCCGCATCCGCAAAGCGCCTACGCGTTCATGAACTACATGATGGAGCCGAAGGTCATAGCCGAGGTCTCCAATTACAAGCGATACGCCAATGCCAACGCCGCCGCCGCCGCCTACGTGCTGCCCGCCGTCAAGTCGGACCCGGGGATTTATCCGACCAGTGAGCAGGTCCGCGATCTCGCGGTGCAGCTCGCCGATACGCCGCAACACACCCGTGCGATGACGCGAGCCTGGGAAAAATTCAAGACGGGGCAATGAGCGATGACTACCTCCGCAGGCCAGGCGGCGAAGTCGACGCCGTGGAACGACCCGAACGCGCAGGCGTACCTGCAGATCGAACGCGTATCGAAGAGCTTCGGCGATTTCAAGGCGGTCGACGACGTCAGCTTGAAGATCTACAAAGGCGAGATCTTCTGTCTGCTCGGCGCCTCGGGCTGCGGTAAGACCACGCTGCTGCGCATGCTCGGCGGCTTCGAGAGGCCGAGTTCGGGGCGCATTCTGATCGACGGCGAGGACATGACCGAAGTGCCGCCGTACGATCGGCCGGTCAACATGATGTTCCAGTCGTATGCGCTCTTTCCGCACATGAACGTCGAGCAAAACGTCGCCTTCGGGCTGAAGCAGGACCGCGTGCCGAAGGCCGAAGTGCGCGAGCGGGTGCGGGCGATGCTCGAGCTGGTCAAGCTCGGGGACTTCGCGAAGCGCAAACCGAGCCAGCTTTCCGGGGGTCAGCGGCAGCGCGTCGCGCTCGCCCGCTCGCTGGTCAAGCGGCCCAAGGTCCTGCTGCTCGACGAACCGCTCGCCGCGCTCGACAAGAAGTTGCGCGAACACACGCAGTTCGAACTGATCGGCCTGCAGGAGCAGCTCGGCGTGACTTTTCTGGTCGTCACCCACGACCAGGAGGAAGCGATGACGCTCGCGAGCCGCATCGGCGTCATGGATCACGGCGAGATCGTGCAGGCCGGAACGCCGTCGGAGATCTACGAGTTTCCGAATTCGAAGTTCGTCGCCGACTTCATCGGCTCGGTGAACATCTTCGAGGGGACGCTGATCGAGGACGAGCCGGAGCACGTGCGCATCCGCTCGGCCGAGCTCGGCGGAACGATTTACGTCAGTCACGGCATCAGCGCCGCGCCCGAGGCGGTCGTCTGGGCGGCGCTGCGGCCCGAGAAGATCCTGATGTCGATACAACCGCCGCCGGGCGCCGACAACGTCGCGCGCGGCGCGGTGCAGGACATCGCCTATCTCGGCGATCTGTCGATCTACCTCGTCAAGCTGCCCACCGGCAAGGTGGTGCGGGTCACCCAGCCGAATACCTCGCGGCACGGCGAGGCGATCGGCTGGGACCGGGAGGTGTATCTCTCCTGGGATCATTCGAGCCCCGTCATCGTCACGCGTTGAGCCGATGAAGCGATCTCGATTGCAGCGGCGGATCGGCATTTCGGGCCGCGGTCTGGTCGTGGCGCTGCCGTATCTGTGGCTGCTGCTGTTCTTCGCGGTGCCGTTCGCCATAGTGCTGAAGATGTCGTTCTCGGCCGTCGCCATGGCGATTCCGCCGTACCGGCCGCTGATCGTCTGGTATGCGAAGCACGCGCTCGAGATCAAGCTCAACTTGAATAATTACGCGTTCTTGTTCACCGACAAGCTGTACGGCGACGCCTTCTTGAACTCGATCAAGGTGGCGTTCGTCTCGACGGTGTTTTGCCTGCTGATCGGCTATCCGATGGCTTATGGCATCGCGCGCGCCAAGGCGAAGACGCGCAATATCCTGCTGGTGCTGGTGGTGCTGCCGTTCTGGACGTCGCAGCTGCTGCGTGTCTACGCCTGGATCGGCTTGTTCAAGGCGAACGGCGTCATCAACAACGTGCTCATCCGCCTCGGCGTGATCCACAACCCGCTGACGATGCTGTTCACGCCCTTCGCGATGTATGTCGGCATCGTCTATTCGTATCTGCCGTACGTGATCCTGCCGCTGTATGCGAACCTGGAAAAAATGGACTGGCAATTGATCGAGGCGGCCGAAGACCTCGGTTGCCGCCCCTGGGCCGCGTTCTGCAAGGTCACCTTGCCGCTGTCGCGCAACGGCATCCTCGCCGGCTCGATGCTGGTGTTCATCCCGGCGGTCGGCGAGTTCGTGATCCCGACGCTGCTCGGCGGCCCCAACTCGCTGATGATCGGCAGGATTCTCTGGGACGAGTTCTTCGCCAACCGCGCCTGGCCGGTGGCGAGCGCGGTGGCGATTCTGATGCTGCTGCTGCTGGTGCCGTTGATGATGTGGTACCAGAGCATCCAGGCGCGCGAAACGGCGGGTGCGTCGTGAGCCGGCGCTCCATATTCCTGATCAGCTGCCTCGCGTTCGGCTACGCGTTTCTCTATATCCCGATCTTGTCGATGGTGGTGTTCTCGTTCAACGCCTCGCGGCTCGTCACGGTCTGGGACGCGGCGCACTCGCCGACGATGAAATGGTTCTACGCGCTGTTCCACGACGACGAAATCCTCGGCGCGGCGTGGATATCGCTGAAGGTCGCGCTGACCAACGCCTGTGGATCGGTGATTCTCGGCACGCTCGCCGGCTACGCTCTGGCGCGATTCCCGAAGTTCAAGGGGCGCTTCACTTTGAGCGCGATGACCACCGCGCCCCTGGTGATGCCCGAAGTGATCACCGGCTTGTCGCTGCTGCTGCTGTTCGTCGCCTTGGAGCAGACGATCGGCTGGCCCGCCAGGCGCGGTGTCGGCACGATGATCATCAGCCACATGACCTTCTCGATGGCCTACGTCACGGTGGTCGTGCGGTCGCGTCTCGCCACCTTCGATATGTCGATCGAGGAGGCGGCAATGGATCTCGGCGCGCGCCCGTTCAAGGTATTCTTCCTCATTACGCTGCCGATCATCCTGCCGGCAATCCTCGCCGGCTGGCTGCTCGCCTTCACGCTGTCCTGGGACGACCTGGTCACTTCGAGCTTCACCTCGGGGCCGGGCAGCAGCACCTTGCCGATGGTCGTGTTCTCGAAGGTCAGGCTCGGCGTAAGCCCGGAAATCAACGTGCTGGCGACGCTGACGATCGCCGCCGTGACGCTCCTCGTCGTCGGCGTGAGCCTCTGGGTGGCGCGCGCCGAGCGGCTCGCGAAGACGGCCGCTTAGCGCGGCGCCGGCGGCGGCGGCCTGTTCAGCGCAGGCCGGTTTCCAGGCGGGCGATGACCAGGCGCTGGATTTCGCTCGTGCCTTCGTAAATCTCCGTGATTTTGGCGTCGCGGAAGTAGCGCTCCAGGGGCATCTCCTTGCTGTAGCCGACGCCGCCGTGGATCTGCAGGGCGGCGTGCGCATTGAACATCGCCGTCTCGGAAGCGAACAGCTTGGCGATGCTGCCTTCGGTCGTGGTGCGCGCGCCGCTTTTTTTGGCTTGCTCCTTGGCCCAGGCCGCCTGCAGCATCAGCAGGCGCGAGGCCGAGAGGCGCACCTTCATGTCGGCGATCTTCGACTGAATCATTTGAAACGAGCCGATCGGCGCGCCGAAGGCGCGGCGCTCGCGCACGTAGCGCAACGAGGCCTCGTAGGCGGCGCGCGCAATGCCGTTCGCCTGCGCCGCGATGCCGACGCGCCCCTGGTCGAGAATCGCCATCGCGATGGAAAATCCCTGGCCCTCGCGGCCGAGGCGATCGGCCGCAGGGACGCGGCAATCGAGGAACTCGATCTCACAGGTGGCCGAGGCACGGATGCCGAGTTTCGGCTCCACCTTGCCGCGCAGCAAACCCGGCTGGCGGCAATCGACGATGAACGCGGTGATGCCCTTGGCGCCGGCGCCGGGCCCGGTGAGCGCGAACGTCACCATGTAGTCGGCGACCGGACCGGAGGTGATCCAGGACTTCTTGCCGTTCAACAGGTAGTGTTCGCCGCCGGCGTCGCGTACGGCCGTGGTGCGCATGTTGGCGGCATCCGACCCGGATTGCGGCTCCGTGAGCCCATAGCAGCCGAGCGCCAGGCCCGAGGCCACCGGCGTCACGAAGCGGCGCTTCTGCGCATCGCTGCCGAACTGCAGGATGCCGTTGTTGTACAGAGAATTGTTGACCGAGACGATGGTCGCGTGGGCCGCGTCGGCGCAGGCGATCTCCTCCATCATCAACGCGAAACAGACCGAATCGAGGCCGGCGCCGCCGTACTCGGCCGGCACTTCGACGCCCATGAAGCCGAGTTCGCCGGCGCGGCGCACGGTCGCCGCCGGAAATTCCCCGGATGCGTCGAATTGCGCGGCGACCGGCGCGATCTCCCGTTGCGCAAAATCCCGCGCGGCGGATTGAATCATCAATTGATCTTCGCTGAGGGAAAAATCCATGCCGCATTCTCCGCCGCGCCGCCGGCGCTTTCAATGCGCGGCGGACTCGATTATCGTGCCGTCATGAAAGGCAATACACGCGTCAACCATCCGCCCGCCGTGCGGCTGCCCGCCGACAATCGAGCCTTGGTCGCGCCGATCTATCAATCGGTCAAGTTCGCGTTCGACGACGCGCTTGAGACCGAGCGCTATCTGCGCGGCGAGCGCGAGGGATACTTCTACAGCCGCTCCTCGAATCCGACGCTGCGGCAACTGGAATTGCTGCTCGCGGAGCTGCAGGGCAGGGACGCCTGCCTGCTGACCGGATCCGGCGTCGCCGCGATCGCCGCCGCGCTGCTCGCGCTCTGCAAGAGCGGCGATCACCTGCTGGGGTTCATCGAATCCTACGGACCCACCCGCCATCTGCTGCGCCGCCTGCTCGCCCGCTACGGCGTCGCCCATACCCTGTTGTCGATCGAAGACCGCGCCGGCATCGAGCGGGTTCTCGGCGAAGTGCCGACGCGGCTCGTCCTCTTCGAGAGCCCGACGAATCCGGTCACGAAGATCGCCGACATCCGCCACCTGTGCGAATGCGCGCGCCGCGCCGGCGCCCTGACGGTGCTCGACAATACCTTCGCCGGCTTCCACAACCACGGTCAATATCCGATCGACGTGTTCCTGCACAGCCTGACGAAGTACGCATCCGGCCACGGCGACGTCATGGGCGGGGCGATCATCGCCGCCAAACCCCTGATCGCAGCGATGCACAAGGACGTCGTCACCATCGGGCCGACGCTCGACCCGCATGCGGCGTTCCTGATCCAGCGCGGCATGCGCACCTATTTCCTGCGCTACGAGCGGCAATGCGCGAGCGCGCTGCGCGTGGCCCGTTTCCTCGCGGCCGACCGGCGCGTCCGCCGGGTCTTTCATCCGGGGCTGGAGAGCCACCCCCAATATGCCTTGGCGCGCGCCCAGATGAGCGATTTCGGCGCCGTCGTCACCTTCGAGCTCGACGGCGGCCTCGCCGAGGGCGACCGGTTCGCCGCCGCGCTGCAATACTTCGCGATAGCCGCGAGCCTCGGCTCGACCGAGTCGCTGGTGATGCCGCCGCGGCTGCTCGGCGCCGCCGATCTCACGGCGGCCGAGCGGCCGGTCTCGCTGATCACCGCGGGCACCGTGCGGCTGTCGATCGGCATCGAGGACGCGGAGGATTTGACGGCGGATCTCGAGCAGGCGCTGGAGCGCGCGTTCGCCTAAGCGAAGCTGCGCAAGCGTACGCGGCGCCGCTATAGATTACGGACCAGGATGTCGCCGAACTCGCTGCACTTGACTTCGGTGGCGCCCTTCATCTGGCGCGCGAAATCGTAGGTGACCTTCTTCTGGGCGATCGATTTGTCCATCGCGAGGAGGATCGCGTCGGCCGCTTCGGTCCATCCCAGGTAGCGCAGCATCATCTCGCCGGACAAGATCACCGAACCGGGATTGACCTTGTCGAGGTCGGCGTATTTCGGCGCCGTGCCGTGGGTCGCTTCGAATACCGCGTGGCCGGTGAGGTAATTGATGTTGCCGCCCGGCGCGATGCCGATGCCGCCGACCTGGGCGGCCAGCGCATCGGAGAGGTAATCGCCGTTCAAGTTCATCGTCGCGATGACGTCGAATTCGTCCGGGCGGGTGAGCACCTGCTGCAGCGTGATGTCGGCGATCGCATCCTTGACGATGATTTTGCCGGCCTTCTTGGCCGCGTCCATCGCCGCATTCGCCGCTTGCTCGCCGCTCTCGGCCTTGAGGCGGTCCCATTGTTCCCAAGTGAAGGCGCGCTCGCCGAATTCGCGCTCGGCCAACCGGTAGCACCAGTTGCGGAACGCCCCTTCGGTGAACTTCATGATGTTGCCCTTGTGCACGATCGTCACGCTCTTGCGCTCGTTGGCGATCGCGTAAGCCATCGCCGCGCGAAACAGCCGCTCGCTGCCCTCCTGGGAGGCAGGCTTGAGGCCGATCGCCGAGCTCGCCGGGAAGCGGATCTTGTCGAACTGCTTCGGAAAATTCGTCTTCAGCAGGTCGAGAAACTTGAGGCACTCGGCGGTTCCGGCCTCGAATTCCATGCCGGCGTAGATGTCCTCGGTGTTCTCGCGGAAGATGACGACGTCGACCTTTTCGGGCGCCAGCACCGGCGAGGGGACGCCCTTGAACCAGCGTACCGGCCGCAGGCAGACGTACAGGTCCAGCAGCTGGCGCAGGGCGACGTTCAAGGAGCGAATGCCGCCGCCGATGGGCGTCGTCAGCGGGCCTTTGATCGACACCAAGTACTCGCGGCAGGCGGCGACCGTCTCGTCCGGCAGCCAGGAATGGTAGCGCGTGTTGGCTTTTTCGCCGGCAAAAATCTCCAGCCAATGAATCTTGCGCCGGCCGCCGTAGGCTTTCGCGACGGCGGCGTCGAGCACCCGCACGCTCGCCCGCCAAATGTCGCGGCCGGTGCCGTCGCCCTCGATGAACGGTATAATGGGATTCTGCGGGACGTGCAGTTTGCCGTTCGCGACCGTGATTTTCGCGCCGTCCGTGGGCGGCTTCAAACTGACGGGCTTCGCCTCTGGCATGCGCTTCGCTCCTATTTCGCGGGGCCGCAATGCTAGCATGCGGGCACGGAGGCTCGCATTGCTGACACGCAGAACCAAACCCGCCAACGACGGATTTTGGATGCCGGCTGAGTTCGAGCGCCACGCCGGTTGCTGGATGCTCTGGCCGGAGCGAACCGACGTCTGGCGCTGCGGAGCGAAGCCCGCGCAGGCGGCGTTCGCGGCGGTCGCCGCGGCGATTCATGGCGGCGAGCCGGTGACGGTCGGCGCCTCCGCCGCGCAGTTTCATAACGCCTGCGAGCGGCTGCCGCGCGGCGTGCGCGTCGTCGAGATCTCGGCCAACGATGCCTGGGCGCGCGATACCGGCCCGACGATCGTCATCGACGCCAAGGGCCGGCGGCGCGGCGTCGACTGGATCTTCAACGCCTGGGGAGGCCTGCAGGGCGGCGCCTACTTTCCATGGGACCGCGACCAGGAGGTGGCCGGCAAGATCCTGCAGATCGAGGGCCTGGACCGCTACCGCGCGCCGTTGGTGCTGGAAGGCGGCGCGATCCACGTCGACGGCCAAGGCACCTGTCTCGCCACCGAAGAGTGCCTGCTGAATGCGAATCGCAATCCGCACCTCTCGCGCGCCGAAATCGAGGCCCTGTTGCGCGCCTATCTCGGCGTGCGCAGCGTCGTCTGGCTCGGCCGGGGCGTGCATCTCGACGAGACCGGCGGGCACATCGACGAGCTTGCCTGTTTTGCGGGTCCGGGGCATGTCGTGCTCACCTGGACCGAGGATCGGCACGACCCGCAATACGAGATTTCCCACGATGCCTACCAGCGGCTGCGCCGCGCGCGCGACGCCCGCGGCCGCACGCTCTCGATTCACAAGATCCATCAGCCCGGACCGCTGTGCATGACGGCCGCGGAGGCCCGCGACATCGATGCCTGTGCGCACAGCCGTGCGCGGCGCGCCGGCGACCGGCTGCCGGCCTCGTACGTGAACTTTTACGTCGGCAACGGGCAGGTCGTCATGCCGCTTTTCGACAAGCGCTGGGACGGCGCCGCGCGGCGCATGCTCGGCCGGCTGTTCCCGAGCCGCCGGGTCGTCGGCGTCGACACGCGCGAGGTGTTGCTCGGCGGCGGCAATATTCACTGCATCACGCAGCAAATTCCGCTGCCGGCGGCCAAGCGCAGCGCCGCGGCCGCCGTGCGGCGGAACTTTAGCCGCACGCGCGGCCTCCAAAGCCATTATTCTACGAATCCATAATCCTCACCCTCCGACCACCCTCACTGGAAGTTCCCGTGTACTCATTGCTTCGCTTCTTGGGCGCGCTGCGCGCGCGGCGGCCATCCGCCGCCGCCGGCCGCAAATTCGTCGGTGTATGCGTTTGCGCGGCCGCGGTCGCGGCGGCCGGCTGCCACAGCAACAACAACTACGCCAGCGGCTACGGCGTGGCGTGGGTCACGCTCACCGCCGAGCCCGGGGACTTCGCCAGTTACGTCGTCAACGTCGACTCGATCACGCTGACGGACAAGACCGGCAGTATCTTCACGGCGCTCGCGACGGTCGAACCGGTGGACCTCGTCAAGCTCGGCAATTTCGCCGAATTGTGGGGCAGCGCGACGATTCCCGCCGATACCTACGTGTCGGCGACGATCACGCTGGATTACACCAATGCGGCGATCTCGGTGATGCAGGGCGGCGTGCCGCAGAAGGCGAAGATCGTCGGCGCCAACGGCGCCGCGCTGACCACGGTCACTTTGACGGTGAAGCTCGATCCGAACCGGCCGCTGACGATTGCGCAGAGCTACGCGAGCACCAATGCCGGACTGCTCGCGCTGGATTTCGATCTGCCGGCCTCGAATACGATCGACTACGCGACCTCGCCGGCGACCGTCACGGTCAAGCCGTTCATCACGGTCGGCACGGCGCCCGCCGACTCGAAACTGATTCGCGTGCGCGGCCCGTTGATCAACTCGAGCGTCGCTTTGGGCACGTACACGATCTATGAGCGGCCGTTCTACGACGAGGTGAACAACATCGGCTCGCTGACCCTGTTCGGCGATCAGAACACGATCTATACCGTCAACGGCACCACCTACGTCGGTACGCCGGGCCTCACCGTCCTGTCGCAGACTTCCGCCGGCTCGACCTTGACGGCCGCCTATACGAATTTCCTACCGACCACGACGTCGACCGGCATGGCCGGCAAATTCAACGCCGTCTACATCGTCGCGGGTTCGAGCCTGGAGTCGTTTTACACCCAGAATCTCACGGGCGAGGTCATCGCCCGCAGCGGCAACACCCTGACGGTGCGCGGCGGCACGCTGTTGGGCGCGGCATTGAGCCTCACCAACGGCTATTTCGCCTTCGAGGACGCCGACTGCCACGTTCTGCTCGGCCCCGGCACGATCGTCACGGCCGACGACAATGCCTCGCTCGGCAATTTGAATTACCGATCGATCGCCGTCGGTCAGCGCATCGACGCGATCGGCACCTACAGCCTGCCGAGTTCCGGCATCGTCACGATCGATGCGACCAGCCCGACGGCGGGTCAAGTGCGGCTGCAGTCGACGCAGGCGTGGGGCCAGCTGCAAAGCGCCGCCGCCGGCAGCGCGCTGCTGACCCTGCAAACGCTCGACGGCTGGCCGGCGAGCGCATTCAACTTCGCCGGCAATGGCACGTCGGCGGCGCAGGATTCGTCCGCGGCCGCGTACCGGATCAACACCGGCGCGACCGACCTTTCCGGCACGGCCGCCGGCACGCCGCTATGGATCGACGGGCTGGTCAACGGCTACGGCAGCGCGCCGCCGGATTTCAACGCCGGCGCGGTGACGCAGGAAGCCGCGGAACCGGCCAGTTTGCGCGTCGTCTGGACGGCTGCCGGGACGACGACGCCGTTCACCGCATTAGGCAGCGGCGGCTTCTCGATCGACCTCGCGAATACCAGCCTCGCGAGCGCAGCGATTCGAATTGGGGCAGAGTCGATCGATGTGAGGTCTCTGCCCGCCTCGCCGCAGATCGTGCCGACGGCGACAGCGGCGTCGGCGACGTTTGCGCCGTCGTTCGCCGACGGCAACGCCGTGAGCGGCATCAGGGCGTTCGCCACGTTCTCGGCCTTCGCGGCCGACTTCAATGCGTCCATCGGCGGCGCGAACGCCGCTACACAGTTGGAAGCGCGCGGACTGTATGACCGGGCGACCAACACCTTTACTGCCGACACGGTCAACGTAGTGCTCTAGAATCCCTCCCCAGCATGGGGAAGGTCGCCGCAAGCATCGTCGGATTCTGCGCTCTGCTTGCCGGCTGCGCGTGTGCCGCAGCCGGCACCGCCGCTGCCACCGCGACCGCCACCGCCACCGCAACCGTAACCGCAACGCCTTCGGTGTCGCCATCGGCGAGCGCCACGGCGGGTGCGCGGCGGCCGCGGATCTGCCTGGTCCTGTCGGGCGGCGGCGCGCGCGGGCTCGCGCACGTCGGCGTCTTGAAGGTGCTGGAGGAGCTGCGGGTGCCGATCGATTGCATCGCCGGTACCAGCATGGGCGCGATCGTCGGCGGCCTGTATGCGAGCGGCATGAGCGCCGCGCAGATCGAGGCGGCGGTGCGTACGGTCGATTGGCAAGAATCCTTCCGCGACCGGCTGCCGCGCCGAGAGTTGGCGTTCCGGCGCAAACAGGACGACCGCAATTTTCTGGTGCCGCTGCCGATCGGCCTGAAGCATGGCCGATTCCTGTTCCCGACGGGCTTGATTCAGGGCCAGAAGCTGCAAGCGACGCTGCGCCGCATGACGCTGCGTTACGACGATACCGGCAGCTTCGACGACCTGCCGACGCCGTTTCGGGCCGTGGCGACGGATTTGGAAACCGGCAAGACGGTCATCCTCGACCGCGGCGACCTTGCCCTCGCGATGCGCGCGAGCATGTCGGCGCCGGGCGTGTTCGCGCCGGTCGAGGAGCACGGCCGGCTGTTGGTCGACGGCGGCTTGACCGACAACCTGCCGGTGGACGTGGCGCGCGCGATGGGTGCCGACGTGCTGATCGTCGTCGACGTCACCTTTGCGCTGCAGCCGCGCCAGCGCCTGACTTCGGCGCTGGCGATCTCCAATCAGACCCTGGCGATACTGGTGCGCCGCAACGCCGAGCAGCAAAAGGCGACGCTCGGCCCGCGCGACGTGCTGATCGAGCCGGATCTCGGCGGCACGGGTTCGGCGGATTTCTCGGTCGCCGCGCAGATGATCGAACGCGGCGAGCAGGCCGCGCGGGCGCTGCGCGCGAAGCTCGGCGTCTACGCCGTCGACGCCGCGACCTACCGGCGCTACGTGCTGCGGCGCGCAGGAAAGGCGCCGGAGCCGCCGCTGATCCAATTCGTGCGGGTCGATGCGCGATCGAAGCCGTATGCGCGCACCATTCTCGCGACCATGCAGCCGCTGGTCGGCAAGCCGCTGGATCCTGAGGAGGTGTCGGCGCGCATCGCCGAGATCTACGGTCTCGGCTTGTTCGAGACCGTCGACTATCGCCTCGTCAAGCAAGGCGGCGGCGCGGCTCAAGGCACCGGCATCGAAGTGCGCGCGCGCCGCAAGTCCTGGGGACCGAATTACGTGCGCTTCGGTTTGAGCCTGGAGGACGATTTCCAGGGCAACAGCAACTACAACGCGGCGGTGCGCTTTCTGGTCACCGAAATCAACGATCTGGGCGCCGAATGGCTGACCGACCTGCAGATCGGCAGCAATCCGAAAGCGGTCAGCGAGTTCTACCAACCGCTGTCCGCGCGCCGGCTGTGGTTCGTCGCGCCGAGCGCCCGCGTCGAGGTGCAGGACCTCAGGGTCTACTCCAAGGACGTCGAGATCGCCGATTTTCGCGAACGCCAGGCGGAGGCCGACCTCGACATCGGCCGCGAGCTCGGCAATTGGGGCGAGATTCGCGCCGGGCTGCACCGCATCAACGGAGATTCGCGCGCGCGCTTCGGCAATCCGAACCTGGTCGACCGGCAATTCAACAACGGCGAGCTGTTCTTCAAGTTCAGCTACGACCGCCTGGACAGCGTCGATTTTCCGCGCGAAGGCCAAACCTCGTTCCTGCAATGGGATGCGTATCGAACCGACTTGGGTTCGGACGTGGCCGCCGACCGCCTCACCGCCGATTGGCTGATGGCGCGCTCGCGCGGCCGCAACACCCTGTTGCTGTGGACCTCGGCCGGGACGACGCTGCGCGGCACGCTGAATCCGACCTCGCTGCAGGATTTCTATTCATTGGGGGGATTTCTCAATCTGTCGGGACTCGCGGCGCGCTCCTTGACCGGTCCGAATTTCGCGATCGGCCGCGCGGTCTACTTTCGCAAGATCGGCCACGGCGGCGAGGGCCTGTTCGAGTTTCCGGCCTACCTCGGCATGTCGTTCGAGGCGGGCAACGTCTGGGACCGGCGCGGACAGATCAGCTACGGCTCGGCGCGCAAGGATATTTCGTTGTTCCTGGGGCTCGATACGTTCCTCGGTCCGCTGTACCTCGGCGGCGGCTACGACTCAGCCGGCTACAGTGCCTACTATTTGTTCCTCGGCCGCACCTTCTAGTGGGCTGCAGGTGGCGGCTAGAGGCCGCGGCTCTCGGCGAGTTTCTCGATCTTTTCGAGCACCAGCGCCGGCCGGTCGCCGATCCGCGAGTACTCGTGCCGGCGCGCCATGTCGGCGAGCACCCGATCGCGCTCCGCGGCGCCGAGGAACCAGTGCGTCTTTTGCCAGTGGGCACCCAGGATCTTGCGAAGCGGATCGTCGTGGCGCAGTTGCACGAGGATGCCGTACGGGCGCGGCAATTGCGGTACGGCCGCGGTCAAATTCTGTGCGTTCGCGATGCCCATCGTGGCGCGAACGATAACGCAACCGCCGCCGCGGCACCAGCCGATCCAACTCCGCGGAGCGCGTGCTAGACTCCGCGGCCGATTCCAAGAGGTCAGCGATGGCATCGTCGTACAGCGCGTCGGACATCGAGGTATTGAGCGGCCTGGACCCGGTGCGCCGGCGCCCGGGCATGTACACCGATACCAGCCGCCCGAATCATCTGGCGCACGAAGTCCTCGATAATAGCGTCGATGAGGCCTTGGCCGGATATTGCGAGAACATCCGCGTCAGCCTCTTCCAAGACGGCTCGGTCGAGGTCGAGGACGACGGCCGCGGAATGCCCGTCGACGTGCATCCGCAGGAGAAGATCAGCGGCGTCGAGCTGATCCTCACGCGCCTGCACGCCGGCGCAAAGTTCAACGACAAGAACTACCAGCATGCCGGCGGCCTGCACGGCGTCGGCGTCTCGGTCGTCAACGCGCTCAGCAGGCATCTCGAATGCTGGGTGCGCCGCGGCGGCAAGGAATACAACATCAGCTTCGCGAACGGCCGCACCGCCTCGAAGCTCGAGGTCGTCGGCGACGTGCCGAAATCGCGGACCGGCACGACGATACGCTTCTGGCCGGATCCGCAATATTTCGACACCGACAAGTTCGCCGTGCCGAAGCTCAAGCAGGTGCTGCGCGCGAAGGCCGTGCTCTGCCCCAACTTGCGCGTCACGCTCTACAACGAGGCGAGCGGCGAGCGCGACGAATGGTTCTACACCGGCGGCCTGCACGAGTATCTCGCCGAGCAGCTCGGCAAGGGCAAATGGCTGCCGGCGGAGACTTTCTACGGCAAGCGGGCGATCGAAGGCGGCTCGCTCTCCTGGGCGTTCGCCTGGGTGCTGGATGCCGAAAGCCGAGTCGCCGAGAGCTACGTCAATCTGATTCCGACGATCGACGGCGGCACCCACGTCAACGGCATGCGCGCCGGCGCGGCGGATGCGGTGCGCGAGTTCTGCGAATTCCGCAACCTCGTGCCGCGCGGCGTCAAGCTCGCGCCGGAGGATGTTTGGGACGGCGTCAGCTACGTGTTGTCCATGAAGATGCGCGAGCCGCAATTCGTCGGCCAGACGAAGGAAAAGCTCTCTTCGCGCGAGTCGGCGGGCATCGTCCAGGGCGCGATCCAGGATGCGTTCGCACTGTGGCTCAATCAACACGCGGATCAAGGCGAGCAGATCGCGCAGCTCGCGATCGCCAACGCGCAGCAGCGCCAGAAGGACAGCCAGAAGATCGCGCGTAAGCGCGTGGTCGCGGGACCCGCTCTGCCGGGCAAGCTCGCCGATTGCGTCAGCCAGGACCCGGCGCGCGGCGAGCTGTTCCTGGTCGAGGGCGATTCGGCCGGCGGTTCGGCGAAACAGGCGCGCGAGCGCGTCACGCAGGCGATCATGCCGCTGCGCGGCAAGATACTGAACACCTGGGAGGTGGAGGCGCATGAGGTGCTGCAATCGCAGGAGGTGCACGACATCAGCATCGCGATCGGCGTCGAGCCCGGCGCCGCGGATCTGGCCGCTCTGCGCTACCACAAGATCTGCATCCTCGCCGACGCCGACAGCGACGGCCAGCACATCGCGACGCTGCTATGCGCGCTGTTTCTGCGCCATTTCCGGCCGCTGGTGCTCGCCGGGCACATCTACGTGTGCATGCCGCCGCTGTTCCGCATCGACGCCGGCAAGCAGGTGCTGTATGCGCTCGACGAGGCGGAGCGCGACCGGGCGCTCGCGCGCCTCGCCGCGGAGAATGCGCGGCTGAAGCCGGTGGTGACGCGCTTCAAGGGCCTCGGCGAGATGAGCCCGCAGCAATTGCGCGAGACCACGATGGCGCCGCAAACCCGCCGGCTCGTGCAGCTGACGATCGACGCGCGCGACAGCCCCGATCAAATGCTCGACATGCTGCTCGCCAAGAAGCGCGCCGGCGACCGCCGCGAGTGGCTCGAAACCAAAGGCAACCTCGCGCGGCTATGAAGGAGCAGGAGCTGAACTTCGAGGGCATCGAGTCCGAGCCGCTGAAGGCGTTCGCCGAGCGCGCGTACCTCGATTATTCGATGTACGTGATTCTCGACCGCGCCCTGCCGCACGTCGGCGACGGCCTGAAGCCGGTGCAGCGGCGAATCGTCTACGCGATGAGCGAACTCGGCCTCGCGGCCGGCGCCAAGCACAAGAAGTCGGCGCGCACGGTCGGCGATGTGATCGGCAAGTTCCATCCGCACGGCGACTCCGCCTGCTACGAGGCGATGGTGCACATGGCGCAGGATTTCGCCTACCGCTATCCGCTCATCGACGGCCAGGGCAACTGGGGCTCGACCGACGACCCGAAGTCCTTCGCGGCGATGCGCTACACCGAGTCGCGCTTGACGCGCTACGCCGCGTTGCTTCTGCAGGAGCTCGGCGCCGGCACCGTCGACTGGGCGCCGAACTTCGACGGTTCGCTCGAGGAGCCGACGATGCTGCCGGCGCGCGTGCCCAATCTGCTGCTGAACGGCGGCTCGGGAATAGCCGTCGGCATGGCCACCGACATTGCGCCGCACAACCTGCGGGAAATCGTCGCCGCCTGCATCGAGCTGCTCGCGGATCCCAAGCTGTCGACGCGCAAACTGATGAGCACCGTGAAGGGGCCGGATTTGCCGACCGGCGCCGAGATCGTGTCGCCGCGCGCCGAATTGCTGCAGCTGTACGAGAGCGGCAGCGGCGCCTTCAAGGCGCGCGCCACCTATACGGTCGAAGACGGCGAGATCGTCGTCGACGCTCTGCCGTTCCAGGTGTCCGGCAGCAGGATTCTCGAACAGATCGCCGCGCAGATGCGCCTGAAGAAGCTGCCGATGGTCGAGGACCTGCGCGACGAATCGGACCACGAAAAGCCGACGCGCCTGGTGATCGTGCCGAAATCGAACCGCGTCGACGCCGATGCGCTGATGGCGCATCTGTTCGCGACCACCGACCTGGAGCGCAGCTACCGGGTGAACTTCAACGTGATCGCCCTCGACGGCCGGCCGCGGGTCATGGGTCTGAAGGAACTGCTGCTCGAATGGCTGGAATTCCGTAAATCGACGGTGAGGCGACGCCTGGCCCATCGGCTCGCCAAGGTCGATGCGCGTCTGCACATCCTCGACGGCCTGTTGATCGCTTACCTGAACCTGGACGAGGTCATCCGCATCGTCAGGACGCAGGAGCAGCCGAAGCCGGCGTTGATGCGCCGCTTCGCGCTGTCGGACCCGCAAGCCGAAGCGATCCTCGAGACCAAGCTGCGCCACCTGGCGCGGCTCGAGGAGATGAAGATCAAGGCCGAGCAGAAGGAACTCGCCGAAGAGCGCGACGGCATCGACAAGACCTTGAAGAGCAAGGCGCGCCTGACGAAGCTCGTGCGCGCGGAGCTCGAGGAGGACGCCGAGGAGTACGGCGATGCGCGCCGCACCCGCATCGTCGAGCGCGCGGCCGCGCAAGCGATTGCGGAGACCGAGCTGTTGAGCAGCGAACCGGTGACGATCGTGCTGTCGCGCCTCGGCTGGGTGCGCGCGGCCAAGGGCCACGACATCGATCCGCGTGCGCTCGTCTACAAGAGCGGCGATGAGTTCCAGGCGGCGGCGCGCGGGCGCAACCTGCAGCAGGCGGTGTTCATCGACTCGACCGGGCGCGCCTACAGCCTCGACGCCCATCAATTGCCGGCGGCGCGCGGCTACGGCGAGCCGCTCTCCGGCAGCGTCGACCCGCCGGACGGCGCGACGTTCGCGGCGGTGTTGATCGGCGAAGCCGAGGACCCGTGGCTGCTCGCGAGCGACGCCGGCTACGGCTTTCGCGTCAAGCTCGGCGAATTATACTCGCGCACCAAGAAGGGCAAGGCCGTGCTGAAGCTGCCGGACAACGCGCGGGTGCTGCCCGCGCAGCCGATCGCGGGCGCGGACGCGCTCGCGGTGTTCGTCAACAACGACGGCGAAGTGCTGTCGCTGCCCTGCGGGCAGATCGAAGAGATGAGCGCCGGCAAGGGCCAGAATCTCTACGGCATCGCCGGCAAGAAATCCGCGGAGCGCAAGGAATACCTGGTGGCGATGGCGGTGGTCGCGCCGGGAGAGCAGCTGACCGTCTACAGCGGCAACAGCGCGCCGATGAAGCTGAAGCACGCGGATCTCGGCGCCTTCACGCACCGCAAGGGCCAACGCCGCCGGCGCTTCTCGCGCGCCTATAAGCAGGTGGACCGGCTCGAGGTGACGCCGCTCTAGCGGTCGCCCGACATCGTCACCGCCTCCGGGGCGTTGACGAAATATCCCTGGATGAATTCGATGCCGAGCTGCCAGAGGACCGCCATCGTATTGGCGTCCTCGACGCGCTCGGCGATCGTCTCGACGCGTTTGCCCTTCGCTGCCTCCACGAGGTCCTTGACGCGCCGCTGCTGCAGCTGATTGGTCGACAGCCCCTGCATCAGAGAGCCGTCGATCTTGATGAAATGCATGTTGATTTCCGCGAGCAGCTTCAAAGAGTCGTGGCCGGTGCCGACGTGTTCGAGCGCGAAGCGAAAGCCGAGCTTTCCCAGGGTTTGCGACAGCTCCTTGGTTTGCCGCAGGTACTGCGTCGCGAGCTCCTCGGAAACCTGGAAGCACAGGCGCTTCGGTTCGACGCGAATGGAGCGCAGCTGCGTCCCGAGCCACGCGGCCAAGGTCTTGTCGAGCACCGTGTCCTTGGAGATGCGCAAAAAAATGCATTCCGCCTTGCGATTGGCGCTGAAGGACATCGACGCGCCGATCACCCAGCGGTCGATGTTCTTCATCAGTTCGTTGCGCTCGGCAGCGGCGATGAATTCCGCCGGCAGCACCTCGTTGCCCTGCTCGTCGAGCATGCGCACCACCACGTCGAACATTCCCTTGTCCGCGCCGAGCAGACTGGCGATCGGCTGCTGCACGAGCCGGAAGCGGTTCTCCATCAGCGCCGACTTGATGTGCTTGACCCAGATCTTGTCGTAGGCTTGCACGCGGGTATCGGTGTCCGATTTGATGTCGGTGTGCGCCTGATTGCCGCCCTCGGCGCGGCCGCGCCGCAGCGCCGAGACCGCATCCTCGACGGCGCCGTGGAAGTCGCCGGTCCCGGCCGGCAGTACTCCGAGTCCGACGGTGACGGTCGCCGAAACCGTTTTCTGTTCGCTGGAGAACATGTGCTGATTGACCCGCTTGACGACGTTTTCCGCCCAGGCGTCGACGTCGCGCAGCGTGCCGCGCTCCAGCAATACCAAAAAGCCGTTGCCGCCAAAGCGCCCGCAAAGATCGCTCGGCGTCAGCTGGCTGCGCAGCAGACTGGCGAGCTGGGTCAGGAAATCCTCGCTCGCGAGCACGCCGATCGCCTTTTGAATGTCCGCGAAGCGGTCGGGCTTGACGTAGGCGAATATTCGCACGCCGCCCTTTATCGGCTGGTTGCAGCGTTCGCGCAGCGCCGCGACCAGGTGGCGCTGCTGCAGAAAGCCGGTCGAGGCGTCGGTCTTCAGCGCGTCCGCCAATTGAAGTTCGAGGTTAAGATCCTTCTTCTGCCTCGCGGCGATGCAGATGCGCACGGCCGGCTCGCTGTCGTGGTCGACCTTGGCGAGCGCCAGCTCGAGCGGCAGGCTCGAGCCGTCGGAAAGCAGCGCCTGGACTTTCAGCGCATGGTCGGTCCATTTGCCCTGCAGGCAGGCGACCAGCGCGCCCTTCAGGGCGACGTGCGTCTCCTGTTCGAACAAATCCATCAGCGGCATGCCGACCAGCGCCTCTTCGCCGGAGTGGCCGAAAAGTTCGAGCCAGGCGCGGTTGGCGTCGACGATGATGCCCTCCTTGACGTGGGTGATCGCGTCGGCGGAGCCGTCGAGGAAATTCTGCAGTTGTTCGCGGTATTCGCGCGCCGAGGAGAGCGTCGTGTTCAAGGCTCTTTCGAGCCGGTAGGCGCGCAGTTCGCGGGCGGCGACCGACTGCAGGCGGTCGCGATTGGCGATCGTCACGACGTCGTGCGCGCCGAGCGCCATCGCCGCGGCGATCGCCGCTTCGTCGACCGCCTCGCGCACCACCAGTACCGGTATCTCCGGCGCGCTCTGCGCCTTCACTTTCATCACCGCGCCGAGATCGACGTCGAGTTCGTCGATGAACACCAGCAGCATCTGCGGATTGAGTTGAGTCAGCGCATCGCCGAGATCGTGCGCGTCCGGCAGCCAGGTGCAATGCACCGGGTGGCCGGCGTTGCGCAGCGTGCTGTTGACCGCCTCGACGTGGTCCTGCGAGCGCGTCATGACGATCAATGGCACCGCACTCAGGTCTTTCACCGCTCGGAATCCTGCTTGCACATCGGCAAAGTGTAACATCCGCAACGCGGCGTATCCGCGACTCGAGTTGCCGGCCGCCGACAGTGCGTTGTGGCCCCGGGCCGCCATTGCCGCTATCATACGCGCCCGCCGAGAAGCCCGTGGTTGCGGGCCGGCGGCCCGGGGCAGCGCATGGCGAACTACAGCACGAATGAATTCAAATCCGGCCTGAAGATACTGATCGACGGCGATCCGTACGTGATCGTCGACAACGAAATGGTCAAGCCGGGCAAGGGCCAGGCCTTCAATCGAGTCCGCGTGCGCAATCTGAAGAGCGGCCGCACGATCGAGCGGACCTGGAAATCCGGCGATACGGTGGAGGCGGCCGACGTCGTCGACACCGAGATGCAGTATCTGTACAGCGACGGCGATTTCTTCCACTTCATGGCGCCCGAGACCTTCGAGCAGATGACCGCCTCCAAGCAGGCGGTCGGCGACGGTGCGCAATGGTTGAAGGACGGCACGCTATGCACCGTCACGCTGTGGAACGGCGTGCCGCTGCAGGTCACGCCGCCGGCCCACATGGAATTGAAGGTCGTCGAGACCGACCCCGGGGTTCGCGGCGACACCGCGACCGGCGGTTCGAAACCGGCGAAGCTCGAAACCGGCGCCGTGGTGCGCGTGCCCCTGTTCATCAACCAGGGCGAGATACTGCGCATCGACACCCGCAGCGGCGAATACCTGTCGCGCGGCAAGGGCTGAGCGGCGCCGCGCGCGGGCATCCGCCCTCAGGCGCGCTCGATCGTGAAGGCCATCGCCGCCTCCAGTGCGTCGGCGCCGGCGGCGATCGCCGCGAGGCGGTCGAAACCCAGCGCCACGCCGGCGCAATCCGGCAGCCCGGCGCTCAACGCGGCGAGCAAACGCTCGTCCATCGGCGGCGCCGCCTGGCGGCGCGCGCGCCGGGTTGCGAGTTGCCGCGCGAAGCGCGCGCGCTGCAGGTCCGCGGACGCCAATTCGTGGAAGCCGTTCGCGAGTTCGATGCCGTCGAGGTACAGCTCGAAGCGCGCGGCGAGGCCGGGCGCGCCGGGCTTGAGGCGCGCGAGCGAGGCCTGCGAGGCCGGGTAATCGCAGACGAAGCTGGGGCGCCCGCGGCCGAGCCGCGGGCCGACCACGAGGCCCATCAACAGGTCGAGGCGGGCGTCTCGATCGAGAGCGGCGTCGCAGTCGACGCCGTGCGCCGCCGCTGCCTGCTGAAGCTCGCGCGGGCTGGCGCCCTCGGCATCGACGCCGGCGTGGCGCAGCAGCGCCTCCCGGTAGCTCAGGCGCTCCGCCGCGGCGAGGCTGCGCCGCGGCGCGAGCAGCCGGGCGAGGAACGCCTCGACTTCGGTCATCAGCGCGGCATCGTCGAAGCCCAGCCGGTACCATTCGACCAGCGTGAATTCCGGGTTGTGCCAGCGGCCGCGCTCGCCGTCGCGAAACACCTTGCAGATCTGGTAGATGTCGCCGCTGCCGGCGGCGAGCAGGCGCTTCATCGCCGATTCCGGCGACGTCGACAGGTAAAACGGCGCGGCGAAGCCGGCGATGCGCGTGGTCAGCGACTCGACTTGCGGGTCGCTCGCGCCGGCTGCGCCCGCGATCGGCGTTTCGACTTCCAGCACGCCGCGCTCGGCGAAGAAGGCGCGCGCGCGGGCGAGCATCGATGCGCGCAAGGCGAGCATCGGCGCGGCGGCGGTCGGCCGCCAGTCGCCGCTCATAGCAGGGTGCCGATCTGCGCACCCATGCGCAGGCTCGCCCGGCGCGCGCAGGCCGGCAGCCAGCGCACGCGGTTCGGCTCGAACAGCAGGATGACCGTCGAGCCCATGTTGAAGCGGCCGAGTTCGGCGCCCTTTTGCAGCCGCACTTCGGTTTGCGGCAGGCGCGTCACGGCGCGCCGCTCGCGCGGCGCGATCTCGCCGGCCCACACGGTCGCCATGCTGGAGACGTTGAGCGCGCCGACCATGATCAGCGCGAAGCGGCCGGTTTGCGCTTCGAACAGCGTCAATATGCGCTCGTTGCGCGCAAACAGGCGCGGCACGCAGGCCGCCGTCGAGGCGTTGACGCTGAACAGCCGGCCCGGCACGAACACAGTATCCAGCAGCCGCGCGGCGAGCGGCATGTGCACGCGGTGGTAGTTGCACGGCGCGAGATAGATCGTCGCGAATGAGCCGCCCGCGAAGCGCTCGGCCCAGGCTTGCCCGGCGAGCAGATCGGCGAGCGCGTAATAGCGGCCCTTCGCCTGCAGCAGCCGGCCGCCGTCGATCGCGCCGCACTCGCTGACGGTGCCGTCGACGGGGCTCGCCACGGCGCGCGGATCGGGGGCGATCGGCCGCGCCCCGGGCTTGAGCGCGCGCGTGAAGAGCTCGTTGAAATTCGCGTAAGCCCGAGGGTCGGGCTCGGCGGCTTCCGCGAGATCGACCCGGTAGAGGCGTAAAAATCCGCGCGCCAACCAGTTCTTGAACCAGGGCGTCGTGGCGTGCGCCGCCGCGTGCACCAGGCGCGAAAGGGCGCGCTGCGGCAGCAGGTACTGCAGCCAGGCGAACAGCCGGCCGCCGGCCGACGGCGGCCGGCCCTCGGGCGGCGCCGCTGCGCTCACGAGCCGGCGGCGGCGCGCGTAAATGCCCGGCCGCGCCCGTCGATCGGGCTAAAATCCGCCCGGGCGCGCCGCGGTTCGAGCACCGCGGACCAGCATCGGGATCGAGTCAGCATGAATTCATTATTGCATAGTCGGCCGGAGACGGTCGGCGAGGCGATCGCGCGCTGCGCAGCGGCGCTGCGCAAGGCGCGCGTGCATTTCGGCCACGGCACCGACAATCCGCGCGACGAGGCGGCCGAGCTCGTGTTCTTCGCCGCCGGCCTCGCGCATGCGCGGGGCGCGCGCGCGTACGGCGCGCCCCTGACGCAGCGCAGCCGCGCGCTCATCGGGCGCCTGCTGCGTCGGCGCACGGCCGAGCGTGTGCCGCTCGCGTATCTGACGCACCGGGCGTTCTTCGCCGGCCTCGAATTGTACGTCGACGAGCGCGTCTTGGTGCCGCGCTCGCCGATCGCCGAGCTCGCGTTGCAGCGCTTCGCGCCGTGGATCGAGGCGCGGCGCGTGCGCCGCATCCTCGATATCGGCACGGGCTGCGGGGCGATCGCGCTCGCCTGCGCGCGCGCCTTTGCGCGTGCGCGCGTCGATGCGCTCGACATATCGCCGCAGGCGCTCGCGGTCTGCCGCCGCAACGTGCGCAAGCTGGGGTTAAGCGGCAGCGTACGGGCGATGCGCTCCGATTATTTCGCCGCCGTCGCCGGCCGCCGTTACGATATCATCGTCAGTAATCCGCCGTACGTCGGCCGCCGGGAGCTGGGCCGTTTGCCGCGCGAATATCGGCACGAACCGGCGCTCGGCCTGGCCGCCGGCGGCGACGGGCTGTCGTCGGTGCGGGCGATACTCGGCGGCGCGCGCGCCCATCTGAGCGAACACGGCATCCTGGTCGTCGAAGTCGGCAATACCGAGCGGGCGCTGATGCGCGCTTTTCCGCGCATGCGCTTCATCTGGCCTCATCTGCAGAGCGGCGGCGGCGTATTCTTGTTGCGGGCGCGGGATCTGGAGACATAAAGGCAGTGGCAGGCAACACATTCGGGCGGATTTTCACCGTGACCAGTTTCGGCGAGAGTCACGGCCCGGCCTTGGGCTGCATCGTCGACGGCTGCCCGCCGGGGCTCGCGCTCGGCGAGCCGGATCTACAGGCCGATGTCGAGCGGCGGCGGCCCGGCACTTCGCAGTTCACGAGCCAGCGGCACGAGCCGGACCGGGTGCGCATCCTCTCCGGCGTGTTCGAGGGCAGGACGACCGGCGCGCCGATCGGCCTGCTGGTCGAGAACGAGGATCAGCGCTCGCGGGACTACGAGAAGATCAAGGACCGCTTCCGGCCGGGACACGCCGACTACACCTATCAGCAAAAATACGGATTCCGCGATTACCGCGGCGGCGGCCGTTCCTCGGCGCGCGAGACGGTCATGCGCGTCGCCGCCGGCGCGATCGCGCGCAAGTATCTCGGCGAACGGCTCGGCGTGCGCATCCACGGCTATCTGGCGCAGATGGGCCCGATCGTGCTGCAGCCGGTCGATCCGCCGAGTGCCTACCTAAACCCCTTTTTCTGTCCGGATCCGGCGCGCGTCAAGGAACTCGAGGAGTTCATCTGGAAATTGCGCGAACAGGGCGATTCGATCGGCGCGCGCGTGACCGTGCAGGCGGACGGCGTGCCGCCGGGCTGGGGCGAACCCGTGTTCGAGCGGCTCGATGCGGACCTTGCGAGCGCGATGATGGGCATCAATGCGGTCAAAGGCGTCGAGATCGGTGCGGGGTTCCGCTGCGTGCTGCAACGGGGCTCGGAGCACCGCGACGCGCTGACGCCGCGCGGCTTCAAATCCAACAATGCCGGCGGCGTGCTCGGCGGCATCTCCTCGGGCCAGCAAATCGTCGTCAGCCTCGCGCTGAAGCCGACGTCCAGCATCACCCTTGCGGGCGAGACGATCGACGTGCAAGGCAACGCGACGACGGTCGCGACGACCGGCCGGCACGACCCCTGCGTCGGCGTGCGCGCGACGCCGATCGCCGAGGCGATGCTCGCGCTCGTCTTGATGGACCATTACCTGCGCCACCGCGCGCAATGCGGCGACGTCGTCTCGATGACGCCGGTCATCACGGCCGATCCTTGAAGAGCGCCGCGCTCGCGCCGCGCATCGCGCTCATCGGCGCCGGCAGCCTGATCGGCGAGGCGATCCTCGCCGAGCTGCGCCTGCGCAAGCTCGCCGGCGGCGCGCTGCACGCGCTCGACGATGCGCGCGACCTCGGCCGTCCGCTGGAAATCGACGGCGAGCCCGTGGCGGTACGGGACGTCGCCGGCTTCGATTTCTCGCAAGCCGACATCGCCTTCTTCTGTTCGCGCAGCGCGGTATCGCAGACCTATGCGCAGGCGGCGGCCGCCCATGCCTGGGTCATCGACGGTTCCAGCGCCTTTCGCGGCCGGCTCGACGTGCCGCTGATCGCCGCGGACGTCAATCCGGACGCGCTGCGCGAAGTCGGTGCGCACGGACTCATCGCCTTGCCGGGAAGCGCGAGCGTCGCACTCGCGACCGTTCTTGCGCCGCTGCATGCGCTTGCCGGGCTCGAGCGCGTCGAGGTCGCGACCTACCATGCGGTTTCCGGCAGCGGCCGCAAGGCCGTCGCCGGCCTCGCCGCCGAGGCTGCCCAATTGCTCTCCGGTCGGCCGGGACGCTCCGCGAGCTCCGTGCGGCAAATGGCCTTCAACGTCGTGCCGCTCGTCGATACGCTGGACGCCGACGGCGTCTCGGCGGAGGAGCGCCGACTGCAGGCGGAGACGCGGCGCGTTTTGGGGCTCGCCGATCTGCCGATCAACGCGACGGCGGTACGCGTGCCGGTATTCTTCGGCCACGGCCTGGCGGTTCACCTGCGCACGGCGCGCGCGCTGACCGCGGCTGCGGCCGCCGCTGCATTGCAGTGCAGCAGCGGCGTGACCGTGGTCGACGCGCAGTCAGGCGATCCCCTACCGACGCCGGCGATGGCCGCTCTCGGCCCGGATCGGGTCTATGTCGGCAGGCTGCGTGCGGATACGAGCCGTGATCGATCTCTAAATTTCTGGGTGGTGGCCGATAATGTTAGGAAATGTGCGGCGCATAACGCAGTTTCGGTCGCCCAGATTTTGGTAAATAGATCGCAGTGAGCTATAGTTCAAGGGTTAGCTTATGGCCGGGCGAGAATTGGTTCACAAAAATTCATAACTCAATGAACTTTCAGCGATTACTTGCCGGAATTGTTGGAGTAGAAATGTCCGCGAAGATGCCTCGATTGATTCTGCTGGCGTGCATTATGTGCCCGGCCATGTCTTGGGGCCTCGGCCTCGGCCAGATCCATTTGCAGTCGGCGCTGGGCCAACCGCTGCGGGCGCAGATCGATTTGATCTCCGTCGGCCCGAACGAGCTCGGCGCGGTGCACGCGCAGCTCGCGCCGGTCGATGAGTTCACGCGCTACGGCATAGAGCGGCCGCCGTTCCTCGCGACGATGACATTCAAAGTCGGCAAAGCGAAAGACGGCCACGCGGTGCTGCTGGTCAACTCGAGCGATGCGATTCCCGAACCGTTCGTGACCTTCCTCGTCGAGGTGGATTGGGCGCGCGGCCATTTGATGCGCGAGTACACGGTGCTGCTCGATCCGCCGGGCTTCAGCGACACTGAGCGCGCGGCGCAAGCGGCGGCGGTCGAAATGCCGCAATCCGCGGCGCCGACGCCCGCAGCCACGGCGCCGACGCCTGCAGCCACGGCGGCGCCGGCCGAGACGCAAGCCGCTGCTGCCGCTCCCGCTGCCGTCGCGGAGCCACAGCCGGCCACGACCACCGGCGCGACCGTGGCCGCGGCGCCGGCGATGCGCGCCGGCAGCGTGCGCGTCGGGCGCGGCGATACGCTCTCGAAGATCGCGCTGCGCGTGGGCGCCGGCGGCGCAGGCGCCGTCGACCGTACGATGATCGCTTTGTTCCGCGCCAATCCGGACGCCTTCAGCGGCAACATCAATGTTCTGCATCGCGGCGCGATCCTCAGGATCCCGGGCGCCGATCAAATCGCCCTATTGAACGAAAGCCAAGCGATCAAGGAAGTCAGTCGCCAGTATCGCGCCTGGCAGTCGAGCGGCGCCTCGGCGGCGCACGGCCATCTGCGCCTGGTCGCGGCGAATGCCGTCGCCAGCGGCGGCGGAGGATCCGGCGCTCAAGGCGGCGCTACGGGCGGCGGCCGAGCCGGCGCCTCGACGACGGCTTCGCTGCAAAATCGCGTCAAGGATCTCGAGACCCAGCTCACGGCGGCGCGCCGGCTGGTTGATTTGCGCAACCAGGAGCTCGCCGACCTGCAACGCAAACTCGGCGTCACGGCGGCGCCTGTAGCGGCTGCAGCACTGCCCGCTGCGGCTCCGGCGGCGAAGGCACCGGAGGCACCCGTGCCGGCGCCCGCCGCGGCGCCCGCGCCGAAGCCCGCGCAGAAAGCGCCGATGGTCGCGCCGACCCCGGCGCCGGTCTCCGTTTCCTTGCTCGATCGGCTGTCGGCGAACTGGTGGTTGCCGGCCGGCGTGCTGATTGCCCTGCTCGGCGGCCTCGGGTTCGCCGCGTTCCGGCGCCGCCAAAACGAACGGATCGACGACTTCGCCGCGATGGCGGCCACCGAGGTCTCCACCGGCGTGAACGATCATGGCGGGCGCATCGTCGCGGGCCGCAAACCGGTGGACGATTCCTTCGTCGTCGAGGAGTCGGGTCCGCACAAGGCGCCGGATTTCGTCGACCGCGGCGCGGCAGGGGAAACCCCTTCGGCCGACGACACGATGTCGAGCGAAAGCGCCGTGAACCTCGACCAGGGCGACCCGCTCGCCGAGGCCGACTTTCACATGGCCTACGGCCTCTACGACCAGGCCGCGGATCTCGTGCGCATCGCGCTGGAACGCGAGCCGGAGCGGCGCGACCTGCGCCTGAAGCTGTTGGAAGTGTATTTCGTTTGGGGCAACAAGGACCTGTTCCTGCAAACGGCGAAGGTCCTGGAGGCGACGCGCGAGCGCGCGTCGGCCGGCGAATGGGACAAGATCGTCATCATGGGCAAGCAGATCTGCCCGGACGAACCCTTGTTCGCCAAGGCCGAAGGCAGCGGCCGCGGCGCGGGCGCCCTGGTCGATTTGAATCTCGAGGGCGGCGAGAATCGCGTCGACGTCGATTTGTTCGGCGAGCCGGGCGGGGAACGCAGCCGCCTCGAGCCGACGCCCGCCAAAGTGGCCGACAAGGCGGCGGCGGGCGGCGCGGCCGCGCAGTTGCACGACGACAGCGCGCTGGATTTCGTGTTGGATGCGCCGGAACGCGGCGCGGACGATTCGCCGACTCGCGACATGCCGCCGCGCGACGAGCCGACCGTGGAATCCGAAATGATGGCATTCACGGAGTCGCCGACGATCGAGTCGCCGACGGCCGAGTCGCCGACGGCCGAATCGCCGCTGCTCGCCGACGGCGCGCGGGCCGACCGCCTTGCGGCGAAGCTGCCGCCGCCCGGCATCGAGCAAACGGCCGAGGTGTCGATCGACGACCTGGGTCTCGATCTGGACGGGCTCGACGACACCGGCGCTCCGGCGTCGAGCGGCTCGCACCTGGAGCAGACCGACCATCCGTCCGATGCGCCGACGATGGTCGCGGGCCTCGACGAGCGATCGCGGCGGATGATGGCGGATGCGGAGAGCCGCTCGCGCGACCGCGACATGACCGAACTCGAACGGGAACTCGAAGCGTCGTTCATTTCCGAATTGGAGACGAGCCACGAGGGCATCAAGACCGCCGTGATCGGGCCGGAGTCGGCGCCGACCGTGCAGATGCCGCAGGAGATCGACACGGGCGCCACGGCGAATTTCCGGCAGATCGCGGGCGACGATACGCAGGAAGGGCAGCGCCCGGACACCGACTCGACCTCGCGGCTGCGCGCCATCGCCGCCGACAGCATCGACCTGGACTTGGATCGCCTGGCGGGGGCGCTCGGCGGCGGCGATACGCTGGATCAACCGCGCGCCGTCGAGGACAGTTTTTCGAGCGAGGTGTTCGAAGCGAGTCAGCGCAGCCGGCGCGTCGATCTGGATGTCGGCGATTCGCTGAACAGCGCCGATTCATCGACTACCAGGACGCAGACGCAGGGCGCCACGACCAAGCTGCAGGCGAACGGCGACGTCGTCCAGGAATTCGAACCGGTCACCATGAGCGAGGTGGGCACCAAGTTGGATTTGGCGCGCGCTTACATGGACATGGGCGATCCGGAGGGCGCGCGCAGTATCCTCGATGAAGTCGTGCAGGAAGGTTCCGCCAGCCAGAAGCAGGAAGCCGAGCGCCTGATCCAGACATTGCCCGGCTGACGTGGCCGCCGCCCGGCGCCGCGTCGCCGCCGTCGTCGAATACGACGGCACCGGCTATGCCGGCTGGCAGTCTCAGGCGCACGCCGGCTCGATCCAGGATGCCGTGCAGCGAGCGCTCGGCTTCGTCGCCGGCCACCCCATCCTGGCGGTCTGCGCGGGGCGCACCGACAGCGGCGTTCATGCGGTCGGGCAAGTCGTGCATTTCGATGCCGATGCCGCGCGCACTGCGCGCGCCTGGGTGCTCGGCGCGAACACCAGGTTGCCGCCGGCGATCGCGCTGCAATGGGCGGGCGAAGTGGACGCGGGTTTTCACGCGCGGCATTCGGCGCTGCGGCGCACCTATCGGTATTGCATTCTGAATCGCAGCGCGCGCTCGGCGCTCGCGCGCACGCGCGCCGCGTGGATCCACCGGCCGCTCGACGCGGCGGCGATGCACCGTGCGGCGCAGGCGCTGATCGGCGAACACGATTTCTCCGCGTTCCGCTCCGTCGAGTGCCAATCGAATACGCCGCTGAGGCGCATCGACGCGGTGCAGGTTCGCCGCGACGGCGATTACGTGTGGCTCGAACTGACCGCGAACGCCTATTTGCACCACATGGTGCGCAATATCGCCGGCACCTTGCTCGCGGTACAGCGCGAAGCGGACCCGGCCGCGGCGCTCGCCCGGATATTGGCCGGGCGCGACCGCCGGCGGGCGGGCATGACGGCGCCGGCGGCCGGACTTTACCTGTGGCGCGTGGAGTATCCGCCGCACTACGCGATCCCGGCGCCGCAACCGGGGCTTTTTCTGCGGCCGTTCGGCTGATCTGCTTTAATAGGCGCCATGTCCTGGTTCGAACGGATCGTCCCGTCGCGCATCAAGACCGAACGCCGCACGCGCTCGGTGCCCGAGGGCTTGTGGACCAAATGTCCCGCCTGCGATGCGGTGCTGTATCGCGCGGAGATCGAGCGCAATCTGCACGTCTGCCCGAAATGCAGCCATCACATGCGCATCGGCGGCCGCGAGCGCTTGGCTAAATTTCTGGACATCGGATCGGCGCTCGAACTGGCGGCGAAGGTCGAACCGGACGATCCGCTGAGGTTCAAGGACTCGAAGCGCTACAAGGACCGGCTGCTGCTCGCAAAAAAGCAGACCGGCGAGCGCGACGCGCTGATCGTCATGGAGGGCAAGCTTGGCGGCATGCCGGTCGTCGCCTGCGCATTCGAATTCCGCTTCCTCGGCGGATCGATGGGTTCGGTGGTCGGCGAGAAGTTCGTGCGCGCGGTGGAGCATTGCCTCGAGCACCGCATGCCGCTGGTGTGCTTTTCGGCGAGCGGCGGCGCGCGCATGCAAGAGGCGCTGTATTCGCTGCTGCAGATGGCGAAGACCGCCGCGGCCCTGAAGCGACTGTCGGAGGCGCGCCTGCCGTTCATCTCCGTGATGACCGATCCGACCACCGGCGGCGTGTCGGCGAGCCTCGCGATGCTCGGCGATGTGAACATCGGCGAACCGAAGGCGCTGATCGGCTTCGCCGGCCCGCGCGTGATCCAGCAGACCGTCCGCGAGACCTTGCCCGAGGGTTTTCAGCGCAGTGAATTCCTGCTCGAACACGGCGCCCTGGACATGATCATCGACCGGCGCGAGATGTGCGAGCGCATCGCCTGCATGCTGCGGCTGTTGAGCGGCAAAGAAGCCGCCGCCGCTTGACGTTTGGCCAGTAAAATACCGTCCACTCTCGATGAATGGCTCGCCTACCAGGGACGGGTATACCCGCGGGCGATCGAATTGGGCCTCGGCCGCCTCGCCGCGGTCTTGGAGCGCCTGCGTTTTCGCCGGCCGCCGGTGCCGGTCGTCAGCGTCGCCGGCACCAACGGCAAAGGGTCGGTGGTCGCGACCTGCGCGGCCATTTTGAGCGCCGCGGGCCATCGGGTCGGCGCCTTCAGCTCGCCGCATCTGCGCGATTATCGCGAACGCATCCGCCTCGGCGAGCGCCTGGTCGAGACGGAGCAATTGCTATGGGCGTTCGAGCGCATCGAGCGGGCGCGCGGCGAAATCGGCCTGACTTTTTTCGAGTACAACACCTTGGCGGCGTTCTTGATCTTCGAAGCCGCCGCGCTCGATGTCTGGGTTCTCGAGATCGGCATGGGCGGCCGCCTCGACGCGGTCAACGCGATCGATCCGGACGCGGCTGTCGTCGTCAGCATCGGCTTCGACCACCAGGAGTTCCTCGGCAGCACGCTCGCGGAGATCGGCCGCGAGAAGGCGGGCATTTTCCGGGCCGGCCGGGCGGCGGTGCTCGGCAGCCGCTCGTTGCCGCCCGTGATCGCCGAAACGGCGCTGCAGATAGGCGCCAGGATCAAGCGCATCGGCGGCGAATTCGATTACCGCCGCGAGGGTGCGGCCTGGCATTACCGCGGCCCGCATTGGGATTTGCCGGGCCTGCCGCCATCGGCACTGCGCGGCGAGACCCAATACGACAATGCCGCGACCGCAATCGCGGCGCTCGAGGAAATCGCGCCGCCGCTCGCGGTGCCGCCCGCGGCGGTCGCCGCGGGGCTCTTGGCGGTGCGCCTCGCGGGGCGCTTCCAGGTGCTGTTCGCCGACGATCCGATGCGCCCGGCTTGGATCCTCGACGTCGCCCACAATCAGGATGCGGCGCGCATCCTTGCGCGCAATCTGCGCGCGCTGCCGGCGCGCGGACGCACGCTCGCGGTCTGCGGCGTGCTCGCCGACAAGGACGCGGCGGCGCTCGTCGCCGAACTCGCGGGCGACATCGACGCCTGGTGGTTCGCATCGACCGACGGCGAGCGCGGCCAAAGCGGCGCCGCGCTGGCGGCGCGCGTCGCCCCGTTCCTCGCGGCGCCGGCGATCGCGGCCGGCGCCGTCCCCGCGGCCTGCGAAGCGGCGCTCGCGGCTGCCTCTCGCGGCGACCGCATCGTCGTCTTCGGCTCGTTCCACATCGTCGGGCCCGCGCTCGACTGGCTGCAGTCCAAAGGCTTGCTGCCCGGCGAAACCGCAAGCGCATATACTGCTGCGCCACGCAGTATTGGCTGAGAGGCGGGTCACGGCATCATGGAGCGTCGCGTCAAAGAGCGCTTGATCGGCGCCGCGATTTTGGTCGCGATCGTCGTGCTGGTCGTCCCGGCCTTGTTGTCGGGAGCAGGGCCGCATGCGCCTCCCGCAGCCCCGCCGGCGCTGCCAGTCACGGGGGTCGGCGCACCCATGCGCACCGTCCGGGTCGATCTGGCCAAGAGCGCCCCGCCGGCGCCGCAGGCGCCTGCCAGCACGCCGGCGGCGCCCAGTGCGGCGGCGCCCAGAGCGGCGGCGCCCAGAGCGGCGGCGGCGCCCGCGCGACTTGAAAGCGCCGATTCCTCCCCGATATCTGCGACATCGAGGCCGCGGCCGGCGGCACGGGCTTTCGCCCCGCGCGGCGCCTGGGCCGTGCAATTGGGCAGCTTTTCGAGCAAGGCGAATGCGCAGAAACTCTCCCGCAAATGGCGGGCCAGAGGCTATGCCGTCTTCATCTTGTCGAGCGGCCGGGGGTCGAAGTCGCTGCAGCACGTGCGCGTCGGCCCGTACGCCAACCGGGCCGCCGCGCAGGGCGCGGCGGCCACGCTGAAACGCGAGGGGCAAGCGGCGACAGTGGTGGCGCCGCCGCGTTGAGGGATTGGCGCAAACGCTCGCGGCGCCGCGCCAAGGGCGCGCTGCTCGGGTAGACTATCTTTTTGCGAAGGGCGGCGTACTGCGGCCGCTCGTGACCGGAAGGATCGAGTGAACGCGGCCGATCTCGTGATTTTGGCGCTGGTGTTGGTCTCGACGGTGGTCGGCACGATCCGCGGCTTCGTGCGCGAGGCGGTGGCGCTCGTGTTCCTGCTCGGTGGGCTGTACGCCGCCTGGGCGTTCGGTCCCGCGGTGGAGCCGCATCTCGGCGGCTATCTGGCGCTGCCGGCGGCGCGCCCGTGGATCGCGCGGCTCTGCGTGCTGGTGGTCGTCTTGCTGGTCGGCATGGCGGTCGGCGCTCTGCTCAGCATGCTGATGCGCAGCTCCGGCCTCGGCGCGGTCGATCGGCTGATCGGCATGATGTTCGGCGCGCTGCGCGGAGTAGTGCTGGTTGCGCTGCTCGTGATCTGCGGCGAACTGGTACATTTGAATCACGAGATCTGGTGGAATCGTTCGAAGCTGGTTCCGTACTGTGAAATGCTCGGCGATTGGCTGCGCGACATAGCCGGCGACAAGAGCGGACCCTGGGGCAGACTCGAGCGGCTGACCGGAGTTCACGGCAACTAGAGCGGAGGTCCTGGATGTGCGGCATCGTCGGAATGGTCGGAGTCGAAGCGGTCAATCAGCGGATCTATGACGCGCTGACCGTTCTGCAGCATCGCGGCCAGGATGCGGCGGGAATGATGACGAGCGAAGCGGGCGCCCTGTACATGCGCAAGGATTCCGGGCTGGTGCGCGACGTCTTCCAACAGAAGCACATGCTCAAGCTGAAGGGCAACGTCGGCATCGGCCACGTGCGCTATCCGACCGCCGGCTGCGACAGCGCCGACGATGCGCAGCCGTTTTACGTCAATTCGCCTTACGGACTGTGTCTCGCGCACAACGGCAATTTGACGAACGCGCGCGAGCTCACCGAGGTGATGGTGCACGAGGACCGCCGTCACTTGAACACCGCCTCCGACTCCGAGGTATTGCTGAACGTGCTGGCCTCGGAGATGCAGCGTGTCGGCACGCCGAGGGTGACGCCGGCCGACATCTTCGCCGCCGCCAACGCCGTATACCGCCGTTGCCGCGGCGGCTACGCCGTCGTCGCCATGGTCATCGGTCACGGCATCCTCGGGTTTCGCGATCCGAACGGCATTCGTCCTCTGGTCGTCGGCAAGCGCGACACCAGGAAGGGCACGGAATGGATGCTGGCCTCCGAAAGCGTCGCGCTCGACATGCTGGGGTTCAAGCTGGTGCGCGACGTGGCGCCGGGCGAAGCGGTGTTCATCGACGAGCAGGGCCGCTTCTACGCGCAGCAGTGCGTCGCCGTGACCCGGCACACGCCGTGCATTTTCGAATACGTCTATTTCGCGCGCCCCGACTCGATCATCGACAACATCTCGGTGTACAAGGCGCGCCTGCGCATGGGCGAGCACCTGGCCGAGAAGATCAAGCGCGAACGCCCCAATCACGACATCGACGTGGTCATCCCGATTCCCGATACCAGCCGCACCAGCGCGGTGCAGGTCGCCCAGCTCCTCGGCGTCAAATACCGCGAAGGCTTCATCAAGAACCGCTACATCGGCCGCACATTCATCATGCCGGGCCAGGACCAGCGCTCGAAATCGGTGCGCAGCAAGCTCAACGCGATCGACCTGGAATTCCGCGGCAAGACCGTGCTGCTGGTCGACGACTCGATCGTGCGCGGCACGACCTCGGCGCAGATCATCGACATGGCGCGCGAAGCGGGCGCCAAGAAGGTGTATTTCGCCTCGGCCGCGCCGCCGGTGCGCTACCCGAACGTCTACGGCATCGACATGCCGAACGTCACCGAACTGGTCGCCGCCGGCCGCACCGACGAGGAGGTGCGCGCGCTCATCGGCGCCGACTGGCTGATCTATCAGGACCTCGACGCCTTGGAACGCGCGGTGCGCCACGACAACGCGAAGATCGAGAATTTCGACACTTCGTGCTTCTCCGGCATCTACGTGACCGGCGACGTCACCGCGGAATATCTGGCGCGCCTGCAGGACGAACGCTCGGACGCGGCGAAGAAGCAGCGCCGCGAGACGGACGGCCGCGGATTCAAGCCGGTTCGCGCCGTCTAGGGCGGCTCGGCATGAGCCTGCGGCTCCTGGTCATGGCCGCGAGCTCCGAGCAAGGGCTGCTCGTCAGGAAGCACGTCGAGATCGAGTGGCCGGACGCCACGGTCGTGGAATTTCGCGTCGGCGAGGATAGGCCGCTGGAGGAAGAATTCACCGCCGCCGGCTTCGATGCGGTGGTGATCGTCGCGGCGCCGCCGGCCGAGGCGCTGCGGCGCGTTGCCGACGATTTCAGGAAGCGCCCGGAATTCGCGCCGATCGTCTTCGTCTGCCTGCAGCCGGCGCCGCAGCAGGAGCCGGCGCCGCAGCGCGGCCTGCATGCGGTCTACGGCAGGAAGATCGACCGCGGCGCGCTGCTCGCGGCGCTGCGAGAGTCGGCGCGGGAACGCCGCCAGGCGCTCACCGCACTGCGTGCCAGCCCCGACTACGAGCGGCGCTACCGTTTCGGCTCCGTGACGATACGCGGCCACCGCTGCATCAAGACCGTCGGCAGCGGCGGCATGTGCTCGATCTACCTGGCGGAGAGCGAGCGTGCCGGCCGCGTCGTCGTCCTCAAGGTATTCAATCAGGTCCCGGACGTCTCCGACCGCATCGTCGGCTTCGACCGCTTCATCCAGGAGTATGAAATCGTGGCCGCCCTCGACCACGAGAACATCGTGCGCATTTTCGATCTCGGCATCGCCGACGATCACGCCTACATCGCGATGGAGCATTTCCCGGCGGGCGATCTGCGCCGGCGGATGAAAACGCCGCTCTCCGGCGCCGAGGCGCTCGACTACCTGAGGCAGATCGCGAGCGCGCTCGAGGCGATTCATGCGGTCGGCGTGTTGCACCGGGATCTGAAGCCCGCCAACGTGATGCTGCGCGACGACGGCTCCTTGTGCCTGATCGACTTCGGACTGGCGAAGGCGAATGCCTCGGACGCCGAATTGACCGGTGCGCGGGAAATCTTCGGTACGCCGTATTACATGAGCCCGGAGCAGGGGCACGCCGAGCCGATCGACGTGCGCAGCGACTTGTACAGTCTCGGCGTGATTTTCTACGAGATGCTGACGGGGCAGAAGCCGTTCAAGGGCGCCACGGCGATGGAGGTGATCTACAAGCACAAGCGCGCCGATCTTCCGGAGCTTGCGCCGGAATTCGCCGCCTACAAGCCGATCCTGGTGCGCCTGCTCGCGAAGTCGCCCGCGGATCGATTTCAGTCGGCGCGCGAGCTGCTGACGGCGATCGACGCAGCGGCGCTGCCCGCATGAGCGCCGGGCGCGCGCCGCCGCCGCTGCTGCGTGCCGCCACGCCCGCGGCATGGCTGCAGGCGGCCTGCGCGGCGCGCGAGGTCCTCGTCATCGATCACGCCAACTGCGAGAAGAAGGCCGCGTCCACGGCGCTCGCGCTGATGTTCGCCTATGCCGAGGATCTGGAACTCGCGGTGCGCATGTCGCGCCTCGCGCGCGAGGAGCTGCGCCATTTCGAGCAGGTCGCCAAGCTCGCGGCCGTTCTCGGCATAGCGCCGCGGCGCCTCGGGCCCGGGCGCTACGCCGAGGGGCTGCGCCGCCTGGTCGCGCGCCGCGAACCGCAGCGGCAAACCGACCTGCTGATCGCCGGCGCCTTCATCGAGGCGCGCTCCTGCGAACGCTTCGCCGCGCTCGCGCCGGCGATCGGCGCGCCGCTGGAGGCGCTGTTCCGGAGCCTGCATCAGGCCGAGTCGCGGCACTTCAATACCTATCTCGACCTTGCGCGGCGCGCCGCCGCGCGCGCCGGCGTCCCGATCGAGACGCGCATCGAGGAGTTCGCGACCGCCGAAGCCCTGCTGATCACGCAGCCGGACGAGCTGTTCCGCTTTCATTCGGGGCCGCCGGCCTAGGCAAAGCGCCGAGATCGTGGCCGTCGGCGCTCCACCGCAGCACGCTGCCCTGCGTGTACCAGTCGCCGAGCACGATGCGCGTGCAGGCGCGCCCATCGACGTCGACGGCGTGCATCGCCGGCCGGTGCGTGTGGCCGTGCAACAGCGTGGCGGCGCCCGCCGCGCGCAGCACCGCCTCGACGGCGGCGGCGTTGACGTCGGCGATTTCGTATTGCAGAGCCGCGGTATGCGCGCGGCTGCCGCTGCGGGCCGCGGCGGCGAGCGTACGCCGCTCGGCCACGCCGAGCGCGAGGAAGCGCCGTTGCCAATCCGGGTCCCTGACCGTGGCGCGCAGCCGCTGGTAGGCGGTATCGTCGGTGCAGAGCGCGTCGCCGTGCATCAACAGCAGCGGGCGGCCGTACAGCGTCACGAGCAGGGGATCGGGCAGCAGCAGGGCGCCGCTCGCCGCCGCGAAGCGCTCGCCCAGGAGGAAATCGCGGTTGCCGTGCATCACGAAGCACGGCACGCCCGCGCCGGTGAGCGCGCGCAAGCCCTCGATGACGGCGCTTTGCGCCGCATCGGCGGCATCGTCGCCGATCCACGATTCGAATAAATCGCCGAGGATGTACAAGGCGTCGGCGGCGAGCGCGTCGGCTTTCAGAAAGCGCAGGAATTGCGCGGCGATGGCCGGCTGCGCGGCGTCGATGTGCAAATCCGATATGAACAGCGTCGTCACGCGGGTAGAGCGGCGGCTCCTCAAGGACTCTTTACGCGGACGATGCGCTTGATGATCACCGGCGTGACCGGAAAGTCCCGCTTGAACGGCCCCTTCGAGCTCGTCGGCAGGTTGCCGATCGCATCGACGACGTCCATGCCTTGCACGACCCTGCCGAATACGGCATATCCCCAACGCGCCGCGCTCGGATCGAGTTCGCTGTTGTCGTACAGGTTCACGTAGAACTGGCAATCGCCGCTGTGCGGCGCCGCGCCGCGCGCCAGGCCGACCGTGCCGCGCTGATTGGTCAGGCCGTTGCCGGATTCATTGAACGTCTTTAGCGGCGCCGGTTTCAGGTGATAGTTCGTGTCGTAGCCGCCGCCCTGGATCACGAAGTTGGCGACCACGCGCTGGAACAGCGTGTTCGTGTATTGTCCGCGGTCGACGTATTTCAGGAAATTGGCGACCGTCAACGGCGCGCGGTCCGCGAACAATTCGATCGTGAAGTTGCCCATCGAGGTGTGCACCTCGACGAGCGGCCGGGAGGCCGCGCCGCCCTTGGCCGCGGAGCTCTTCGCGGCCGCCGCCGGATTCGAGCCGACCAGCGCCGCCGATACCAGAATGATGCCGAGTAGGAGTCGCTTCATGCTTCGGGATTCCGCTTGAGAAGGTACAATCTTCCGCCATGACCACACCTGCCGTCACGCGGTTCGCGCCGAGTCCCACGGGTTCACTGCACCTCGGGAACGTACGTACCGCTCTTTTCAGCTTCCTGTGGGCCCGCAAAAGCGGCGGCCGCTTCATTTTGCGCATCGAAGACACGGATGTCGAGCGCAGCCGGCGGAGATTTCAGGACGAGCTGCTCGCCGAGCTGCGCTGGCTGGGGATCGACTGGGACGAAGGCCCGGACATCGGCGGGCCATCGGCGCCCTACGCGCAGTCGCAGCGCCATGGCCTGTACGCCGAGCTGTTCGCGCGCCTGCAGGCACAGGGGGACGTCTACCCCTGCTACTGCAGCGCCGAGGAACTGGAATTGTCGCGCAAGCTGCAGCGCATGGCGGGCAAACCGCCGCGCTACCCGGGCACGTGCCGCGCGCTCGGCGCGGCGCAACGCGCCCTGCGCGAGGCGCGCGGACCGCGGCCGACGCTGCGCTTCGCCGTGGCGGGCGAAGGGGCCGTCGAATTCGTCGACTGCGTGCACGGCCCGCAGCATTACGAGGCAAGCGACATCGGCGATTTCATCGTCCGCCGCGAGGACGGCAGCGCCTCGTTCTTCTTTTGCAACGCGGTCGACGACGCCCTGATGGGCGTCACGCAGGTGCTGCGCGGCGACGATCATCTGACCAACACGCCGCGCCAGCTGATGGTGCTCGACGCGCTCGGGCTGCGGCGGCCGAGTTACGGCCACGTCGGCCTGCTGGTGGGCGCCGACGGCACGCCGCTTTCGAAGCGCCACGGCAGCAGCAGCGTCCAGGAATTCCGGCAGCGCGGATTCTTGAGCGCGGCGCTGCTCAATCAGCTGTTTCGTCTCGGCCACAGCGGCGACGTCGACGGCTGGATTGCGCCCGCCGAAATGCCGGCGCATTTCCATGCGCAGCATCTCGGCAAGGCGCCGGCGCGCTTCGACGAGGCGCAGCTGATCCATTGGCAGAAGGAGACCCTGGCGCGCATGTCCGCCGCCGAGATCGGCGCGTGGCTGAACATCGCCGACGGCGCGGCGTTCGTCGAATCGATCCGCCACAACATCGTGCTGCCCGCCGACGCCGCGCCGTGGATCGCCGTGGTGCGGGGCGAATTGCCGCCGCTCGGCGAGAACGAGCGGCGCCTGATCGCCGCCGCGGGCGCCGAGTTCTTCGCCGCCGCCGCCGCCTCCCTGGGCGAGGCGGGCACGGACTTGAAGCGCCTGACGAAGCTGCTCGCGGCGCGCACCGGGCGCAAGGGCGCGGACCTGTTCATGCCGCTCAGGCTCGCGCTCACCGGACGGACCCACGGCCCGGAGCTCGCAGCGCTCCTCGAACTGATCGGGCCGGAGACGGCGCGCCGGCGCCTGGAATCGCATGCTCAGAATCCATAATTCCCTGACCGGGGTCAAAGAGGAGTTCAAGCCGTTGCGCGCCGCCGAGGTCCGCATGTACGTCTGCGGCATCACGGTCTACGACCACATCCATCTCGGCCATGCGCGCATGCTGACGGTATTCGACATGGTGCAGCGTTATCTGCGATCCATGGGATTCAAGCTCACCTATGTGCGCAACATCACCGATATCGACGACAAGATCATCGAACGCGCGGCCGTCAACGGCGAGGATTGGTCGGCGCTCGCGCGCCGCTTCACGGCGGCGATGCACGAGGACTGCGCGGCGCTCGGCCTGGCGGCGCCGGACCTGGAGCCGCGCGCGACCGACTTCATCGATGCGATCATCGCCATGATCAAGACGCTGATCCGCAAGGGCTACGCCTATGTGGCGCGCGACGGCGACGTCATGTACGCGGTGCGCCGCTTCGCCGGCTACGGCCGCCTGTCGGGAAAAAAGATCGACGATCTGCAAGCCGGCGCGCGCGTGCAGGTCGACGGCGCGAAGCTCGATCCCTTGGATTTCGTGCTGTGGAAGTCTGCCAAGCCCGGCGAGCCCGCCTGGGCCTCGCCGTGGGGCGCGGGGCGTCCCGGCTGGCACATCGAGTGCTCGGCGATGTCGACGAGCCTGCTCGGCAGCCATTTCGACGTGCACGGCGGCGGCGTCGACCTGAAGTTTCCGCATCACGAGAACGAGATCGCGCAATCCTGCGCCGCTTGCGGCACGCCGTTCGTGAACGTCTGGATGCACAACGGCTTCGTGCGCATCAACGAGGAGAAAATGTCGAAATCGCTCGGCAATTTCTCGACGGTGCGCGACGTGCTGGCGACGCTGCGTCACCCCGAGGTCCTGCGCTTCTTCTTGATCAGCAGCCATTATCGCGGGCCGATCAATTACTCCGCGGCGCAACTGACCCAGGCGGACGAGACGCTCCTCGGGCTGTACCGCGCGCTCGAGGACACGGGCCCGGGCGGCCAGGTCGATGCGGGGGCACTCGCCGAATTCCGTGCGGCGATGGACGATGACTTCAATACACCCGCGGCTCTCGCGGTCCTGCAGGGAGTGGCGCGCGACTTGAACAGCGCCAAAGCCGCGCAGCGGCGCGATGCGGCCGCCGACGGCGCGGCGACGCTGCGCGCGCTGGCGGCGCTGCTCGGGATCCTGCAACAGGATCCCGGTGCGTATTTACAGCGCGGCAGCGGCGCGCAAACGCTCGCCGATCCGCACGTAGAGGCGCTGGTCGAGGCGCGGCGCGGCGCCCGTGCGGCGAAGAATTTCGCCGAAGGGGATAAAATCCGCGATGAGCTCGCAGCCGCCGGAATTCTCATCGAGGACAAGCCCGGCGGCGTCACGCACTGGCGGCGCGCCTGAGCGAACTTGCCGGCCGGGCGGCTGCGCCGGGCGGGGCGACTCCGCTGCTCGGGCGCCTGCGCCGCGCGGGCGACCCGGCCACCGCCAGGGGGGCGGGCCACGATGGCTTTGCCGGCAAATTGACGCGCCCGGGCGCCCCTCGTATCATTCGCGTCCCCGAGCCGGCGTCGCCGGCGGGCGGGCGTGCCGGGTAGGGTGTTTGTCGGCGGGGCATGGCGCAGTCTGGTAGCGCATCTGCTTTGGGAGCAGAGGGTCGGGGGTTCGAATCCCTCTGCCCCGACCAAGGCGCCCGTAGCTCAAGTGGATAGAGCACCGGCCTTCTAAGCCGGCGGTTGCAGGTTCGATTCCTGCCGGGCGCGCCATCTCGAGTCGGGGGTACGACGATGGTGGACGTAGCTCAGCTGGTAGAGCCCCGGATTGTGATTCCGGCCGTCGCGGGTTCGAATCCCGTCGTCCACCCCAACTCAAGGGATTGAGTCGGCGCATTTGGCATCGCAAGGACTGGGTTCATATTGGGCCGTTAGCTCAGCTGGTAGAGCAGTTGACTCTTAATCAATTGGTCGTAGGTTCGATCCCTACACGGCCCACCAATTAAGCCTTTATTTTCAGCATTTTACGTGGGGCGTAAGCATCGGCCGAAAGCCGGGCTGCGCCATTGAACGCTCATTGAGCCGGCTCGCTCTGCATTGTCCGCCGGTTTGATTTTGCAGAAGAGCACGGACTAATCGCGAGCATCGACGGATTGGCTCACAGTTGCTGATTCACTTGTCATTGCAAAGTAAAGGCTTTGCCACGTGGCAGGCGATAGCGTGAAAAATCCGTGACATCGACAGTCAAGATCTCAGTCACGCCCGTTTCGACAGCGAGCCAATATAGGGATGCATCGGCCAGATCCATCTCGCGCTTGCCGCCTTCGCTGTATCGACGCATCCATCGAATGATGTCGTCAAGGTGTACGGGCTCAAACGGATAAACCACTGCGCCGCCCAGTTCTATCCATTTGAGCATTTCAAAACGCTGCGGAATTTCGAGCAGATACGAGGCTTCGACAATACAGGGCCAGGTCGTTATGAGCCGCAGCCCGCCCAGCGAGAGCTCTTTCACCAGTGCATCGAAGCGAGCGTGGTGGTAGTCATCCACCGCGAAAAGAGCGATCAGCGGTCCGGAATCAATCAGACAACTTCGCACGGAGCTTGGCCTTCATTCTTGCCGAGACATCGCGTGACGCTCGCGGATTTCCCATTGCTTTGCCGCTGCGCACAGTACTGAGCAAGTCCGCCGGATTCTTAAGGCCTAACACCCTTTCGAGTGCGTCCTTCACGAATTCAGACTTTGTAACGCCAAGCCGGCGAGATTCTTGCGCTACACGGGTCTCCAATGTCGGATCCAATCGGACGCTCATTGCCATGTGTCGCTCCAGCTGTAATGTAATACAGTGATACTGTAATACGCAAACGAAAATCCGTCCAGGAGGATTTTTTGAGCTAATTTCGTGCCGCCGGGGCGGGTTATCCAGATCACTGAAGTCGGAACGACTGCCCAGGCGGTTGTGCCATTCGAAGATCCGGATACCTATAACTTCAAAGCCTTATCTTCGGCCAACTCGCCAAATCGTGGCACAGTTGGAGGAGCCTAAATAATTGTTCTTCAAGGGTAAAATCACTGATCGAAACAGCTTCACTTAATCAATTGGCCGTAGGTTCGATCCCTACACGGCCGACCAATTTAGCTTGGTCCATTCAAATATTTACGCGCGTTCGACCATTATCGCTGGAGCCAGAACGCGCCATCGAAAGAAATTGGAGGAGAGCGCCAGCCGCCGAGCCGCCCCGCGGCGTCAGCCTTCCGATCTGCTCACTCCACGTCCGCCTTCTCAATCCGCCACGGCGGAAACCGCCTAATGACTCGCGCATGGTACAGACACGAGGCAAAAACTATTATTTCGAGGCGTAGACGAGTGTCATTACCTTCCGTGAGGTCGAGTCGAAAATGCAGTGCGCTCGGCGCCTCTGAAATTGTGATTTTCAATATTTCTTATTTGACAACAGCCCACGCGCAAGCCAAGGGCGGCGAAGCAGGTGGAGAAATACGGGCCGCCGGCAGCGGTCCATGCCGCCAAAATGCTGCCAAAGCTGATTGAGGATGCGGCTCTTGCCGACAGAGCGCAGAAAATACTGAATGCTTCGGCCACAACCCTACCTGGTGCCGGATTCCTGCAGATTTCAGCCGAGGGTGTCTGCCGGCTGTACTTCATCGATGATCGAAATTCAACCATTGCGGTGAACGCAGCGTCACTACCCGTAATGCTTGCGTTACCCAACCTTCGCGACCGAAAGACACTCATTGTCGACGAGCTTTCCGGCCAGGCGTATCGGACGCAATTGGAATCAGTTCGATCTCAGTTCGATTTGTGGACAGCTTCCGGTATCCGGCCAGTGGAACGGATGACCCGTGATATATCCGCCGACAGGAGTGAACCTCCGTTGACGAAACCAGCTTCTGGCCAAGCCGCGGGAATCACCAAGGAATGGACTGCAACCGACCTGGTCGTATACGCTCTCAACACTACAGTGCTACTGTGTTTTCTCGGTCTGGCGGTACTGTTGTCATTATTTTGCCGTAGTCGGCTCTATCGTGAATTTTTAAAGCTCTACCGTGGAGATACTTAGCCAAAGCCTTTCGCACTCATTCATCTATGAAGTATTCGTAGCGTTGCGCGATCCCCCGCCCGCGGTAATTGGGCAACTCGGCGCAGTGCCCTTTTGAATAGCATCACCCGTTGAACCAACCGAGGATCGACCATGTCTAGCCCCATGTATAGCAACGCAGTCCCCGCCTTCAAGCAATTGCTGATAGCGTTGAAAGCCATACTGGCGCAGGCCGATGCACATGCGGCCGCCAAATCAATAGAGCCGGACGCGATCTTGCAGGCACGCCTGTATCCGGACATGTTTCCGCTGCTCAAACAGGTGCAGATTGCCGCCGATTTTTCGCGCGGGATATCGGCACGCTTAGCAGGTGTTGAAGTTCCCACCTATGATGGCAAAGAGAAGAGCTTTGCTGATCTCGATGCACTATTGGCCCGGACACTGGAATTTCTTGATAGTGTGAAATCTGCGCAATTTGAAGGTAGCGAAACGAAAGAAATCGTACTGCGTCCCGGTACGCCTAAGGAAAAGAAGCTGAGTGGTCAGGCCTATCTGGCGAACTACGGCTTGCCGCAATTTTACTTTCATGTCACCACCGCCTACAACATTTTGCGCCACAACGGCTTGGCCATCGGCAAGCGTGATTACATGGGGGCGTACTAACCATGCCGTGTCATTGGCAAGACTCATGGACCTCTTCGCGGTCGGCGCTGGAATAGTCTCTCGCAAATAATGCTGGCGGCTAATTATTGGCGATCACACGCACACGAAGCGCTTCGGCGCGGCGGGAATCTCGTCCGGATCGGCGACGGCCGCTCGACGGAGTCATTGCGACAAATGCCGCGCGATCAAGCAAACTCGCCGTGATCGGACAGCGCCAACCCATTGGTGGCGCTAAGGCACGCTTAAGCTCAAATCGAATTTAATGACCACGGCGTCCGCCCGCGTCGTGATGTTCAAAATACGAAACCCGTCGAGGCGAGTCCGTGAGCCACCGGTTGCCAGCACTTCCTGTCTGACAAACTCAGACACATCGATATTTGCGACGTGCGGCATGAGTTGCGGGTCAACCTGGAGCGCAAGATTGAAAGCGTTACGAGTCGATTCATCGTCAATGCGGTCGATACGGATATCGTCCAATATCAACAAGTGTCCGCCGCCACGCAATCTGCCGGATAGAGTGACGTTGGACGCAAAGTCGGCACCTTCACAGCCGTTGCCTGTCGGTTGTCCCAGCCTCGATGTCAAATGAGCATGCAGGACAAGGCGGCCCTGTACGAGGCGAATGCCGGGAGATTCAAGGTATGTGTAACAGCCCCCGTCATCGATCAGATACCACCGGCCGCCCCGGTCGAAAAGTTGCTCGACCACCAAGCGCTGCACGCCGCGCGGACCGACTGAAAGCACCGACTGGGCTGCAGCCGAAACAGACAATGCGAATGCTGCGACGATGGCCGCGACGACGCGACCCGCTGCGATGCGACTGCACAATGTACGGATATCCATGCTCACGCCGCAGTTTACGCGCACCGGGCAAAAAAAAGGCCGTGATCGGAATCCGCCGCCAGATTGCCCAGCGTTCGCAGCTTGTCCCACCCATGCCAACTAAATTCTCGCCAGTGCGCCATCCCCCGAGAACTCTTCGAGCCGCCAACTCACCCGACCCCAAGCAACGGCCCGCACGATGCCTGCGAAATCGTCATTCGTCTGCGCATGAAACAGCTGCGCGAATAGTATGTTTCGTCTGGTCGGGCCCTTCGGGCATCCTGTCCTCGCCCGACGCCAAACGCTTCGCGACTCATGAATTAGTGCTCCCAGCATTGTCATGATGGGTGCGGCGGCGGGGCCGTTCGTGCCGGGCCAGATATGCCCCAAAGCACCGCCAAAGAGGACGAGTCCCACCGGTACCAGCGCTCCGGCAAATTGAGTCCCGTGACGGTGCCGACTGCAAACGTCGCCATCACGCCGAGCGCCGCGAGGGCCGCCGCAACCATCGAGCCATTGCCTCAAAACCGCCTCGTCGAATGTCTTGCCATCGACCTTCGCAAGCACGATTGCCCCCACCAAAATCTTCCGCCGTAATTCATCCCGGCGGTCCCGCCGGATCGCGACGGCCCGCGCGCGTCTCGATCCGCTGCTGCCGCACTTTCAGTTGCTTGAGCTTTGTCTCGGGCGACTCAATTCGCTGATCGATTTTCGGCGTGAGATCCTCCCTAGGAAAACATCCCCAGCTGATTCATGACATGCCCTTCATCCGCGCCACCCCAATACTCGACAAATAGCCCATCGCCAAATCGAAAGAAATCATGCCCACCGAACTGCACCGACGTGCCCGGCGCGACTTTTGCGCCGGGGAAACCGCCGGCGTAGACGCCGACCGCGAGCCACCGCGCTGCCAATAAATTTCCCTGCACGATGGGCCCAACGACAATTCGGAACGTGAGCGAAGAGAAGGGCGCCCACGCCCCCTGCAGCACGGTGCGAAGGCCTTCCGGCCCGCGATAGGTTCCGTCAGAAACACCCGGCACGTGCAATACGAAATCCGCCGCGACGAACTGATCGCAGAGCGCGAAATTGCCGTGATACACCTTCCGGACCAAACGCCGGTAGGCCTCGGCGGGATCGAGTGAATGCATGCCCGTCATCCTCCAGGTCGGATCATAAACTGCCCGACCCACAGCCGCCTTCTGCATTTCCACAGGAAAAGGCCAATTCCTCGTGACCGCCCAACCGCACGCCCGCCTTAACTCCAGCGATCCAGCTCACACGAGGCGCAATCATACCCTCCGCGCGCTTCGCAAAACACACGATTCCTGGCTACATCGAACAACGGCATTTGCAGTCGTGATGCGTTCATCGAAGCGGCTATAATGAATCGAGTGTCGCTGCCGCGAGGACGAAGCAGATGATCCGCAATTTTTCCGATCATGCAGCGAACGAGCGCACCTTCCTTGCCTGGGTGCGCACCGCGATAGCCGTGATGGCGTTCGGATTCCTGGTGGCAAAGTTCAATCTGTTCCTGAAGATCGCCGCGCAGTCATTGGCGGGCACTACCGGGCGTGTCATCGCAGTGCGCGGCGGCAGGTTCGGCGATCTGGCCGGCTTGGTGCTGATCGTTGCCGGTACGGCGATGGTGGCGATGGCGGCGGTGCGGTTCATCCGCACCGGCCGGGCGATCGACAGTCCAGAACAACGGAACGACAACGCGCGAATGGATCTTTCACTCGCGGGCCTGATGGTGGTTCTCGGGGTCGCGCTCGTGCTGTACGTATTTCATACCCTGTTGACAGGTTTTTGAGCGGCCGTCGAATACCATCCTGGCGACTGCGTCGCCGAGCCGCCCCGCGCCGTTCGCCTTAAATTCGACGTCACAATATTGATCTTCGACTCCAGCACTGTCTAGCAAAACGCGTCACCGACAGGGCAGGGCGCCGACCGCACCCGTACCCAGACGCTCATCCCAAGCCGCGGATGCCAGATGGATCTGGAACCACACCGCGACGGATCGGAAGATGACCAAAATCCTGAGTGAGGACCTACCGGTCCCGGCCAACTCGGTCGGTAACAACACCATAGTGACTACGTTAACGCGGACGTTCATCGCCTGCGGCGTTATGGTTGCAGGTTGCGAGCCGCCCATGGCCACCGCCGGGCTGGGAACATTGCGATTTCGCGCCAGGCGACCCGTGGTATTTTTTCCTTCTTGTGGCACCCCTCCTGCTTGTAGCGGCTTTGGTCAATCTGGTTGGACTCGCGTTCAGCGCGGCATTGCGAAAGGCGGCATTGCGAAAGTTCGTCGATTCCAGTGCGGACCCCCGAACGATCGAAAGCCTGAGAGTACACACCGCCAAAAAGGACTGCCGCGGTTCGAGACCGGGAACAGAGTGAGCATCGACGAATTGCCCTACAATCGCGCCACTGACCGACTGCGCGGGACCCCTATGAAAAGAGTGCTGCTGATTGTGATCGCTTTGTTCGCGGCGTCGTCGGTCTCGGGTGCTGGCCCCGTTTGGACGGAGGGTCAACACTACTTTCTCGTGCAGCCGCCACAGCCGACCGACCTGCCGCACGGCAAGGTGGAGGTCGTGGAGGTCTTCTCCTACGCTTGTCCCGCCTGCAATCACTTCTATCCGCTCATGGATAAACTAAAGGCCAGTCTTGCGCCCAACGCGGTGTTCACTTACCTGCCGGCTTCTTGGCACCCCGAGGAAGACTGGACAAACTTTCAGCGAGCTTTCTTCGCAGCACAGGCCCTGGGACTGGTTGCGCAGACCCATACGGCAGTGTTCGACGCGATCTGGAAGACGGGCGAACTGGCCACAATGGACCCGGCGACCGGTCGACCAAGGGACCACATGCCCACGATCGCCGACATTTCGAAGTTCTATGCGCGCAAGACCGGGATCACGGCCGCCGCGTTTGTGGCCGCGGCGCGATCCTTCGGCGTGGATTCAAAAATGCGGCAGGCCGACGAGCAAATCGCTGCCTACCAAGTTGACCAGACACCCACCATCATCGTCAACGGTCGATATCGTGTGACAGTGAATTCGGCGGGCGGCGACGCGGCCCTGATCAGCTTGGTGAAGTGGCTTGTGATCCGGGAGAGCGCGCACCGCTAGCAATGCACGGGGCCGCTGCCGTCCAGGCCCCTCGTGCAGATTGCCCCGATCCGGTGCCTCCCGGCGAATAGCGGACCTCGGCCAGCTACCGTTTCCCTGCCACCTCGCGCGTTGTCCATGTTGTTCATGACCTCTCAGACCACGCAGTAGGCGCAAAGCTTGTTGCCGTCGAGGTCGCGAAAGTACGACATATAAGACTTCGGGGCACGTTCGCCGGGAGCGCCCTCGTCGGCGCCGCCGCCGCATCGACCGCCGCGCACGCAACGGCCCTCGCGTGAAAGGCCCACATCGTTGCCGTAGACACGGCCGCCGGAAGGGTGCTCGAACATAGGAATAATCCCAGCCGAACCAAGGAGCGCGTCGTAGAACGTCTTCGCTTCCTGCAGGCGGTTCGAACCTACGGTGCAATAACCCAACATTGCCATCGTCTCGAACTCCTCTTCGCGGTGGCCAGGTCCTTAGGTCGATTGAAACGCAGTTTAGTCGCAGCCTCGTAACGGTGGTTAATTGCCCAAAGCCAACTCTATGAAGAACTGCTTCTGGTCAAGTGTAGCTCGTCATGACATCAGATCCACTCGCGAGTCCCGCAGCGGCCGCGCCGCGTGGCGCGCGTCGATTGCAAGGTCTCGTGCACCATTCATCGCGATAAACAGTTCTTTTGGCCGAAACCCGCACGCGACCCATATACGGTCCATACTCGCCGCCCTCAACCGCATTCGAGTTGAGTTGGCCGGCAAATTCTTGCGGGCCATACATTAAGGTCACTATTTATGGAACATTCAAAGAACACATCTGCCAATGAACGTGGCAGCACCACCCGCATGGCTCCGTCGAAGGATATCCTCGATACGGCGATCGCGGCGGGCAATTTCACCACCTTGCTTGCCGGCATTAAAACCGCAGGCCTGACCGATACCCTGAAAGGGAAAGGCCCGTTCACTGTCTTTGCGCCGACCGATGAAGCATTCAAGAAGCTCCCAGCGGGCGCGCTCAACGCATTATTGAAAGATACTGCGAAGCTCAAGGCCGTTTTGAGCTACCACGTCGTCACAGGACACATTGAGGCTAAAGACGTGAAGTCCGGGGAAGTCATGACCGTTCAGGGAACTTCCCTGACGGCGACCATGACGTCCTCTGGCGTGCAGGTCAACGGGGTTCACGTCAAGCAGGCGGACCTTGTAGCGACGAACGGGGTCATCCATGTGATCGACGCGGTGATCATGCCCAAGAACTGGCAATTGTTGCCGGCTGCCGCCTGACGAACACCAGTCGTTGAGAATGTCGAGGTACCGAGAGGCCCTGCTTGCAGGGCCTTTCTTTTTTGCAGTCGGCCGCGCAAACGACTTATCCGCGCTGCAACGGCAAAGGTCCACCGAATGTTCCGGGGACAGCTTGTCGAATCCACGCGATCCTGACGCGCGCATTTCTCTCCAATCCCCCCAAATAATCCGGTTGCATGTTTCTTATCCCCATCTTCAGAGGATAACCCTGTGCACAACCGGGGACTTGTCACTCAAACGTCACCGATAACAATCCCTTGGCCGGCCTGCGGACTTTTTGACCACCACGCCCAACGCGGCGCAAACTCCAAAAAAGAAGAACGGGGAGAAAGGAATGCACGTCATTCACTTCACCCACGGCGCGACCGATCCGTTAGAAACTCAGGACGCCGACCAACTCGCACGATCCCTGATCGTCGACACCGAGGGCCAGGAGCGCAACTGGCGCAACTGAATGTTCCTATCCGCCGCGGCTGTGATCCTCGCCGGCGGCGAGACCGTCAGCCTCGCCGAAAAAGGGGGGTGCCCCTATGTGGTTGTCAAGAACATTTTGGGTTCCGGCGGGCTGTAAAGGGTCCCGTCGCGCAACATGGCGAACAGCAGGTCGCATCGGCGTCGTGCGAGCGCAATGAGGGCTTGGTTATGGCGCTTTCCTTGGCTGATCTTGCGAGTCTAGTACGCCCTGGAGAGCGGATCGCGCAGAGCCGCGAAGGCCGACAGGAACATCGCCCGCTTCAGCTGTTTGTTTCCGCGCCTCGACGGCAATTCACCGCGGATGGAAGAGCCAGAGCGCCGCGCGAAGTCGACGTTCGCCAGCGCGCCCCTCCGCGCTAGCGGGTCCACTTCGGATGGCTCGGGGCCTGTTACCGGCGCGCTGCGAGATGGTGATGAATGGGGCAAGAATTCCAGTTGTCGGGGTCCGCCTC
>Ga0307374_10001126_pt1 | contig 50234 bp, 45 predicted proteins | sample OX3MG_FD_202532 | JGI IMG/M metagenome (GOLD analysis project Ga0307374, IMG submission 202532) | Soil microbial communities from Risofladan, Vaasa, Finland - OX-3 | ecosystem: Environmental > Terrestrial > Soil > Coastal area > Acid sulfate soil | place: Finland: Risofladan, Vaasa | collected...
GAGTGTCCGCGGTGGTACGAGTTCGCGAGATTTTCCGGACCTGAAAGGTGTCCACGAAGTGTCCAAAGTGTCCATTCATGAGGTGATCTGAGCCGATCCCCGGATCGAATAAACCCTTGATTTTCCTACATGATCTAATCTGGAATGACCTGAGATTAGCCCTTACGCGAGATTCCTAATCCTGGGGCCGTGGGTTCGAATCCCGCAGGGGGCACCATCGATTCCTTATTGAAATCAAGTATTTGAGCGGCGATCTGCATGGCGGTCCGGCAGCCGAACATGCGGGCGGGCTTGGACTTGAGCCACGTCAACATTCGAGCGGCGCCAGACCGGGTGATGAATATCAGCAAATGTGGCAGTCAGACGGGCTTTGACAAGTTTTAGGTCGCGTTGATTCGAAATGATGGGCTAGTTCATCACCAAGTATGACAGGCTCGGCCTCGCTTTGCCGACTCATCTCGTGATGGTAGGATCGTCGTGCATTTTGTTCGCTGCCTTTTAACGATATGACAGAGCCCAAGCGCATACTCGTCGCCGAGGACCACCTTCGAACGCGCCAAGCATGGACTGAGCTCATCGCGCGGTGGGGCTTCAATGTCGAGGCCGCGGAGGACGGGCTGCGTGCGCTGGACCTGCTCGAGAGCTTTGAGCCGCACATTCTGCTGCTTGATCTAAAGATGCCGGGCAAGGATGGGGTGGGGGTGCTCAAAGAGATCCGCAAACGCGGGCTGTCGGTGACGACTATCGTGATCTCGGGCGAAGGCGACATCCCCGACGTTGTGCATGCGGTCAAGCTGGGAGCTTACGACTATTTGCAAAAGCCGATCGATCCGCCGCGGCTACACGTGTTGCTGGACAATCTGACCGAACAGCTCAGCGTGAGCGAGGAGAGCCTCCGATTGCGGCTGCGTCTGACGGGTCCGGGCGACCTTGGACCGATCGTTGGACACTCGCAGGCGATGCGCCGGGTGATGGCACTGGTGGAGCAGGCGGCGCCATCGTCGGCATCGGTGATCATCCGTGGCGATAGCGGCACAGGCAAAGAAGTCGTTGCGCGCGCCATCCACAGATGCTCGCCGCGGCATAACGGTCAGTACATAGCGGTCAACTGCGCAGCTCTGCCCGAAAGCCTGCTGGAAAGTGAGCTGTTCGGCCACGAGCGCGGCGCCTTCACCGGGGCCGATCGGCGGCGTATCGGATGCTTCGAGTTGGCCAACGGTGGGACTTTGTTGCTCGATGAGATTTCCGAGATGAAGCCGGAGCTGCAGGCCAAGCTGCTCCGGGTCATCGAGAATCGCAAGCTGCGGCGGGTCGGCGGCACAGGCGACATCACACTCGACGTGCGAGTGCTGGCTGCGACCAACTGCGACCTCCCCGCGGCGCTTAGCGCGGGCCGGTTCCGTGAAGACTTATATTACCGACTCAACGTCTTCATGATTGAGTTACCGCGCCTGTCGGAACGCCTGGAAGACCTTCCCGCGCTTGTTGAGCACTTCGTGCTCGAGTTCGCACGCGCCAACGCCAGAAACATCAGCGGCGTCGATAATGAATGTCTTGAAGCTCTGAAGTCGCGCCCCTGGCCAGGCAACGTGCGAGAACTGCGCAACGTCATTGAACGAGCGGTTATCGTCAGCGCCGGCCCGCTGCTCACGGTTGCCGATCTACCATCGGAGGCTGCGCTCCGGACCGAGATGGCACCGCGCGTGCGTCCGGTTGAGACCGCGGTCCAGGGACAACCCCTGTCTGCGGACCCGCCGCCCGGAGCGGACGTGCGATTACGGGTAGGCCAACCGCTGCGCGAGATCGAGCGTGAGCTGATCTTTAAGACGCTGGATACGACGGGCGGAAACAAAGCGCGCGCCGCCGAACTCCTCGGCATTAGCCTCAAGACTTTATATAACAAGCTCGGACGTTATCTCGCGAAGTCAGACCGCGACAAGGTCTAGGCGCTGCAAAACCCGGCTCCCCGGAGTACCGCGCATGGGTCTGCGCGCAAAAATCGCAGCTATATTCGCCGCGCTACTGATTTTCGCGGTGCTCGCTGTGAGTGCCACCGAGATCAATCACACGTTGACGGTGATGGTCGGCGATCTCAGCGACTCGGGCACGATGCTGACCCATCAGGCTTTCGAGCAAATTCGCTCCGCGCTCCAACGTACCACGGGTGATCCAGTCGTCATCCTGCGCCAGGACCCAGGATTGGCGGCCCTGCTCGCGTCCTCGCGGGCTTTCGGCAAGGGTGTGGTCTACGCGCGGGTTGAAACTTTGAGCGGCGAGCTGGTGGCGGGGACACTTGACGATACGGGAGTGGGCGCGAGCGGGTCACATTCCTTCGACGAGCTTCGGCAAGCGGCAACCCAATGGTCCCCACTGGTCCGCATCCACTCATTGTGGGGGCAGAAAGTCTATGAAATAAGCACCCCGGTTGAGATCAATGGACAGCCATTCGCGCTCATCAGAGTTGGATTGTCGACGGCACTTATCGCCACCGAGGTCCATCGAGCGGTACTCAACGTGCTCATGATCGCGGGGATCGTAATAGTGACGAGCCTGCTCGGCGCGCTGCTGTCGGGCGCTCTGCTGCTGAGCCCGGTCGCAGTGATTACGGCTGGCATCGCGCAGTTGGCGGCTGGCGGTGATACCGGCCGTCTTGACGTACGTGGCCACGACGAATTAAGCGAACTAGCCCAGAGGTTTAATGAACTCTCCCATCGGGTGCGCTCCGACCGAACTCAATGGGAAGATGAGCGCGGACACTTCATAAGCATCTTTCGCTCGATTGCCGACGCGTTAATGCTGATCGACTCGGAGGGCATCCTGCGCTTCTCCAATGACGAAGCGCATGGTGTTCTCGGGCTGCCCGCCGGCGGGCTCGCGCAGGGCAAACCGCTCGGCGCGCTGATCGGCGAGGACCATCCGTTGCTCAGTGTGCTTCGCACGGCTAAAGAGACGGGCGTTGAGTTGCGCGACGTCGCGATTGAACCGGGGCAGAGCAACAGCGGTCTGCTAGTGTCGGTGTTTCCGCTGGGGCGGGATCCTGCCCGAGCCGGCCGGCTCGTGATCGTGCGCGATCTCGATCCGGTGCAAGAGCTTGAGAGCGTCGTCAACTATTCGGGACGGTTAGCGCGCATGTCTGGAATCATCTCAGGGGTCGCACATCAGATTCGCAACCCGCTCAATGCGATCACGCTGGAACTCGAGCTGTTGAACGACGACGCGCTCCACTCCCGGCCGGTTGAGAAGCGCGTGCATGCCGTGCGCGAGGAGATGCACCGGCTCGGCGAGGTGATCGAGGCCTTGATGCGCTTCATGCGCCCAGAGAAGTTGAAAATCGAACCGGTTGCTGCCAACGATCTTCTCGATAAGCTCGGTGGAGATCTAGACGATAAGCTGGTCGAGGTTATACGCCAGCCTGACCCGGCCAACCCGATACTGCAGGCGGATCGGGCGGTGCTGATGGAGGCGCTGCGCAATATCGTGCAAAACGCCGCCGACGCGATGCCCGAGGGAGGCAGCCTTTGGCTCGCCAGCGCAACGAGTGACGGCTTCGCGGAACTGACGATCTCTGACACAGGCCGGGGAATCTCGCCTGAGCACCTCGAAGACATTTTTCGGCTCCACTTCACGACCAGGGAGAACGGAAATGGGATGGGATTGCCGCTGGCGCTGCGCGCGGTTGACCTGCACGGCGGCACTATTAAGATAGAGTCCGCCGTGAACAAGGGCACGACCGTGCGTATCCGGCTGCCGCTCGATATACGCGGGCCGGAGCAGTCCGTAGCGGAATTCAACAGCAGTCAGCATTGAATCAGTAAGATGATGTCAGGCCCGATTCTGCCTTACGCCGTCGCGATGGTCCTTTGCCTTACGCTCGCTGGATGCGTTGGGCCCGGCAGAAGCTGGACTATCCCGTCGTTTATGACGCCTCCCGCGACCAACGCCAATGGACGTAATTCGTCCACCGTCGGGTCGTCGTACCGGTCACGAAACGAACGTGAAACGTCGCGCAGCAGAACGAACATCAAGGAGCACGCCGTCACTGAAGCGCGCCCGGTCAGTCCTGCTCCGGCGTCCGAGGGCGCTGCTTCCGCACCTGTGGCGCCGACACCTCAGCCGAACGTAACGCTCGCTGAGGAGGGAGCATCTCGGGATGAGGCGCTGCGATTCCTGGACGGCGCGAAAGCGACCCTGGAGAAGATTGACCGGGGCAAGTTAAGCCGTGAAGGCGCCGCCACTTATGACCAGGCCAATGACCTTCTGCGAGCCGGCCAGAAGGCCGCGAGCGAGCACGACTACGTCGCCGCCTCGGGATACGCCCAGAAAGCATCAGTGCTGGTAAACAATCTCACAGCCGCCTCTCCTTAAGCCGAGGGAAACAGGGTGAGACCGCTGATGCGCGGCCTTATCCCCGGGATTCTCATGGAGCCGATATCCCAGGCGATATAACGCGAGTGATTCTCTGTTCGTTTGTTATCGAATTACTATTGCCGTATCGCCGGCAAAGTTTATCCCTGGAGTTCGCGTTCCACGTTCTCGCGGCGCTTCAGCAGGGTATTGCGCAAACGCCATTGGGAGGCGCCGCGTAATGAGATAGCGGCCAGATGCGGGAAGACGTCTGACCAGTCGAAATCTGAACGCACGGCTGGATCCAGGCAATCCTTTATAATCCTGCAAAGCGCAGCGGGCCGCCGGCGCAAGAGTCGCGCCTCTCGTAAAATACGATGAAAGACTACACCTTCGCGAAATTCCAGGTCAGGTTCGACCGCGCGGCCCTTTGCCAGATCCAAATATGCTCCGAACAAATCGACGCCCGCATAATCCGATATGGCGAAGGTGCCCCAGACACGCGGATTTACCTCCAGAAATCTGAAGCGCCCATCCGCGTCACGGATGAATTCGGCATGGCCGAGGCCGGTATAACTGAGCGATCGAAAAATCTGGAACGCCGCTTCCAGCAGGCCCGGAGCCCTTTCTGTTATTCCCTTTGCGGTCAAGCCGCCCAGCGGCGGTACGCCGACGATCTTGCGATGAGCGCAAACCCGCAGCGGCCGTCCGCCATCGAACAGCCCGCCAACGGAGTAGGCGGGGCCGTGAATGAACTCCTGCAAGACCGGCCGCTCGCCCGAGCCGCGCTCCAACTCCACGATTTCACGATAGGCGGGCAACAACCCGGATGCGCTCCGCACCAATCTGACATGGTTTCCGGCTTCGCCGCGATCGCCCTTGACGAGTAACGGGAATCCGAGCTCGGCGGCGAAAGCGGCCAGCTCATTTTCGCTCGGTGGAACAATTGTGCTTGGCGTATCGAGGCCGATTTCGGCTGCCAGCCTTCCCACCGCCTTTCGACTCAGAGCGGTTCTCAGGGAGTCGGTCGAACCTAGCAGCAGGCCCTGCCACGATGCGCCGCGGGGCAAATCAAGCAGACACTCGAGAACCTCTTCGTTGCAAACGAAAATTCCCTCGTACTGATTGGTTTCGACTACCGCGCCGATGAAGCGAAGAAAGGTCTCCTTCGCGCGCATCCCCGGAGAGATAAATTTGCGCGCGCACCAGCGTGAATGAAAGGCTGGCGATAAGCGCTCGCCCACGACGTCGACCTCGAATCCTCTGCGGCCGAGAATCCGGCAAATCTCTGTTCCCATTACCGCGCGCCGGTCGATGACTAGAGCGCGTCGAACCCGATGCGTGCCCGCGCTCGGACCGGCGTCCGGGGCGGCGCCTGGACCGGGCGAGTGCGGATCACTCAGTGCCGCGCCTTGAGCGTCGAGAGCGGCGACCGCTTCGAATTGCTGCATTGCTTTGCCATCTCGCGTGTACGCAGTCCCTTAAAGCGATCAATTTCCTTAACGGTTGGCCGCGGCTTTCCCGCCGGCCTCACTTTCCTGTTCCTCAGCCAACTCGATCATGCGCTGCGCATTGGAATCGAGTACCGCTTCCAAAAGCGGCGCCGGCATCACTTGCAGCAGAAGGTTGATATTTGGGACCACGCAGTGTCCCCCGATGATACCGGGGAAATAGCGGCATCGCGGGAGAAAATCGATTTCCTCGAAAAACTGCGACGCCTCATAGTAATCAGCTCCGAGCTTTTCGCAGAATCGATTCAATTCCTGCGCGAACCCGATCAAAAGGCCGAAATAGCTGGTTTCCGCGAGTTTGGCGAGTTCGAGTGTTTCCAGCAGGTTTATCCGGCTGGTCTTGAAGCCATGATTTTGCAGGTGGCGCTCCGCGCGCGCCGCCGTTTCGGTGTCGATGGCGGCAACGAACTTGACATAGCGAAGCAGATCGGCGGCCATATGCGCATGCTTGCCGCGCACCGGACTGAAAGCGACGGCGGTCCCGCTCGCGAGAGCAATGCGCCGCGTCGTTCCGGGCAAAACTGTGCCGTTGATGATTGTCAGATCGGGTTGAAACCGATCGATATACGACAGCGCGGCGCTTTCGAATTCGGTCGCGGAGCGGAACGGAAAACACAGGTGCATGACGCCGATGGGGGCGTCGAAGTTAATCGGTTCGAGATCGTGACGCAGCACCGGATGCGAATCCGACAGCACTTCGCAGAGGGCTCCGCCAACTTCGCCAATTCCAATCACCAAGGTCTGCTTGCTATTCAACTTCAATCCTCCTCTCTTCGAATCGGGACTCTTCGCTGGACGAAGCGTCGTTTCCACAAGGCGTGCGCCGTGCGTTCGGCGGCAAAAGCGAATCGATCGCGGCATAGAGATTTTGGCGTTGCTTTTCCCAACCAATCATCTGCATCACGCTTTTGGCGCGACGCGCCAATCGCTGGCGAGACAGCGGCTCCCGGTAAAGCTCTTCGATAGCTCGCGCGAGATCTGCCGCATCGCCGGCGTTAAAAAAGCGCACGCCGTCTGGGAAATAGTGCTCTATGGTGCTGAGGCGCGCGGCGATCACAGGGATTCCCAGCGCGACGTACTCAAGCAGCTTGACCGGAAGCATCAGATCGGTGACCTGACTGGCGCGGTTAGGCACCAGCCCCACCGTCGCCGTGCGCAGAACCTCGGGCAGGCGCTCTAGTGGCATCGGCGGCATGAACCTTACGCGGTCGGCGAGGTTGCGCTCCCGCACCATCGATTGGATCTCCGCAAGATAATCACCGCTGCCAATTACCAGGAGGCGGACGTCCGGCAGGGTTTCCCGCAGCCGGCCCATAGCGTCAAGCGCCACGTCGAGACCGAGCCGACGGGCGATCATGCCGTGGCAGACGAGCGTGAATTCGCCGGAAGGCGATCTGACGCGGCCGTTGAAGATGCGCGGGTCGGGCATATTCACCACGACCCGGATTTTGTCGGCACGGACGCCGGCTTTGATCAGGCGCCGGCGATGCGGTTCGTGCACCGCCAACACCCGGCTCGCCATCCGGGCACAAGTGCGCTCTTCGATCCGCAGGAGACGCGCCCCGATGGCGCCACGCCGTCCGCCGAATTTATCGGCGTAAAGCTCAGGCATCGTGTCGTGTACGTCGAGAAGAATCCTGCTGCCGAACAGGCGGGCCGGGAGCGCGCACAAAATGGCAGCGTCCGGCATGGTGCAAACAATTGCCGCGTCGTAGCGCTGCGCGATGCTCAGGCGCAGGGCCTTGTAGGATGCGGCCGCGAAAAACCTCAGATAGGTCCGGAAATAACTCAGGCGGCTCGCTCCGCGGTAACGGGGGACCCTGAGCCCAATCACATTCACGCCCTCGCGCATTCCGGTCTCGGGATTGTCGAGACAGAGCAGGTCGACGTGGTCGCCGCGCTGAGCCAGCGCCTGCGCGTGGCGCTTGACCCGTCCGTCGTGAACGTAGGTGGTGTAGGCGATCATCAGGATTCGCGCCACGGGATTCTCCTTAATGGGCCAGCGCCGGAGCGCCCAGACGCGAAGCGTTTGCGCCGTCGGCGGGACCGATGATCAAGGGCTGGCCGTTTTCGATGGTGAGGGTCATTGCGCTTCGGCGTCTCCACCACTCGGCGACCTCGGAAGGCAGCGCTCGCCAAGCCGAGCGCAACGTTGATAGGTGCTTGAGCAGAGCTTCGTATTGGCTCAGGTAAGGTTCTGATCCGCAGTAGTCGGGATGCGTCAGGGTCAGGATCATTCCAGAGACTGAGGCAATCCAGTCCGCCTTCGCGACCCATATCGGCAGGGGACTGCGCCGCAGCAGATGTACGAGCGTGTGATCCTGCGGGACGGTATAGGGGAGTTCGACCACGTCAGACAGGAAAAACGGAAAGACGCTGCAGGTTCCTCCCGGTTGCGGCTCGTACGGATCGGTATCCGCGAAGGACGAGTCAAAATCGAAGTCCATCGTCGCCAGCCACTCGGCGCGCCGCAGCGTCGAAGGGGCGCGAAATCCGCGCAGGCCGTGTTCGCGCGCCAGCCGCTCGACGGTCGGCTTGAGCCGTTGAAACTCGTCGAAGCTGCGAAACAGCCTGCCGTCGTGACGCAACCCGTGCGCGCCGAATTCGAAGCCGCGGCGCGCGAGTCTGTCGATCCTGTTCCAGTCGATCGGATACTGGGCAAGGGGCAGATTCCAAGCCGAGCGAAAGCCGCAGCGATCCTCGATATCGGCGATGGCTTCCATGCGTTCGAAGCCGACGGGGCCTTCCACGTCATGGGTCAGGACGATGCAGCAGTTACTTCCGTGGGGCCAAAAATCGATGTGCCAGCAGTCTTCGATGCTCAAGGTGCGGAACGCGTCGCCGAGCCACGCGTGCCAGTATTCCAGCAGGGCGTTTTCGCAAGGCCAGCGCGGAAATGACAGCGGCCGGCGCGAGCGCACTGCAAGGGCATTCAAGCGATGCCGCATGGCGTTCGGGATGAGATGTTTGATCCGGTAATAGGTTTCCATCCGGGCCGGAGGACGCCGATCGGTTTCCGTCAGATAGCGCTCGAACAGGAAATGCTCGATCTCGTCAAGTGACGCAGCGTTGAGAGTGCCGAGCGGCTGGCGCCAGGCCTCTGGCAATTTCCAGAAGGAAAAGGCGTCGTTCATATTGCGCGACAGCTCCACGGACGCCGCCGCTTCCCGAAGTGTTGGGCTTATCACCGCCATAGCGTCTCCCGCAGCAAGAGCCGACGGAGCTGCTGCTGCCGCACGAAGACCATCAACTCGGGCGTAGCCGGCCGCCGGAGATGTTTGCGGTAGCCGTCCAAAAATCCCGCCAGCAATGCGACTGTTCCGGTCGGGCCAGAGGATCCGAAGGCGAGCCGCGCGGCCCGCACCGCAATGAACAAAGGTGAATACCCGATCCGATATGCGGCGACGCCGGCGGCGCGCCGCGCCTTCCAGCTTCCGCCCGCGGCGCCCTGGGGCCGATGGTGGCGTGCTCTGATATCGAGAAAGTGGCGCGTGCGAAAACCGGCCATCATGGCTGCCACCTCGTCCAACGTGTCCCATCCGAGGCCGGAGTCGGGGAGGCCAATCGCCAGGAGACAGGCGCGGGAATACATCTTTGCGGCGCCTCGGGTGTGAAAACGCGGCTGCACGACCATTCGCCAGCCGTGGGAATCCGGCTCCAGCAGCACAGGTCCAGCGATACCGAGGCGCTCGTCGCGGGCAAATTCCCGCAGCAACCGGCTGACCAGATCGGAATCGAAACTGAGGTCGGCGTCCAAACGCAGGAGAAAATCATATTCGCGCCATTGTTCGGCGCAGAGGATCTTCGCCGTGACGGATTCTCCCCCCTCGGCGCGCGAGCCGCCGCGCGGCAGATGCACCGCCCGGACCCAGCCGTGCCTGGTGGCAGCGTCATCGATTAACGCGCCGGTCTCGTCGGTGGAACCGTCGTCGATGATTATCCAGCGCGCCGGACGATGCTCCTGGGCGACCATCGAAGCAATGAGGCCGGGCAACAGGCGTGCCTCGTCCCGCGCGGGAGTTATGGCGAGGTAGCGATTCATGACAGAAAGCCGTAAACAGCCGCCCCCATCACGCGAGCGATTGGCAAGGGAAGGCGCTTCCACGCCCGCGCCGCGAGCAACCCAGCGCCGCTCAGATGCTCGGAGCTGATCAGACGAGGAGCGCGCGGAAAAAACGAATAGGGGAGCGAGATCGGCACGGCGCCGAGCTCGTGTTTGAACCGCGAAAGCCCGTGATTGCGCCGATCGGCGCGGCCCAGGTCGAAATGCTCGAACCGCTGCGCGGATTCCTCGACGATGCGCCAAAACAACAAGTGCATCGCGCCGTCACTCTGCTCCGCGCAGCGCGCGCCCCACTTGTAATAGAGCCGGGAGCGATCGCCTAGCAGAAAGACGGCGGCGCGATCGCGGTTTCCGCTCGAAGCCAGCCAGATCTCAAACTCGCCAGGGAAGAGATCCGCGATGGTTCTAAAAAAACGCAGGGACTGCGCCGGCAAGCCGAGGCGGCGGCGCGACTCGACGTTGAGCCGATGGAAGCGCTTGATAAAATTGTCGCTGGTGCCGTTGGCCAGATCGACGCCGCGATGCGCGGCCTTTCGGACGTTGCGCCGGAAATTCGCGCTGAATGATCGCTGAAGCACGCGCGGGGATTCGCGCAGGTCAAGCTTCCAAAGGGCGAAATGATCGAGTTGGCTCCACGGCTGCGGCTGGGCAACGCCACGGAGCTCGATCTCGCCGAGTTGCCGCTCTTTGCTGGCGAGCCCCGCCAGCAGGGAGGCAACCGCGTCGGAATCGCCAAGCGGCGGACAGAAATCGGAAAAGGGGAGCGCCACGACCCGGCGCGCAAAGGGATTACGGCTGTGGGCGAGAACACAAGCGGCGGAACCTCGTCGCGAATCGAATTGCGCGAGCGTTATCCGCAGCCCGTAGACGCGGCGCAACAATTCGATCCATTTATCGCTATGATATAGGGAGGCCTGCGGATTGTTGTGCGTGAGACCCCGCCACAATACGTGAGCCTGGGCGAACGGACGAATCATAACGTCGGCATCGCCTGTCCGCGAATCTGTCTGCAGCGCGCGTTCCATCTTTATCCGACCACCGAATCCGAAGAAGCGCCCGAGATCGCGCCGAAAGCGTCGCGGATCATTTCAATCACGTTGGAAGCTTCCGACCATAAAAACACTGCGGACGGCAGGGCCGCGATCAACGCGAACGCGGCCAAGCCCTGAATCTCCAATGCGGCCGCGGCCCCCTTTCCCACCAGCGTTGCGACGCCGCAGGCGATCGCCAGTGCCAGGCCGGGCGCTCCCGCGCGGACGAGATCGCGCATGCTCACCCCAATTAAACGGGTGACGAGCCAACAGCCCGCCATGCCGATCAGCGCCTCTTCGACCCCCATCGCCGCGCTCACGCCGCGCAAACCGAACGGGGCGAAGCCGACACATGCGATGGTAAGCAGCATCAAACGCGCACTATGAAGATAGAGATCGAGGCCAGGGCGATTCTTCGCGTAGTACACGGAGCCGATTCCGACTGTAAGCCCCGCCGGAGCGAGGCCGCTGCCGAGAAGGCGCAATGGGGTGGCCGCCGCGGCCCACTTCGCTCCGTAGACCGCGGTCAACACTTCCGGCGCCGCCACGATCAAGCAGGTGACCAGGGGCAGCACGATTTTGGCGATATAGCGAAAGAACTTCAGGTATGCCTGGCCGAAGCGGCGATCGTCATCCCGCAAGCGACAGAAGGTTGGGAACGTGACTCGTCCGGCCACCTGATAGAGGCGGTCTGGAACGAATCGCAGAAGATCCCAGGCGATTGAGTAATAGCCTAGCGCTGCGCCGCCCAGCAGACGCCCAACCAGCAGGTAGTCGGCATTGGAGGAAAGGAAGCAGACGATCTGAGAGCCCATCGCGGTGCTGGCGAAGCGCGTGAAATCTCGCGCGGCAGACAAGCGCGGCATTTGGCGCGCTGTCCGGCCTGCTGCGATCCAGATGGTCAGGCCATGGACCGCGAAGCGGGCGGCCAGACCGGCCGGCAGGCTTCGAGCCGGATAACCCGCGTGCAAAACCCAAAGAGCCGTCCCCAAGAAGGCGGCTTCCGAGAGGATGCTGGCGAAGGCGAGCAGGCCGAAGCGCAACTCACGTTGAAGTCGAGCCTCAGCGGTGGCGACGAAGCCCTCGATAATCAAAGGCAGGCACAAAAGGCGCATGCCCGGAACGAGCGCCGGCATCGCCATCAGGCGCGCAGCCAGCGGCGCGCTTTCATAGAGCACGCCGGCAGTCATCAGTGACAGCTCCACGGTGATCCACCACGCCGTGGATTCATGCTCGGTGCGCAGGTCGGGACTTTGAATGAGCGCTTCCGGGATGCCAGCCTGATTGACCAACCCAATCACCACAGACACCATCAGCAGCACGCGAAAGACTCCAAATTCGTGCGGATCCAGTCGGCGCGCCAGCAAGACCATCGTTGCCACTCGGACAATCTGGGTGGCTGATTCCGCCATTACGTTGTCGCGGACGTTTCGCGCGAAGACGCGCCACAGGCGGTTGTCCGCGCCGAGCGCGGGGCTCTGCGGCCGATCTGTCGTGCCTCGGCTCATACCCCGCTGCCTCGCAGCAACGCCGGGACCGTCCATGCCAAAATCTTGAGATCCCCGGCAAAAGACCAATCCTCCAGGTATTGCACGTCCAGATGGACCATATCGTCGAAGGAAAGCCGGTTGCGGCCACTGATTTGCCACAGTCCGGTCAGACCTGGCGGTCCCTCGAGCCGCCATCGATGCCACGCATCGTAGTGATCGAGCTCATAAGGCAGCGCGGGGCGCGGTCCTATCAGGCTCATTTCTCCGCGCACCACATTGATGAGCTGAGGCAGTTCGTCGATGCTGAAACGTCTTAAGAAATAGCCGACGCGTGTGATCCGCTGGTCGCGAGCGAGCTTGAAAATCGCTTGCTTGGCCGCACTGTCAACGGCTGGTTTTCCGCCGCGAATCCAGCGCCGAACGTAGGCGCGGTGCTCCGCATCGGTCGCGTTCAGGCCCATGGTTCGCAACTTGAGCATCTGGAACGGCCGAGCATGAAGGCCGATGCGGGTTTGGCGGAAGAAAATTGGGCGGCCGTCGCCGAGCGCGATTGCCGCCGCGGCCAGCGCCAGAATAGGAGCAGTGATTATCAGCAGCGCGCTTGCCGCAATGAGATCGAAACCTCGCTTGATAACATAGTTGAGGCCTTCGATGTTCGTGCCGCGCCGCCCTATCAACGGCACGACACCGAGCATTTCGACTTTCAGCCCGCCAGGGGTGGAATGCAGAGCGGACGGCACGACCCACCATCGGATATGGCAGCGATCGCACTTCTCGATGAGTTCTTCGAATTCCCTTCCAGGGGTGTTCGGCAGCGCGACCGCGACCTCCAGTCCGGGGTAGAATTCCGCCAGATGGCCGAGACGTTCGGCGCCTCCAAGCACAGGCAAGCCGCGATGCTGGTGGCCAATGAAGGCCGAGTCGACAAATCCGACGGGCTCGTACGGAGTGATTTGGTCAAGGATTTGATCGCAAAGATATTTGCCTATGGAGTTGAAGCCGACGACCACCAGCGGAATCGCGATATTCGGATTCGTGTAGAGGCGGTGAATGGCAGCTCGGGTCAGAAACCGGATCGCGACTATACTTGGCACGCTCAGAAGATATGCGATGCCGACGGTAATCCGCGGGACTCTGACGTGGACCAGGAATCCCGACAGCAGCATCAGGACAGTTGCGATTGAGCAAGCCTTGAGGATCGCGAGAAACTCGCCCCATCCTCCGTTGCGCATCCGATATAGGCCGCGCGAGCGAAAGACCAGGAACCAGATTGCAACAATCGCCGCCACGACTACTCCGTCGAGCGGCGCCGTCAGATGACGCAAATGATGCGCAACGGCGGCGGAGGGATCATGCAGCCGCAGTGCCGCCGCGAACGCCGCCAGCACGGCCAACGCGTCGGTGGCGGCGAACAAGGCCTTCTGCCGGCGCAGATCGTCGGTCACCATTGGCGGATTGATCCCTCTCCGCTACGGTCGGCGCGAGCCGTCCGCAGGGCGGTCATTTCGCCGAGACTATCGGCCACCCGCTGCGCGACCCTCAGCACGTCATGGTCGCTCAGGTGCGGATGGATCGGCAGCGAGAGCACGGAATCGGCGACACTTTCACTCGCGGGAAAATCACCGCGGCGATAGCCGAGAAAACTCAGCGCGGGCTGCAGATGCAGCGGTAGCGGATAATGAACTCCGCACTCGACCTGGTGCTCGAGCAGCGTGCGGCGCAGAGCCTCGCGAAAAGGAGTCTGGATGACGAACAGGTGGTAACAGGATAGCCGGTCAGGAAATTCAGCGGGCAGCTCGCACGAAGTATCGCCGAGCAGTACCCGGTAGGCGGAAGCCAGTTCGCGGCGCCGTGCATTCCAGCTTTCCAGGCGCTTGAGCTTGGCGCGCAGAACTACCGCCTGGATCGTATCGAGGCGGGCATTATAGCCGCACTCCAAATGTCCGTAGTGCGAAACGCGCCCATGGTCGCGCAGGCGACTCACGCGGTCGGCCAGATCCTGGTCGTCAGTCGCGACCGCGCCAGCTTCGCCCCAGGCAGCGAGATTCTTGCCGGGATAAAAGCTGAAACAGCCCGCGGCTCCGATCGAACCGGCTGCCTTCCAGCGGTCTCCAAACCGCAAACGCGCGCCGTGCGCCTGGCAGGCGTCTTCGACGATGGGCAGGCGATGTGCTTGGGCGATGGCTTGAATTTCTTTCAGCGGCGCCGGTGATCCATACAGATGCACGGGGAGAATCGCGCGGGGGCCATTGGCCGAGCGCCAACGCCTCGCTTCAAGATAGTGGCGCAACCCTGTCGGGCTCATGTTGCGCGTGGACGGATCGACGTCGACGAAAACCGGAGTGGCGCCCGCCTGCACGATCGCTTCAGCCGTGGCGATGAAGGTCATCGGTGTTGTAATCACTTCATCATCCCGGCCCACGCCCAGAGCGATCAGCGCAAGGCGCAAGGCGTCGGTGCCACTTCCCACGCCCACCACGCGTCGGACGCCCAGCCTGACGGCGAATTCCTCCTCGAACTCGGCCACCTGCGGCCCGCCTATGTAAGAGGTCGAGGCGTGAACCCGGGTCATCTCATGTTCCACCTCGCGGCGTATTTCCTCATTTTGTTGCGCGAGATCGATCATCCTGATCTGCATTTCGGTCAACTCCTGATCGTGTGTTCGCAGTTGATGAAGGTTGAAGAACGCGAGCCGGATTGCCGGCCACGACAGCACCAGCCTCAACATCCCGCGTCACCACGGCGCCGGCTCCGACCAGCGCGTTTGCTCCGATTCGTACGCCGCAGAGGATGATCGCGCCGCTACCCAGCGAAGCGCCCCGTTCGACCACGGTCTGTTCGAGCTGCCAGTCGTCTTCGGTCTGCGGGCGTCCTGCGCCATTCGTGGCTTTGGGATGGCGGTCGTTGATGAAGACGACGTGATGGCCGACGAAGACATCGTCCTCAATCACCACGCCGGAACAGACAAAAGTGTGACTCGATATTTTGCAGCGCTTGCCGATGCGCGCGTCGCGTTGCACCTCGACAAACGCTCCCAAGCGGGTCTCCTCGCCGATCGCGCAGCCATAGAGATTGACGAATGGGGCGAGGCGCACGCCTTCGGCGAGCATCACGTCGTCAGCGACGCACGCGTTGGCCGGCAGATCACGCAGCGGCATTGTTCTGATCCTCCGCGGACCGCAGCGAGACCGGACGACCTCCGCCGCGGATCGACCGGTCGGCAGCCTCGAGCACGCTGACCACCCTTATGCCACTCGACGCGTCGGTCCGCGGAGCGGTCTGCCGCGCGATGCAATCCACGAAATGCTGGCATTCCAGCTTGAGCGGTTCCGTCTCTTCGATACGTGGAATCCGGATGTCGCCGTAGCGATAGGCGAACTGGAATTCATCATAGCTGTCGTAATACCGCTGGACGGTCACTCCTTTATCGTAGATGCGAATCTTTTCTTGAACGGCCATGTCGTCGTACACCAGCATTTTGCGGGAACCAACGACTGTGGTTCGGCGGATCTTGTTCGGGTCGAGCCAACTGACGTGAACGAAGGCCAGCATTTTGCCGAAGTGCAAAGTGAGCAGCGCAACGTCCTCGATTCCCTCGCGGTAATGACTACTCGCCTGACAGCTCACCGCATCCGGGATGGCGCCGGTCAGCATCAGGATGATCGAGATGTCATGGGTGGCGAGGTCCCAGACCACGTTGACGTCGCGTTGGAAGAGTCCGAGGTTGGCGCGGGTCGAAGAGATATAGAGGACTTCGCCGAGTTCGCCGGCCGAGATGATCTCCGCGATCTTTTGCACCGGAGCGCTGTACTCGAAGGTATGACCGACCATGAGTACGACGCCGCGATCGGCGGCGAGCCGACGCAACTCATCGGCCTGTCGAACAGACATCGCAAGCGGCTTTTCGACCAGCGTCGACTTGCCCGCGACGATCGCCGTGCGCGCAATCCGGAAATGCGAGCTGACCGGTGTTGCGACGACGACGCCATCGATTTTGCGATCGTCAAGAATCCGGTCGAGGCTGTCGCAGGTCTCCACCCCTGGGAAGGTGCGAGCGATGTGCTCGCGGCGGCGCGGGTCAAGATCGCAGGCCACCACGCGTTTTTTCGGATGCGCTTGCGCGAGATTGCGCACCCAGTTCGGACCCCAATAACCCAGGCCAATCACGGCCAGGCCGCCGAGCTCACCGCGTGCCGCTCCGGGCATGTCTATCGGCGCAGCATGGTTCAACATTTCATTCATGATTGATGAATCTCCTCAGTCGTCCGCTCATTACTTCCGCCTTCGCATTGAAGACCACGCCAGCGATTGACCGGCCAGCCGCCTGCAGGGCGGCGGTGGTCGTTTCGAGATCGCGGCGTTCGGTATGCCCGTAACGCACCACGAGCAAAATGGGATCGTCGGGGCGCGCCAGCGCCAGCGACCGAGGATCGAGCCGCGGCACGCCGATATCGATCACCGCGGCCTCATACCGTCCGCTCAGCTTCTCAAGGTCGGCGTTCAGACGCGGGCCGTCGAGTTCATTGGGCCGATAACAGCACGAAGCAACATAGAGCCGCGGCCAACGCGTCTGGCGAACCTGCACGGCCCCGTCGATCAGCACGGCCACCGGCTGCCGGCTCAAACCCGCAAACATGCGATCAAGTATCGGCCGGCGAAGATGCGCGTCGAACAACAAGGTTCGCAGGGATAATCGTTCGCTCATATCGAACGCGAGCGCCGCCGCGACCGTGGAAGCGCCGTCGCCTTTCGCGCATCCCGCAACCAATAATCGCTTTGCCTCACCTACCGCGGCGAGCGGTGCGAGCCGTTCGGTGATCGACCACAGCGCGCGCGCTTCAAAGACCCAACGGGGTACCGTCCAGGAAGGCGGCACAGCCACAACTCCACTCGAACCAGCCGGTGCAACCGGAATTGAAATTGCCTCCCGGGTCCGGTCTTTCGCGGGCGACGATACTTGCTCTTTCTTGTCGGCGCCCAATCCCTGCATTGCCTGAAGATATTTTCCCATGTTAACCGCCGGTGCCGCGTCGCCTGTCAGCCCGGATAAAAATGACTTCGCCGGGATAAATGTGGTCGAGGTCGCCGATTTGCGGATTGTCATGCGCGATCTCGGACACCGCGGCTCGGGTGCCGTAATAGCGCAGCGCGATCGCTCCTGCTGTGTCGCCGCTCGCGATCCGGATCGGACGCTGACCGGCGGAGGGCCCGGACGTATTGCCTGCATCCGGTTCGGACCTAGAAGCGGCCGGCGTCGCCGAAGACGCGGGGATGAGAGCCTGATTAATGTTGCCCGAAGTCGCATCCGCCGCCGGGATCTCTGGCTTGGAGACCTGGCCTGATGAGCTGTCCATTGCAGGAACTACATTGGATTCGGGGTGCGTCGTTATGTTTAATTTCCAGCCGCCGCCGACTCGGCCGTCAGATCCGTTCGTCCACGATTCGAGGTTGCGAAGCGACGGCGACGGCTCGATGCGCCGCCAGCCGAGGACCCCGAAGCCTATAATCACGCAGACACCCGCAACCAGGGCGCACGTCCGCAGGCCCCGCCGGAAGCCTGTTGCGACCGGTGCGGCTGCGGTCGCCGCGCGGACTCCGTCGTAGTCCGCCACCGCCGCCTTCATGGCGGCCAGCTTTACCCGTTCCGTCTTCCTTGCGAACGCATGAAGCATTGCGTTGTGGCAGAGGATGTTTGCTCGCCGCGGAATCCCGCGACTGTGCTTCACCACGCTGCGGATCGCAGAATGGGTGAAGACTTTCGCCGTTTGACCACCACAGACGCGCAGACGGTGCTCGATGTATTTTGCGGTTTCTTTAGGCGTCAGCGGATGCAGCACGGCCCGCGCGCCGATGCGTTCGCCGATCTGCTTGAGCCGCGGCGATTGCAGCCTCTGCAACAGCTCCGGCTGTCCGACGAGAATGATCTGAATCTGCCGCTCACCACGTCGGCCGTGATCCGAAAGCAGCCGCAACTCTTCGAAGGTTTCGTCATCCAGCGCCTGTGCGTCATCGATAATGATGACGACGCGCGTCCCCGACTTCGCTTCGGAGAGGAGATTGTCGAAGGCCTCAAGGCAGGCTAGTTTGCCCGGACCCGCGGGTTCCACACCTAGCTGCCGGCTCATCAAGACCATCATCTCGGCGAAGTCGAGCTTGGGATGGTTTACATACGCGGCGCGGATCTCACCATAATGTTTGGCTAGCGCGGCGCCGGCCAGCGTGGTTTTGCCTGCTCCCGGCTCGCCCACGAACAGGGTATATCCGCTCGCCTCGTGCAAGAGACCCCATTCCAGAGCGGCGAGCGCCTCGCGATGCTCGGGACCCAGGAACAGCTCCGCCGGGGTGGCGGCAAACTGGAACGCCGGACCGCTCAGACCGAAATGACTATAGTAAGTCATCGCCAGCTCAAGCCTCGTCACGGAGCGACGCAAAAGTCTTGAGGCCGCTCGTCCTTTCGATGGTGTAGGCGGAATATATTTTTGGATCGGTCCGCTCTTCCAATTCCGCGGCCAGCACTCCCAAACCCAGCCCGAAGATCACTCCAAGGGCCAGATTCAAAGTCACGTTGGGGAAAAGTGGCTGAAGCGGATGGCTGGGCGGCTCGGCCACGCCAACGTTCAAGATTTTGTCGGTGTTCAACGCTCCAGCGGCGCGTGCTTCCTCCGCCTTGCGCTGGTAAGCCAGATAGGCCTCTTTGTCGCTCGCCACCTGTTGCTCGAGGCGCTCCAGCGCGACGCCATTGGTGACCATCTGATCGCGCTGCTTGCGAATGTCAGTGATTTCACCGGTCAGCGAGTCAGCGGTGGCGCGCAGCGCTGCCGCCTGTGCTTTCGCTTGCTCAAGATTGGTTTCGAGAGTCACCCATAAGGGATTCAAATCCGTGCTTTGCTCAGTAACCTCGAGATGATCTTCCTGATCCAGTATCCGCTGCGCCGCCGCGAGCTTCGCATCGATCTCCTGAATCCGCTCGCTGGTAGGTTGATAACGGCTCAACAGATCAGCGCGTTCGGCCCGCAACTGCATCACTTGAGGCTTGATCGCCTGCAGCGCCAGGTTCTGCACTGAACGCGTCTCTTTGCCGATTCGCTGTGGCGTCCGCGCCAACTGGGCAGTCAGGCTTTCCTCCTGCTGCGCCGTCGAGGCGAGCGACACGGCAGTCTTGTTCTGATCCAACTCCAGCTCGGAAAGACGATTGATCTGCGCCTGCTGTTGTTCGCCCAGGTTGCTGATGCCACTCTGCACTTGGAAGGCGCGCAAGTGATCCTGCGAACGATGCAGGCGTGCTTCCAGCAAAGTCACCTGTTGGTGAAAGAAATCCTCGGCTTGCGGATCGTGCGACAGTTGGCCATGAAATTCGAGGTACTGGCTGATCAACAGCGAGAGAAATTCGGTGCTCCACTTCGCGTCACTCGATCGGAAGGTAATTTGAATGATGTCTGAACGCTTGACCACCGCGGCGCCCAAATTCCGCATGAGTTTCATCACTTCACGATCATTCAGGTCGATCGTCGGCGTTCCGTGGATGAAGTCGTAAGCGACTGTCGGGAGTCCCAAGGTGAACGTGAATGCACTCAGCACTTGTCTTAGCGGTTCATGAGAACTTGGCTGAGCATTGACGCTGTCGAGTGCGCGACGCACCAGATAGCCGCTGGTTAGCAGCTCGCGCTCCGAGTTGAGTTCCTCCTCACTCACGGGTTCCGCCAGCACTGCTTCTTTTTGTTGGCTGTCTTCGCCCAGATCTGGTGAGACCAGCAGTTGAGCGCGGTTTTTCTGCACCAGGATCTCGGCGGATGACTCATACGAGGGCGGCCATAGCAGAGTGCCGATCAGGACCACCCCGAAGAATGTTCCCGCCACCACCAGCACGGTTGTTTGCCGGCGCGTCACGAGTTCAATCCAATACTCAAGTTCTTTCCAATTCATTGTTCCAACGATCTCCCGAGTTGGAATCCTGTGAGACTCACAACGGCGGTGTAGTAGCCGCCACGTATGGTTGTACCGGCAACAGGCGCCGAAGGTAGTGATCGACAAATTGATCGGCGTTGGCGATGGCGCTTGGCGTAACCACCATAACGTCGCGCGATTGCAGTACTTGATCGTCGGAGTCGGCCGAAGTGCTCGTCGCACTCGCCAGGTCAATCTTCGATCGTGAGAGTTCGCCGCAGGCGTCGCGCCGCAGCAGCACCACGTTGCGGCTCGCATCAGGAGTGAAACCGCCTGCTTCGGCAACGGCTTGCATTGCGGTTAGGCCCGCATCCGCGGGAAACGCCCCCGGATGGTTCACTTCACCTTCCACGAAAATCAGCCGGCTGGGCATATTCTTCACGGTCACTGTGACGCCCGGCTGCCGGAGCTCGCGGAGATAGTCGGTGTCAAGATAATCGGCCAGTTGCTGAGGAGTGAGACCGACCGCGCGCACGGTGCCAACGATTTGAAGTGACACTCCCCCATCCGGACGGACGACGACATCCTGATTGAATTCGGGATTGAGATAAAAACTTATCGCCAGATCATCGCCCGGCTGAATTAAGTAGCTGCCGTCGGCCGCCTGCGTGCGCTGCAACGATGCAGTCATCATGCACGCCTCGGGCGGCGCTGATTGCGCCGCTTGCGCGCTCCTCAGATCGCCACGCGACGATCCTGCCGCGCAGCCCATCAGCAGCAAAGCCGCGGCGCTTATGGCTCCGGCCGCGCGCCTGCGCGCGCTGAGTTGCTTCGCCCTGAGCCGAATGCGCAACGAATCCCAACCACTACTCCACATGAGCGATGCCAACCTCCCCGGTCACGTTCGCGCGCATGACCGATGCTCGAATGTGATGGGTACGCAACGGCCATGCCGTGCTCGCGTCGGCGCGCACCACGCTTGTTAGGCGAGAATGTGCGACTCAAAACGGCCTGCGGTTCGTTCATCTTTGAATGATTTACAAATTTGATCAGCAATTGTTGCTGTCAGCCGAACTGGAGCGGTCGATGATTGTAGGAGTTTCAATTATCGCCCCGGCTGGATCAGCCATGTAAAAGTCTTATAGTTCAGAATATTACTACTATACGCAGTATACTGTTGACATAAAAATGAGCCTTGGCAGACAATGAAAGATCATACGGTATGTGTTTTGCTCGTTTGTATGAGCATGTTGGTGCGCATACCAATATTGATGTACCACGGAATTGCCGACACGCCTGATGATGACGCGCCTTCAGAGTGGAGTGCGCGACATACGGTTACGAACGAAGCGTTTCGCGCCCAGTTGGCGCTGCTTGATGCCGAACGGTGGCGGACCCTGCTCCCGGATGATTTCGCAGAGGCGGCGCGTGTCGGCACGCGTAAGCAGATAGTGATTACCTTTGACGATGGCCATAACAGCGATACGCGGGCGGCGGACGCTCTTGCCAGGCATAAAATGAAGGCGCTCTTCTTTATTACGTGGAGCCATCTTGACCGGAGTGGCTTTCTGACCAGGAGCGAAGTGCTGGCGCTCGCATCGCAAGGATTCGCAATCGGCTCGCACGGTCTGACGCACACGCGGATGAGCGGGTTGGATGAGCAGGCTTTATGGCGCGAACTCTTTGAGTCACGAAGCCGTTTGGAGGATTTGATTGGGACGCCGGTCCTGGATTTCGCCTGTCCATTCGGCGCGTACAACCCGCGTGTTATCGCCTGCGCGCGCGCGGCTGGTTATCGCACCGTGATGACATCGGACATTCGCCGCGCCGCGATTGGGATCGACAGTGTGCTGCCGCGTCTACCTATCCGATGCGATACTCACACGGACGACTTCAAAGCGATGCTGTCCGAGGGGACGCTAATGATCGCGTGGCGCCGCTGGCGTCTTGGTCTTGCTCGGCGCCGCAGGAAACTCGAGCAGATTCTGTTGAACGGGTGGGGGGGCCGCCTCAAACGGAACGGCCGGAACGAGACCTCCGCCACCACGGGGCGTGAGGCCGGGGTCTCGCTCGCTGTACAACTAAACGTAGTGGATCGCGGGAAAGTGGATCCCGGCTGACTCAGGCGTGGTCCGCGCGGATAAACCCTTGGGAGGCTCTGTGGTTACGATCGATCGAAATATCGGAGGAGTATTGCCTTATCGGACAGTCTTTTTTCCCAGCGACGAAATACTCGAGCAAGTCGCGGAACGGCTGTCGGGACCGCGCATGGTGCGATTATTCTGGACGTCGTTCGAACTCGGAGAGGCGGCGCGGGTGGTGCGCAAGCAGCGCACAGCGACCGTGTGCGTCGATTTGGCGCGCCCGCTCGACGAGATCCTCGCGGGCGTCTCGAAAAATGGCCGTTACGACATCAGACAGGTGGAAAAGATTGCCGGCCGTGTCCGAGTCGCGCAAAACGAAGCAAAATCCGCTGCGGATTTTCTCGACCTTTATAATGGCTTCGCCAGCTCCAAGCCCGAGATCTCGCGAATTTCGGCAAAAGTTCTCAAGCGATATGAGGATAACGCCGATATCAACCTTGTGTACTTCGACAATCTACCGATGTGCGGCCATGTGCTGCTTCGCGACCTGGCGATCGGCCGCGCGCGCTTGCTCTTTTCAGCCAGCCGGCGGCTCGAGGATCGAGATACTGCGCGTATCTGCGGGATGCTGAATCGGTTTCTCCATTGGTATGAAATTGGCGCCTATCGCGACGAAGGTTTTGCATTGTACGATTTTGGCGGTATCCGCCGGGACAAAAGCGACGGAATCACACAATTCAAGATGTCCTTTGGCGGAACGGTATTTTCGGAACAAACCTATTTGTGCGCTGGAATGCCGCGGCTGTGCCATGCCGCACTGCGCATTTATTCGTCGAGCGCGATGCGGCGGCGCTCAGGTGGCGAAAAGATCCCGGACGACTAGTACACAGCTTTTGTTGTCAGATAGTGGATAAAGGGCGAGGTGCGGTCGTCGATGACAGGCCGGCCATTGCTATCATGTCCCTCGACGAATTCGAAGCCCGCTCTCGCGAGCTGCCTCACCTGCGCCGCGAGATCAATGTAGTAGGTAAGCAGCGAGTAACGAAGGCCGCTATCGTTCCGAATCGCGTACTCCGGGGTTTCAGACTCAAAGCGCTGCAACCGCAGATGCCGCGGCAGCAACAACAGACGCTTGAGTCGCGTGCGCGAAGGTTCGTGGCACGTTGCGGCGTTTGACGCGGCACGATTATGACTTGAGAATAAGAACCGGCCGCCCGGCTTGAGAACGCGGTGAATCTCGCTGAGCGCGGCCAGTCGACCGTCGTGCGGCATATAGTCAATGCCGTTAAAGGAAAAGAGGACGAAATCGAAGCTTTCCGCTTTGAATAACTTCCGCATATCACGGACGTCCGCGTGAAAGATGGCTGCCACGCCTGTGCGCCGTTTGGCGAGATCGACCAGGGACTGGGAATAATCCACCGCCATGTAGTCGTGGCTGATTCGCAGCATGGCGGGGGTGGTGCGCCCGCCGCCGACACCAAGATCGAGTAGCTTGCGGTCTCGCAACTCGGGGGCGAGTTTTCCTAACACTGCTTGCTCGGCGGGCAGAAGCGCCTCGCTCCGTCCGTAAGCTCGCGCCGCAAGCGGGCTGTCGTAGGCTTGCCGGTTGAGAGTATCCATAACCGATTCGACTTGCATGGAATTGTCCCTTGCCCGTGGGCGAGATCTTCGCCTCCGCTGTTGTCCCGTCACCGCCGCCATGGCTGGCGTGCGATCCAATGCCAGACATCGCCGATATATTCGCGGCTGGCCGCGTCGTACCAACTGCCGGAATAATGCAATCCTATGCAGCCCCACATCACGACGTCGAGCCGTTCAGGGTCCCCCGGCGCAGATCGAGCGGCCAGTACGTCGACCCAATAGACGTGGCCATCATGAGGCGGACGATCCGCGAAATAGCTTCGATAGCGACCTTCCATGCAACTACGTTGATCGGCGGCGCGATAGTCAGCCGCAAACGCAGTCGACGTTCGTATGGCTGGCCAGGTCATCCACTCGTATGGCACCACTTTGGTTTGCATGAGCGACCACGATTGCCAGCAACAGTTGTCGCAACCAGCGAATCCCCACAGGTTGATGGGCCCGCCCTTGCATAGCTTGAGATCGCGCCGCAGATCGCCGTGAGTAGCCTGGTTCCAGAAGCTCTCCTGCCAGGCTTGCCCGCGCATCACGTCTTCATCGAGCCCGTACTTGCACGCCGCCCAACGAAGGATCATATCCGTCGAGCCGCCGTAGTCGCCGTCAACGCGTTCGTACTCGTAATCGCCGTCCAACTTCGCGAAGTGATAGCCATTAGCTCGCATGAACGCGAGTTGCGTTGGAGAGGGCCGAGTATGGTTGGCGATCTGGTTCTCCGGCTGCGTCTCCGGGGTAGGCGCAATCCAACCAGCGCATTGCGCTCCGCCAGGCAACTTTGCCCCAAGCGGAAGAGTCTTGAAATGGAGCGGGGCGGGCGTTGTCGGTTCCGCCAACGCGCGTCTGGGCCACAGGGTGCCTAAGATGAGAAGTGCGCCAGAGAGAACGCCGAGAGTGGCAAACGCGTGTCGCCACCCGCTCCGCGCCGGCACTTCGGCGGCGCGCCGATGCGAAGCGCAAACCGTCTGATAGCGGATCGCCAGAGTCCAGGTCATGAAAACCAGGAGGCCCCGAATCGCACGCGGCTCGCTCAGTCCGGACTCGTCGATGCCAAGGAACAGAGCGGGCAAAATGATGAAAACAGCGAGTGGGCGCAAATTCCAGGGATCTTCCCGTGCCCGGAAAATCGTTATCCAGGGACCTATGAAGGCGTAAAGCCAGAACACCAGGGCTGGCAGACCCATTCCGATCGCAACCGTCAGATAGCTGTCATGGAGCGCCGTATTCACGCCCTGGTCCCAAAATTGCTCCCAGTTGGTGAATAGCCGATCCTGAAAAATTGCGCCTTCGACCTCGTAGCCATAGCCGAAGACTGGACTTTGCCGCAGCTTGGTAAGTTCGAACTGCCATGCTTCGGTCCGTCCGGTTAGCGTCGTGACGTCGCGGTTGAAATAACCCTGCAAGTTTGGACCGAGAGCCGAATACGCGGCGATGCCCGCTGCCAGCACGGCCGCGCTGGTCAATGCTCCTTTAAGTCGGTATTTCCAAACCGCAAATGCGGCGCACGCGAAAAGAGCGGCGGCTGTTTCCGAGCGCGAATCGGCCAAGACGGCGAAGACTACGGACGATAGCATGGTGGCCGCCAGGATGGCGCGATCTCGTCCGCGCGTCGCCGGCCAATAGGCAAGGCCCGCGCCTACAGTCGCCAGCATCAGGGAGCCGACCGCGTTCGCGTCGGTGCCCACACCCGTGAAGCGCAGCAGGCCCTGATCGTCAATCGTGTGCGTGAGATTGGCGGGAAAGCAAAACCAGGCGAACGCCGTCGCAATCTGCAGGATCGTGCATCCGAACAGAAACCGGCCGAGCAGCCGTTGGACATCCGCTGCGTCGTTTACTTCCTGGGTCGCCACGGCAAGCGTTACAAAAACTAGAAAGTCCGGCACAAGCCGGCCCATTGAGATCAGCGGATTGAGCGAATATGCGACCGTGACGCCGCCCCAGAGAAAGAAGACAAGGACGTACCGCAGATTCGAGTTCCAAAGAGCCTTCGACTTCCACATCATCCAGAGCGAGGGCAGGCAGAGCGGCAGCAGCAACGGGTAGCGCAGAAACCAGCGATTCTGCGGATCGAGTGGAATAATATTGAGGTACGGGAGAGTCTCCTCCGCAATCAATGCGACGATAAGCCAGCTGGGATCGCGGTAAACCGACCAAACACTGCACGCGACGACTGCCGCGCCGGCTATCGCCAGCAGTGCGATGCGGGTCTCGTCGCCGGCCGGGCAGACCACCGCGAGCAGAAGCGTCGCCAGCAGAAAGGCGGCCGCTATTGCAAAGTACGGTCGAACACCATGCTCGAACTGAACATTCGAGCCCGGCTGCGGTGCGCTGCCACTTTTCTTCGCCACTTTAGATCTTCGAACCCCGAGCTTAAATGACGCAGCGGCCCATGAGCATGGACCGTACGCAAATCACGCAACAGTCGTGCCTTCATAATACCCAGCGATTTCAAATATATTTCCCGTCTCGCGCGAATCACGCGGTCGATCGAATTGCAAAACTTACAACCGCTTGCGACAGGCGACTCTATGGATGCCGATCCGATGACGCCCCGATGCGCCGACTTAGCATTTCGTCCGGAAAATTCCCGTATGATTCGACGGTAGTTCGACGGTAATGAGTACCGTTGTGGCGAAAACGCCCTAATCGCCGACGGTACATTTTACAACCGACCGTGACGACGACTCCCTGCCGCCTCATCCGATGCCGCTTCAGTTGCTCACGTTGACGTCGACCGCGGCGTGATAGTTCGGTCCAGCATCGTTGCAGGTATAGCTGTCCACCTGAATCGCATGATGGCCATTGAGCACATTAGCTGAGGTGTCCCAGAGCCACGGCCCCACCGCCGGCGTGCACCCTTGATGTACGCCGTCTATCGACCAGCATGCATAGCATGCCCGCGGGTCGGCCTGATTCAATCGGATGTCTATTTGGACCGGTCCTGACACTGTCGTCCCGTTGCCGGGTTCCTGAATGCTCAGCGATGAGCTCGAACCGACCGGCAGCGTCAGCCAGGGCTTTGCCGCGACCTCATTCTTTACGCTGGCGATATAGCCCAAGGCCGCGGGGTCATACCAGCTTCCGCTGTACCAGGAACCTACGCAGCCCCATGCCATCTGGTCTGGCGTTCCGTCGGGATAGGCTGGATAACCGGAAACCGGGACGTTGTCGTAATAGTATTGTACGTCCCCATTCATGCAGGCGCGCCAATAGGCACCGCGGAAGTCGGCGTTGAATGCGGTCGAATCCCACGCCATCGGCCAGGCATTGTACGAGGCCATTTTCAGTTGCAGCAGACCGTAAGATTGATAACAGTAGCCTCCGCTATTCTGCCATCCGTTCCATTGTCCGGCTTGGCATTCGCTGGCATTGAACCTTAAGTCGCCGGTCGTATACGCGCTCCACCAACTCTCTTGAAACGCCTGCGCGCGCATCGTATTTTCATCCATTCCCCACTTGCAGGCAGCCCAGCGCAGGATCATGTCCGTCGTACCCGCATAATTCCCATCTACCGCTTGAAAATCAGATGCCGGCGGACCAACGGTGAAATTGAGCGGCGCCGCATAGAAAGGTGCGAGTTCCTGCGGCGATGGGATCGTTTGATTCGCGATTTGATTTTCCGGCCGCGGCTCCCAAGACGATGGCGGAATCTTCTGTGCGCATTCACCCTCGGACGGCAAGGTCGCATGCGGTGCCAGCGTGCCGAAATACACCGCGGGGTTGCTCGCGACGTTCACCGTCGCTTGCGCCGTCCCGACGACTGAGCTATCGCTGGCGAACCCGACAACTTCAATCGTGTGCTGACCGTTCGGCAATGAACCGGTATCCCAGTTCACCGTATATGGTGGCGAAGACGCGATCTTCCTACCGTCGATATAGAAATTTTCCCACACCAAGGGCGGCTGAGCGACTTGTGTGACTATTGGCACGGCGCCGCTCACGCTTACACCATTGCGTGGGGAAGTGATCGATACTACCTGGGCCCGCGCCCTTGACGCGCAAAATCCCGGGATGCCAGTGGTCATCAGCGCAATAAGGATCAGAGTCGGACTTCGAAATATTCCTGCATTTGGCGATAATCTTAAAGGACTCGTGACATCCTTAATTAGTCTCATAGTCGTATTTGATATCGAAGCTTTACTTATTGCAATCATGGGGCTACAGGATTTGCACAAGTCTCTTTACGGATGTTTTCCGTTCATCGCAGCTAATTATCGAACGTCTGGAGCAACGCGCCGCCCGGAGACCTGCGATCGAGGCGTCCCGAGGGTGAAATGTGTCCTCGCAGCAATGACGACGATCAGGAACTGGGCCGTTCGGGGATTCGGGCGATCGACGACCTCGACTTCTGTCGCTGGATTTTCAGGCCTTTCACTTGACGTCGATTTTTTGCAAGGCGATCATTCGTTGAACGAGGGCTTCAGACGTTTTCACGGCCTCGAATCCCGCCATCTGATTACGGGGTCTGATTGAACCACCACCCCATGCGGCGTTCGGCCGGCAACCGCAACCGGAGGCTGGTAATGAATCGACTGCTTTTCAAATCCGCGATCGGAGCGATAATCGGTGTCCTGTTGTCTTCTATCCCGGCCGGCGCCCAGGCGCTTCCTCCACTGAACAAAGCCGCTCGGGTCAAGATCACCCAGGGACCAACGCTGGAACTGGCGCATGACGATCTGGCCATTATCAGATGGACGATGAGCAACCCAAGCGGGTCGGACGATCATTTCGGCGTCATCCACTACGGCACGGATCCCAATGATCTGAGGCAACGCGCAGAGTCGCACATCAGGCTCAACCGCGCCCATCCCGAAACAATTTTCCGCGTGCGTATGAGCGGGTTGGAGCCGGGGATGACCTATTACTACCGAGTGGCGTCGATCGAGAGCGGCGGCGCTAGCGACAACATCACGAGCCCGGTCGACCTTTTCACGATGCCGGGGCGCGGCGAGCGGCTCGGTACGCATCCAGGGCGACCCGCTCCGCGGCGCAGTGATCTCGATATCCGCCTGGCGCAGACTGGGGCATCAGCGTCACCGGCCGGCGGATCGCCCGAGCCTGCTTACGATCCCTATCCGCCGGGCATTCTCCCGCGCGATTTGAAGGCAGAAACGGCGAGGGTCGAGATGGAAACCAGGCGCATCTTCAATCGGACGTTCGCACAGTGGAGGGCGCTAGCGTCAGCGGCGGCGAAGGGTAATCCTCCAGCACCTCAGGGCGAGGGCTATCAGGCCGTACGGACGCTGGGCAAATTGATGAATTACGACCTGGCCATGTCTCCGTTCAGGAACGAGGCCTGCAGTTCCTGCCATATGCCGTACGCAGGTTTCAGCGGTCCGATACCGTCGGTCAATCTCATGACCACGGCGTATCCCGGAAGCGCTCGCTTTCGGGCCGGCAAGCGGACTGCGCAACGCTACACCTATTCGCCCAGATTCCCGCCGCTCGAGTACAACGAAGTGCAGGCCCAGTTCACTGGCGGGAACTTCTGGGATGGGCGCTCGACTGGATACCTGCTGCAGAACCCCGACGCTGAGCAGGCGCAACATCCTCCCGTCGATATGCTGGAAATGGGATTTCCCGATACGGCATGTATCGCGTTCCGGCTGTCCAGTGCGGCCTATCGGCCGCTCTTCGAGCAGGTATGGGGTGCAGGCTCGTTCGATATTCAGTGGCCGCCCGACACGGAGAAAATCTGCGCCACTCCCGGAGGTGCGAAGGTATTCGGCGGCCGCGGCACGCCCGTCCGGCTGAGTCCCGGCGATCGGATCAAGGCAAACAGCATTTTTGATCATTGGGGCCAGTCCATTTCGGCCTTCGAGGATTCACCAGCCCTGAGTGCGTTCTCGTCAAAATTCGACGCATTCCTGGCGGGCAAATATATCATGACCGCAGACGAGAAAGCCGGTTACAAGCTGTTCAACGGCAAGGGCAACTGCAACTCATGCCATCTCGACGGGGAATCCACCACTCTGAAGGCTACTCAGACCGATACTGGCACCCCGGCCGACGTGCAGCCTCTGTTCACCTGCTTCGGCTATGCCAATCTGGGGCTGCCGCTCAATCCGAGAGTTGCGTTGTTCTTCGAAACCACGCCGGATCGCTTCGGGTTCACGCCCAATCCTTACGGCTTCGGCTACAGGGATTTGGGATTGGGCAGTTTCCTCAGAAGCAGCTACGGCTCCGCTCCGAACCCGAACTCGCAGTGGGTGAAATATGCGCGGACTTCGGACGGCCAGATGCAAACCTCCACCGCGCGCGATGTGGCCATGACGCCGCCGCAATGCCCCACCACGGAAGCCGGCCAGACCGACCGGCACGGCAGGCCGATTCCGTACTTCCAGAAGGAATTCTTTCACAACGGGTACATCAAGAGCCTGAAGCAACTCGTCCATTTCTACAACACGCGTGACAAGTACGGGTATCGCGTAACGTCCGGGCATTGCCCGGCGGGGACGACGGAAAAGGTGAACTGCTGGCCGATGCCCGAGGTTCCAAACAACATCGATATGACGGTCGGCAACCTCGGTCTGACGGATCTTGAGGAGGACCAGATCGTGGCCTTTCTGGAGACTCTGAGCGACGGATACACGACGCCTTATCCAGACCAGAATTCCTTTACCGGTAAGTGTTCCAACGGCGGGTCGGCATCGACTCAAGGCAACGATCTCCTCATTGCCACGCCGGATCTTCCGCCTTGCGCAAAGGCCATATGCGGCGTCGCGCCGACGCCAGGACCGCGGCCCATTCCATGAGCGCCCCGCGCGCGCGCCCCCCGCGCGCGCCCGCCACGCGCGAATAATCGATTCGGCCCCGCTAGAGCCGCTATTGCCCCTTGCCTTGGAAGAATGGCTGAACGGGTTCGCCGTCGATCGCGGACTGTCGCAGGTTGACCGCGATGAGATCGCCGCTCGAAACACCGCTCGTAGCTTCGACCGCGTCTCCGTTATCGTAGCCAAGAGTGACCGGTGCCAGAAGGACTCTCGAGCTGTGAACCAGCGGCACGAACACCTTGCCGCGCTGGAAGATCAATGCGTCGTCCGGAACCAGCGCGGCAGAAGCGGGCAATTTAACCGCAAGAGTCATCGTGCCGAACATTCCCGGGGAGGGTGTCTTCGGAGTTGGGAAGATCAACATCGATCAGCACCATTCGCGTGGCAGTATCGAGCGCCCGGGAATGGCGGGTGACGCGGCTGGTGAAGGTTCTTTCGGGATATTGCTCGACCGCGATCGTCGCGCAGTCGCCGTCGTGGATGAAGCTCGCGATATTCTGCGGGACGCTCGCATAAGCACGCAGCAGATGCATCGCGGCGAGCATCAGATGGGTGTCGCGTTCACGCTCATGTGGCTCAGCAGGCGCGACTGCGCCGGTGTGGTGGTCTGCGCAATGAGCGTGCCGGTATCGAAGTAGCGCGCAGTTACGATTCCATCGAAGGGCGCTCTGATTACTTCGTACGACTGCATCGCGTATAGCTGGCGGTAGGTATCCGCGGCCTGCAGCGAGGACGCGCGCGAGTTGTCGGCTATTTGCTGAGACACCGCGCGGCGGAGCGATGGACACGAAAAGGGCGGCATCGAGAGCGAGGCCGGCACTGGGTGCCGGTGCCGAAGGCGCGCGATCTCGAGGGTCTCAACGCACAGTTGCTGACCTCCTGCCGCGCCGACGAACGACGTCAGATCGCTGGGCAGAGCCAGCCGGTGGGCGCGCTGATGATCGAAGAACGCGCGCAGCACCATCATGGAGTTGGGCGCGCTCTCACGCTACGAACGTCCGAAGCCTTCGCTGACCGATTACGATGGCCTGCTCGGCCAGGAGGCGGCATCATGAATGCGGAGAGCGCCGCGCTGGAAGCCGCCACCATCCGCCAGCAGTGCAAGGTCTTGCGGCTGCCGAGTATCGCCGCGCAGTGCGCCCAACTTGCCGAGACAAGACTGAAGGCCAGCGCGGCTGGGCTTACGCCCGCCGCGGTGTAGGTCCCGATATCGCCGCCAATCGTGAGCTGCGGCATCATGTTCGCAGTCGCAACGCCGACTTGCGCGCTGGCCGCGGCCAGACCAGGAACAGCCGTTATAGAAATGAGCACCGTCCTGCCGCAGACCTCGCAAAGACAGGCGGGACTCGGGCGCGAGCGCGGTATCGAGGTTCTGGATGTTCCCGTTTCCGGGAGCACGCCAGCGGCTGAAGAAGGGAACCTGATTCTGTTCGGAGGAGGAGACAGGGAAAGCTTCGAGCGCTGCGGACGTCTGGCATAGGAAGCTCCTGGCTGAATTGAGATAAAAGCCAAGAGTCCTACGCCGAGAAATAATCCGCAGCAAACCCGCCGTGATTCGGCGTATTTCCTCGTTCGGCCAGCAGCCGAATCAACGTTCCTTCACATTATGTTTTCCTGCTGATTACTGAAGTAATGGCGAGCTCGCCATTACTTGAGCCAGCCGGAAACGCAGGCGGCTTGATTCTCGATGACCGCCGGCGAATTACCTCTCAAGTAGTTGAAGCTCCAATCGGAATGCGCAAACCATGCGTCATCCTGTGGGACTAGGCAAAGAGCGTTCCGCAAGGAAAGGAGCAGGCCAATGAAAGACATTAACGCACTAGCACAACGTTACATCGCCACGTGGAACGAAAGAGACCCAAGCAAGCGTTTCGCATTGGTTTCCGAAACGTATACTGAGGACGCCAGCTATGTCGACCCGGTACGAAACGGCAAGGGTCACGACAGGATCAGCGCAATGATCGCGACTGTTCAACAGCAGTTCGCTGCTTTCGTCATTTGCTTGAAAGGAGATGTCGACGCGCACAACGATCGCGTGCGGTTTCAGTGGGAAGGGACATTTCAGCGGGACACTGGAGGCGCGAAGGAGGCGCCAGTGCACTTCGTCGGTACCGACTTTGGAATAATCGCCGGCGACGGCCGGTTTGGATCGATCACTGGCTTCGTTGACCAGAGGCCAGGATCGCCCTCGAAATCTTAGCGAGCGACCGAGGGCTCGGTGCGGCTTACATGCCACACCCGCCCTCAATCCCTGCGCACGACACTCGCGAGCGGCTTCTCAAAAATGCTAAGGCTGATTCAAAGAGGACGCTGCGACGATTTCAAGAATTATACTGCAATGTTCCAGCAGATTTTGGTTAAAAGCGATCGCAATGGAAAGCAAAGAAGACTTATTGGCATATCTAGAAGAACACCCTATCCCGTTCGCAATGTTACTCGGGATCAGGTTTTTGTCTGCAACGCCCGACCGTGTGGTTGCCGAAATGCTTGTCCGCGAGGATATGTGCACCATTCCTGCGATCCTGCACGGCGGCGCAATGATGGCCATGGCAGACACGCTGGGCGCAGCAGCTACGATGGTCAATCTCCGAGATGGTACGGCGACGACAACCATCGAGTCGAAGACCAATTTTTTTGCTCCCGCTTCAGTTGGGACCACGATCATCGCTGAATGTACGCCGCTTCATCGCGGGCGCCGTACGATGGTATGGCAAACGCGGACCAGTTCGGCCGAGGGTCGGCTGTTGGCGGTGGTGATGCAAACCCAAATGGTGCTAGAGGCCAGGCCCGTGGAGAGCTAGTGCGGCGTCAGACTCTTACGCAATCACTCTCGACGCGACAAAGGCAAGTTTCACGGTTGTCCGCTCGGAGAGCGGACAGGAGATGACCAATGGCAGCGAGTGTACTGACACCGAAGAATGCATGGCGGCCTTGTTTGACGGCCGATCGCGCATAGAACGAAGCGCTCTGTTGGGGCGCCTCGAGGCGATTCAGTCGTTGATCTAGATTATCGCGGACAGCACCTCGTCGTAGCGATCGCACGTGAATGACGGTACTGGCACAAATCTTTGCGGAGTCGACCGTCTGACCGAAGTCTCAGTTCGATAGGCGGATCGCGTTGATTACCTCTTAGGTAATCGACATTGGCGATCTGCGGCTGCTACGGTCTTCCTATGGAAACTCACCGCAACGGCACAGAAGTGCAACCCAACGGTGTTGGACCGCTCCTGCGTCGCTGGCGGGAAGTCCGGCACCTGAGTCAGCTCGATTTGGCTTTGGACGCCGAGGTCTCTACGCGCCACATCAGCTTTCTTGAGACCGGTCGAGCAGAGCCCAGCCGTGAGATACTGCTGAAGCTGTCGAACGCGCTCGACGTACCTCTGCGAGAGCGGAATCTCCTCTTGCTCGCCGCGGGTTACGCACCGATTTACGGCGAGACGAGTTTAGACGACCCGCGCATGAAGCAAGTACGCGCAGCGGTCGAGGTGATCCTAAAGTCGAACGAACCGCGCAGTGCGCTCGCGCATGATCGTCATTGGAACGTCGTGATGGCGAATGCTGCCTTCATTCGCTTCCTGACGCGGATCTTGGGTCAGGAGCCAGCGGATTTATTGCCCCTGAGTCTGTCGACTTCCGCAAGAGTGAATCTGTTGCGTTTAGCTCTCGATCCTGACGGCTTTCGCAAGGTAATCGTGAACTGGGAAGCGATCGCAAAATCCTTACTGAACGAAGCCTATCGCAGGTTGGCGTGGGCGCGTGACGATACCCTGAAAAAGCTCATCGGGGAGGTCTTGAGTTATCCGGGAGTCCCAACCCGTTGGCGCGAGCCCGACCTTGAGGCGCCTCACGAATTGATCCTGCCCATGGAGTTGCAGCTGAACGACAAGCTTGTGCGGATGTTCAGCACGGTCACCACAATCGCGACGCCGCACGACGTTACGCTCCAGGAGCTTCACGTCGAAGTGTTCTATCCGGCCGACGCTGAGACGGAATTGGTGCTGCAGGCGTATGAGAAGCAGTTGCCGATGAAATAATTGAAGCGGACGGTTGAGTGAACCGCCGTTTTAGGGACGTCGCAGGGGCAGGCACGGTATCAGTGAAGCCGGGACTGCGACCGTTAGCGTTGGGCAAAAGCAATGAGATCGCTGTTGAAGCGATCGATATGGGTGAACATTAGTCCATGCGGAGCGCCCTCATACACTTTGAGCTCAGCAGCTGGAACAAGCTTCGCGGTCCTTCGCCCGGTGAGATCAAGTGGTGTCGAGACGTCCTTGTCGCCCTGTATGATCAAGGTTGGCACACTGACCTTTGGCAGTTCGGGGCGAAAGTCCGTTTCGATGATCGCCTGATTACAATCGAGAATGGCCTTTAGCGACGTTTGCGTCATCAGGCGCATTAGCCAATCCATCATCGCTTGCGAAGTATCGGCGACGAAGAATGGGCGCACATTATCGGCCAACCATTTCGGAAAATCCTTAGCCCACTCCGCTCTCGTATGATCGAAAACTTCCCTTGGGACGCCATCGGGGTTGTCCGGGGTCTTCAGAATGAAGGGTGTGGTCGGAGCCACCAGCACGATACGACTGACGCGGCTCCCGCCGCAACGCGACAGGTAACGGACGATCTCGCCGCCGGCCATCGAATGGCCGATGAGCGTAACTTGGCGAAGATCGAGTTGTTCGATCACTGCGGCAAGGTCGTCAGCCAGCGTGTCGTAATCGTAGCCGTGAGCCGGTTGTTCTGAGCGGCCGTGACCACGCCGGTCGTACGCGATGCATCGTAGATCTTGGTTGACCATCGGCGTCATCTGATACTGCCACATGTCCGAATTCAGCCCCCAACTGGACACAAAGACGATAGGCTTGCCCGAGCCCCAATCTTTGTAGAACAACGGTGTGCCGTCTTTAGCCGAGATGAAGGGCATTCGCATAATCTTCTTCTTTAACGTTTGTCTGCTTCCCATTCCTGCCGAAACCTCTCCGCCGCTGCCCGCAAGTAGTCCCGCGCCAGCAGCCGCCAAGGCCACCGATTTAAGAAGATTTCGCCTGTGCATGAATATCACCTCTCTTCTTGCACAATAGAGCTTAGAAGATGAATGTCGATTACTTGGTAGGTAATGCCGAGACACTTTCTCACCAAGGCACGGAACGGCTATTTGCCAGCAGCTTACATGTGTTTCGATCTTCGGGAGCGCGCTTGACGCCGATCGCTCTGGCCATCAGGCCGTGGAACGTTCGATTTCTTCTACGTCAAATCGAGACAGCGTTGATCGACCTACGACGGATGTCGTATATTTTGAGGCATGCAGTTTCGTCTGCCGGGGAGCGGTCTTGAATATGCGGTGCTGGCAAAGCTGTGGGAGCTTGACACGGCGTCGGCACGGGAGCTTCACGGACAGGAAAATCAGGCCGCGGGACTCGTTTACACGACGACTGCCAAAGTTCTGGATCGGCTTTTAGAAAAAGGCCTGGTGACGCGCGAGCGCATAGGCAAGGCGTTCGTCTACCGGGCGAAGATCGCGCGGGAAGTTGTCGAGCGGGAACGCGCGCGAAGCGCAGTGAGTCGCCTGCTGGGATCGCAGCCGCATGCCGCAGTGGCAGCGCTGGTCGAAGCGGTTGAATCGATCGATCCCAATCTCCTCGACGAACTCGAACGGGTTGTGGCCGTCCGCCGGAGGTCAAAACATGGAACGTGAATCCTTTCTGACCGTTCTGATTGCGCTTCTTGGTGGAGTCGCTCTGCTCGCGTGCGGATGGTGGCCAGCCGGGCAAACCGGCCAAGGGAGCGCCCGCCGAATGGAGCATCTAATGTGGCGGCGGATTTGGTGGACGTTGGTTCCGGCGCTCATCGTCGCGGCATGGCTATGCGGATGGGCGCTGGCTGAGCCGGACCCGATTCCGGAGAAAGTTCCGGTGACGGTTTTGCTCGCGAGCGTTCCTTTTCTGCTTTTGTTCGCGAGGGGCGCGATTCGGGCAGGATGGTCGCTATTGCGTGACGATGGCGATCCCGGCACCGCGACGGTTGGCCTGCTCAAACCATGGATCGTGTTTTCACCGCATCTGGCCAAAGCGCTCGACGACCGCGCGCTCGAGGCCGCGCTTGAACATGAGCGGGCGCACGCACGGCATCGCGATCCTTTGCGTATCTGGCTGGCGCAGTTGGTGACCGACCTGCAATGGCCATGGCCTCAGGCGCCGGAGCGATTTCGCGCCTGGATTGTCGCCCTGGAACTCGCGCGCGATGAAGAGGCGCGAGCGGCGGGCGCTGATGGTCCCGACCTGGCCTCGGCGATTCTGGCAACGGCGCGAATGCGCAATCACGCGATTGTATCGCCGGTCGCGGCGCTGATTGGAGAGCAGTCGGTCCTGAAGCAACGGATCGCCTGCCTGCTCGACCCGCTTATGGATCAGGGGGCGGAAGTCCAAACGCGATGGCCGCGGCCTTGGCTTTTGGCCCCGGTTCTCCTGATAGCGGTTATGCTTGGTTCGGTATTCGGCGAGATCGTTGTCCGGACGCTGCTCCGGATCGCGGCGTGAGTTGGAGCGCGGGTAATTCGCTTTCAATGCGGCGTGGCTCGGTGCGCGCGGCAGTTCAGTGCGTCGTCAGGCAATAGCGAGATTTGCCGCGCTGGTGGCATGCGTATTCTGCGGGTGCGCGACCTATCATCCTCAGCCGCTCGATCCGGCAGAGGTCGCGCGGCAATTCGACAGCCGCTCGCTCGCCAATGGCGGACTGTGCGCCTATCTCGGCGCCAGCTTCAAGTGGAAGCCGGCCGTATGCCCGCTGCCGCGCTGGAATCTCGCAGCACTGACCATGGCCGGATTCTATTACAGCCCCGATATTGCGGTGGCTGAGGCGCGAATTCGAGAAGCCGACGCCGCGATAATCGCGGCCGGCGCGCGGCCAAATCCCGTGGTCGGACTTGGTCCCGAATACGACGTACGCAGCACCCCAAACTTCGCTCCGTGGGCGATTGGAACCTTCTCGCTCGACCTGCCGATCGAAACCGCCGGTAAGCGCGGTTACCGAATCGCAGGCGCGGAGCGATTGGCCGACGCGGCTCGGCTTGCGGCCGGCGAAACCGCATGGACGATACGAAGCCGGATTCGCGCTGCCTTGGTCCAATACCTGCTCGCGAAGCGGCGCGACGAGTTGGCGAATCAGCAAGAAGACGCTGTCGCGCAGGCGGCAACGCTGATCGCGTCGAGGGTCAGGGCCGGCGAGGCATCGCAGCCGGAACTCGACCTGGCGTGGAGCAATCTCGAGCGCGCAAAGCTCACGTCCGCGCAGGCGGCGGCGCAGGCGCCATCCGCTCGCAATGCGCTGGCGGCGGCTATCGGCGTGCCTGTCGGAGCGCTCGACGGTGCGAAGTTCGACTGGGCCGCGCTGGATTCACCGCCGGATGAACAAGCGCTCGCAGCGGATGAGGTTCAGCGGCTGGCGTTGCTCAACCGAATCGACCTGCGCCGCGAACTGGCACAATACGCCGCGTCGGACGAGGATCTGAAACTCGAAATCGCCAAGCAATATCCCGATATTCATATCGTCGGCGGCTATTCGTGGGAGGGCGGCGAGAACATCTTTGAACTGGGACCTTCGCTGGTGCTGCCGGTCTTCAATCAGAACCAGGGACCGATCGCACAGGCGCGGGCGCGACGCGATGAAGTCGCCGCGCAATTTTTGTCGATGCAGGCCGGGATAATTGCCGAGGCGCGCGCCGCTTTGATCAATTATCGCGGGGCGCTGGCCGCGCTCGATGCGGTACGGAGCGCCGCGGCTTATCAGGCCCGTCTATACGACCAGACGTCGCGCGCCGCCGCCGTCGGCGAAACCGACTCGATTACATTGGCGGCCAGCCGGTTGCAGGATTTGGCGGCGCAACAGACGCTTTTGGAGGGTCTGGTCAGCGCTCAAAATGCGCTCGGCGTCCTGGAGGATTCGATGCAACGGCCGCTCGACCGCAGTGGCGCGCAATCGTTCACGTTTCCGCCGCCGCCCGGGATCGGCGAGGTTCAAGCGAGTGAGCAGTAACCGATCGCGAATGATCGCGCTAGCGGCCGTCATCCTCGCGGCGATCGTCGTGCTGATATGGGTGTTCGGCGCAGGCCATGGCGACGAAGACGACGAGGATCAGGTCACGGCGAGTGCATCGATTCTCGCGCGCGCTCCAAACGGCGACGTGATTGTCACGCTCGCTCGCGACCAGCAGGCGCGTATCGGCCTCAAGACCGAGACGCTTGCCTCCGTCACTCGCGCGCGTGACGTGACGGCCTACGGCGTCATTCTCGATCCCGCGCCGCTGGCGTCGCTCGACGCCCAATTGGCTTCGGCCCGGGCCGCGCTCGACGCGTCCGAAGCGGAATATGCGCGTGCGAAGCTTCTGCATTCCGAGCAGCAGAACGTTTCGCTCAAGGACTTTCAAATCGTGCAGGCCAAATTTCAATCCGACCAGGCGCAGGTCAATCTGCTCAATCAGCGGCTGGCGGACCAATGGGGTGTCGCGGTCGGATCGATGGCGCCCGCGGCGCGCGCGCGATTGATCGATGCGTTGATCGGTCGCGATGAAGCGATCATAAGAGTGTCGGCTCCGCCGGGCCAAGCGCACGGAGGAATGGCGGCGCGCGCGCGAGTCATCGTGCTTGGCGACGAAGCGCATCCGCTGACTGCGGATTCGATCTGGGCGGCGCCCAGCGTTGATCCAAGTTTTCAGGGCCAGGGCTTCATGCTCGGCGTGAAGGCGCACGGGTTTGCGCTCCGTTCGGGCGCAGCGGTTACGGCCAGTCTCGAATTTTCCGCCACTGCCGATCGGGGCGTCGTGGTGCCTAACGCCGCGATCGTGCGGACGGGGAATGCCTCCTGGGCCTATGTGCAAACCGCGCCGACCAGGTTCGAGCGCCGTGCGATCGCCGAAGGCGAAGAGGGCGAACCGGTTTCGGACGGATGGTTCGTGACTGGCGATTTTGCCGCGGGAGACCGCGTGGTGGTCACCGGCGCGCAGGCGCTGTTATCCGAAGAATTCAAATCTCAAATCCAGGTCGAGGACTAGCGCGGTCGAGCGGCAGGGCGCCGATGCTGAAAGCGATCATCGAATTCTCCTTGCGCTTTCGCGGCGTCGTGATCGCACTCGCCTCGGTAGCCGTCCTCTACGGATTGTATGCGACCGAGCATGCCAGGCTCGGCGTGTTTCCCGAGTTCGCGCCGCCGCAAGTTGCGATTCAGACCGAAGCGGCGGGATTCTCGCCGGAGCAGGTCGAAACTCTCGTGACGCAGAGAGTCGAAAACGCGCTGGTCGGCACGGTCGGACTGCGATCGATCCGCTCGCAATCGATTCAGGGTCTTTCGGTCGTTACGGTCGTCTTCCAAGGCGGGACCGACATCTACCGGGCGCGCCAGATGGTGGGCGAACGGCTGTTGGAAATTATGAGCCAGATGCCGCAAGGCGTGGCCGCGCCCACGATGGCGCCGCTCACCTCCGCGACTGCCGTGATAATGGATATTGGCCTGACCTCCCCGACGCGCTCGCTGATGGCGCTTCGTACTTTCGCCGACTGGACGCTTCAGCCGCGCCTGCTCGCGGTGCCGGGAGTCGCCCACATTTCGATTTACGGCGGCGAGGAGCGCGAGCTCCAGGTACAGGTCAATCCGGCGCGCCTGCTCGGATACCATCTGGGAATCAGCGATGTGCTTGCCGCGGCCGGCGCTTCGACGGGCGTGCGCGGCGCGGGCTTCATCGAGACCGTCAATCAGCGAATCGTGATTCATAGCGAGGGCCAATCGATCACGCCGGACCAATTGGGCGATGCCATCATTGCGCATCGCGACGGCGCGAGCGTTCGGCTGAGCGACGTGGCGCGCGTGCGATGGGCGCCCGCACCGCCGATCGGCGGGGGGCTGATAATGGGCCAGCCCGGCGTGATCGTCCAGGTCTCGATTCAATACGGCGCCAATGCGCTCGAAGTCACGCAGGGCGTGGACCGTGCATTGAGTGACCTTGCGCCCGTATTCAAGAGCGAGGGAATCGCGGTCTATCCGGACCTGTTCCGCGCGGCGAGCTTCGTCGAAACCACGATCCGTAACGTCCGCTTTTCGCTGCTGCTTGGCGGTCTGCTGGTGGCGATCGTTCTCGCGCTCTTTCTCTACGATCTGCGGACCGCTTTCATTTCGCTGACCGCGATTCCGCTCTCGCTTCTGATCGCGATCATTGTCCTGGAGCGCATCGGCGTGACTCTCAACACGCTGACGCTGGGCGGACTCGCGATTGCGATCGGCGAGGTCGTGGACGACGCGATTATCGATGTCGAGAATGTATTTCGCCGCCTCAACGAAAATCGCGCCCTCGCAATTCCACGGAGCGCATTCGACGTTATTCTCGACGCGTCGCTCGAAGTGCGAAGCGCCGTCGTCTATGCGACCTTCGTCGTGGCGCTGGTTTTTCTGCCTGTGCTCACGATGTCGGGCGTGCAGGGGCGCATCTTCGCGCCCCTCGGATGGGCTTACATCCTGGCGATCATGGCGTCGCTTGGAGTCGCCCTGACCGTCACGCCGGCGCTTTGCCTGGCGATGCTGCCCAACGCCAAGGCGCCGCCCGAGACCGCTTTCCTGCGCAGGCTGAAGGCAGCGCATCGCCGGATGCTCGAACGCGCGTCCGTTAATCCTGATCTCGTTATTGGAGGCGCAATCATCTTATGTCTGCTTGCCCTCGGCGCGTTGCCATTCTTCGGTGGAAGCTTTCTGCCTGAGTTACAGGAACGCAGCTTCGTACTGCACATGGTCGCGGTGCCGGGAACGTCACTGGAAGAGTCGATGCGCACGGGAAAGCAGGTGACGCATGCCTTGATGCGGAATCCTCACATTGAGAGCGTCGCGCAAAGGGTTGGGCGCGCCGAGCTCGGCGAAGATACGCTGGGACCTCACGAAAGCGAATTCGACGTGAGATTGAAGGCGCTCGCGGGCGAAGACGTGGACGACATTCAGGACGACCTGCGCAAGACGCTCGCCAAATTTCCCGGCTATGACTTCTCGATGAACTCTTTTCTCACGGAGCGAATTCAGGAAACGCTCTCCGGCGAGCAGGCAGACGTAGTGGTCAAGATTTTCGGCAGCGATCTCGACATTCTCGACCGCGAGGCGAGCCAGGTCGCCACGGTCCTGTCGCATCTTCGCGGGACGACTGGCGTGCAGATTCAATCCGCCGGCGGGATGCCGCAGATGGTCGTGCGCCTTGAGCCTGACAAGCTGGTCCAGTTCGGCTTCCGGCCGCTGGACGTCCTAGATGCGGTCCGGACCGCCTACCAGGGATCCAATGTCGCGCAGGTCTACGAGGGCAATCGATTCTTCGACGTGTCCGTAATATTGGATCCCGCCGATCGTCGCCGACCCGAGAGCGTTCGGGACCTGATGTTGCGCAACGCCGAAGGCCAACTCATGCCATTGAGCGAGCTAGCCTCGGTGACTCTCGCACCGGGACGCTACTCGATACTGCATGACGGCGCGCGCCGCGTTCAGGTTGTGACATGCAACGTCCAAGGCGCGGATGTCACCTCGTTCGTCGCCAGGGCTGAGCGCGAAATCCGCCGGCAGGTTCCGCTTGCGGGCGATTCCTATCTCGAGTTTCGCGGTGCAGCCGAAGCTCGCGCCCAATCCGAACACGAGATATTGGTCAACTCTCTAATTGCCGCGGCCGTCATCGTGAGCCTGCTCTATATTGCGTTTGGAAATGTCAGGAACCTGACCCTGGTGCTCGCCAATGTTCCCTTCGCATTTGTCGGCGGCGTGTTCGCCGCCCTCGTTACCGGCGGATCGCTCTCGCTGGGCTCGATGGTCGGCTTCGTTACGCTGTTCGGCATCACGATGCGCAACTCGATCATGATGATCTCGCACTTCGAGCATCTTGTTTCGATCGAGGGACTGCCGTGGGGGCCGGCGACCGCGTTGCGCGGCGCGTCGGAGCGGCTGGTGCCGATCCTGATGACCGCGATCGTAACCGCGCTGGGACTGTTGCCGCTGGCAATCGGCAGCGGCGCACCGGGCCGCGAGATCGAGGGGCCGATGGCGATCATCATCCTGGGCGGGCTCTTCACCTCGACCGCGCTCAATCTGTTAGTGCTCCCGACGCTCGCGTTGCGCTACGGGAGTTTCAGATCAGAGCGATGATCGCCGCGCTCGAGAATCGAGATCGAGGATACATTTCCGCACTTGACGCATCGAAGCGCCTGCGTTAAAAACCGGACAGCCTCAAGTATGAACGTGTTCAATATTGTATGAAGCCGGAACTGAAGCGGCCGCCTGGCCACCTTCGCACGACCGGCTTGCGCGGACCGGATCGCATCGGACGCCGCGAGCGCAACAAACTCGAGAAGCTCGCGCGGATCAAAAAAGCTGCCCGCGACCTCTTCAGCCGCCAGGGAGTCGAAGCCACCACTATCCGCGAGATCGCCGCCGCCGCCGACATCGGACTCGGAACGATGTTCCTCTACGCGGCCAGCAAAGAGGACCTCCTCGTGATGATCTTTCGGGAGGAGATTGGCTACGCGATCGGCCGCGCGTTTGCCACCGTTCCCAGCGGCGCGCTCCGCGATCAGGTCGAGCACGTCTTCGCCGCGATCATTACTCATCACCGCAGGAACCCGAATCTTGGCAACGTCTTCGCCAAAGAGATGCCGTTCATTGCTGGGAGCCGCCACGCAATCGGCGAGTTCATGGCAGACCTTTACGCCAGGTTGGCGGTTCTGATCGATGAAGCAAAAGCACGCGGGGAACTGCGCCGCGATATTCCGCCGACGACTCTCGCGCGCAACCTGTTCGCGATCTTTTTTCAACATCTTCAATTCTGGCTCGCGCATCGGACTTCAAGCCCGGAGTTTGATCGCATTCAACTGACCGCATCGCTTGAGCTGCAGCTCATGGGTTTGCGCGAGGCGAATCCACCATTCAATAGCGGGGCGCGTATTAACAGGTCCGGGGATGCGCCGCGCACGCGGTCAACAAAGAAAAGCTGAAGGTCAATCAGGAGCAGGAGGCGATTACGCCATGAAAGTGGATCCCTCAGAACAAGATGGCGGTGCATACTATCTTTCCGAACCGTCTTCGGACCTCGACTTGGCTTCCGTCGCCAAGGGCACGCCCGCGGGTGATCTGCTACGCCGCTACTGGCATCCGATCGCGGTCGCGTCCGAGGTGAAAGATGTCCCGGTCGCGGTGCGTGCCCTTGGCGAAGACCTGGTCCTGTTCAAGACGCCCAATGGCAGCTTCGGACTGGTCTACCCGCGCTGTTGTCATCGCGGGACGACACTTTACTATGGCAAGGTCGAAAATCGCGGCATCCGATGTTGCTATCACGGATGGCTATTCGATCCCGAGGGCAGATGTCTCGATCAGCCATGCGAGCCGAATGGTGGTGAGAAGCGCGAGAACTATCGCCAGCCGTGGTATCCCGTCCAGGAACGCTATGGCTTGGTTTTCGCCTACATGGGACCGCCCGCCCGCAAACCTATTCTGCTGCGCTATGAGGCGCTCGAGGTCCTTCAGCCCGGCGAATGGATCGAAGCCGACGGCACCAGCATCGGCTCTGGCGGCGATCCGATCGCGCCCTGCAACTGGTTCCAGCACTGGGAGAACGTGATGGACCCGTATCATGTGGCGATTCTTCATTCGGCTTTCAGCGGACTCCAATTCGTTCCCGAGATGGCTCAGATGCCTGAAGTCTCCTTCGAGCCATCCCCGCTTGGGGTCAAGAGCACCCAAATTCGAAACAAGGATGGTAAAATATTCCGCCGCGTCACTGAAGTGGCGATGCCTGCTCTGCGCGTCGTTCCTAATCCATTCGCCGCGGCCTTCAATCAGGCGGTCGAGACCCTCGGATGGGTATTGCCGATCGACGATGTGCACTATCGGATTTTCACTGCGGGCCGGGTCACCGAGTCCGGCGGTCTCCTGCCGCGTCCCAAGGGATTCAAGGGCACACGCCGGCGATGGCAGGATATGACCGACGAAGAGCGCCAGCGTGCTCCCGGCGATTGGGAAGCCCAGGTCGGTCAGGGACCAATCACGTTCCATTCTGAAGAACATTTGGCCTCCTCTGACCGCGGTATTGCGATGCTGAGGCGTTTCTTCCGCAAACAAATCGAAACAGTCGCGGCTGGCGGCGACCCGGCAGGAACGATTTTCGACGAACGCGACGCGCTCATCCGATTCGACGCCGGCAACTTTCTCGAGGACCGGCCGGACGCATCAGGCGAATCCCATCAGCCCGGCTGAACCATCCGTCTGGGTCGCGCGCGCGCTTTGCGTCAGGTTGAGTTCACCGCGGCGCTAGCGGACAAGCCGGCCGAGTGCCGGATCGCTGCCATACGATACGGCGCGCACACGTGCGGATTTGCGTGGTCGTTTCGAAAGCCCCGTTCTCTCAGTTGCCATACGGATTTCGGCCGTGGTTCAAATAGAGCGAAAACTCGGCGATTCCGGTCCCCTGATGGAGCGGGCTCGCGAACGCTTCCTCCGCGCCCGCAGCGAGCGGCTTGAGCTTCAACATGTCCTCGCCGAGCGGCCTGCCGCCGCTATCGAAGTAGTGCACCTCGAGGTCCATCGGACCGCAATCCGGGCCGGTGTTCCGGAGCCTTCCCGCGACAAAAACTTCGTCGCCGCGATGTTCGAGACGGCTCTGCGTCACTTTGACCGGCTGCGTTCGCATCAGTGACGTGAACACGAATGCGACGAACGCACCCGCCCCAATGATTATCAGGATGCGGCCCCTGCGCATCGATGCCTCTTTTGGATGTCGCGTCGCCGCGCAGGCCGCGCTTAGTACGAACGCGGCAGATGCAGGACGTGTTCGCTGATACTGTTGAGCACCATCTCCTGCGACACGGGTGCTATCTTGAGCATCCGGCACTCGCGGAAAAAGCGTTCGACATCATACTCGCGCATGTATCCGTAACCGCCGAGCGTCTGCACCGCGCGATCGCAGGCCTCGAACCCCGCTTCGGCGGCGCGCAGTTTCGCGATATTGGCCTCGGCTCCGCATGGCTTGTTGTTGTCGAAGAGCCAGCCCGCCTTGAGCATCATCAACTCGGCCACTTCGAGCTTAGCGTAAGCGTCGGCCAGCGGATGCGCGATCGCCTGGTTCTGTCCGATCGGACGGTCGAAGACGATTCGCTCGGTCGCATAGCGCACGGCCCTGTCCACCGCGGCGTGGCCAATTCCGATCGCTTCGGCCGCAATCAGAATACGCTCGGGATTCAGCCCGTCGATCAGATAACGGAACCCGCGGCCCTCCTCGCCAATCATGTCCGCCGCCGACACCTTGAGGTTGTCGATAAATAGCATGTTGGTATCGACCGCGTGCCGCCCGAGCTTCTTGAGTTCGCGCACCTCGACCGCGCCGCCGCGATCGATATCCGCAAGAAAGAGCGTCATGCCGTCGGTCTTCTTGGTGACCTTCTCGATCGGCGTGGTGCGCGTCAGCAGCATCATCTTGGTCGACACCTGAGCTTTGGTGGTGAAGACTTTGCGGCCGTTGATCACGTAGTAGTCGCCCTCGCGCCGGGCGAAGGTCTTGATATGGCTGATGTCGTTGCCAGCGTCGGGTTCGGTCACCGCGAACGAGGTATGCAGTTCGCCGCTGACCGCCTTCGGCAGATAGCGCTGCTGCATCTCTTTGCTGCCGTGGCGAATGATCGGGGTAAGGCCGAAGATGCCCAGGTGAATCGAGCTGGCGGCGTTCATCGCGCCCGCGTACGCGACCTCGCGCATCACCAGCGCGGCCTCGGTTATCCCAAGACCGCTGCCACCGAACTCCTCGGGCACCGCAATACCCAGGTAGCCGGCCTTCGCGATCGCCTGGTAGAACTCGTGCGGAAATTCGGCGGTGGTATCCTTGGTCCGCCAGTATTCATCGCCGAAGCGCGCGCATAGTGCCCGCACGCCCTCGACTATTTCGCGTTGTGCATCGCTCAGCTCGAAGTCCATCGGCATTATCCAATCGGCAGCGCATCCTGCCAGTGTCTTAATCCTACAAGGAGCCGAATCGGCCGCGCCTATGACGAATCGTGCCCGACGCGGCCGACCGCTCTCGAATCAAAGCGTCCGCCGAAGTATAACAGCGCCTCGGCGCCAACGCGAAGAAATCAGGTTGTCGTGCGCTCGTCCTCTCATGGCCAAGCGCTTGGGCGCGCTGGCTCTCTCATCGCTGATCCGGCAAGAGCGTATAGTCGGGGAAGTTCCCGTAGGGCTTCTCGGCGCCGTTGCCGCGGGTGAGCGCGTCGACCAGCAACCGTCCTCCCACGAAGCATCCCTTCCACGACTGTCCGAGCCCGCCGAAGGTCTCCTCGCGATCGCCTCGCGAGCGCGGTGCATTGATTCCGACCTTGTACGAGCGAAGCTGGGCCGCGATTTTCGCCGCCAGCCCAGGATCATCGCAGACAATCGAAGAGACCAGCGATCCGTTCGACACGTTCATCTCGTGGATAAGCTCCTCGAGCCTGTCGACGACCAGAATCGAATCGACCGGGCCGAACGGTTCGAGATGATAAAGCGTGCAGGTCCTCGAGATGTTGAGCAGCGCGGTCGGAGCGAAGTACGCCGAACGATCCTGGCCGGGCACAAAGCACGTGTCGTCGAATTGCGCTTCAAAAAGGCATACCGCGCCACGGTCGACCGCTTCCTTGACATCGGCCCGCAGCTCGGCCGCCTTGCCCACGCTTATCAGCGGTCCGAAATCGAAGTTGGGCGGAGCGCCAGAAGAATCAAGAGCGATCGCGGGATGGCCAAAGCGCAGCGATCGCACCGCGCCAAGATAACAGTCAAGGAAGCGGGCGAACGATCCACGCTGCACGACATAACGCACGTAAGCCGTGCATCGTTGCTTGCCGTACTCGAAACCCTTCTTAATCTGCTTGGACAGCTCGGGCCAATTTGAGAATTCCCATACGCCGTAGGCGTTCACCCCCTCCATTTCGAGCATGTAGCGCACGCCGCGATGCGACAGACGCTCGGCGATCGCACCGCCGGTCTCCTTCCCGCCGACGAACGCGAGGCACGAGATATTGGAATCCGAAACCAGCGCCTTGCTCAGATCGCCGCCCGGCCCGCTTATCAGCGATACCGGCAGTCCGCATCGGCGCGCGAACGCCACCGAAATCGTCAGGGCATAGAGGCCGCCGTCGGTCGGCGTCTTGATAATCGCGGTATTGCCAGTAAGCACCTGGACCAGGACCGCGTGAAACAGCGCCGAAAGCGGGTAGTTCCATGACGCGATATTCGATACGAGTCCCAGCGATTCGCGCCCCGCCACCATCCCGTCAATGTTCGCGAGGTACCATTCGACCCCCGAGATGCATCGGTCGACGTCAGCCTCGGCGATACGCAGCGGTTTGCCGATTTCCCACATCAGCAGATAGACCAATAGTTGCCGATGCTGCTTCATCTGGGCCAGGCAGTCCGCGACCTTTTGCTTCCGGGTGTCCAAACTAACCCTTGACCAGTCATGATGCTCTCTGGAAGCGAAATCGACAGCCCCTTGCGCCGTCTCGAACGACACGAACGGGAGCGCGCCGAGCTCCGTGCCGTCGTTGGGCGATTTATAGGGCCGGTCATAACCGGGCTCCAGCCAGCTTCCGCGTAGCTGATTCAGAATCCGTCCCTGGCTGTCGAAGGCTTCGGGGACCAGTGAGCGCACCTGCGCGAGGAGTTGGCTCCATTCCAACGCCGGCAGGATATGCGTGCTTCCGTTTAGCTGCTGTTTATCAATCGCCGCTTGAGATTCCATGGAGTCTCCTTTCCCAGCCTCGATTCGGCCGAACGGCAAGGCCAGCGCCGTTAGCTTTGCCCGCAAGCGCGTGTCTTCGGGTTGATCTGTATTATTGTCCTGCGGGCCTTATGACAATGGGTCCGATGCTGGTGGGTTGGGATTCCAGCGGAGGTTGAGCCGTTGGGCATCTATTTTGCTGCCGTTACGCTGCTGAAGTGAGCTTAAGCCGGGACGGAACTAGGCTCGGCACGGCCAAGTGGGTGGAAATGGCAGGGACGACGCTTTGTGAGGCGAGTAGAGACGCCTATCTGATCGGATCGTTGCTGCCCGAACAGGCGGCATGATGCTTCATTGGAAGTTGCGCGAGCCCATCTTTCGTGACAGGAATTCGTTTATCGATGTGACCCGTTAGGATGTGAGCCGAAGATGGGTATTCACGGGTCGAAACGGCGCGGATATTTGTCTCAACGAGAAGAAATGTACTGATCGGAGCCCGGTTCCATAGAGGCACCGATCTCGAACAGGAATTGCGGGCTGCCGCCCCTTAAACGGCTAGGAGGATTAGGCGTTCGATGACTCCCAAGCAAGTACTGCAGATGATCAAGGACAAAGGGGTGGTCGCGGTCGACCTCAAATTTGTCGACCTGCTAGGCACATGGCAACATTTCACCTCGCCCATAAGCGAGTTCGCCGACGAGGAGGCTTTCGCCGACGGCCTCGGTTTTGACGGTTCGTCGATCCGTGGATGGCAGGCTATCGACAACAGCGACATGCTCGTTATCCCCGATCCGGATACCGCGGTGATCGATCCCTTCATGAAGGAACCGACGCTGACGATGATCTGCACCATCTCGGACCCGATCACTCGCGCCGACTACAGCCGCGACCCGCGCAATATCGCGCGCAAGGCCGAGGCCTACTTGAAGTCAACCGGTGTGGGCGACGTCGCTTTCTTTGGTCCCGAGCCCGAATTTTTCATTTTTGACGGCCTCCGGTACGACACCACCCAGCATTCGAGCTACTACTACATCGAGTCCGAGGAGGGCGTCTGGAACACCGGCGCCGAGGGCAAGAATTCAGGCTACAAAGTTAAGAACAAGGAAGGATACTTCCCGGTGCCACCGGTCGACTCGCTGCAGGACCTCCGCGGCGAGATGGTGCGCGTGATGGAGTCGGTCGGCATCCGCGTCGAGAAGCATCACCATGAAGTGGCGACTGCGGGACAGGCCGAAATCGACATGCGCTTCAGCCCGTTGACCAAGATGGCCGACTGGCTGATGTGGTACAAGTACATTTGCAAGAACGTGGCGGCGCGCAACGGTAAGTCGGTCACTTTCATGCCCAAGCCGATCTTCGGCGACAACGGCACCGGCATGCACACCCATCAGAGTATCTGGAAGGGCGAGACGCCGCTGTTCGCCGGCTCCGGCTACGCCGGCATGTCAGACCTCGCGATGCACTACATTGCCGGAATCCTCCATCACGCACCGACGCTCGCGGCGTTCACCAATCCGGGCACCAACTCGTATCGCCGGCTGGTTCCCGGCTTCGAGGCTCCGATCAACCTCGCGTATTCGAGCCGCAACCGCTCGGCCTCGGTGCGTATTCCGATGTACTCGCCGTCGCCCAAGGCCAAACGTATCGAAGTGCGCTTCCCCGATCCGACCTGCAAT
>Ga0307374_10001131_pt1 | contig 50162 bp, 37 predicted proteins | sample OX3MG_FD_202532 | JGI IMG/M metagenome (GOLD analysis project Ga0307374, IMG submission 202532) | Soil microbial communities from Risofladan, Vaasa, Finland - OX-3 | ecosystem: Environmental > Terrestrial > Soil > Coastal area > Acid sulfate soil | place: Finland: Risofladan, Vaasa | collected...
GTCGGCGGTCGCGAGGCGCCAATCAGCCGATGAGATTAAACGGCTTGCGGATCCCAGGCATAAATGCCTGGGCTAAGTAAAAAGCACAGCATTCACGCTGTCTCACAACGTTTGAACTGCTAGCATGTGACTTGTGTAGAACAACGAGGGCGGCGACCAGGGCGACTGCATCCATTCGATCTCGAAGAGGGCAAAGCAATGCAAATCGGCGCGATCGGAATCGGCGTTCAAGCGGCGTGGGTCGTCTTCGCGTACCTCAGTTTCGCGGCGGCCGCAGACCCAAAAGCTGCGGACTCAAAAGAGGCAGACCACAAAACCGTCTATGGCCGAGTTGTCGACGACCAAGGAAAGCCCGTGGCCGGCGCCAGCGTTTGTTGGTACTGGCGAGCCAACGGATCGGGCCGCGATGCAAAGCGTCAAGTGCGCGACCTCTCTACGATTGAGAACCAAAAAGAATACTGGGGGCGCCTCGGGCAGATGGACGTCGCTAGCGCCGACGAGGTCAAGTCGGCGGACGATGGAACGTTTTCAATCAACGTGCCTGGCGGTTACCACGCGTTAATGGCGATCGACGAATCTCGGCGACGCGGCGGGCTCGCAATCCTGCCGTTGGGCGCCGATGAACCGGAGATCGAAATTCGCCTGCTGCCGTTGGTGAAAGTCAAAGGTCGCTTCGCAAGTCCTGAGCCGGCAAAGAAACTCGAATGGACGCACGTCTATGTCATGCTCCCCGACGATCAATCGCGGCCGCTCGATACGACTCGTTTGGCCGGTTGCGGATCGTTCGAGGCGCGGTTTGAGATGTCGTTGCCTCCGGGCCGCTACCGGCTGTACGGGTACAACGATCCACAGGACGCGCATCTCGCGCCGGAAAAAGCGATCGTGCTCAAGCAGGGAATGCGCGAACTCGATCTCGGAGTGTTATCGCTCTCGCCTTGCTTGTCGATGCAGTCCAGAGTCGAGCAGTCGAAGGCGGGAGGTCGTTGGTCTGACTACAAGCAACATTATGGAGAGTCCCCGCCCCGATGGCATGCCGTCGATGCGCGCGGAGTGAGCAAGGACGTCTCCATCGAAGATTTTGAGGGTAAATGGGTGCTGCTTGATTTCTGGGGCCCGAGCTGCCGAGCGTGCATGAAGAACGGCATGCCCAAACTCATTTCATTCTACGAACAGCACGCCCGGCAGCGCGAGCAATTCGAGATTCTCTCGATCTGCATCGATTTCGAAGGCGACATCAAGTCGATGGCCGATCTCGACCGAACGCTCGCGCCCGTGATCGAGCACGCCTGGAACGGCAAAATGATTCCCTTTCCGATCTTGCTCGATTCGACGTTCAAGACCTGGGAACGATATGGCTTGCCCGGCTTGGGCACAGTGCTGCTGGTCGATCCCCAGGGCAAGCTCGTCCCGGGCGACGAGACGGAATTGGCGAAGCAGTTGAAGTAACAAGGCCATTGGGCGACCGAGGCCTTTGGGCGACCGAGGCCTTTCGCCAGAAATGTGCGGCGAGAGCAATTTGCCTCGCCGAATGCCAGAAAGCTTCCAAACCCGCGTCTCACAGAGTTACGATACGGAAGTCTCAGGTTCTGCGGCTGGCGCCGGGGCGGCGTTTCAAGTCGGTCTTGAAGCGAAACTGGCAACGATCGGCGCAGGGGAGGTTGGCAATGGCTGGGCTGTTCATTTGTCCGTACTGCGGCGCCGCGACGCAGGTCTCCGAAGAGTTCGCCGGGATGAGCGGCCCTTGCGCGAGCTGCTCGCGGATCATCACCGTGCCGGCCCACGGCGCCTCGACAGGGCGTCGGCGATTTCGCTCGTCCGGCGATCGATCGACCTGGGTTCTGGCCACGGTCGCCGTGCTGCTGTTTGTCGGCCTGGGCTATGGCGGCAAGATTGTGGTAGACATGCTCAAGGCCCGGGCGCAGCAGGAAGAATGCGCCGGGCAACTGCACAAGATCTGGGTCGGCATGGACAATTATTTCAACGAATACAGCGAGTACCCGCCGGCCGTGGTTCGCGACAAGAACGGCAAGCCGATGCACAGTTGGCGAGTGTTGCTGCTGCCTTATTTGGGCCAACGGGAAGAAGAGCTTTACAAGGAATATGATTTCAACGAGCCGTGGAACGGGCCTAACAATCGCGAGCTGGCCGAGGCCATGCCGCTGGTCTACGGCTGCCCTTGCGATCCAGAGGCCTTCATCTCGTCGCACACCAGCTACCTGGCGGTGCTCGACGGCGCCACGGGCGACTTCGCGACCGAGCCGGAGAACCCCGACGTCAATCGTCCGCCTCCCAAGCCCGGCGCCTCGACGAAGCCGATCACGCCCTATCTGGTCGTGGAAGTCGCCGAGTCGGGAATCTCGTGGCTGGAACCTCGCGACCTGACGCTCCGCTCGCCGGGCGTTAAGAGCAAGCCCGGTCAGAAAAAGGCGAAAGCGTCGGAATCCGGCGCCAAGCCAGCCTCGGCGCCCTATCCACGCAGCTTCCATCTGGACGCCGTGAACGTGCTCCAGAGCGACGGCCAAGACCAGGCATTGACCGAGGCCGAAGTGCAGGCCGCTTTCGGATCGCCCGAATGACACGTTTCGTTGACAGCCCGCATCTCGCGTGGCACGCTATTCGGAGGGCGAATGAACGCTGCGCCGCCGGATGCGGGGCCCCGAGCACCTGAAGGTCTTAGGGAGGTGGTCATGCCAAGCGGCGAATTTATTCCGCGGCGGAGCCGCAACCAAAGTAGTAGGCACACTCCGTGTGCCGTAACCGGCGCCGTGGTTAAGCGCAATCACTCTGCAAACCAACGCGGCCCATGGCAACGCCGCGCCATTCACGTCGCGTTGTGTCTCTGGGCCAGTCTGGCGGCGGCCAGCGTCGGCCTCGGCCAGGTCGAGCGCGAGCGAGCCGGCGCCAAAGACGACAAACGCATCGTGCGCATCAGCGGCGAGGTTCGCGATGCGGCGAATCGTCCGGTCGCCGATGCGACCGTTTGGCTGGTCGGCTCCGACGGCCGAGGGAACGGTTCCCCCGAGCCATTGTCGGAAGGGCATAGCGGCGCGGAGGGGGAATTTTCCTTTTTCGAGGCCGTGGAAAAGTACACCATACTGAGCCTGATTGCTCGCGACTCGCGGGGACGGCTAGGCTGGAACTTTAACTCGGTCCACCCCGGCGTCAACCAAGTTCGGCTTCGCGACGTTCGCGACGCTCGCGGGCGAGTGGTTGACGGCGACGGGCAACCAATTGCCGGCGCGCGGGTTACGCCGCGCTCCTTCTTGGGCCTCGCCTCCGATCAGCCGGCAAGCGCCGGCAGCGTGGAGTTGTTTGCCGAGTTAGGCGGCTCGTTCGAAGGCCGCACGGACAAAGATGGAGTTTTTGTCTTGCATCGCATCCCCGAGCAAGTGCGAGTCCGCGGAGAAATCTCGGCGCCAGGCTTCGGCCAGGGAGAAGCCTATCTCGATTTCAAGGCGCCGGTCGTGGTCAAGCTGGAGCGGCCGGGAACGATCGCGGGCGCCCTGGCGCCTCTCGAAGGGGTCGAAGCGGCCAAGGGGGGCTACAAGCTGCGGCTCTCGCGGCAAGGCAAGGAAGTCGAGCCGGGAAACGTGCAGCCGCTCGTCGTGAGTCATTCGGAGGAGGTGACGACCAACGACGACGGCGCCTTTCGCAGCGGCGAACTACCGCCGGGCCGATACGCGATTGTCGCAGTTGAAGGACAGGGACGCCCGTTTTTCGCACACCCGAGGACGTACGTCGAAGTGAAGCCGGGCCAAAAGATGGAAGGCGTCTCTGTGCCGCTTGCGCCGACCGTCCGCTTGACCGGCCGAGTCGTGGACCGCGAAACAGGCAAGGGAATTGAAGGTGTCGAAGTGCTTGGTTCCCAGTCGCCGCGCGGCCCTGATCGCGACCGTTCGGACGTTCGCCAAACGGCGACCACCGATGCCGAAGGCCGGTTCGAGTTGCGGCTGCCGCCGGGCAGCACTCACGTGTTCGTCTACGATGCGCCGCGAACGTTCCTTGTCCCGCCGTCCGACATCCCGAACTCAAACGCGCGCACGATCGCCGATGGTGAAGAATGGCCCACGTTCGAGCTGGCGCACGCCGCGCAGGTCGAAGGCATCGTCGTCGATGCTACGCGCCAACCGGCGCCGCACGCCGAACTCCACATTGATCTCTATCGTCGGTCGTCGCGTCCCTACGACTGGCTGCCGAGCGTTAGCGACGGCGACGGCAAATTTGCCATTTCCCAGGTTGACCCGGAGATGCGGTTCTCTTTGCGTGCGCGAACTCCCGAGGCCGTAACCGATGGGGTCGTCCTGGTCACAGCGTCGGAATTGAAGGGACCCGCGAAACTGGCGGTTTCCAAGAAGCATGTCTTCCGTTTGCGCGGCAAGGTGGTTGACGAGACAGGACTCACCGTGCCGCAGGCGACGGTATCGATCGAGTGGGAGCGGCCGGTCTACGGCATCGTCCGCAATCGCCTGCGGCCATTGCCAAATGGCTTCGCGCCGCAATTTCGCGGCTATACGCGGAGGCGAACGGAGTTCGAACAACTCGCCACGGATGCCGACGGCAAGTTCGAATCGAGCGTGCTCTGGCCGGGCGACAATTATCAGGCGATTGTCGCCGCCCCAGGATACGCGAATTTGGAAACGTCGATCATTCAAGGCGTCGCCGGAAGCGTCCACGATTTCGGCGAGCTGGTGCTGAAGCGAAACGACCTCGTCGTATCGGGCATCGTCGTCGATGAGGAAGGCCGAGCCGTGGCCGACGCTGAAGTTCAAGTCGTCACGCCGGGCCGTCCTTTCCGGGCGCCGCAGCACAGCGACGCCCAAGGGCGGTTTGCGATCGCCGACATCGACGCCTCGGTCCCGTTGGCTTTGCGGGCGCGAACGGCCGCCGCGGCGACCGGCGGCGCCACGGTCGTTTTGCCGGCCGATTTCGACAAGCCCGTCAAGCTCGTCGTTTCGGCCAAGTACGCTTTCCGGTTTCGAGGCGCGGTGGTTGACCGCCAGGGCAAGCCTGCGCCGAGCGCCAGCGTTTCCATCGTCTGGGACCGCCGCGGGCCCGACCGACAGGAGCGGCAGAGGCTTGTCGCTGGAAGGCCGTCGATCCCAAGCAACGGCCCCGTCACGTTCGGCCAGGTCGCCGCAAGGGCCGACGGCGTGTTTGAAACCCCCGCACTGTGGCCCGATGAGAATTACCATCTGGTCGCCTCGGCCCCAGGCTATGCTCCGGTCGAATCGGCGGCCGTGTACGGGCCGGCCGGCGAGACGACAACCCTGGCGCCGCTCGTCCTCACGCGCAACGATCTGACGATCGCAGGGCGGGTGGTCGATTCCGAAGGTCGGCCCTTGGAGGGCGCCAAGGTGTTCAACTCGGGCGACGCCGACAAGCCCCTCGTCTCGACGACCGGCGCCGACGGACGCTTCGCGCTCGAAGGACTTTACGAGGGGCCGCTGTATCTTTTGGCTCGACGGTCCGGTTGCCGCGCCGCTGGCTGGCGCGGGGCGGCGGGCGGCGAACCGGTTGAAATCGCCTTGTCGCCTAGCGACCAGCCGATTCCGCGGGCGCCGATCGCCAAAAGCGACGAGCGGGCGCGATTCGCCGCGGAACAAGAACTCGCTCGTCGATTGGTCGTCGATTTGTGGGCTTTACGCGAGCGATTCGACGACAACCCGCGCGCCGCATCGACATCCCGCTTCCGGCAACGGCGCAGCTCTTCGCAAGCCGAGACAGCCGTCCGGTTGTCGAAGGTCATGGCGCGTCTCGACCTGAATCAAGCTCTGGCCTGGTCGGTGGCGGAAGGCGGGCGGCTCGACGAAGCCGTACGCGTCGAGGCAGTCATGGGCGATTTCAAGAACGACGTCGATCGGGCCTTGGCTCTGCTGCGCGGCATGAAGACGTATGCCGCGCGTTCCGCGCTGTTGGCCATGGCCCGCCGTGAAATCGCCGCCGGCAAACAAGAGCAGGCGATTCGGCTGCTTGAAGCCGCACTGGCCGCTGCGCCGAGCGAGTCCGCATTTGTCGGCCCCGACGCCCGATGGCAGGATTCCGACCTCGCGTCCGCCCGAGCCCAAGTCGGGGCGCTGGCGATTCGCGCCGGCCGCGTCGAGTGGGGAGCCAAGCTGCTCGGGCAAGCCGCCGACTCGGCGGAGAAGGCGGCGCCCGAAGACGCGATGACTCGCGGCCGCGTGGCCGCGGCCCTCGCAGTGCTCGACCCTGAGCGAGCCTTGCGGCTGCTGCGCACCATCCAAAACGCTCCTGGCTTTGCCAGTTACTACAGCTATGCGGGGCATGCGGCCGCGATGGCGGGGGCCAACGACTGGAAGCGAGCGCGCGAGTTTTTGAATCTCTTGCAGCCTGGCCCGGTCGCCGATCGCGCGCGGACGCAGGTCGCCTGCCTCTCGGCGGACCGCGATTGGAAAGCAGCGCTCGAATTGGTCGACGAAATGAGTCAGCTCGACTTGTGGACCAAGGCGGACGCCCTTTGCTGGGTCGCCAAGGCTTTGGCTCAGCGCGATCCGGACCAGGCGTATGCGCTCATCGATCGCGCATTAGACCTGTACTTTGACGCTCCACCGACGGCAGGCTCCGTCTCCGGCGGGCGGCCGGTGGAAGCGGCGCGGGTCGCAATGGCTGCCTGCGACGTGGGTTACCCCGACGTGCCTGGCGTCATCGACCGCGTCCTGGCGTTGCGGGTGACGTATTCTGGAACCGCGTCGACTTCGCGGGAGATTGCAGCGACGATCAATACCGCGCGCGTGCTGGCGCTCGTCGATCCGGCCATTGCGCGCGAGCTGTTGAAATCCCTCGAGCCAAAGGCCCCACTCATCGGCGCCGATGGCGACTCCGTTCGCGGCGCCGTCGGGCGCGGCGAATGGCTGCAGGCCTGGGCCTTGGCCGATCTGGAGGAGGCAAGGCGACGCTGCGACGAGGAGTTGGCCGAACTTAAAAAGCAGTCGAAGATCGAGACAGCGAGCATCGCCCTGTTGCCGCTGGTGGAATTGCTCGTCGTGCCGCCAAGCGAGCGCGAACGATTCATGCTGCGCTCGATCGACCCAAGGTATTGGTTCCCGGGCGACGAAGAACCCTAGTTTTCGACGTAGCCTTTGCCCGTCTTTTCGTCGATCAGCTTCTGGACGTGTCGCGCGGCGGCTTCGGCGTCGGCGAAGGTTTTGGTTTGCGTCTGGCCCTGGGCGCCGATGCGGCCGAAGCGGACCGTGACCTGGTTTCCCGCGGCAGAGATCTCCCAGAATTTTGCCGACTTGCCCTCGATCAGTTCGAAATGACGCGTCGCTGGTTTTGTTACTCCCGAAGTCACCGACTTGCCCCGCTTGGCGGCCTTCGACGGCGCCACCGAATCAGCCGCGGCAGCCGCCTCTTGCCGCACGCGGACGAACGACGGAAACCGCGGCACGCCGCGATCGGAAAGTTCCTGGTAGCGGAACGTAATCACGCTGCCGATGCCCGGAGGGTTCTCGCGCTGGGCGTCGGAAAAACCCGTGCCTACGGAAAACGTCGTGCCGTCGGGCAGCTCCACCGCCAGCGCGCCCAGCCGGCCCTTGTGCCGGCCGGCGCCGGACAGGTGCTCGACGACGCGGGCCTCGGCGTCGTGGAACGTTTTGACCTTGAGCAACGTCGCCGAGCGGCCGGCTTCGTAATGCGAACCGGGCTGGCGCAGCATCAAGCCTTCGCCCCCCTGCGCCTCGACCTTGGCCAGCTCTTCGCGGAGATGGTCCAGGCCGCGGCAGCGATAGTGCTGGTGCACGTCGGCGAACTGCGGCCCGCTGGCGGCCAACAAGTCGCGCAGTTGTTCCAGCCGCTCTTCGAACGGGCCGCCCGCCGCCGGCAGATCGAACGCCAGAAAGCGGATCGACCGCCAATGCTCGCTCTTGTCCTGGCGGCGCACGACGCTCACGCACTGCTGGAACGCCTTTCGCCCCAACCACAATTCGCCGTCGAGCGGCGTCGAAGGCAAGCCCGCGGTGAAAAAGTCCGGGGCGTGATAGACGTTGCCCTGCCGCGAGATGAATTGCCGGCCGTCCCAGTAAGCGCGCACTCCGTCGAGCTTTTCGCTGATCCACCAGTCGGTCAGGTCGACGTCGTTCTCCCAGGTATGGGCCAGCAGCAAGCCGGGGGCGGCCGAACCGGATTCGCCGGCCGCTTTGGCGGGCTTGGCCGGCAGGGGGCCGCCGATGCGGTCTTGCTCCGCCTGTTCGCCTCGAAAGGCTCGCAAGTGTTTACAGGTCCGCCGTTCGATTGGAACCGATTGATTCCGCCAGGCCGGGCAAGTGCAGCTATAGACGCCGCCCGTGTTCTTCAGGATGTAGGGCGATTTGCCCGAGCCTTTGATCTCCGTCGTTTCACCGTCGTTCAGGTCAGGCATGTCGTTGTTCCCCTGGATGAAGTGTCGAGACGGCTGAATCACCCGCCCTGCCAGCGGCGGCGAAGGTCTTCCATCCGCCGGCGATTCGCCCCCAGGTCAGAATAACCGACGCGCGAGGCGGAACGAAAATGGATCAGTTTCGCGGCGGGATCGATCAGGAATTCGACGTCGTCGACGAAGTGCATCAGCGCGCTGGCGAACTCGGCGTGCAGGTAAGATTCGGATGCCGCGACGATTCTCGCCCGCGGCATGGCGCTGACGATCTGCTTCAGACGCTCCATCGCCGCTTGCGGCGAGCCCTCGAAGGGCCAGGGCGACATCCGCTGGCTTGGTCTGCCGCTTTGCGTCGCCACGCAATTCGGCGAGGCCGGGCAATCGGCCAGCCGGCCGTCGACCGCCCCCAGACTCTCGGGCCGGCGCGAGAAGGCGCTCAACAAGCCGAGCACGACCGCCGGCGCCGCGGCCAGCAGCGGCAAGCCGAAGAAGAGCCATTTCTTTCGCATCAGGCGGGTGCTGCCAGTGGTTGGAGTTCTTTAGTTCGCGCCGCCCGCGAGATCTCGCCGACCGGCGTCTCTCGCAGTGGTATCGCTAAGGGCTGTCTATTGTCAACTATCTCGATGATTTTCCGGCGCCCTCATATCCCTCTCCCTCTGGGAGAGGTTAGGTGAGGGCAATCGAACTGCGGAAGCTGTATTTGCCGCGTCCCTGAACTTATTACTGGGTCGCCCTCACCCCGGCCCTCTCCCAAAGGGAGAGGGAGTATCTTTTCCTGCCGCCTGTCGCCTCTCCTCCTACAGTCCCCTCATCAAAGCCGCGACGGCCCGCGAGTTCTCGTCGTTGCGGCGATCGAGCGCGGCAACGACCTTTTGCCGCCGTTCGGCGGGCTGATTCTGGCTCAGCTTCCATTTGCCCTCGATGCGGTCGATCGGAATGCGGAAGCCGACGATCGATTGCGTCAGCCGTTCGATGAAATCGTCCTCGGGCAACTGCCACGGCTCGGGCGTCGCGCTTTCGTAAAATTCGACGAAGTCTCGGACGATGCCGAGCAAGGCGGGCGTATCGTGAATCGCCTGAAAGCAGCCGTAGACGTGGACCGCCGCGTAGTTCCAAGTCGGCACGACTGCTGCGGCTTCGTACCAACTGGGCGAGATATAGGCGTGCGGGCCGGAGAACGCCGCCAGCACCGTTTGCCCGTCGGCCTGCCGCCACTGCGGATTGGCCCGGGCCATGTGGCCGAGCAGGCTGCGCCGTCCGCCGGCGTCTTGCTGCAAGAGTAGCGGCAAATGGCTGGCCAACGGTTCGCCGTCGTGCTGGGAAACGAGCATCGCGAAGCTATGCCGTTCGACGAAGGCGTGCAACTCGGCCGGGTCGGATTGCTCGAACGAAGCGGGGACGTACATCGCAGAAACGAGCCTTTCCTAAAGGGCAAGGGGGGGTCTGGCGCCCTCGCATGTTCATCGTGGAAGCCCGGGCGCCCTCGCCCGTTCTTCATAGAGGCCCGGGCGCCCTCGCCCGTTCTTCATGGAGGCCCGGGCGCCCTCGCCCGCTCTTCATGGAGGCCCGGGCGCCCTCGCCCGTAGGCGAAGAGGCGGACGGGCGAGGGCGCCCGGCCCTCCCTAACAATCGTTCCGCCGCATTTTTGGTTCACGGCATTTTACGCTTGGCGATGCAGTATGAAAGGCTGACGAGGCAGGCAAGAATGCCTGCCCTACTCGGGCAGCCGCTCCCAGCGCAAGTCGACGCCGGGAATCGAGAGGATCAGCTCTTTGCCGAAAGCTCGCGAGGGGGTGGAAAAGCCGTTCGGCGCCGCGCCGTCGAGCACGCGCCGCAGGCAGGCTACGGCCGTCAGCGAAGTCAAGGCGTAGCCTTCCGGCGTTTCGAGCGTGGCTTCGGCGATGCGCCCGCGGGCGTCGGAAACCTGGCCCCAAAACTCGGTTCGGCCTTGGGCGCGCTGGCCGGCCGAAGGGCCTCGGATCGTGCGCTCGATGTACCACGCGGCCAACCGCCTGAACAAACTGAAGCGCAACAGCGGGGCGATGCGGAGCAAGCGCCGCTGCTGCCGGACCAGCGCGGGGCTGGCGGCCGCGTAGACTTCGATGTTCGCAATGCCCGTCGAATGCCAAGCGCTAGCGACGTCACCCCAGGGAATCGTCTCGGCTAACTGCGGCCCGCCGCGAAAGGGGATTTCGCGCGTCTTCCAAGCGGGCGGAACGCGGCGGATTTCGCCGTCGATCCGCACTCGCCCGCCGCCGGGCATCGATTCCAGAGCCGTCTTCGCCGTGCCGGGGCTGATGCTCGCGCCGCCGCCGAACGCCAACAGCAGCGTCGTGGCGCCGGGCAGCTTTTCGGCCAGCATCGCCGCCAGGCAATCGCTGGGCACGACGTCGAAGCCGACGGCCGGCACGATCGCAATTCCCTCCTGCTTCGCCCGCTCGTCGAGCGTCGCGGCCGCTTCAATGACGTCGATCTCGCCCGTGATGTCGAGGTAGTGAACTTTGGCCCGCAGGCAGGCTTCCATCATCGTGGCCGCGGTCTTCGAAAAAGGGCCGGCACAGTTCAACACGGCTTTGGCACCTTCGAGCTGCCGCGCGACGGCGCCGACGTCGTCGAGCGCGAAGACGCGGCTCGGGCATTGCAACTCGCCGGCGAGCTGCTCGATTTCCCGGCGGTTGCGGCCCGCCATGGTCGGCTTGAGACCCTGCCGCACGCACTCCGTAGCGATCAAGCGGCCCGTATAGCCGTTGGCTCCATAGATCATTGTGTATCGTGCGTCGGACATCATTCAGTAGGGCAGGCATTCTTGCCTGCCTCGATATTCTTTTGGCAGACAAGAATGTCCGGGCTATCGAACAGATACAAGTCTTCGATCGCCAGCGGCCGTTTGGCCGCCGCGGCGGCCGAGGACGGTTGACTTGTCGCCTGCTGCGCGCGGATCGCCGGCGAAACGCCCCCCAATGCGAGCAACAGTACCAGCGGCGAAGCAATCCGGGCTAGCAGCATGTTCATTTCGCCCAGGGAATATGATATCCCTCGGCGTTCAGCCGAATGCGGTACAGACTGACGTCCACCGTGATGTACAGCACGTTGCTCTCGTCGCCGATGCCGAAATCGACATTGCTCGGCAGGCCGACGGGCGGCTTGCCGTCGGGCTGGGGTTTGCCGTCGGGCTGGGGTTTGCCGGCGGGCTGGGGTTTGCCGGTAGGGATGAAGGCCAATTCCTTGCCCATCGTCGGTTCGATCACCAAGATGCCCGGCCGCTTGGCGCTGCGCGAAGCGAGATAGAGATTGCCCTTCGCGTCGAGCGTCATGCCGTCGCAGCCGCTCTCGGCGCCGAAGTCGTAAATCGTCTTGCGCTGGCCCGCCACCAGGCCGTTGGCGCCCAACGGAAAGGCGTAGATCTTCATGGCGCCTTTTTCCGGCGGGGGCGCCGCCGGATCGATGCGGTCGGTGCCGTTATTGTTGTCGGCCACGTACAAGGTTTTCTGATCGGGGCTGATCGCGATGCCATTGGGCTTTTCGACGTCGTGCGTGACTTCGGTCACGCCCCCTTCGGTCTCGATGCGATAGACGGCCCGGTGCTCCAGTTCGCGCGGTTCGTCGCCCAGGTAGCGAGGGTCGGTGAAGTAGATGCGGCCCTTGAGATCGATGGCTAGATCGTTGGGGGCGTTGAAGCGTTTGCCCAGGTAGGCTTCGGCCAGAACCTCTTTCTTGCCGGTCTTGAGATCCCAGCGCGAAACGCAACGGCCGCCGTGGTCGGAGCCTTCGCAGGCCACCAGCCGGCCTTGGGCGTCGAACATCAAGCCGTTGGCCTTGCCGCTGTCGGCGCTGTACACGGCGGTCTTGCCGGTGGCAGGATCGAACCGCAGGATCTGGCCCTTGTCCTCGCCGACCGGGATATCGGAAAAATAAATGCTGCCGTCGGGCGCCACGGCCGCGCCTTCGGTCAGACCGCCGTTGATCTTCGCCGTTCGCGTGAAGAGCAGTTCCAGCTTGGCGTCGGCGGGCACGATGCCGGCGCCGCCGGCCTTGGCCGCCGGGGCGTCGCCGTCGGCGGCCTGGGCCGCAATTGCAGACAAGAATGAAGCCAGAGCGAGGGCGCTGACGGCGGCAAGACCAAGACGCATGATATCGGCTCCGGGCAAAATCGAACGGCAGACGAACGCACCAGCGGCGCACGAGACGCCCCTGGCTGGCTGTCGCTGGGCGCCTTTGTCCGCGACCTGGGCGGCAGGCCCTTGGAGTCTAATTCCTGGAAAAGTACAACTCAACCGGCTTCTTCATTTATCCTGACCCCTCGGCTGTGGGAAACGAGCATGCGGATCGTCGATTTGAGCGTACAGTTGGACAACGACTCGACCAGTTGCCGCCGACGGGCTTTACCGTTTGCGCGTTCCCCTTGAAGGTCAAAGGGGGCTCGGCTGGCCCGGCGCGAGTCGTGGCACTTGTGCCCGAGTGAGACAGGTAGGGTGGGGCGCCAGCCCCACGCGTCTGGTTCCCGGGAACGATTCGTACTACAAATGTTCTATTTCTCCGCGTCTCGCGAAGATTCATGCGGCGCTTTTGGCGGAGGCGAGCCACGGATGAAACACGGATCGGACATGGTGTTTTCCAATTCGGCTCCTCAGCGGCGTCTCACTTACCGACGTCACGTTTATTTGCCCGGCGATGCCTTGGAAAACGCAACCCCAACCCTGCTCAGGGGCGATAAAACCACCCATGGATTCTGCGGAAGAGCCTCGTTCTGCATTTCATCCGTGTTTGATCCGTGTTCCATCCGTGGCTCAATGGGTTGCGGCCGAAGGCCGCGCTGGTATTCCGCTTGCACTTCGGCGGCCGGCGAGTCGCTCAATGCGCCCGTTTGAAATATTGCACCTCGCGCTCGTGCTGCTCGGCTTTGGCCCGGCTGTCGAACGTGCCGAGATTGCGGAGCTTGCCAGTCCGCGGATCGACTTTGCGCGAATAGAGCCGATATTCGCCCGATTTTAGCTTGCGGATCATCGCGCCTTCCCTTTCGTCGCCTGAGACTTCTTTGCCCGGCCGCGGTCGGCTTCGCGCTGGCGGCGCGCTTGCAGAATGTGCTTGGCCTGCTCCAACTCGGCCTTTCGCTCGTCGGGTAAGTTTTTGCCGGCGCGATTGATGAAGAACTGAATCATGCGGATGCCCGAGCCGATGCCCTTGGGACTGACCTTCTTGCTGCCCAACGAATTGGCGATGGTTTGGGCGTCCTTGGTGAACACGTCCTCGGGCGGAAACGTCGAGACCGTCTTGACCTCTTGGCTCCACTTACGGCCCGATTTCGAATGGTCCGACTTCTTGCGCGCCCTTTTTTTCGTCGCCATGGCCGTCAACCTTCCTTTCCGCGAAGACTGCGGATACGCCCGAGCGCGTCGGCTCACGCCGTTTCACAATGCTGCAAAACGCATGCCTTTTAGCTTGGAAGGCAAGTCGCCGCCATTCGAGGCCGTTTGACGCCCCGGCGGCCGTTTGTCGTCGGCTTCGATCAGTCGGCGGTTTGAACCAACAGCGGCAGTTCTTCCGGCGAGACGATCCAGCCTCGACAGCCCGTAGCGCCGCAGGCGCAAGGGATGGCCGCGTCCGCCGGCCAAGCGTAATCGATCGTCAACTCTTCGCCGGGCTCGATCGCCGTCAACGCCTGCAGCCACAGACGGTCGTGCGGCGCGGGTTCATCAGTCTCCCAGGAAAACAACTCGCAGTTTGGCTGGCAACTGTGATTCAGGTACCGAAAGGGGGCGGCCGGCTCGAGACTCCGGCCGTCATCCAGTTCCATGCAATAGTCGGACGAATAGTCAGGATCGTCGATCACCTGGCCGCGAATGACGCCGACGATCTGTTGCGCTCGAAACCGCCGGCGAGCGAAAACGCCCCGGCCGATCGGCGTGCGGCCGACGCGCACCGCGGGGGCCCGCTTCCGTGTTGGCTGTCGCATGACTTCCGTGTTCGCCCCTCGCTCTGCTCGTGATGGACTTGTTCCGAAGCGAGGATCATAGCCCAGCCATGCACGGCGTCAAGCAGCGAGGCGCCCATTGGCGCTCTGTGCGACGTTCGAATCGCGAACTTCTTTCGCAGCCAGCGCCCATTCAGACGTAATAGTTCAGATGTGATATTCGAGTTCATCCGACGGCTTGGCGAGCGCCGCGCGAGACCGGTCGCGCTTCCTTCGCACGAACCGCGCCACCATCGCCGCGCCCAGCGCGGCGGCGCCCGCGGGCAAGGCGCTCGCCCGACGCAGGCCCAAGGGCGTCATCGCGAACTCGAAGCCGACGTATAATAGCACCAGCCCGAAGGCGACTTGCAGCGCCGCGGCCGGTATGTGGACGACCAGTTTTGCCCCCAGGAACGCCCCGATCGCGAATCCCAGGGCGATCCAGCCGACCACGGGCAACTTGACGAAGCCGTTTTGATAGTAGACGAGCGCCGCGAAGATGCCGATCGGCGGAATCAACACGGCCAGGCTCGTGCCCTGGGCCTGCTGCTGGGTGAAGTGAAACAGCATCATCAGCCCCGGCACCAACGCGATGCCGCCGCCAATGCCCATCAGCCCGCTCATCACGCCGATCGCGCAGCCGAACAAAAACAACTGAAAAAAATACATCGATTCGATCTTACCGCTTGTCGAATTGCTTGTCGGCGAAGTCCCAGAAGGCTTGCCAGTCGATTCTCGTCATGGAGTGTTTGCCCGGACGAATGAAATAGCCGAGCGTGCTGTCGACCAGTTTGCCGGGCTCGGGCATTTGCCGTGCGTCCAGCCCGCCGGCGCCAAGAAAGCGATAGACCGGATCGGCCGCCTTGATCACGTCGAACTGCCCGGCCGGATTAGCCCACTGGTCTTCGACCGCGTTGGCGAACAGCACCGGCCGCGGCGCGACGAGAGCGACCAGGCAATGCTGATCGAAGGGCAGCTTTTCGACCTGCTCGTTGAACGAGGGGAATTCGTCGTTGAACCAGTGCGGAAAAGCTTCGTTGATTCGCTTGACCGGCTCGCCGATCTTGCCGCGGCTGGGGGCCGTGCCGCCGCAGCCGGCTTGCAGCGGAATGGCCATCGCAATCCGCTCGTCCATCGCCGCGGCCAGCAAGGCCGTCTTGCCCAACCGCGAATGCCCGACAACGGCGATCTTCTGCGCGTCGATGTCTTTGTCGGTAACGAGATAATCGACCGCTCGGCTGATGCCCCAGGCCCAGGCGGCGATCGTGCCCCAATCGTGTTTCTCGGGCTTGGTCTGGCCGGGCTTGAAGTAGTGCGGGTGGACGCCGTCGGTGAAGTCGGGCTTGTCGGGATCGACGTCGCCCGAATAGAACGTGGCCACGGCATAGCCGCGGTCGATCGAACCTTCCAGGTTCCAGACGTCGATCTGCTTGCCGCGGCCCGCGTCGGTTGCGCGGTTGTCGACGCAGCCCGGGCAGTGCGGCGGCATCCAAGCGTCGGGCAGCGCCACGCTCTTGTCGGCCGTGAGCGCATGGTTGCCGCAAAAGTTGATGCCCACGAACGCCGGCGCCGGCCGCTGGCGATGGTTGGGCGTGACCAAGAGCAGATGAATCGGCGGCGTGCCCGGCGGACCGTAGGAAATGGCGACTTCCTTCTTGGTCGCCTTGCCGCCGAAAAACTTCGGGTTGACTCGCTCGACCTTGACTTCGATCTTCTCCGGCGCCGGGGGGGCAGAGCCGTACATGTAATACTGAAACAGCTCCTTTAACTCGGGGCGCCGTTTGGCAAACCACTCCGCTTTCGACTTTACTCGCTGGCCGTCGAGCATCACCAGCGGATCGGGCAGGTTGGGGTTCGCCGGCAACTCGGAGACGGGGGGAAACTTGTCCGCGGCTTGAATCAGCACGCCGTTGGTAATGATGATGCTTCCCAGCACCAATGCTCGTCGAGCTTGTGCGGCGAAATGGATGGAGCGCTTCATGGCAGTGCAAATCCGGAAAGAAAAGAAAGTCGCGGCTTTCAGCAAGAAGCCCATATCGTAGCACACGCGGCTCGACGAAAAGAGGGGCAGCATGCTTCCACAATTGCAGAGCAAGCGTGTGAGCACGTGGAATTGCTCTCGCGCGCAATCGCTAGATCGGCGGGCGCCGTCGAAATCACGTCGCCCTGAATCGTTGCTGAGCAGTTCTACGCCGGCAGCAGCTCGCTGATCGGCGCCCCGAAGGGCAGGATCGGCATCGGCCGGCCATCGTGGTCGGGGAAGGCGGTCTCGTAGTCGATGCCGAGATGCCGATAAACGGTGGCCCAAAGATCGTTGGGCGAAAGCGGGCGGTCTTGCGGGTGTTCGCCCTTGGGATTGGTCGAACCGATCGCCTGCCCGGTCCGCATGCCGCCGCCGCAGACGAACATCGACATGGCGTTCGGCCAGTGGTCGCGGCCCGGCCGGCCGTTGACCGTGCTGATCCGCGGCGTGCGGCCGAATTCGCCCGTCACCACCAGCAGCACTTTCTTGTCCAGCCCGCGGGCGTACAGGTCTTCGACCAGCGCGGTGACGGCCTGATCGTAAAGCGGGAAGCGGACGCGGGCGTCGTCGAAGATGTGGCCGTTGACGGCGTGCGAGTCCCAGTTGTAGATCACGCCTTCAGGCAACGGCTTGCTAGGCAGCGGATTCTCCATGACCATCGTCACGAAGCTGCAGCCGGCTTCGACCAGCCGGCGGGCCATCAAAGCTCGCTGGCCGTAAGCGTGCATGCCGTACCGCTCGCGCACGCGGGCGTCTTCCTGCGAGAGGTCGAAGGCGTTGCGGGCCTTGTCGCTCATCAGCAACTCGATCGCCCGGCGATTGAAACTGTCCATGGCGTCCATTGCGCCGCTCTTGTCGACTTCGCGCCGCAAGCGATCGAAGCCGCCGAGCAACTGCACGCGATGGTCGAGCCGGGTTTCCATCTCGGGCGCCAGCGAAAGATTTTGCACCTTGAACTCGGGCGAACTCGGATCGCCGCCAACGATGAACGGCGCGTAAGCCGATCCGAGATATGCGGCGCCGAAGCTGAACACGTCGACTCCGGTGCGGCCGTTGTCGGCGCCGGCCACGTAATTCGGCACGCCGACGCTCCGCCGTTCGCGCAGCTTGGCCACGATCGAACCGACGCACGGCGCGTCGTTGACGAAGCCGACCGGCTCGGCGGGCAACCGACCGGTGAGAAACCGCTTGTGACCGCCGCCGTGATCGGCGAATTCGTGGGCCACCGAACGCACCAGGTTGTACTTATCCGCACAGCGGCAGCAGTTCGCAAACGTCCATGCCCGTCACGTTCGTCGAGATCGGCCGGAACACGCCGCGGTATTCGGCCGGGGCGTCGGGCTTCAGGTCGTAGGTATCCATGTGCGGCGGCCCGCCAGGCAGCCACACGAAAATCAGCGACGTGTCGGGCCCCGCTTTGCCGGCGGAATTCGCCTCGGCCCGCAGGCGAAGCAAATCGGCCAGGCCCAGGCCGCCTACGCCCAACGCGCCAACCTGTAAAAAACTGCGCCTTGAGAGCGGACCGGGACAGCGTTTTGCAGGGCGATTCATGCTGGCGATCCTCTTCGGCGGCCTGTCTGGCGGGCAAATTTTGGGATCGGCTCGCGCTTGCGGGCAAATTCTCTTCCGCGAGCCTGGCGGGCATTTCAGTGTTCCTATTTTGGCGACGGCGCCAGGCGGAAGTCAATCGAACCACTTCTTGATCGCATGCACCGTCGCGGCCCGGCCGGCGCGAGCGATGGAAGTGGTCAGCGGGATTTCCTTGGGGCAGACGGCGACGCAGTTCTGAGCGTTGCCGCAGACTTGCAGGCCGCCTTCGGAGGTCAGGGCCTCCAGACGCTCGCCGGCCTGCATGCGGCCGGTCGGGTGCGTATTGAAGAGCATCACCTGGCTGATGGCGTGGGCGCCGACGAAGCCGCGGTCGAACGCCTCGCGCTCACCAGCGGCGAATTCGGCGTCGGTCTGGCCTTCGCGGCGATCCAGTTCGGTCTTCAGATACTGCGGGCAGGCATCGAGGCAGCAGCCACAGCTCATGCACTGGCTGAGCGGATAGGCGTGTTGCTGCTCTTCGGGCGATTGCCGCGGCCCCGGGCCCATGTCGTGATAGCCATCGACCGGAATCCAGGCTTTCACCTTCTGCAATGCCCGGAACAAGCGAGAGCGGTTCACGACCAAGTCGCGAATCACCGGGAACTTGTTCATCGGCTGCAATTCGATTTCGCCCGGATTGTCTTCCATCAGCCGGTCGACCAACGCCGTGCAAGCCTGTCGCACGCGGCCGTTGATGAGCATCGTGCAGGCGCCGCAAACCTCTTCCAGGCAGTTGCAATCCCAGGCCACCGGCGAAACCGGCTTGCCGTCGCTCGTCTTCGCCTGGGCCGCGATGCGCTGCAACACGCTGATCACATTCATGTCGTTATCGCGCGAGACGATATGCCGCTCCCAATAGCTCGGCTCGCCCGGGCCGTCTTGACGCAGAATCCGCACGCTGAAGGTCGCCGGCTGGCCGTGGCCGCCGTGCCCGTTGGTTTCATGGCCGGCGTGCGTCTCATCGTGGGAAGCGTCTGCGTGCGTTGCTGAATGGCTCATATTCGAAAGAGGCTTTGCTGCTCGAGGGTTTGTCGCCATTTCCGGCGCCGCCCGATTCGTCTTAAATCCCTTACCCAACCAGTCGTAGGTCAGGCTTTCCAGCCTGACGCCGTCAGGCTGGAAAGCCTGACCTACGTATTGTTCGCGCTGTTAGTGGCTGGCTGCCGCGACGGGCGTCTTCGCCTTGCTGCCGTTGCCGTCAGTCGCCGCGGCGGGCGATTTGGCCGCCTGGCGCTTGTTCCAGACTTCCTCGATCGCCTCGCCGCCGACCAGGCCGTACAACCGCGGCCGCGGCGTGATCAGCGAGGTATCGACTTCTTCGTAGACGATCTCCGGCTCGCCGTCCGACTTGAGCGTGGCGATCGTCGACTTGAGCCATTTCTTCGTGCTTTCCTCGAACTTGTCGCACCAGGCTTCCGCCTCGTGCAGGTGTTCGGCCGGCGTGGCGTCGGGCGTCAAGCCGGGCAGCGCAAAGTCGGGCTTGAAGTGCGCGCCGCGGCACTCGTCGCGCTGCAAAGCGCCTTTCAAGATCGCCTTGGCCAGCGGGAACATGTCTTTCAGCGCCTTGGTGAAGACAACGTTCTGGTTCGTCCAGTTGCCGGTGTCCGAAAGCGAGCAGCGCTCGGCCCGTTCGGCCAGTTCGCTCACTTTGCCATAGGCTTCCTTCAGCGTGGCGTTGAACCGCACGACCGCGGCCGCCTTGGTCATTACCTGGCCCAATTCTTGGTGCAACAGATATGGGTTCTCGCCGCCGCTCGCGCGCTTGAGCAAGGCGTCGTGCTCCTGTTGGCGCAGCTTTCGGGCGCCTTCGTACAGGCTCGAAGGCTGATCGGCCGCGGCGCCGCCGGGAACCGATTTTGTCCAGCTCTGCACGCTCGGCGCGATCATCAGCCCGCTGAAGATGCAGCTCAAGAGCGAATTGGCGCCCAGGCGGTTGGCGCCGTGATATTGGTAATCGCACTCGCCCAAGGCGTACAGGCCCGGAATGTTCGTCGACTGATTGCGCGGCGAACCGATCCGCAATCCGCCGGCCGCAGTGCGCTCGTAATCGCACCACAAGCCGCCCATCGAGTAGTGGATGGCCGGGAAGATCTTCATCGGCACGTCGCGCGGATCGACCCCTTGGAATTTCTCGTAAATCTCCAGAATGCCGGCCAGTTTCAGGTCGAGCGTGGCCCGCGGCAGGTGCGTCAGGTCGAGATAGACGCACATGCGGTCTTTCTCGACGCTCAGCCCTTCGTGCGTGCAGACGTTGAAGATTTCGCGCGTGGCGATATCGCGCGGCACCAGGTTGCCGTACTTGGGGTAGCGTTCTTCGAGGAAGTAATAGCGTTCGGCTTCGGGAATCTTGCGCGGATCGCGCGGGTCTTGCGGCTTGCGCGGCACCCACACGCGGCCCCCTTCGCCGCGGGCGCTTTCGCTCATCAACCGCAGTTTGTCGGCGCCCGGCACGGCCGTTGGATGGACCTGGATCATCTCGGGGTTGCCGTACTTGGCGCCCGCGCGGAAACAGCGGCTGGCGGCGCTGCCGGTGCAGACCATCGACATCGTCGAGCGGCCGTAGATCTGCCCGCAGCCGCCCGAGGCGACCAGCACGGCGTCGGCCGGAAAGCTGCGGATTTCCATCGTCACCAGGTCTTGCGCCACGGCGCCGCGGCACACGCCCGAGTCGTCGAGAATGGGGCCCAAAAAGTCCCAGAACTCGTATTTCTTGACCTTGCCTTCGACTTCCCAGCGGCGGACTTGCTCGTCGAGCGTGTAGAGCAACTGCTGGCCGGTGGTCGCGCCGGCGAAGGCGGTGCGCTTGAACAGCGTGCCGCCGAAACGGCGATGGTCGCGGAAGCCTTCGGCCGTGCGGTTGAAAGGCACGCCCATGCGGTCCATCAGGTCGATGATCCGCGGGCCCCATTCGGTCATTTCCTTCACCGGCGGTTGGTGCTGCAAGAAGTCGCCGCCGTAGACCGTGTCGTCAAGGTGCAGCCATTCGCTGTCGCCCTGTTGCCGCGTGGTGCTGTTGACGGTATTGATTCCGCCCTGAGCGCAAACGCTGTGCGAGCGTTTGACCGGCGTCAGGCTCATCAGGTCGACGCCGACGCCCAGTTCGGCCAACTTCATGGCGGCCGACAATCCGGCCAGCCCGCCGCCCACGATCAACACCCGTTCGTTTGCCATCGGGGAAATCCAATCACTGAGGAACTGCGGTTTATTCTTGGCGGACGATCGGTCAGAAGGTTCGCTATTCCACGTCCGCCGCCGGCACCATGGCAGTTTCGGCCTGCTTTTCGTGCTCTAGCTCGTGGACGCGGCGTTCGAGCGTTTCTTTTTCTTCAATGCGAGCCTGCTCGACCGCCTCCGCCTTGGCCACGTCGGCCCGGCCCACGCCGTACAAGGCGCCAAGGCCCACGATCGTGAACAGCACTCCGAACGCGGCGCAGATGTAGTCCGCTCGCTTCTGGGCCGCCGGCGTGATCCACAGACCCCAGGTAATGCCCGCCGTCCAGATGCCGTTGGCCAGGTGATAGACGCACGAGACGACGCCGATCGCATACAGAATTTTCGCCAACAGGCCGCCGAGCGCCAATGCCGCCGACGAGGTAGCGTGTTCGGGATCGAACTGCCCGCCGAACAGCGGCTGGGCTACTTTTTCCATCCAAAGCTGGTTGTGGAACCAGCCGTGCATGTGGAACACGTGCCAGAAGATGAAGAACAAGGCGATCCAGGCCGTGGCCCGCTGTAACGTGTAGCGGATGTTGCTGCCGTAACGGTACTGGCCCGAGTTCGGCTCGCACTTGACGGCGATCCAGACGCCCACTGCGGCGTGGAAGATGATCGGCAGAAAGATGAACGTCCATTCGACCAGGGGCAGGACCGGCCCGAGCCGGTGAATCGTATCGACCTGGTCCTGGAACGTGCTCGCGCCGGCCAAGACGCTGGCGTTGGTCAGCAGGTGGACGCACATGTAGGCGCCCACCGGGACGAGCCCGCTGAGCGAGTGCAAACGGCGAATCAAAAACTCATGACGCCCGAGAAAATCGCCGGGCTGGGAGGTTGACGACGAGCTGGCTTCCAACGTTAGGGCTCCCCTTCGCTCCACCCACAGGAAGGGGGCAGGGCATGAAGTGCTGCGTTAATCCGTATCCGCGGTCAGTATAAAGGGGTTAGAGCCGATGACAAGCGGCTCGCTGGAGTTTCACCGCCTCAGCCTCGTAGACTCGGTCTGCCTGCCCAAATGGCAGGAAAAATTGATTCTCTAAGCTTCCAAGCCCGCTCATCTTTGCCAACCTTTCTTCATTGACTCGAAAGTTCCTGGTAGAAAGAATTGTGGTATCAAGGATTTAGGTTCGCGTGGCTGGCTGCCGTCGTAATTAGGCAACGTTTGGTATTCGAGTTGCGTTAGGGAAGACACAACCTAAGCTAGCTGCAAATTTGCACCTTCCACCGTCATTCGCGCCTAAAAAGGCAAGAGAGACGAAGCCGTGCTGGCGCCTTCGATTCTGATCACCGACGACGACCGCGATTTCCGCGAAACGCTGCGAGGCGTGTTCGAGCCCGAGGGCTTTCATACGCTCTTGGCCTGCGCCGGCGACGAAGCGCTCGATATCGTGCGGCGGCAGGACGTGCACTTGCTGTTGCTCGACATGCACATGCCGCGGCTCACCGGGCTGGAGACCTTGCGGCTAGTCAAGCAGTTCAAGTCTCGGCTGCCCTGCATTTTGCTCTCGGCCAACGCCGACCAGACGCTGGTCGAGCAAGCGCGGCTGGCCGATGCTTTTTCGTTTCTCTCGAAGCCCGTCAGCCGGCGCGAGATCACCTCGACCGTGCGGCTGGCGCTTCACCGCACCTACAACTGGCCGCTCGACCACCTGCTGGGCGAACCGGGCGAGCCATTGCCGCCGCTGCCGCCGGGGGACGCGGAGCCGCGCAAGAATTCTTGAATTCGAGTTCTCTGGGGTTCACGCGGAGCCGCGGAGCCGCGGAGAGGATAAGAGGCAAATGCTCTCTGCGGCTCCGCGTGAGAGATTCGCTGCTCGCGAGCAGGGCATCGTTTTCTCTTTCGAGAGCGTGTGAGACGATTTGCAAGAGTGCTTCCCTGGCCGATTTCAGCTATGCTGGAATTCCTGCCAAGAACCCCTAACACAACCACTCGTACGCTCAGGCTTTCCAGCCTGACTGTCAGGCTGGAAAGCCCGAGCGTACGTATTGCTAGGCGCTTCAAGGAGCCTCGCCCGCCATGCACTGCCGCCGCTACGCCGCCGCCCCTCTGTCTCGCCGAGAAATGCTGGGCCGCTGCGCCAATGGTTTCGGAGTTGTGGCACTGGCAGCGCTGTTGCAAGAGCGGGCCTTCGGCGGCGAGATCGAAGCGGAAACGGCGAGCCGCCCGCTCGCACCGCGGCCGACGCACTTCGCGGCCAAGGCAACGAGCGTTATTTTCCTTTATATGGATGGCGGCGTGTCGCAGGTCGATTCGTTCGACCCCAAGCCGCGGCTCGGTCGCGAGCATGGCCAGCCGATCAAGATGAAAACCCCGCCGACGCAGTTCAACAACGTCGGCGCCGTGCTCAAAAGCCCCTGGGCTTTCCGTCAATATGGCGAGTGCGGCATGAGCGTCAGCGATTTGTTCCCGCACGTGGCCGGCTGCGCCGACGAGCTGTGCGTCGTCCGCTCGATGACCTCGAAGTTTTCCGAACACACGAGTGCAAACTACTTCTTGCACACCGGTTCGGGGCTGCAAGGCCGCCCGAGCATGGGCGCCTGGTTCAGCTACGGCCTGGGCAGCGAGTGCCAGGATTTGCCCGGCTTCGTGGTGCTCAACGGCGGGTTGATTCCGCCCGGCGGGCTCGATAATTTCGGCAGCGGTTTTCTGCCGGCGAGCTTTCAAGGCTCGATGTTCAAAAACGGGCCGATGCCGGTCGATAACGTGGCCCGCAGCGAACCCACCGCCGAGTTGCAACAAAGCAAGCTGGCTCTGCTCGCCAAGCTCGACCGGGCCGTGCTCGAGCGGCAGGGCCCGAACGACCAGCTCGAATCGGCCATCGCCAACTATGAACTGGCCTTCCGCATGCAATCAGCCGTGCCCGAGCTGATGGACCTTAGCCAGGAGACCGAGGCCACGAAGCGGCTCTATGGCCTCGACGCCGACTATGAACCGACGCGCGGCTACGCGGCGATTTGCTTGCTCGCGCGGCGGCTGGTCGAAAGGGGCGTGCGGTTTATCGAGCTGACCTGCCCAAGCGTCGGCGCCGACCGCTGGGATCAGCACAGCAATCTGAAAGACGGCCACGAGAAGAACGCCCGCACGGTCGATCAACCGATCGCCGGGCTGCTCAAGGATCTCCGCCAGCGCGGCCTGCTCGATACGACGCTGGTCATTTGGATGGGCGAATTCGGCCGCACGCCGATGGCCCAGGGCGCCGACGGCCGCGACCACAACCCGTTCGGCTTCTCGATCTGGTTGGCCGGCGGCGGCGTGCGCGGCGGCACGGTCTACGGCGCCACCGACGACTACGGCTACTACGCCGTCGAGAACCGCGTCGAGATCCACGATCTGCACGCCACGGTGCTGCACCTGATGGGGCTCGATCACACGCGGCTGACCTATCGCTTTGGCGGCCGCGACATGCGGCTGACCGACGTGCACGGCAAAGTGCTGCACGAGCTGCTGGCGTGATTTTATCGGAGGCGTCAGGAGGCGCCGGCGCACGAAACAAATGCGCCTGAAGCCTGTTACCTGACGCCCGACGCCTGTTTTACCTGACGCCTTTTCGTCACCTTCTCAACGGCGCCGGCAGCCCGCGGCTTTTTGAATTCGCCGAGGGCAAAAGCGGCCGCGCGGGCGGTTCTTCGGCGGCCGCGGGCGGCTTCTCGATGATCGTCTTGTAGCCCAATTTGTTTTCCGGCTTGAGGAAGAAGTTCTTCAAGCGTTCCAAGGGGCTGTTGATCGACGGCCGATTGAAAATATACATCAGCCGGCTCTCGTTGTTGGGAGCGTGGTTCGGCAAGAATTGGTTGATCGCAAAGATGGTCATGTCAGGTTCCAGGAAGATGATCTGTACCAATTGGAAATTGGCGGCGTCTTGCTGGGTCTTGGGCATGGCTTCCAGCAGGATCTGACCCGGCTGCAAATCGATTTGCGTATGATTCCTCTCGGGCGTCGAAACGCGAATCCAGAAGCGCCGCCGCATTTTGTCGGCCGTCGAGCCGAATACGAACGGCAGCGGTGCGTCGGCGATCGCCTGGCCCTGTAGGTGCTCGGGCAGCGGATGCTCGATGATCTGCTTATCCTTGTCCTTGACTTCGTAGACCGCCTTGCCGTCGCAAATCCAGTGCTGCCCGTCTTGTATTCCCTTGCTGGGGTAAACCTGATACATGCCCCGGTCAGGCGCCGCGTAGCTCAACTGTCCCTGGTGCTCGGTCGGCGCCACGGGCTGCGCGGGATTGATCCGCAATGCACCGTTGAATTCCGTTAATTTGAACTTGCAGGAAAACGTCTTGGTGTCGGCGTTTTTTTGTTCCCACTTTCGCAGCACCATTTCGACGACCGCGTCGTCCTCTTCGTTCAGTTGAAAGCCCGGCGCGAGGCGAGGCGGGGGCGGCGCCGCCGAGCCCCTCTGTACGGGCAAGCCGGGAAAGCGCGTCAGCGCGGTGCCGCCGCTGGGCGCCGCGGGGCGCTGATTCGCCGTCGGCCGCTGGTTCGCCGGCGAGCGCTCGTTGGGCGCCTGACGCTGCTCGGCTGGCTGGCGCTGTTCGATCGTCTGGCGCCGTTGGACAGGCTGGCCCGGCGCGGCGCCTCGCTCTGCATAGCCCGATGTCCGGCTCGGGGCGCGTTGAGCCAGCGCCGACGGCGCGAAAGCCGCCAGCGACCAGCCGGCGGCGAAAGCAATCCAAGTGCGAAGATGGCCACAAGGCATCGGAAATCTCCGGTGCGAGGTTGATGAAGGCGCGCAGGTGCGGCGCGAGGCGGGATCGTAGCAGAATCGCTTGCGCGAACCTAGGTCGGTTCCGCGAGCCATGCCAGCCATTCGTCGGCCGGTTCGAACGCCGACAGATAAAAATCGGCCGGCGGGTAGCCGGCGATCCGACCTGTCTCGCGCCCGCCGGCATACAGCACCGTCCAAACGCCCGCCCGAATGCCGGCTTCGATATCGAAGGCATAGTCGCCGACCATCGCCACTTCGCGGCGATCGAGCCCCCAGACCTCGCAGACCTTCGAGATTCCCGTCGGGTCGGGTTTGGGCGGGGCGTCCTCGCGCGCAATCACCACGTCAAGCTTCAAGCCGAGTCGGTCGAGGGTTGCCAAGGCCATTTGCCGCGAGTTGCGCGTGAACACAGCCGTGCGAATTTGACCCGATTTCAATTCGGCGAGCAGCGCCTCGACGCCCGGAATCACGCTCGCGCGGTCGGCGCCCGCACGTTCGTGCCGTTCCAGAATCTGCCGGCACTCACGGGCCCGCGCTTCGCTCAGCGTGGCCAGCGTTTCCAGGAGCGGTTGTCCGGGGGCAAGTCGCATTTCCTGTCGCATCAGGTCGAAATCAAGCGCGGAATCGACGAGCGTGCCGTCCAAGTCGAAGATCACGCCACGAATGGGGCGATTGCAGTGCATGCTCAGTTTTTCGCTCGCTCGAACCGTCTTGACGAAATCTTGCGGATCGCCGACCATCTCGGCCCTCGGCTTGGAGCCGTTTTCTACTTGGTCTTCTTCGTGGGGCGGCCTTCCAGGCCGTCAGCCGCTTGGCAATCGCCCTAACCCGGATTATTCATCAGCCCACACCAACCCGAAGCGCAAGCGAGGCGGAGCAAAGCACTTACCTCGCTGGCGCTTCGGGTTTGTATGGATCGCTTTGTCAAGTAATAACTGGGCTGATGAATAATCCGGGCTAAGACGGCCTCGAAGGCCGCTCCACGCGAACGAGTATAGCAGCGAGCGCCCTCACCTAACCTCTCCCGGAGGGAGAGGAATGTAAGTTTCGCAAGGATGCGATGCCTTGAAAGTGGCTTTGATTCACGACTGGTTGACTGGCATGCGGGGCGGTGAAAAGTGCCTGGACGTGCTCTGCCGCCGGTTTCCCGACGCCGAACTGTTCACGCTGCTGCACAGTCCGGGGAAAACTTCGCCGGCGATCGAGCGGATGCGGATCACGACCAGCTTTTTGCAGCATTTGCCGGGCATCTCGCGTCATTACCGCTATTGGCTGCCGCTGATGCCGCGGGCGATCGAGGCCCTGCGAATTCCGGCCGACGTCGATCTTGTCGTCAGCTTCAGTCATGCCGTGGCCAAAAGCATCCAACCGCCGCCGGGCGTGCCGCACGTGTGCTATTGCTTTACCCCGATGCGATACGCCTGGCAACTGCGGCGCGATTATTTTTCGCCTCGGCCCGCAGGGCGGCTTCGCGGCGTCAGCCTGTCGGCGGCCCGCGAAACGCTGCTCGATCGGATCAGGCGCTGGGACCGCGCCACCAGCGACCGCGTGACGCACTACATCGCGATCAGCGAGACGATCGCCGGCCGCATCGCCGAGTGCTATGGCCGACCGAGCACCGTGATTTACCCGCCGGTCGACACCGATTTCTACACGCCCGCGCCCGTGGCGCGAGACGATTTTTACCTCTGCGTTTCGGCATTGGCGCCGTACAAGAAGATCGATTTGGCGGTCGAAACCTGCCGGCGACTGGGGCGCCGCCTGGTCGTCATCGGCGCCGGACCCGAGCATCGCCGGCTGGCTCGCACTGCCGGTCCCGGCGTCGAGATGCTCGGCTGGCGGTCGGACGACGACATTCGCGATTACATGCGCCGCTGCCGAGCACTGTTGTTTCCGGGCCAGGAAGATTTCGGCATCGTTCCGGTCGAGGCCCAGGCGTGCGGGGCGCCGGTGATCGCCTACGCTGCAGGGGGCGCCACCGAAACCGTGCTCGCCGCCAGCGAGCGGAATCTTGGCACGGGCGTGTTCTTCGAGGAGCAGACGCCCGAAGCTCTGTCGGAAGCGATTCTGTGGCAGGAAAGGCACGCCCGCCAATTCTCTCCGGCCCTTGCCCGCCAGCAGGCGCTTCGCTTCAATGCGCAGCGATACGAGCGTGAACTCATCGGCTATTTGGAGCAGGTAATCGGCGACGGTCGATCGCTCCGGCGCGCGGCTTAGCACCGCCGGCTCCCAGCACAAGCCGGCTTGTGCGTAGATTCAAGCTGCATCTCGCGAGGGAAATTGCGGCTCAAGGCGTGCCTCTTGCCAAGGCGGCCAACCTCGCAGAAATTGTAGCCAACGATGCCACGGATACTTTTGACATTTTCAATCTGCGCTATCCGCGAAATTCGTGGTCTCTGAATTGCTCAATGAGTCCTCGTCCCGAGATGGCGAACTTGCGAGGCCTGGAGCCGGCTGCCTCGAACTTTCGTGGTTAGCCGCTCGGGGGGGGCTGCGGGCTGTGTGACGGCCCCGTAAAGAAGGCAAACGACATGCAACCCGCGACGCGAATTCTGATCGGACTTGGCCTGACCTTGATCGCCGCGGGCCTGATCTGGCAGTTTGCGGCTCGGATTTTGCTGCTGGGACGCTTGCCCGGAGACGTTGTCATCGAGCGAGGCCCGGTTCGGGTCTACTTTCCGATCGTGACCTGCTTAATCATCAGCGTTGTTTTATCGATTGCGTTTTGGCTGTGGCGGCTTTGGCGAAGTATAGCGTTTCGGGCGAGGGGCGTTAAGCTCTGCCACAGGGAGCAATTAGGACTTGCTAGAAGCCCGCATTCGGCTTAGCTTGAGCGGCTATGTTACAGCGTGGCGTCACACTAGGACGGCGGTTGCAAAGCGCGAGTTTGCCCCAGCGGCACGCCTTGGCGAATCCGCGAAATCGGGCGCCCGCGAGTCTGATTTCTGGCGGTCCGTCCGTCTATTGGTCGCCCCAGCGCTTCGCGGCGCCCGCGCAGTCGGCGACTGCGTATTTGCGCGACGCGCGCACCGCGCGCGTCGAGGCGGTCTTATTGCTGGCCAGCGAGCCTTTGAGTAGCCGAAAAATAGGTCAGTTTGCCAGCTTGGCGGACGGCACCGAAGCGCGTACATTAATCCGCCGGCTGAACCGATTATACGATTCGCAGGGCAGCGCTTTCCGCGTTGAGGAAATCGCCGGCGGTTTCCAACTGCTCACGCGGCCCAAGTTTGGAGGTTGGCTGAGACGGTTGCACCAGACTGCGGTCGAAACGCGTTTGTCGGGCCCGGCCCTGGAAACATTGGCGGTCGTAGCCTATCGTCAACCCGTGGTGCGGGCGGAAATCGAGTCGATCCGCGGCGTGCAGTGCGGCGAGATGCTGCGGCAATTGATGGAACGCGATTTAGTGCGAATTGTCGGCCGTGCCGAGGATTTGGGCCGGCCGTTTTTATACGGAACCACCAAGCGGTTCCTGCAAGTCTTTGGCTTGCGGAACCTGGACGAATTGCCGAGGGCCGAGGCGCTTCGCAGCGCCAAAGGGCCCGCGGAAAACCACAAACAACATCCCGCCGCGCGGCGGGATGCGGAATTAACCCCTAATAGCGATTCGAACGAGGAGCCTGAAGTGAAACTGGCAGCCACCCTGGAGTTGGCCCCCGAAGACCTGTTGAACCCCCGCACCGCTGCGGCGCTCGCCGGGACCGCCGGGCTGTTTGCCCGAGCGGAGGACGAAGGCGATCGTGATGACGACGAACTCGAGGACGAAGAAGACGAGGACGACGATTTCGAGGACGACCTCGAAGACGAAGACGAAGATGAAGACCTCGAAGATGATGAATGGGAAGAAGTTGACGACGAAGATGAGGATTGGGAAGAAGACGAAGATGAAGATGAAGACTGGGATGACGAAGACGACGAAGACGAGGATTGGGAAGACGAAGGCGAGTGATCGTCTTCAATAAGCCAGCCCTCGAACTCCGTTGGCTTGCGCCGTCAGGCGAACTGCCTCGGCGCTGCAGCCAGGTCCATTTCAGCCAAATTGATTCGTCGGCCCGGGCGATTCTTCCGCCCGGGCGCAGACTGTTCGTTGCGGCTGGCATCCTACGTGCGACGCTTACTGCGCGCCGACGGCCTGCACTTGTTGGCGAACCTGCTTGACGATCAACTCTTCGACCTGCGGGGCCCAACGACTTGGGTGGGGGGCGTGCAGGCAGTCAACGCTTCGAGGGCGCTGCCGTCACTTTAACCGCTCGTTCGCCCGGATGGCCATCTGGTAAGCCAAAAAACCGGAACCGCCGCAAAGTACGAGCCCGATCCACCGCGCGGCCGTTTCGCGGCGGGCGTCCGGCAGGGCGATCCAGGCCGCGGCGGCGATGGCCACGACCACGGCGAAATTCAACAGCCCCAGCCACGGGCGGCGCAGATAAATCAGCCCGGCGCCGGGCCAAAAGAAATTGATGGCGAAGGCCCAGGACGGCTCTTTGAAATCGGCCGGTGGTACGGATCCATCCTGCTCTTCGAGGTCCTCGCTTTCGTCGAGTCCCTCGGAATCGTCTGGCGGCGGCTCGTTTTGCATCGGCGAATGGCCCGCGAGAACGTTTTCTCCGGCGCCCTCAGCGGGTGCGCCGCGCGGTTTCCAGCAACACGGTTTCGACCGGGAACTGCTCGAACTGCTCGGTCGGCTCGACTTGCACGCGGCTCATCTTGTCGAGCACTTCCATGCCTTTGATCACCTCGCCGAACACGCAAAAGCCGAATTCTTCGGGCGTTTCGCCGCGATGATCGAGGTTCGTGTTATCGTCGAGATTGATGAAGAACTGACACGTGGCGCTGTCGATTTCGTCGGGCTGCCGCGCCATGGCGATCGTGCCGCGCACGTTCTTCAGTCCGTTGTCGGCTTCGTTCGGAATCGGATAGCGGCCGTCCTTCTCCGTCAAATCGGGCGCGTAGCTGCCGCCGAGGACCACGTAGCCTTCCTGCACCTGATGGAAAATCGTCTGGTCGTAGTGCCCGCTTTGTACGTAGTGGAGAAAATTATTAACGGTTCGCGGGGCTCGTTTGGCATCCAGTTTGAGCGTCAATTCGCCGAACGAGGTCTTGAGCGCGACGATTGGGTAGTATTCGGTGTTGGGCTCCTCGAGCACGATCGGCTCGTCCGCAGCCTTGGTTTTCGGCGCGGCGGGTTTTTCGCTCGAGGCGGTTGCCTGTTCCTCGGGCGGCGGCGCCTCGGAACTGCTGCAGCCCGCCAGCGCCAGGCACGCGAGTATGGCCAGTCGGAGTTGAGATTTCCAAACGCGTGGCATGAATTGCTTCGCCTCCGTGCGTAGAGCTTTCGTCGATTCGGCGCCTGGGGCTGCGCCGCTACGTTGGCCGGCATGTCTCTTGCACGCGAGCCCAGGCCGCCGCGGGTCCATGCGGGCGGGTATCATCTGCGGATTGCCCGTTTGACGCAAGCTCGGTTCTTGCCGTTTCGCCGCCTATGCCGGGCGGAAGTCCCGCCGCAACTGAGGAAAGCCGCAAGCTCGGACGCCCAACAAACGTTCAGCGTCGCTCAGCCCACGAACCGATTGGCGCCATGGCGGAAATTGGTTCGCTGGAAGCCCGCGGCCAGAGGAAGGCCGCCGCGAGGCTCGCTGCAATCAGCAGCCAGCCGACCAGGCTGGGCGACAGCCACAGCCACCAACAGATGCCGATCGCGGCGATTGCCGGTTGCGGCCAGCGGCGCACCAACTCGACGAGCACGCCGCGGCGTGCTGCCGTCATCAGCAACAACGTGGCCAGGGCCACGGCGGCCGCGGCGGCGCAGCGCTGCCAAAACCCGGTTTCGCCCAGGTGTAGACTTCGCACCCGCGGCCCAGGGCCGGCGCGATGCACGAGGAAATGCCTGGTCGCGCCGGCGCCGACGCCGGTACGGTCCCAAAGGTCGGCGGGCTGGTCGAAAGCAAGGTTTGCTTGCTCCAATTGCCGCACCAAATCGGTCATTCCGGCGCGGGCGACCATCTCGGACCATTCTTGGTCGAGAGCGGTCGTTTCCCGCGACTCGCCGGCCTCCGGCTTTCCGCGGGCCATCTTCCGGCGGCGGTCGAGAGACGCTTTCGCCGATGCCAGCCGGCGAGCCCACTTCCGGCGCCAATCCGCCAGTTCGACCGCAGGTATTGTCGCCGCCATGTCGCCCGAAAGACCGCTGACGAGCGATGCGATGCTCTTGAGCCGATAGCCTTCGTAGGCGATCGCGTCGATCGCAATGGCGCCGTCGCCCAATTCGACGCTCTCCCAGCCGGGCGGCGACGCCAAGGTCCACAGCGTTTGCTCGACCAGCAGCTCGCCCAGGCTGGGCGCTGAAAGCTCGAATTCGTTCCAAACATCGCTCGCCTCGCCTGGCGCCGCCAGGGCGATCACTTCCACTCGCTGCGGAAGGCGGTTCGGACTTAAGGGCAATTTCCAGCCGTCCGCGTCGGGAATGGGCGTGACCGGCAGGCCGTCAACCGAAAGTTGCACCAACTCCCAATCGGGCGGCAACCGCAAGGGACAGAACGACTGGCCGGTCGGTTCCAAATCGAAGCTCGCCGCGGCCTGGCGGCGGCCGTCGGGCCGCCAACTGACTCGGATATCGGCCAGGCGGACGCGGGCCGTGTCGCCGGTTCGCTCCACCGGGTTGAGCACGGCGCTGGGCGCATCGCCGGCGATGCGATAGACCTCGAAGGCCTCGGCGGCGACAAACGGCGGGGTGAATCCTTCGGGCAGTTCCGCCGCAATCAGACCGGTCGTTTCCCAGGCGACTTGCTCCACGCCGACCTGGGTCGGCAGCACGACGTATCGTTCCGGACTTCCCAACTGCAAGGGCCGAATATCGGGCGCCATGACTTGCGGGCTGCCGGCGAAATCGAGCCGAGTCCCCAGCGTCAGGCGATGCCGGCCTTTTTCGAACGCCGCGCGAGGACGCACGATCAAGCGGTTTTTTCCCGCGGCTCTATCTTCGATCGTCTCGACGGTCGCCTGCGGCGTCGTCGAGAAAGGCTCGTTCCATCCGGTTGGAATCTCGAACCGCAACACGTCGAGCACGCCTTGTTCGACGTTGAGACGATGCTCGATTTCGGCCTTCCAGCCGTTGTCTTCGTATTGGAGCGATGTCACTTGAACGCAGTGTACGAGCGGCTCGTTGACAGAGACCGAGAGCATGGCCGAAAAATCGCGCCTGTCGGCGTAAAACGCGGCTACGGCGCGGCCGAAGTGGGGAGGAGGGCTGGCGCCCAAGGGTTCGGCGATTTCGACGAGCCCTTGAGGATCTGCCAGCGAAACCAAGACCGAAGGCTGGCGATAGAGTTGAATCACGTTGCTTTCGGGCAGCGGATCGCTCCCCTCGATCTCGATCTTGGGCAAAGCGAAGCGGCCGGCAGCAGGCGTCGGCAAGCGGCCTCGCAACGAAAGACGCTGCGGCCCCGTGGTGCGCGTGTTGAGGAACACGTTCAGCATGCCCTCATCGTCGCGCGCCCAGCGCTGTAGACGCTCGGCTCCATCCGCTTGCAACGACACGGCATCGATTTCCAGCGCCGCAGGGACGAGCAAGCGGTGCTGAAAACAGTACCCGGCGGTCGTCATCAATTCGGCTTCGAACTGCACCTGGGCGGCGCCGTGCTGAAAGCTGAGCGCCAGCATCTGCTTGACCGTGGTGTGGGGTTCGCGGGGGCGCGTCGCCAGGCTCCAATCGCTTTCACCCGGCGGCAGCCGATAGGCCAAGAGCGGCGGCTGCGCGTTATTCGCCGACCACTTGGCGGTAAAGTCGGCGACGTCGACGCGTTCCAGGACTTCGTCGTTCTGCACCGCGACTTCCAGGCCCGAATCGACCGAGACGGCCAGCCAACGCCGCCGCGAGTGCGCGCCGGCCGGCTTGAGCATCGGCAGCCGCAAGTTGCCGATCCCCGACGTTTCGCTGAGCAGCAGCGACAGCGGCAGCGAAAGCTGGTTGGTCAGCGGCTGGTTTAACTCGAACTGAAACGTCTGGGGGCTGTCCGCCATATCGCCCGCGCCGGGCAGCACGCCGCGCAGGGCGACGGGCGAATCGGCGCCGGGCGGAATCAAACGCAGCCGCCGGTCTGCGGCCAGTTCCAACTGCCGCACCTGACCGCCGCTGACCTGATATTGCAGCAGCGCATCGACGACCACCGAGCCGGGACGCACCTTGAGCCACAACAGTTCTTCGACCTCGAGCATCGGCTGCGCCCCGCCGACCGTCTGCGGCCAACGCAGCGCCAGGCTCGCACTCGGCCCCAAGCGGGCCTCCGCCGACTCGCGATCCGCCGACCAGTTCAGCGGACCGACGGCCCCGGAGATCTCCACTCCCGAGAGACCCGCGGGCGTTTGCAGTTCCAGCCTGGCGGCGGGCACGGGCGGAATCGAGAGTATCAGGTTGTTGTGTTCCAGGTTGGCGTTGACGACCGGAAGCAACCTGAATTCCAACTCGTAGCTGTCCGGATCGAGCACGTCGCACAGCAAGGCCTTGCCGCCTTCTTCCCAGACTAGCTCGATCGGCTGGCCGTCGAGCGCCGCCGAATCAGGGACCAAGCTCGTGAGCAACCGCGCAAAGGGGATCCGCACGCGCGTGTCCGGCGACAAGACTTCCAGGCTGTAACGGACCGTAAAATCGGCGACCGCCACGCGCAAGTCGGCGTCGCTGCGGCCCAGCCGCGCCTGGTATAGGGCGCTTTTGATCAGCCAGCCGTGCGGTTCGCCCGTGGCTTCCATGGCGCGGCGGAGCAGTTCGGCCCGGAATTCGCGAGGGATTTGATAAGGGCGGCCCTCTATGGGCTTTCCGTCGGCGTCGCTGGGGATGAACACGCGGTACACGCGATCTTCTCGCGACGCCGCATTCGGCAGTTCGTCGTCGGCCCAAGCCATCGCCGCGCCGAAGACAAACGTCGCCAGCAGCGAATAAGCCGCCAACGATTCCGGCTTGAGCCACGGCGAGGAAGTGCGGCCGGCTTGTCGCGCCGCCGATCGAGGCGAGGCCAAGAGATCGTAGACCAGCGAAATCAGCGCACCGCTCAGCGCGCCCGAGCCGAGCGGAGCGGCGACCTCTGGAACGAGCAAGGCCGCTATGGCGAACAGGCCGACCAGGAAAACCAGCGTCGACAGCCGCCCGTGCAGCAGCCAGCGCGTCGCAGCCAGCACGAGCGCCAGCGTCGCCCAGCCGGCGGCGATTACGCTCGAGCGATCGACGAAGCGCAGTGCAGTCCAGCCGCCGTCCGCAGATGCGACCTGGCAATGCCTCCAGCCGGTATAATCGGCGGCTCGCGAGCCTGGTCGCGGCGCCCCGGTCCAGGGCCGCAACGACGAGCCGCCTTCCAAAGCGGCATTGTCGAAACCGGCATTGTCGAAACCGGCATTGTCGAAACCGGCATTGTCGAAACCGGCATTGTCGAAACCGGCATTGTCGAAACCGGCATTGTCGAAACCGGCATTGTCGAAACCGGCATTGTCGAAACCGGCATTGTCGAAACCGGCACTGTCGAAACCGGCACTGTCGAAACCGGCACTGTCGAAACCGGCACTGTCGAAACCGGCACTGTCGAAACCGGCACTGTCGAAACCGGCACTGTCGAAACCGGCACTGTCGAAACCGGCGCGGCTCGCGGCGGCGCCTTCGTCGGCGGCGGGCGTTGAATCTCCTGCCGCTGCGGCGACCGCCAGCCAACGCTCGCTCAGGACGGGTTCGAAACGCGGTTCGCCGAGCGGACGGCCCAGAATGCCGAACAAACGCTGCGACCAGCTCAACGGGGCTTGCCGCCCGTCGCGAAGATCCGCGCCGAGCAAATCGTAGTCCGGCGGCGTCCAGACTGACCAGTGCCTGGCCAGCACGGGAACATCCATTTCAGGCCAAGGCGGCTCACAGGCGTTCCAAACGCTCAGCGAAGGGCTCTGCGTCGTAAATTGAACGTCCAGCTTGGGGAACCGCTCGCCGGGCGGAAGCGGCGCGGTGACACGACCCTGCGACGCGGTCCAGGCGACCGGCGCGTCGTCGAGGCGAACCTCCAGCACGTCAACTCCCGCGGGAAACGAAAGCGTGCAACTCGGGCGACCGGAGCTTTCGATCAGGCAGCTTGCCAGGTGCAAGGCCTGGCCCGTGGTTTCATAGCGCGAATCGAGCCGCAGATCCCAGACGAGCGCGCCGCGCAATTCGCCGATCGGGCCTGGTCGCTCTACGACGATGGCCGGCTCGGACGACGTTCCGAGTTCGGCCGCCGGATCATAGGAGAAGGCGCCGCGCTCGGTCGAATATCGCGTTTCGGGCGACGATTCGAAGGGCGCCGGCTTGAGCCGCAGATTCCGCACGATCGCCGGCACGGCATCGGTCGCGCGAATTTCCAACAGCCCCTTCTGGCTGCTCGCCTGGGGCGCCACGACCAGGCTCAAGGCCAGCGGACCCTCCAGTTTCGACGGTCGCGTCGCCTGCAGCTCGAACGGGTCGCTTTGCGGGCTGGCCAGCGCGATCTCCCAAGTCTCGCCCGATTCCAGGCCCAGCCTGGCTTGTTGTTCTTTCGTCCAGCGACTGGCGGTGAACGGTTTTTTCCCGGACGCCTCGCGCCAGCGCGGCGGTTCGTCGCGCGGCTGCGTAAAGTGAATCAGGCAATGATCGATCGGCGCCGATTCCGGCACGATGCGAATCTCGTACGATTCGACGAGCGGACCGGGAGTGAGAGTCGCTTCGACCTTCAGCGAGTCGGCGCGGTAGCGCCGCGGCTGCTGTTCCAGGCTGACCGACCAGCCGCCCTCGCTGCGCGCCAGATCGAAGACGGCGCTGGGCGGCGGCTCGGCGAACAATTGCCGTTCGGCGGGCGTCAGAGTCTCGGCCTCGCGGCGAGGTTGATCTTCGGCGCCCTCGACGCGAAGCAGGTAGGGCGGCTGCGCCGAAAGCGATAGCAGCCGCTGGGCGGTCGAGACGCCGCGAAATTTCAAAATCTCGAAGTCGCCGGCGCGCAACGGCTTTTCTCGGGGCGACGCCGAGCGATGCGCGACGATGTGCAACGCGACCGGACGCTCTCGCGAGAGGGGCGCGGTCAGGCGAACGTGCAGATTTCGCCCGTCGATTTCCAGCGGGGCGAATTCATCGAGCGCGTCCTCGGGCCGCGCCTTGACGGAATCGATCGTCCAGCCGGGCCTGATCTCGGCGTTCAAAGCCAACCGCTCGCCCTCGTCGACCGTGAATTCGCCCCGCCAATCGGCTTCGATGCGGTCGGCCTTGAGATTGATTTGCGTTCCGCTGCCGAGCTGCAAGGGCTGCCGGCGCCGTGAGAGGAGCACTTTTACGCTGGCGCTGGGGGCAAAGGCTTGCAGTTCGATCGATTCCCCCGTCAATGGCGCCGGCAGAGTGCCGCTGCGCGATTCTCGGCAGCCGACGAGCGACAGCCGATCGAGCGTCAACGGAGCGGGAGTCGACAGCTCGATGTCGCCCTCTTGCCAGAATACGCCGTGAGGCCGGATCGCGGGCAACGTCCAAAGCTGGTTTTCGACGAGAGGCGCCAAGGCCTTCAATTGCAGTTGCTGCCGGGCGCCCAAGAGCGGCTCCGGGAGATCGATCACGATGCGGCGTTTGCCCTGCGGAAAAGAACTGGCCGCGACGGTCCAGTCCACGTCCAAATCGCCGTATCGCACCGACATCAATCGCAGCTCGGGATCGACCTCCAGTTCAAGCTGGTGGAGGGGCTCCGTATGGACGTCCAGCGTCAACTTTTCAGTAACGTCTAGTCCGCCCGGCGAAAAATCGTAACGAGTCGTCTGTTGCAAAAGCGCCAGCCGCCGTTGTTGCTGGTCGACGGCGCCCGCCGGCGACAGCTTCAGCGAGCAGCGGTGCTGGCTGCCCAATTCGACTCGCCAGCGCTCGAGAGCGTCGGCGGTCGGCACATGCTCGGCCACGACGCCCGGAGCAGCCGTCAGGGTCAATTCCGGCGGCAAATCGACGACGAGCGAGGAGAACGGCGAACGCGGCAGGTCCAAGGCGAAGATCGCCGCGCCGGTCGCATCGCGGCGGCCGCGTAACGACCAATCGAACAGCAGCGTTCCCGAGCGGTCAACATACACGGCCGCACGGCCGTCGGAAGCCAGGCCGAAGATCGCCTCGGGATTTTCGGCGTCGTCCCACTGGACGAACTCGATGGCCACGCCGCAAGGATCGAGCGGCAACAGCACCGGCGTCGGCGCGGCGTGGTTGATTTCCAATCTCGCTTGCCCGGAAAGCGATTCCCGATCGCCGAGTTTCGCCTCGTACTTCGCCCGCGAGACTCGGGCCGAAGCCGCCAAGGCGAATTGCGGCGCCGACTGTACCGTGGCGATCAGCCGGTCGAATTCTTCTTTCTCGATCGGGACGTAAGGGATGTCGCCGTAGGGCCAATCCTTCGGCCGGTCGTCGGGCACGAAGTAGCGACGGTACTTGAGCGTCTCGACCGAGTCCGGCGCGGCGCCGCCGGCGGGCAATGCCCACGCCAGGCAACAGGATGCCGCCAGCGTTGCGAAGGCGAACGGGCGAGCGAGCCGGGACGAACTCATGGCCTTGATTCCGGCGCCGACAGCTCTAGGGCGACGGCGGCGGTTTCCGTCGAAACCGGCGCCGACGCCGCGGAATGCCGGGGATGCGTGCGAGTCGAGTTGCGGCTGACGATCGAACTCGAGCCGCCGCGAACAAAGGCCTCGCGGCGCCGGCGGCGAGCAACTCTGCGCTCCAAGACGCCCGCCACCGCCGTCAGCAAGGCGCCCGCCGCCGCGGCTTGCAACCACAGTAGCGTGACCTCGGGATAAATCATGGCGCCGGTCAACACCGCCAACGCGGCCGCGAACAACAAGGCCGGATGCCGCAACGCGGGCGCGTAGATCAGCGCCAAGCCGGCCAACAGCACCAGGCCCGAGCCGATCAAGACCAGCGACGAGCGGCTGGCGGTCCGCACCTGTTGCGCTCCGCTAATCTCGATGGAACTAAACAGGTACTCGTTCGCCGAGGGAAACGGCGCCGCTTGCGAAGCCGGCGCTCCGGCCCGTTGGTCCGCCTGCGGGTCGTCATGCGCCCAGGCATCGAGATAGTTTTGATCGAACGGCGGGCGCCGCGACCAACAATAGCGGTCCCAGCTCCAGACCGCCTCTGAAGTCAACTCGCCCGGTCCCGTCACCAGATACTCGTCTCGCGGCAGGATCAACTGCCAATAGGCGCGTCGCGAGCCGACGCCGGAGGCGAGTTTCGGCAGTTCGAGCGAGAGTAGGCCGCGACCCTTCGGGCGGTCGGGAAAACTATATTTCGCCTCCAGCACGTGAGTCTGGATCTCGGTCCCCCCGTCGCGCCAAACAATCACTTGTTCGTTCGGCGCTTCCCCGTGCTGCGCTTCGACTAAGGCGCCGTCAAGCCAGAACGAAGCTTCCATCCAGCCCTGCGGCAAAATCAAGCTGAAGCGATGGTCACGGCTCTCGAAGCGATAGACCGCCCGGTCGGTCCGCTCGGATTTCGAGAGCTGCGTTTGGAGCCAGACTCGTTCGACAACCATCGTTTCGTCGTCGGATAATTCCGCCAGACTGGCGTTCAAAGTGAGTGCGGGCCAGGTCTGCGCTGCCTGAAGCTGCAAGCTCGGACCTGGAGGGGCGGGCGCCCCCGCCCGTCCGCTCGCCAGTTCGCGGCTCGTTTGCCGGGCGAGGGCGCCCGGCCCTCCCTCGGACCCGCCTGGCGAAGTCGAGACGAGCACCGGGCGAGGCGACCACTCGGCGCCCAGCGGCTCGGCTTTGACGCCTGGATCGACCGACAAATCGAGGCGATTCTCGCGGCACTCGACTTCCGCCGGCATGACCAGCGGCAACTTCAGCGGCACGCTGGTCTCGCGCATCAAAGGCTCGCCGCTCCACGAGTATTCGATCTTCAGGCGGCAGGCGCCTAGCGCCGGTTTGCGAAGCTTGACGCGCACGCGGCGCACCGTAAGGGCCTCGGGCGCCTCATCTGGCGCAGCGTTTTCCTCAGCGATCGGTTCCCACGACAATTCTCCGTCGAGGACCTGTTCTTTTTCGTACTGAAACGCCTTGAACTTGCGTTCGTCGACCAGGACTTGCGGAACCTCGAACGTCAGCGTTTCCGCCGGCTCGTATTGGATGCGGTAGGTAAACGTCTGCTCTGCGCGAACGGCGCCCGTTTCGCTCAGGCTCGCGTCCGTGAAAACTTCGACGGAAACCTGCCGCGGCCGGATGCGAAAATCGGCGGCGAACTTGGCGCCCTCGGCTTCGCCGCGGTAGTACAACGGCTCGGTCTCGCCCGGAGCTATCGCCAGTTCCGGCCCGCTCGGCTGGCGCCGCAGCCCGGCTAGGTCCGTTTCTCGCGGCGTCAATTCGATGTTCTGGTCGGCCAGCACGGCAAGTTCGGCCGCATCCTGCGTGGTTGCCTCGGGCCGGGGGAGTTGAAAATCGACGGTCTCGGCGCCTTCGGCGATTTTGCGCTGCGCCGTCAGCGTCACTTCGACGCGGCCCAAGGCGGCCTGCTTGAGAGGAATCGTCAGCGGTTCGCCGGGCTTCGCCGCGATGCGCGACACATCGGCCAACTCGGGGCGCGGCGCATCGGCCGCGGCGGCGGGCCCTGGGCCGCCGATCCGCGCCGTGATGCTCGTCGCGTCGACGGCCCAACCCGGCAAATCGATCTCCAAACCAAACGCTTTGGCGCCGCTGACCTTGTAGGCCAGCTTGGCGTCGAGGTGCATTTGGTCCGCCGACACGCGCACCAGGTAGTAAGGGGCGACGCTGATCACGGTCTCTTGCGGGCTGATGAGGACCGGCAAGGAGCAGGGCTGCCGTAGATATTCGAAGTAATACTCGAAGCCCGCGAGCAGTTCGTCGTCTTCCGCGCCTTTCAACAAGTTCAAGAAAGCCTCGTTCGCCAGGTCCTCGACCTGGCGGACGCCGAGCCGTTTGCCAAAGGAGATTTGCCAGTCGTTGGCGACGAAGACCGCCAGATCGCCCCACTGCCGCGCCGCTCCTTGGACTTCGAAGCCGGCCAATTCGAACGGCTTGTCGGGCGCGGTTTCCGCCAGCGCTCGCTGAGTCTTGAGCCGGATTTTAAGCGGTTCCGCGCTTTTCATCGTGCGCTTGACTTCAACCCAAGAACCCGCGGGCGTTGGCGCGGCCGGATCGTTCGCCGCGTCGAGCGGCGCGACGCTATAGTCGGGGCGCTCGGCCGGAATCTCGGCGGTAATCAACTCGGCGCCGGGGGGCAATCGCACGCGAAAGCTGTCGAATTCCCGGCCAAAGGCGCCCACCGTGAGGTCGGCGGTGGAGATCACATTTTGATGATCGATGCGGACCAGGATTTCTCCCTGGGCGTCCAGTTCGACCCGACTTTCCTGGGCGCGCCGCGAGGGCTCGCGCCAGGCGAGCGTGAAATCGCTCGTCAGTCCGATCGCCTTGAACTCGGCGCCGCCTTCCAGCCGGCGAGTTTCGGCGAGCACCGCCCCCGACACTTCGCCGACCGCCTGCTTCGAAGCCGTCTTCAGCGTCAGCTCCGAGTGTACCGCTCGCGGAGCGTTCAGCTTCAATCGCGTCTGCCCGGCCGATTGGTCCAAGGCGACCAGGCCGTGCAGCGTCAGTACGTGGGGCGTCTCCGTCTCGCAGCGGAACCAACTGACGTATTCTCCGTCCGCCTCGTCGAAGACCAGGAACCGCTCTCCTTCGCCCTGATATTCGGCCTTTTCCAATGCTACGCCGGCCAGCCGCAAGGGCACGCGAACCCACTTGTTGTGGTTGGCGAAGACGGTGATCTGGAACTGAAAGGTCAGCGCGGCATGCTTGCCCGTGACCTCGCCGTTGACGATCATCCGATCCAGGCGAAACGCCGGCCGGACGGCGCCGACCGCTCCGCGCGTTTTGTCGAGCGCCGCATCCAACTCTTTCAGCGGGACGTTCAACAGCGGAAGCAGATTGCCCTTGGGATCTTTGGGATCTTTGACGTAGAAGATCTCGGGCTCGACCCGCTTGACCCCCTGCGACGAGTCGCTGCGGGACCGATCCGGAGCCTTTTCCGCAGGAGCGGTTTCCGACGATTGCGCGCGCAGCGGCTCCGTCCAGATCCAACTCTGGCCGATCGCCAAGAGCGTCAATCCCAGCCAAATCGCTCGCAAGACTTCTTGTTCCTCTCCGGCCTCGCCGCTTGAAGGGCGATGACGCCCGCTCACCGCCGACTTAATGAAGGGGAGACGCTGCGGCCGCCCAGTACCAGTTTACTCAGTTGCGGAAGTCGCTCAAAGCAGGAAATTACCCCTAGTCTACCGCGATAAGGTCAACTAGGGCAAAGCATTTGGGATAGTTGAGCGTGCAACGGCGCCGTCCCGGCTGCGATGAATCGCGGATCGGCCAAATCGAGCTCGCGGCCGTCGAAGCCGCTGACCACGCCGCCGGCTTCGCGCACGATCAGCACGCCCGCCGCAATATCCCAAGCTTTGGTGCTGCGAGACCAGTAAGCGTCGAAGCGGCCGGCCGCCAAATAGCAAAGGTTCAAAGCCGACGAGCCCATCCGACGCAAAGCCTGGCATTCGAGCATCACGGCCAGAAAATCTTCGATTTCGGGATCTCCGCGACGCACTTTTGCGGGGAAGCTCGCAGCCACCAGGGCCTGCGAGAGTTCGGCCACCTGGCTCACGCGCAAGGCTTGCCCGTTCAGATGCGCGCCTCGGCCTTCGGCCGCCGAAAAACACTCGTCAGTCACCGGGTTGTAGACCACGCCCGTCTTGAGCCAGCCGTTTTGTTCCAGCGCGATGGAAACGGCAAACTGCGGCAAGCCGTGGACGTAGTTGGTCGTGCCGTCCAAAGGATCGACGATCCAGCGATAGCCGTCTTCCTGGCTGGGCAGCGAGAGATTTTCTTCGGCCAGGAATCCGTGCTTGGGAAAAGCGCCCAACAGGACGTCGCGAATCGCATCCTGGGCGGCGACGTCGGCCTCGGTAACCAGATCGGCCGGTCCCTTTTCGCGAACGGCGAACCGCCCGGCCCAATCGAGCAGCACTTCGCCGCCGGCTCGCGCCGCCTGTTCGCAAATTCTTTGATAATCGTCGATTGTGGGCATAGTGCCGATGCCTTGAAGCGCGAGATCTCGTGCGTGGACCGGGGCGCCGATGTTGATTGAGTCGCCCGGCCCAGGCTTCAATATCGCCGCCGAAACAATTGTCAGCGGCTATATGCATTATGAATACGCCGAGCAGATTGGCGACCCCTGGCGGATTGGCAAAAAAACTTTCGACAAAAAGCTGGACATGCCTTTTTAAGCTGGTATGATCGAACTCAGTTTCGAGAGGCAGGCGATTGTGAGTGGTTCGTTGTCTTATCAATAATTTTTTCCTAGGAACGCGTTTCTTACACAATCGGCCTCTTCTCTGTTCCGGCCCCGCCGTCTCGCCTTGCGTGAGCGGCGGGGTTTTTTTATTGGCTTTCGTTTCTTGTTGGCTTTCGCAGTGTTGCTCTCGATGAAGGAACATCCGACCTGGCGGCTGAGTGAGGCGTCGGCAAGTTTGCAGTCGCCGCTCGTTTGCGGCGAAGTCGATCTGAAACAGCCCGAACGAGGGTTGTTCAACCTTCGCTGGCGCGCGCAGGCGCTGGCCGATCATGAAATCCTGGGCGTCGCTCTCGACGCAAACGAGGCGGCCGCCGAGAGTCTGGCCGACGGATATCAGCGCGGCGCCGATCTGATCGCCACTTATGCACAAACCGCGCATCGCCCGATGCGCGTGCAAGTTTATTGGCGAGCCGCAGAGGCAGGCGCTCTCGGAGTCTCCATCGATCTGCAACTTTCCGTGCAGACAAACCTGCTCGACAGTCGCCCCTCGCTTTCGACCGTCACTCGGCTGCCCGCGGGCGAGGCGCGACGCCTCGTCGACGCCAAGTCGGGCGAGTTCGAGACGCTGGAGCCGACTGTCGCCGAGCCGTGGGCTCTCGATTCGCCAGCGGGCCCGCTTTGCTGGCTGTTTCGCTGGCCGCAAACCGGCTTGAGCTATGTGGAACTGGCATTTCCGGGCGATTCGCACGGCGATCGGTTGGCCATTTCCGAGGCGGGCCGGCTGGAATTGACGCACCGGGTGCTCGTCGAATCGTTGGAAAAAGGGGTGATTCTCCGCACTCGCGTTCGCGGCCGATACTTGCCCAGCGAGCGCGACGAGGAACTCGCGGCAGAAGCTTATCGCGAGTTCGTCCATTCGCCGCCGCCGCTGGCCACGTGAGCGAACTCGGAGGCTATCGCCGGCGGCGTAGCCGGCGATAGGCGCGAGAGGCCGAAAGCGCCAGGCTGATCAAGATCATCACGCCCATTGGCGCCGCCACGCTCAGCAGCACGAAAACGTACATCCGAGCGTTGCCCTGAGCCGGCTTGCCCGCTCTCAACAACCCGCCCCAAATGGCGAATGGCACGCAGAGCAAGAGCATCGTGGCCATCAGGCCGCGCATGCCGAACTGAAAGCGTCCGCTCGGCGGCTCGGCGCGGCCCCGTCCGCTGGCGTCAGGCTCGTTCATGGCAGGGGTCGGGAAAAAGGGGACATTCTGCTTTTTCAAGAGAGGCCGAAAAGGGAGATGTCTGCATTCCGGAAAAAGCAGAATGTCCCCTTTTTCGTTCGCTGGTTTCGAAGTCGTTCATGGCAGGCGCTGAATGCGCCCGACCAAATCGGCGTGGCTGTACTCGCGGTCCGTCGGCACGATCAAGTAGCAGGCGGGCTGCCCGCAACAATCGAGAATGATCTGCACGTCGTTCGGCACGTTGAAGCCCTCGGGACACGGCTCGTGGCCGTGAATCAAGACGCTGGCCCCCGCCTGCTTGGCGAAAGCTTTGGCGTTTTCGGCCCGATAGTCGCGGCCCCAAAGCAGGTTGAACACGTCGCCATGTTCGAGCAACTCCGGGGCTTCCAGCGGGCGCTCGAAAATGTCGCGATCGAAGCCGCGGCTGTCGCAACGTTCGGGCAAGGTATGGCAGACGAGCACTCCGCCGGGCAGGCGGACGGCCAGCGGGCAACTGCGAATGAACGCCGTGTACGCCTCGCGCACTTTTTCCGTCGCCGGACCGTACATCTCCTGCAGGCCGAGGCGGAACATCAGGTTCAGCATCTTCTTGGCCTTGAGGATCGGATAGTCGGTCAACTCGGCCAGTTCATGGTTGCTCAACAAGAAGTGGACGCGGTCGGGAAACGCGGCCTTCAAGCGGGCCACGTCCTCCAGCATGCCGTGCGACATGCAACCGCCGTTCGACGAATAGGTGGGGCCGCCGTGGCAAACCTCTTGCAAGATCAAGTGCCGGCGCGGATGACGCGCGAGATCGGCGATTTTCTTGATCGAATTGAAGTTCTTGCGGTGGCCGTGCAAGTCGGCGGTAATCATCACGTCGTCGGCGACTTCTGCAGAAAGAACGACGACGTTGCCTTCGCGCGTCGGCGTGTCTTCGTTCGCCTCCGCCGCTTTCTGGAACGTCGAAATCACCCCTTCGATGTAGTCAAACGTGGCGACCATGTGCACCTGCAACCATTGCGCTGACGAAAAACGGCTCGGCCGGGCGGCTCACAGCAAGTGCCTGGCCTTGATTTCCAAGTAACTATTGATGAGCGGGGCGGTCAGGCCCTCGGGGAACACGTCGAGCGACAACACGCCTTTGGCCTCCAAGTCGGCCAGCACCTGCTGCCTCCAAGTTAAGATATCGGCCGCCGCGGCCGCTCGATACAAGGCTTCCTCGTCGGGGTTGGCGACGTCGGCCGCCTCGAACAACCGCCGGTCTCGCAGCAAAACGCCCAGCGGCAAGTGTTTGCCGACGAACGACTGCAAATACTGCCCGACCTGGTTGGCGTTGACCTCGTCGATCAGGTTGCTAATCAAAATCACCAGCGACCGCTTGCGGCAGTGCGACGCCAGATACAAAAACGCCTGGTCGTAGCGCGATTCGACCAACCGCGGAAAACGGTCGAACGAAGCGTGCAACAGCCGATTCATCTGGCGCAGCCCGCTCGCCGGCGGCACGAAGCCGTGGACCTCGTCGGAAAAGCACAACAGCCCGACCGAATCGCCGTGCGACAAAGCCACGTAGCTGAGCATCAGCATGGCATTGAGCGAATGATCGAGCAGGCTCAGTTCGCCCGCCAGGTTGGTCATCATGCGGCCGCAATCCAAGAGAAAGATCAGCCGTTGACTCTGATTCGTCTGGAAATCCTTGACCGTCAGCTTGCGGCGCCGCGCGGTGCTGCGCCAGTCGATGTGCTTGTAGTTGTCGTCGGGCGTGTAGTCGCGCAATCGCTCGAATTCGTTGTTCTGACCGATCCGCCGCGTGCGCCGCACGCCCAGCAGGTTGAGCCGGTTGGTGCGGGCCAGCAGGGCGTATTCCGAAAGTTGCTTCATGTCCGGATAAACGTGGATCAGCGACGACACGTCGTAGTCCAACAACCGCTGCCAAAATCCCAGGCGGCTGCGAGCCCGCAAGTGGATTTTCGAAAGTTGAAAGGCGCCGCGGCGAGCGCTGCGGACCTGGTACGTGAAGGTCGCGCGGCTGCGGCCGGCCAGCCGGAAGCGAAACTCCGCCGGCTGCGGATGGAGTTCCTCGGGCGCGCCGTCGCGAGCCCAGACGAAAAACGCGCGAGACGACTGGTTGGCGACGATCAGGTTCACCGAGTGCGGCTGTCGCAACGACGCCACGCGGCCCGCCTCGCGGTCGACGATGAAGGCCGCCCGCCGCGGCAAAGTCAGCAGATCGGCGACCGCAATCAAGACCGCCGCGCCGTCGAGCACGAATAGAGAGGTCGTCATCGCGGGCGAACTCGCCAGTTTCGGCGCCAGCAAGCCCAGCGAGAACAAGGCCGGTCCCGCCGCCAGAAAAACGAGCGGGCGATGAGGATAGATGCGCCAGAATCGCCCGACGATCGCCAACACGGCAAGAAACAGCGCCGCGTGGAGCAGGAACGCCGAGATGCCTTCGGCCGCGGCCAGCAACTCGATCAACAATCGCGACAAAACGCCGGCCGCCAAAATCAACAGCAACGGGCCGGCGAGCCAGAAGAAAGCGCGCTGCTGGGCTCGCCGCTGGTACAAGGAGCGAACCCCCAGGAGCATCAGCGCGGCGACGGCCGCTTGCAGCATGAACGCGAGGGGACTCACAGCCGCGGCACCTCGACCGAGCGGATCAATTCTTCCAGCAATTCGTCGACGCGCCGCCCTTCGACCTCGGCTTCGGCCGTCAGGATCACGCGGTGGCGCAAGGCGGGCAGGGCGATTTGCACGACGTCGTCGGGCACGGCGTAGTCGCGTCCCAGGAAGGCCGCCAAGACGCGCGCGCCGTGGACCAGCGCGATGCCGGCTCGCGGCGAGGCGCCCAAGTGAAACTGCGGCCACTGCCGCGTCAGCCGGACGATCATGTTGATGTAGTCGATCAGCTTGTCGTCGACGTAGACCTTGCGGCAGTCGTCGGTGACGGCCAGTATTTCTTCGGGGCTGGTCACGGTTTGCAGGGCGAGCAGCCGCTCTTCGAAGTCGATCGCCTCGCGGTGCATGCGCAGCACGTCGGCCTCTTCTTCGGCCGAAGGATAATCGGCCAGGATCTTGAACATGAAGCGGTCGAGCTGCGCCTCGGGCAGGTTGTAGGTGCCCTCCGACTCGATCGGGTTTTGCGTCGCCAGCACCAAAAAGGGCCGCTCGAGCTTGTGGCTGATGCGCTCGACGGTGACGTGGTACTCCTGCATGATTTCCAACAGCGCGGCGTGCGTCTTGGCCGGCGAGCGGTTGATCTCGTCGGCCAGCAGCAACTGCGTGAACACCGGCCCGGGGCGAAAGCGGAAATCCTGCGTCTTCATGTCGAAGAACGGCGAGCCGGTGATGTCCGAGGGCATCAGGTCGGCCGTGAACTGGATGCGGCCGAACTTGCAGCCCAGCACGCGGCCCAGCGCCCGCACGAGCAGCGTTTTGCCCAGCCCCGGCACGCTTTCGATCAGCACATGGCCGCTGGAGAAGAGCGCCACCAGCGTGCCCAGCACCAATTCGTCCTGGCCGACGTAAATCTTGCGCAGCTCGGCGGTGATCCGGCCGAACAGCCGCTGCGTCGCCGTTTCGGGCGAAATTTGGCCGTCGGTCGGCGCCGGCGCAGCGGACTCGCCCGCCGGCGCAGGCGCAGAGATCGGCTCCAGCCAATCGGGCGCTGCGTGCGTCGCGTCTTGGGGTTCGGCGGAAGAACTCGGTTCCGGTTCGTTCTCGTATGGCATGACGTCTTTGCAAAAGTTGGAAGAACGGACCGAAAGGCTACGACGGTTCGGGCGGCGCCGGCGGCCCAGGTGAGTTCGTACTGGCCCGCGGCGGCGTTTCCGGCGGCGGGGCGGCCGGACGCTGGCGCTCCGGCTCGCGGCGAACGTGTTGTTGGTAATAGAGCAAACGGCCCAGGGCGTAGGCGCGGTCTTGCGTCCGTTGAAGCAGTTGCCCCAGCGCCCAGACGTGCCTGCCGAAATCCGAGAGCGGCGGCGGCGCCAGTTCGCGCGGTCGCCCGAAGATCGGAAACCGGGCCGCACAGAAAATCATCCCCAAGAACGCCAGGTGCAGCAAGATCACGCTGAACGGCTTGACGCCGAAAATCTCCATGCCGTTGCGCGGCACGTCGGGCGGATCTTCGTCGAGCACGGACGGTCCGCCCGCGCCGCTCTCCAGAAACAACACCCGCCGGTCGGCGCCCGCCTCGGCGATCAGCTTACTAGCCAACTTGCGATGTTCGTGGTTCACCAGCGGCAAATTGAGCAGGAACGAACCGTTGACGACCAGGATCAACTCGCCCGCGTGTTTCCGCTGGCGCGTCACGATCGAGTCTCCGCTCGAGGCCAGCACCACCTGGGCGTCGGCGGCCGGCGTACACTTGCCGCGCAGCTCGATGTCGAGCTGTTTGGCGTTGATGCCAGCCAGCCATTTCGGATCGCCCGTCAAACTGGCGACCTTGCGGCGTTTGCCGCGCCGCTTGATCGAGAACCATTCGCAATCGGCGCTGCCCGCGCCGGCGCCGCGTTCGGCCAGATAGTCGCTTTGGTCTTTGGCCAGGCGACGTTTGATCTCGGGCAACTGCTCGGCCGGAGCGCCGACTTGCACCCTGCGCCAGTATTTCGGCGCGGCGTCGTAGTCGCGGCCGATGTAGATCAACAGCCGGTCGGGCGAGTCGAGCCACCACTCGTCGAACCATTGGATCACGGCGGGCTTGGGCGGCGAGAAGTCGTCGGGCGCCCAGACGATCACCTCGGCCCGCTCCTTCAGCCGCGGCGTCAAGCGGGAGGTTGTCGAAACGCGATGGCCGGCTTGCTGAAACATATTCGCCAGCACCGCCGTGCCATTGACGCTATCCGCCCCCAACCCGCCCCGCTGCCCGTAGATTTTGTTGATGCCGTCCTCGCAACCGGTGAGCGCCAGCGCGAGCGAAATGGCGACCGCCGTGTAGCACCAAGTCGGAAGTCGGAGGTCGGAAGTCGGAAATTCCGACTCCCGACTTCCGAGTTCCAACCTTGCTTCGCCGAAGCTGCTTCCCATCGTCATACGGCTCCCGGCTGCGCAACGAGCGTGTCGAACTCGCCGAGCCGCAGCCAGCACGACTCGAAGCGGGTGCGGTCGAGCGGGTGGTCGCCGAAGAACACGTCTTCGAAGGCCACCATCGTTTGCGCGACGAGCGATTCGAGCGAGGGCCGGCGCCGCGTCTCGCGCAAATACTGGCGATTCGTCTTTCCCTTCGCCAGGCGAATGATTTGCTGCTTGTCCATTTCGACCAGTTGGTAGCTGAACAAGTAGACGATCGCCTGGCGAAAGTCGCCCTGTTCGTAGTGCCGGCGGGCCTCGTCCAACAAGCCGAGCGGCCCGCTGCGGACGCGAAACGGCAAGGCCTCGATGCGCATCGCGTCGTCGAGCGCCGCGCGGGCCGTCGCGGCGGCGGGCATGCTCGTCGCGTGGTCTTCGCGATCGAGGTAAGCCCTGATAAGCAAGTAGGCCAGCCCCGCGAACAACGCCAGCACGACGGTCCAAGCGGCGAGTTCGAGCCAGGAAAAGTTCCAAGCGCCGCCGCCGGCGGGCTTCCGCTTGCCTTGGGGCGACTTCAACGGCACGCTCACCCGCACCCGGCGCACGCCGTCGTTGCTCCCGTCGTACCAGGGAAAGCGGCGCTGACTGCCGAGGGCTTCGCGGCCTTGTTCCACGGCCGCGTCATCGCTTTCGGCGGCGGCGACCGAAGCACCGGCGCCGCCGCCGAACAGCAGCGCGGCACACGCAAGCAACCCGAGCCGTAAACCGCAAGCGCGGCAGACGGGCGAGGGCGCCCGTCCCTCCAGTTTGCTCGGAACATGGAGG
>Ga0307374_10001132_pt1 | contig 50156 bp, 37 predicted proteins | sample OX3MG_FD_202532 | JGI IMG/M metagenome (GOLD analysis project Ga0307374, IMG submission 202532) | Soil microbial communities from Risofladan, Vaasa, Finland - OX-3 | ecosystem: Environmental > Terrestrial > Soil > Coastal area > Acid sulfate soil | place: Finland: Risofladan, Vaasa | collected...
TCACGCACTGTGCGATGACGGCCACCTTTTGCAACTCCCGTTGGCTCAACGTGAATGTCTCCTGTCTCATGGGGTGACATTTTCACGCGGCCGTTAAGGGGTGACAGAATTATCTGGCTAAGACACGCCCCCAAAACCACGATTGCCTGGCAGGCTGCCGCAAGGGTATAGTGTTGGGTTTTCCGGCGGTTTTGGACTCCCGATTCGCGGAATCCTCCTTGGCCTCGCCACTTTTCCGCACCAAGTCGATTGACAAGCTCCTGGCCGATTCCCAGCTTCCCGAACACCGCCTGAAAAAATCGCTCGGCCCACTCAGCCTCACCGCCCTCGGTATCGGCGCGATCATCGGCAGCGGCATTTTCATCGTCACCGGCACGGCCGCGGCGGGCGAAACCGCACGTTACCCTTCCCTTCTGCAAGCGCCCCTGCTGTCGGTTCTGCTCCACGGCCCGCGCGCCATTGGCGTGATGGGCCGGCCGGGCGCCGGACCGGCGGTGGCTCTCTCGTTTTTATTCGTTGCCATCGCCTGCGGCCTCGCGGGCCTCTGCTACGCGGAGCTGGCTTCGATGATCCCCATCGCGGGCAGCGCCTATACCTACACCTACGCCACGCTCGGCGAGCTGGTTGCCTGGATTATCGGATGGGACTTGATCCTCGAATATGCCGTCTCGAACATGGCGGTTGCCGTGGGCTTTTCCGCCTACATCGACAGCCTGCTTTCCGGGTTCGGCCTGCATCTTTCCAGCCGCTGGACCACGCCCACTTATTCGCCCGCCACCGGCTGGACCGGCCATTACAATCTGGCCGGTTTCGTCATCGTGATGCTGCTGACGGTGCTGCTGGTCATCGGCATTCGGGAATCGGCCGGCGCGAACACCATCATGGTCGCCATCAAGATCGCGGCAATCCTCGTATTCGTATACGCTGGCGCCCACTTCATCAAGCCGGTGAACTGGAAGCCCTTCATGCCAAACGGCTGGCAGGGGGTGCTGACGGGCGGCGCGATCGTCTTTTTCACCTACATCGGCTTCGATTCCGTATCGACCGCCGCGGAGGAATGCAGAAATCCCTCGCGCGACGTGCCCATCGGCATCATGGGCTCGCTCGCGGCGTGCGCCGTTCTCTACGTCGCCGTTGCCGTTGTGCTGACGGGCATTCAGAAATGGAACACGCTCGACAACGCCGCCCCGGTTGCCTTGGCCCTTCGGGCGATTCACCTGCCGACCGTCGAGCGTTGGGTGACGGTCGGGGCGCTGATGGGGATGATTTCCTCGATCCTGGTTTTCCAACTGGGTCAGGCGCGCATCTGGTTTGCGATGTCCCGCGACGGCCTTCTCCCGCGGGCTTTTTCCCGCGTGCACCGGCGCTTCCGCACGCCGGCTGTCTCCACCTGGATCGCGGGGCTTGTCGTCGCCATTCCGGCGGGAATCTTCGATATCGGAACGCTGGTCGATCTGTCGAACATCGGCACGCTGTTCGCTTTCATCCTCGTTACGATCGCCGTACTCGTGCTCCGGAAGAAGCAGCCCGGCCGCAAGCGGGGCTTTCGCGTGCCTTTCGCGCCGTGGGTGCCGATTCTTTCGCTCGCCTGCTGCCTGGTTCTGATGGCCAGCCTGACGGTGGAGAATTGGATCCGGTTCTTCGTATGGCTCTTCATCGGACTCGCGATCTATTTCCGGTATAGTCGCAAGCACAGCCAGCTCCAGCCCGAGGCGCCCGCGGCGGAGTGAACCTTTCTCCAAGCCCCTTTCAGGTACACTCATAGGGTCTGCCGGAAAGTTTTCCGGCTGGATCGACAGAACCCGCTTCCCGATGAACCAAGCCACGCTTGCCTCCGCGCTCGCCACCCTTCCCAAGGCGGAGTTGCACCTGCATCTGGAGGGTTCGATTGCGCCGGAAACCGTCGTTTCCCTGGCCGCGCGGCACGGAGTCGAAGTTAGCGTCGAAGAAGTGGCGGCGCGCTACCGCTACCACGATTTCGCCGGTTTCCTGGACGCCTACAAATGGGTGACCGCTTTCCTGCGCCGGCCCGAGGACTACCGCCTGATTGCCGATGAGCTTTTCGAGCATCTGCTCGGGCAAAACGTGATTTACGCCGAAATCACTCTTTCGGCCGGGGTAATGCTGCGCCGGGGCCAGGATGTCGCGGCAAATTTTTCCGCCGTTCGCGCGGCGGCCGAGCGCGCGGCGAAGCAAGGCCTTCGGGTGCAGTGGATCATGGACGCGGTCCGCCAATTTGGACCCGGCGAAGCGATGGAAGCGGCGCGATGGGCGGTGCGGCTGGCCCCGGAAGGCGTCGTCGCCTTCGGCATCGGCGGCGACGAGTTGTCGCTGCCGGCCAGCCGGTTCCGCGAGGTTTACGAGTTTGCCCGGGGCGGCGGATTGCATGCCCTCGCCCACGCCGGTGAAATCGGCGGGCCGGAAATCGTCCGCGAGGCCATCGATCTGCTCGGCGTCGAGCGCATCGGGCACGGCCTGGGCGTGCTGCACGACCCCGATCTGATGGATCAATTAGCCGAAAACGGGTTGACGCTCGAGATATGTCCCTCCAGCAACCTGCGGACCGGGGCGCTCGGCCGCCAGCTGGGGGCTTCGGCGGCCGGGATCGAGAGCCACCCGCTCAAATCGTTCTTCGATCGCGGCCTCCGGCTCGCCCTATCGACCGACGATCCGGCCATGTTCGAAACCGACTTGCTGGGCGAGTACGAGGCGGCCGCCAGGATGGGATTCTCCCCGACCGAGCTTGCGCGCCTCGTGGAGATGAGTTTTGATTCGGCTTTTCTGCCCGAGACCGGCCGCCGGGAGTACATCGACCAAGTCCGGCGGCAAGCCGCGGCGCTTGGGCTGCTATAATTCTTCTCAGCAGCCGGCGGGGAGCCACTGCACACGACGATGAAAGCCAATATTTGGGTGATGCCGAAGCCGACCGTACTCGATCCCCAGGGACAGACGATTCAGCATGCGCTCGGCACGCTCGGGTACCAGAGCGTGCGCGACGTGCGCCAAGGCAAGTTCTTCGTGCTCGATCTCGACGGCCTATCCCGCCAGGAGGCGGAAAAACAGGTGGAACGGATTGCCCGGGACGTGCTCGCAAACCCGGTGATCGAGCAGTTCCGCTTCGAAATCGTCGAGTCGTAAGCGGGGCAGTGCAGGCAGCGGAGGAACCGCGATGTGCGGGATCGTTGGGTATATCGGCCCTAAAAGCGTTGTGCCGGTCCTGATTGACGGCCTGAGACGGCTCGAATACCGCGGTTACGATTCAGCCGGAATCGCCGTGGTCGGCCGGAACGGTTCGATCCAGATTCGCCGCGCCTCGGGCAAGCTGCGCAATCTCGAGGAGGCCATCCGGCTCTCCCCGATCGACGGCGAATACGGCATCGGCCACACCCGCTGGGCCACCCACGGCCGGCCAACCGAGGAAAATGCCCATCCCCACCGCGATTGCACGGACGACATCGTCGTCGTCCACAATGGGATCATCGAGAATTACCTCGACCTGAAGCGCCAGCTCATCGCCGAAGGCCATAAATTCGTCACCGAAACCGACACCGAAGTCATCGCCCACCTTATCGAGAAATATTCCGACGGCGGCCCGCTCGAGGATGCCGTCATCGCCGCGCTGCGCCGCGTTAGCGGCGTTTACGCCCTGGCCGTGATTTCCACGCGCGACCCGAACAAGGTGGTGGCGGCGCGCTGGGGACCGCCGGCGGTGATCGGTCTCGGACAGGGCGAATATTTCGTCGCCAGCGATATTCCCGCGCTCCTGCATCACACCCGCGACGTATTTTTCCTGGCCGATGGCGATGTCGCCGTTCTGACGCCCGGCGGAGTGCGGCTCATGAACCTCGACGGCCGCAGCATCGAGCGGCCCCTGCAGCACATCACCTGGGACCCCATTCTGGCGGAAAAGGGCGGCTTCAAACATTTCATGCAGAAGGAGATCTTCGAGCAGCCGCGCGCCGTGCGCGACACCCTGCTCGGACGCGTCTCGCTCGAAACCGGCCGGGTTTTTCTCGAAGAGATGGGGATTTCCCCCGAGGACCTGCGGCGCCTCTCGAGCGTGCGAATCGTCGGCTGCGGCACCAGTTGGCACGCCGGTCTGGCGGGAAAATTCCTGATCGAGGCTTTGGCGCGCGTGTCGGTGGATGTCGATTACGGCAGCGAGTTTCGATACCGCGATACGATACTGGACGAAAACAGCCTCGTCGTGCTGATCAGCCAATCGGGAGAGACGGCCGACACGCTGGCCGCGCAGCGGGAAGCGCAACGAAAAAACGCCAAGACCCTGGCGATCTGCAACGTCGTCGGCTCGATGCTGACGCGCGAGGCCTCGGGCGCCCTCTACACGCACGCCGGACCGGAAATTGGCGTGGCATCGACGAAGGCGTTCACCACCCAGCTCACCGCCTTGACGCTTTTCGCCCTCTACCTGGCCCAGGTGCGCGGCACGCTTTCGAGCGAGGCGACCAAACCCCTCATCGAGGAACTCCTGCGCCTGCCCCAGAAGATGGAACTCGTGCTTCAGCGCGACGAGGAGATCAACGAACTGGCCCGGCAACTATTTCGGTACTCCGATTTCCTGTATCTGGGCCGCGGCATTCACTACCCGATGGCCCTCGAAGGCGCGCTCAAACTCAAGGAAGTCTCCTACATCCACGCCGAAGGGTATCCGGCGGGCGAAATGAAGCACGGCCCCAACGCCTTGATCGACGAGAATCTTCCGGTTGTGTCGCTGGCGCCGCGCGATCCCACGAGCGCCGCGGCGCTGACCCGCTACGAGAAAAACGTATCGAATATCAAGGAAGTGAAGGCCCGGGACGGAATCGTCATCGCCGTGGTGACCGAAGGCGACGAAGTGGCTCGCGAGGCTTCCGACCACGTGATCGAAATCCCGCCGTCGCTCGATCTGTTCACGCCCGCGCTCGAGATTCTTCCCTTGCAGATGCTCGCCTACCACATCGCCGTGCGGCGCGGCTGCGACGTCGATCAGCCCCGCAATCTGGCGAAATCGGTGACCGTCGAGTAAATCCCCGCCTCGCGCGAGGGGCCCCCGCCGGAATAAAATCGAATCTGGTGGCCGCCAAGCACAATCCGATCCTTCCCTTCCTCGCGGCGCTGGCGCTGATCCCGGCGGCCGCGCCGCGCTACCGGCGCAACCAAAACACCGCCGCTCCACCGGCCGGGCAAGAAAGCGGCGAGGGGATTCTCGGCGTGGTGAGCGCGGCCGGCTCGGCCAAATTCTCGAGCGCCCAGATCATCGCCGCCAGCGGCTTGAACCCGGGCGAAAGCATCCGCCGGAAGGACCTGCAACTCGCCGCCAACCGGCTGTCGTCGACGGGCTTGTTTTCGAGCGTGCGCTATCGCTTCTTCAGCCGAGGCGACAAGGTCGATGTGCAGTTCCAAGTGGCCGACGCGCCGACCCTGCACGTTTCCTTCGACAATTTCCCGTGGTTCACCGACCGGCAATTGTCGGACGATATCCGGAAATCGGTCGGATTGTTCGACGGCACCTCGCCCGCCTCCGGCAGCTACGTGGATGCCATCGGCGCCGCCATCGAAAAACAGCTTCAAGCTCTCGGCGTCCAGGGGCGTGTGGAACATCGATTGATCGAGCGTCCGGTGGGCAGCGGCATGGAGGTGCAATTCCGGCTGGTTGGCGTCACACTCGAGGTGGGATCGGTCGAGTTCACCGACCCCTTGGCCCAGCGCGACGAGCGGGTCAAGGAGCGACTCGAAGACCTGATCGGCAAGCCCTTCTCCCGGTATTACACGGACGTTTTCGTGGCCGAGCAGGTGCGGCCCATCTATCTCTCGCAGGGCTATCTCCAGGTGCGATTCGGCTCGCCGGAGGCGCGCTTTTCCGGCAACCCGAATCTGCCGCAACCGGGCTCGGTCCACATCGTCGTGCCGGTCGACCCCGGCAAACCGTATTCCTGGGGCGGAGTGGATTGGAGCGGCAACACCGTCTTCGATGCCGATGCGCTCGATCGCATGATGGGGCTCGGTCCCGGCCAGACCGCCGACGGTCTCGCGACCGAGGCGGGCTGGCAGAAGGTCCACCAGGAATACGGCGCCAAGGGCTATCTGGACGCCGCCCTGGACATCCAGCCCGCCTTCGACAATGCCAAGGCGAGTGTAAGCTACAACGTCACGGTCAACGAGGGCGAGCCGTACCGGATGGGCAAGCTCGTGATCAGCGGCCTCTCGGTCAACGGGGAAAAGAGGGTGCGCCGCGCCTGGCTGATTCACCCGGGACAGACATTCGACCTGGATTATTACCACGCATTTCTCGGCGGGATCGCGAAAAAGGCGCTGTCCGACCTGCCCATTCACTACCAGCACATCGGGCGCTTCCTGCAGCGCGACCGGCAAGATCACACCGTGGACGTCATGCTCGATTTCGAATGAAACCGCCTGAGGTATACTCGCGCAGATGAGCCAGGAAGAACCCATCCGCGATGCTCTCGAGCGCCAGGCGCTCGGCAAGCAGGAGAGTCTGCTGGCTGCGCTCGGCGGCTTGGATTCGCTCCTGGTCGCCTTTTCCGGCGGCGCCGATTCCGCCTATCTGGCCTGGGCGGCGCATTCGGCTCTGGGCGGCCGGGCCTTGGCGGTGACCGCCATTTCACCCAGCTTCTCTTCCCACGACCGCGAGCAAGCGGCAGCCTTCGTCCGGCACGCCGGCTTGCGTCACCAGTTCATCGAAACCAGCGAGTTCGAGAATCCGCTTTACGTGGCGAATCAGCCCGACCGCTGCTATCACTGCAAGGACGAACTGTTCTCCCGGATGGAGGCCCTGGCCGATGAGCGCGGATTCGCCGCCCTCGCCTACGGGGTCAACGCCGACGACACCAGCGATTTCCGTCCCGGGCACCGGGCCGCCACCGAGCACCGGGTGCTCGCTCCGCTACTCGATGCCGGCCTGGGCAAAGCCGAGGTGCGTCTGCTCTCGCGCCGCGCCGGTCTGCCCACCTGGGACCGCCCGGCTTCCGCCTGCCTTTCCTCGCGCGTCGCCTACGGGATCGCCGTCACGACGGAAACGCTCGCCCGGATCGAGCGGGGCGAGCGGGAGCTTCGCCTGCTCGGGTTCCACCAATTCCGCCTGCGCGACCATGGCAGGCTGGCCCGAATCGAAATCGCCGCCGAAGAGATGCCTCGCGCCCTGACGCCGGAAATGGCCCGGCAGCTTGCGGAGGCGCTCAAACCCTTGGGGTACGATTTCGTGACCCTCGACCTCGAAGGGTACCGCCAGGGTTCGCTGAACCGTCTGCTGCGCCAGCCGCCGTCCCGGTAAGCAGGGCCGCGCCCGCGGCAAGCCGCGGATCCCGTTTTCCGCAACGCGCCCGGATGTGCCATCATGCAGATTACGCACGCGAGGAGCTCACTTGGCCTGTCCCATTTGTCACGAGCGCAAACCGAAGCGCTTTTGCCCCGCCGAAGGCGAGAAAATCTGCGCGATCTGCTGCGGCACCGCGCGCGAAGTCACGATCGACTGTCCCTCCGACTGCCCGCATCTGATCGCCGCCCGCCGCTACGAGAGGGAGCACCGCGAGCCTCTTCCGGCCGATCAGCTTCCCTTCCCCGATACGCGTATTGCCGGTGAGGCGATCGAGCAAAATGAGGAACTGATCGTTCTGCTCTCTCGCGCCATCGCCGAATCCGCTCGCGAAACTCGCGCCGACGACGACGATGCGATGGTGGCCCTGGCCGCCTTGGCGGAGACATATCGAACCCTCCAGGCGGGTATTTACTACGAGCATCCGCCCGAAGCCCCTCTGGCCCATGAAATCTACTCGCGCATGGCGAAAACCCTGGCCGACCTGAAGAGCGCGCAGAGCGAACGCGCCGGTTTTCCCGCCTTCAAAGACGGCGACGCATTCGTTGTGCTCGTTTTCCTGCTGCGCGTCGGCAAACAGGAAACCAGCGGCCGGCTCCGCTCCCGGGCCTTCCTCGATTTCCTCCGCTCTTGGGTTCCCGCGGAAAAAACAACTCGTGAACCAAACCGCATCATCACCGCTTAAGCAATGGGCGGAGCGATTTCAGGCAGGCAGGGATTTCAGGCCAAGGAAATTCAGGAAATTTTCAGGGAGAACGGAAGGCGGCGGCGAATCAGCTGGCGGGAGGGAAATTGCGTCCGGGGAATCGAAGCGGGGAATGACCGGGAAAATTCTGCGGGAAGCCTTGGGAAACGAGCCGGGCTTTCGCCCGAGGCGGCTCGGCTCTTAGGAGGCAGCGTTCATGGATGTCTCCGGAAGCCTGTCCCGAATCTCTTCCACGGTGATCGAAGCCGTGCCGCGCTTGCCGACCACAACGCCTGCCGCAAAATTGGCTAGCTGCGCCGCCGATTCGCAGTCCGCTCCGGAGGCGAGGGCGAGGGCGAAGGCGGCGATAGCCGTATCGCCGGCGCCGGTGACGTCGTAAACGCTCTGCGCCACCGTGGGAACGTCGACGCGCCGCAGACCCGCGCTGCCGGGCTCGAACAGGCACATACCATCCCGTCCCCGCGTTACCACCAGCGCCTGCAGATCGAGCATCTCCACCAGACGGTGGGCGGCATCGGTCAGCCAATCCTTGCCGTTGGCTCGCGCTCCCACCAGTTGCGCCAGTTCCTTGGCATTCGGCATCAGGATCGCCGCGCCGCGGTATTTCGCCGCATTCGAATCCTTGGGGCCAACGATCGCCGGCACATGATGCCGGCGCGCCGCATCGAAGACGGCTTGCAGGACCCGAGGCGTGAGCAGACCCTTCTGATAATCGGAACAGAGAATCGCATGGACGTCTTCCGCCTTGGCCTGGATCCCCGCGATCAGCCGGTCTTCCACCTCGCCCCAGATTTCCTGAGCCGATTCTTCATCCAGGCGAAACACCTGCTGGCCATGCTCGAGCGACATCAGGCGCGCCTTGCGCGTCGATTTCCGATGCCGGTCCGTTATCACGGCGTCCGAGTCCGCTCCCAATACGTCGAGCAGTTCCAGGATTTGCCGGCCCGTGCCGTCCTGACCGACGACGCCGGCCGCCATGACCGTAGCGCCCAGGCTCGAGAGGTTCCGCAGGACGTTACCCGCCCCGCCGAGCATGCTTTCCGGGCGAATCAGGTTCAGAACCGGGACGGGGGCTTCGGGAGAAATGCGCTCGATATGCCCCCAAAGATACTCGTCGAGCATCAAGTCACCGACCACGAGGATGCTCATGTCGGAGAAGGATTCGAGGAAGCGGGCGAGTGGATTCACGCCGTCAACTCCGCTCCGGAAGATTCTCGCCGCCGCGCGGGCGTTCGCCCAGGCACGCGGTTTCCACCAAGGAACAGAGCAGGTGGGAAATCAAGAGATGCGCTTCCTGAACGCGGGGCGTCGAATCCGACCCCACGCACAAACAGAGATCGGCGCGTTTGCCCATCTCTCCGCCCGTCCGGCCGGCCAGGCCAACGCTCTTCAGGCTCATTTCGCGAGCCGCTTCCAGGGCGCGAAGCACGTTGGGCGAATTGCCGCTGGTCGAAATGGCGAGCACAACGTCGCCGCGCCGCGCCAGGGCCCGCAACTGGCGGGCGAAGATCTCCTCGAAGCCGTAGTCGTTGCCGACGGCGGTGAGGATCGAAGTGTCGGTGGTCAGCGCGATGGCCGGAATCGGCTGGCGGTCAGCCTCGAGGCGACCCACCAGTTCGGCAGCCACATGCTGCGCCTGCGCGGCGCTGCCGCCGTTGCCGAGGGCGAACAGGCGGCCGCCCGAACGCAGCGAATCCGCCATGATGGTGGCGGCCTGGCTGAGTTTCGGCGCCATTTCCCGCAGGGACGATGCGACGCGCACCGATTCCGCGATTGTCCTTTGGATTTCTTCCTGCCAAAGATCTGTGGTCATCAGCCGGGTTCAGTGGGGCCGTGAAAGCTAGCGTCAGATTTTGCACCAGGATATCGGTTCCACACAAGTCGGCGGCTATTCAAGGCCGCGTGGATTCCCACTTCATCTCGGCGGCTTTCACCTTGGGGTGAGAAACCAGCAGGTGCCAAACGAGCGCCTGGAAGGACTCGGTGTGCGGGGTGATCGTCGCCGGATTCACCACGGGGACCACGACGCACGCGTCAGCGACCTGAGCGGTGAAGCCGCCGTCGCGTCCCACGACGCCGCAAATGGTGGCGCCGGCCTGGCGGGCGTATTCGAGCGCGCGGACCAGGTTCGAACTGATGTTGCGCGCCAAGTCGCCGCCACCGACGGAAAAAACGAAAACCATATCCTTGGCGGTTAGGCGGCTTCCCCGCAGCCAGTTGGCGTAAACCGTATCCCAGCCGTCGTCATTGACGCGCGCGCTCAGCTCGGAAACGTTGTCGGCCGGCGTGTAGGCCTCGATTTGGGCGATCTTCCGGAAATCGCAGACGGCGTGGGAAGCGTGTCCGGCTCCGCCTCCGACGCCCAGGCAAAAGAGCCGGCCGCCGCGGCTGCGAAGGCTGGACAGCAATTCGGCAATCCGCTCGATGGCCCCCTGGTCGATCTGCTTGAGAATTTCGATGGCTTCGTGGATGTAGAGACCGGTATGTCCGGAGGAAGGAGCGTCAAAAGGACAGGGAACCGTGGCGCCGTTGCCGGGAGCATGACGGTGGCCGTTGCTCTCGACTTTCCGGATCAAATCCGCCGCTTCGTCCAGATCGGCCGCCACCCAGTCCGGCCAAACCTTCCGCCCGGCCAGTTCCGAGCAGACGTAGCATTTGCGGGGACTGACGAACACGGTTCTCGTGCCGGCATCGCGGCCGGCCAGGATATCGACGACGCCGTCGCCGATGGTGTAGGAACGGCTCAAGTCGATTCCCCACTCGCCGGCGGCCTGGCGAAACAAGCCCGCGCCCGGCTTGCGGCAGTCGCATCGCAGGCGATAACCTTCGACCGATCCCTCCGGATGATGCAGGCAGTAGTAGACGCCGTCCAGCTTTCCGCCCGCCTGCTCGACGCTCGCCTTCATTTTCGCGGTCATCGCCTCGAGCAAAACGGGCGTGAAGCGGCCCTTGGCGATGCCCGGCTGGTTCGAAACGACGACGGTGAGGAAGCCCGCCTCGTTCAGCTTCGCGATGGCTTCGGCCGCGCCCGGCAGCATGCTGAAATCCTCGGGCCGGGTGGGAGAATCGATCGTTCCGAATTCGGGATTGCACGCGTAGGCGTTGATGACGCCGTCGCGATCGAGAAACACGGCCTTGCGCGGCATGAAATCCTCCGGATCGTCTGCTTTCCGGCGCCGGTTGGCGGCGGAAAGTCGTGGGACTGGGGACTCGGTGGACAACAGAAGGGATCAGGAAGCGTTGGCGATGAGCACCGTCTTCGGCCCCGTGGCGAAGGAATCGTCGCGCAGCCGCTGGTTGTGCGCCAGCCGCTGATCGCGCGAAACGATGTCGAAAACAACCTTGCTGCCTTCGAACTCGAACCGGAAATTGAGTTCCCGGAGACCGGCCTTGCGCATGGCTTCCCGCAGCCGCTGCTTTTTCTCCTCGCAATAGAGCATCAGGAAACCGCCGCCGCCGGCGCCGGCGATCTTGCCGCCGATGGCCCCGTTGCGCCGCGCGAGCGTGTACCAGGCGTCGATCTGCGGATTCGTGATTCCGCGGGAGAGCCGCTTCTTCGTCTGCCAGTGCAGGTCCATCAGTTCGCCGAAGCGGCGCAGATTGCCCTTGACGATCTCATCGTGAATTTCGATTCCGATATCCTTGATCTCCCGCAGGTTTCCGACGACGTGCGCGTTTTTCTTTCGCGTTTCTCCGTCCTGGCGGGTGAGGATCGCGGTGGCGTCGCGCGTCTCGTGTGTGAAGAAAAGCAGGAGGTTGTTTTCCAGGTTTTCGACCAGGTCCGCGCTGACCGGCGACTTTTGCACCTGAACCTTGCCGCGCCGGTCGATCGTCAGCGAAGTGAGGCCGCCAAAGGCGGCCATGTATTGATCCTGTTTGCCGATCGGCTTCTTCAGAATGCTCAGTTCGATATGGCAGGCCTCCTCGGCGAGTTCCTGGGCGGTAGCGGGCTTTTGCATCAGGGCGTGCAGCGCGTTCAGCAAGCCAACCAGATAGCAGCTCGAAGAGCCCAGCCCCGTACCCGCCGGGATGTCGGCCAGGGAAACAACTTCGATGCCCTTGGTCAGGGAAAAGGCTTTCAGCGCCTCACGCGCCAGCGTGTGCTGGACCTCGTCGACGTGATCGACTAGTTCGGATTTTGTGTAGCGGATGCGGATCTTGTCGTCAACGATGGGCGTGTTCGCGTTGATGAACATGTACTTGTCGATGCCGACAGCGAGCAGAAATCCGCCATGTTCGTGATAAAACGATGGAAGATCGGTGCCGCCACCGCCCAAGGTGAGACGAAAAGGAGTTCTGGTGATGATCATGGTCGCTCCACACGCGGTGTTGCGCGATACCCAATAAACTCGCGCCGAAGCCGCGTATATTTCAACGAAGTGCGTTTTTTCCGGGTATTACAAAAGCAGGCTTTTGGGGAGAAAAAGGGGGAACTTTCCGGGATCGATTCCGGCTCGAAGCTTCTGGCGCGTCAGCGCAACGGGGAAACCCAGGCGCACGCGGCGGGACCCCCTATGCGAACATTTCCGAGCCAAAGCGGCAGCACTTCCAATTCTTCAGGCGAGCGAACGAAAGCAGCCGATTCCTCGCGGAGTCTACCCTGAGCCACTTCGCAGAGCCGAGGCGCAGAGCCGTTCGCGGCGCAAGGGCGAACGGGCTCGAAATGACAGCGCCGGTCCGCCGGCGCCGCGGCCTCGACTATGCTTCAGGATGGGCGTGCTTCCAGCTTCTCTTGGGCGACTTTTTCCCGCAGGTACTCGATCGTGCGGCGAAGTCCTTCGGCGACGTCGACCTTCGGCGTCCAACCCAGGCTCTTGGATTCGCTGATGTCGGCCAGGGTAATCTGGGCCTCGCCCGGCAGATCCGGCTTGTAAATGGGCGCCAGCCCGGTTTTGAGCTGATCTTCCACGAGACGAAAGACTTCGTTGACCGAGAGGTTCGTGCCGGTGCCGACGTTCAGGACTTTTCCTGCCGAGCGGGGATGGTCCTTCACCAGCAACTGCAGATCGTTGACGTCATCGACGTAGATGAAATCGCGCCGCTTTTCGCCGCTGCCGTAAATCACGGGCCGCTCCCCCCGAAGCATCCGGATGATGAAGGAACACATCACCGGAGGAATCACCCGGCGCCAGTCTTGCGCGGGTCCATAGACGTTGAAGTAGCGGAAAACGGTGATGTTCATGTCGTAGAGCCGGCGGTAGCTTTCGCAGAAGGCGTAACCGCCGTGCTTGCTGGCCGCGTAGACGCCGATGGGCAGCACGCGATCCTCTTTTTGCGGGAAGTCGGTGATTCCCTCGTATTCGGCCGACGTATCGGCGTAAATGAATTTGCGCACTTTCGCCTGGCGGGCGGCTTCCAGCATGTTGAGGGTTCCGACCGTATTCACGCCGGCCGCTTCGAGCGGATGCGCCAGGCAATCGGTGAGGGACGCCTTGGCCGCGAGGTGGTAGATCGTGTCCGCGCCGCGAACCAGTTCGTAGACTTTCGGGTCCCGAATGTCCATCTGGTGAAACTCGACGCGCTCGTCCACGTTTTCGAGCGTTCCCGCCGAGAGGTCGTCCACGCCCACGACAGCATGCCCCCGATCGAGCAGATGCCTGGCGAGATTGCTGCCCACGAACCCGGCGTTGCCGGTGACCACAATGCGCTTTTGCATATTCCCCGCTTCCCTCCGAGTGAGTCCATCCTCTTAATTTGTACAGCTGTTCGGCCCGTATTGCCGCCGGCGCCGACGCTCGAGCCTCATGGCGATGCTTTCCGCCAGAGCGCGCCCTCCGGGAACGGCGGCCGGATGGCCTCGCGCGATTCCGCGCCCGCCAGTTCCGCGATCCGTCCTTCGATGGCCCCTTGGTAAATATCCAGCAGCCTGTCGTAATTGCGATCGGCTGTGTACTCGCATTCGTAGGCTCCTCGACCATTTTGCACCATTCGGCGAGTTTCGTCCTCATGTCCGATCATCCACGTGACTTTCGCCGCAAGGTCCGCCGGCTGGCCGGGCTCGAACAGGAGGCCGGTTGTTCCGTCCTGAATGATATCGGGCAAGGTGCCGATGCGGCTGGCGACAATCGGGACGCCGCAGGCGAACGCCTCTAAAATGACGTGGGGAAATCCTTCATACCATTCCGAGGGCAGAATGAGCAGGGAAGCCTTCTTGAGATACGCGACGGTTTCCCCGTGCGGCCGCGGCCCCAGGATTTCGATGTTTCCGCCGCTTTCCCTCGCCACTCGCTCTGCCAATTGTTCTCGAAGCGGGCCGTCGCCGACGATCCGCAGCAGCGGGGCATTGGGCATTTGCGCCCAAGCCGTTAAAAGGGTGTCCACGCCTTTTTCCCGGGTGAGCCGGCCGATATAGAGCGCCGAGCCGTCGGCCGATTCCCGCAGGCCGGGATCGGGTTCGTGAAAATTCGGTTTGACGACGATTTTGCCGGCCGGCAAACCGCCCTGGACGAATTTCCTCCGCATGAAATCGGTCGGGACGATGTAGGCGGTGACGGCTTGGGTCCAGGTTCCACGGCGGCGGTGCGAATCGAGCATGCGAGCGACCGAGGCCGTCTGAACGGCGGAATGGCGGTAGCAGCGGTAGCGCACGCTGCGCCAGAGCGAATGATCGATGCATTCCTCGCAGATGCGCCCGTCGCGGAGCAGCGTGCCGGCTGGGCAGACCAAGCGGTAATTGTAGAGCGTTTGCACCACGGGCACGCCTTCGTCCCGGCAGGCGTAATAGACCGACGGCGTGACCAGCGCCAGCGTGTTATAGACGTGAGCCGCATCGGGCCGGTGGCGGCGAATCAGTTCGCGCACCTCGCGGTAGGATTGCCGCGACCAGCTTGCTCTCCAGTAGAGCGATCCCTTCTGCCAGGCCGTGAAATTGCGGATCTCGCGATTGTCGCGTTTGTAGGTGACGACCCCGTGCCCGCGCGACTTCATCAGCTCCGGCTCGCTTTCCACCCACAGGTTCTCGCCGCCGGGCTGCTGGTAGAGGTTATAGATGTAGAGAATTTTCAATTCGTCACTTTGTAGCGTCGGCGATTAAAAAGAGGCTCTTGCTTCGGCCTGATGGTTTTCGCTCCGAGAGGCTCAGCCGGAGGGAATCGACAACCGACTCCGCTCTGCTGAATTTAAAATCCTCTCGAATGCCACGAGCGAATAGCTGCCGGGCCAGAGGCGAGGTGAAGGCCGGGCATACAGAAACCCCACGGAACCCGGTTTCTCGCAGTACAGCTTCCAACTCGCATTCGGAAAAATAATGCTGTACGAAGTACGCCTCCCTGTGCGTTTGAACCAGGGATGCGTCCTCTATTCCTTCCAGGCTGTCGACTGAAATCACTAACTGGCCTCCCGGCTTGAGCAAGCGGAAAATCTCCGCTAGAACTTGCCGCCAGTGCGCGATGTGTTCCAGTACACTAAAGCTGACGACGGCGTCGATGGATTCGGAAGGCAGTCCCAGGCCCAGCAAGTCTCCGCAAACGAATCGGACCCGGCCCCTGTTCCAGCGGTGAAGACGCTGTGAGGCATCGGAAAATTGGCTGTCGTCGATGTCCACGCCGAGCGTGCTGCGAAACTTCCGGCTCAGTAGAACGGTCTGCAGGCCTCCACCACAGCCAAGATCGAGAAGAGTGCCTTCCGGCTGGCCTGCCAATCGCCTATTGATCTCCCAGTATTCGCAGATCTTGAACGGATTCGGGTACACGCAGATCGTCGGCGTCAGCTTCCTTAGTATCAGGCGCGGCACGTTCGACATTGGCATTGTCCTGGGCAAGAGAAAGGAGGGCGTAGCTACGGTGCTGGATCGAGCGCCGGCGTGGGGGGCACAGCCTCGCGAAGCTCAGGACGTCCATCATTCTCCTGATGCGAAAGAAAACTGCACAGCCTTTTGACGAAGGCCTCCCGGGTTGCGTACCCGGAAGCAAACTCGCTCATCCGGTGTGAACACTGCGCCCAGCGGCTGGGGTCTTGCAGCTCTGCGAGCAGACTTGCCCATTCGGCGGGTTCGTCGCCCAGCACGAGGTTCGCGCGGGCGGCGGGTGGCAGCCCCTGGGCGCCGAGGATCGTTGACACTGTGGGCAAACCCATAGCAGCGTAGTCCAGAAGTTTGGTCTTTATACCCACCCCTGAGACATCAGGGTTGATAGCAACCATACCTTTCGCGAGGAGTCCCGAGACTCGTTCTACGAAGCCCACGCGCTCAACCGATACAGGCGAGGTAACGGAGAAATCACCCCACCCCGGCCCCACCAGACGTAGTTTCCACGTGCCGGGTTCCGGCAAGAGAAGGCTAATCTTGCCTAGGAACCAATCGAGGCCAGCCCGATTGTCGGGGTTTCTCCCGTTCGACATGAAAATCAAGGTCCTCTTGACGGCCCGGGGACCGGCGGCCAACGCATGATTGGCCGAGCGGAGATCACTGTCCTCAAGCAGCGTTGTCCAACCTACAAACTGCAGGCTCTTGCAGGGGATCCTCCTGGCTCTTAAAGTCTCCATGTCGTTGTACGAGACGCAGGCCACGTGGCATTCCCCCATCTCGCGGTCCAGGCGTCGCAGGCCCTGGATGTTCCATTTCTCGATTGCCGGAACCAAGCGATTGACAGCGTGGGTGCTCTTGCGTCGGCGGCGGAACTCCGACTCGATGTTGTGCACGATTACGAAGGTTTCCGCTTGGCCGAGATTGCGCACCAGCCTCCTGACAACCGGCCAGGTGAATTGGAAGCTGACAAGGATCCTGTCGCCGGGACGGGCCTGGAAGGTTTGGCGACCGCTGTAGTGGTTGAGCGTTGGGGCGGCCGCCCACCTGCCGTCATGGATGAGGGAGGACGCCATCGAGCGGAGCTTGCCCCCGCGCGAATAGGTAAGGTAAATCGGGACCAGCTCCGATGACGGTGAGGTCGTAACCTCCGAGAGGGCACGAACGACTGCGCGAGTGTACAGGCCATTCACCTCAAAATAAGTGAAATCCGGCACAAAGAGCACGAGGTGCCCTTCCTCACGCGTCCGGGGCTCTGCGGGCCAGGTGCAAACGGGGTTTCTGCTCTGGTGCGACACCGACGTCATTCCTCTTGCTTCATAAGGTGGTGTGGGCGTCGGGGGACGCCTGAATCGGTTGCATTCAGTCTAGTGGGGGTTCTTGGCTGGGGCCTTTGACGGTCATTGTGAACCGCTGATTGAATACAATCTCACCGGCCTTACGTTCGAGCCATGGCTTGAGATTGGGGCTCTTCTCTACGCAGCAGAAAAACTTGTTTCCCTGCCGCCGCAGCGGCGGGACCCTGTTTAGAAAGAGCTGGGCGAGCCGCAGGAGCAAAAGAAAATTCGATGTGCCGACGATCGAGGTGACGGTCCCGACACGGGTCTCCTTCCTGGCATCCAAATCCTTTTCCGTCAGGTTGAAATCCCAGTAGGGGTGGGTGCGCACCCGGAAGATGCACTCGGGTACGTAGGAGGAGACCGTCTTGCAGACCTCCGCCAGATTCCATCGATATATGAAATTGGGAATCTGCGAGTCGCGCACGCCTCCCGAACGGCCGTCGTGGTCCGCTACAGCCGCGATTTCGTAGGGAAACGAGAACCGCATTTTTACGATCAGAGACATGAGGGGAGAGTCATTCGGTTCGAGAAACAGAACGTATCTCCGACTTACGCGAATCATTTCACACAATGCTCGATGAGGCTGGCTGCAGTGATGCAGGACCGCGTGCGCGAATACGAGATCGAATGAGTCGCTCGCAATGTTCATTTCCTCCGCGTCGAGGGCCACGTTCTCAACCTTTGAAGAGGCCTCGCCTGCGCCAAGTCGTCCAATGTCACTTGGAAGGTTCGAGTTCACGATATACTCGAACCCCGCCTCGCGAAGAACCTCTTTGTCTTCCGCGCTGCCCCCAACAATCAGTACGCGTTGGTCGGCAGATATACGGCACGCCGCGATCTGCGAGGTCAACACTCGGAGGAACTGATTCCGAGTTCCATTCCCGCCTCTGGGTGCTGCCTGATCCACGCGCCCCTACCCCTCTTCCTCGGGGCTGAATCGCGGTGCGTTGCGTCGGGCCGCTTTGGGTGCCCGAGCGACATTCGTAGCCAGCAACCCCGGCGCGAGTGCCGCGCCGATAAGCAAATAGAATGGGATAGCGGCGAAAGGCCCTTCGAAGAATTCCTCGAAAAGTGAGGCCGCCAGCGCTGCCCCCCAGAACATCATCCCGAACGACTGGCCGGAAACCCTGTAGCTGCGCCATAGGAGGCGCAGAAGTTCGATCTGCAAAAGACCGAAGAGAATCACGCCCACCCACCCGGAAAATCCCAGGGCGTAGAAGAAATCACTATGGGGGGTTTGAATGAACTCACCCGGCGGGATGAGAGGATTTAAGTTCCCAATGGGATAGCCGTATCCGAGGCCAAGCAAGGCACGTGCAGCTCTTGCATGGACTGTTTCCCAGATGGACGCCCACCATACCAGTCGCCAGTTCGCCGTTGCTGCAAAGTTATTGACGCTCTTTGACGGGGCCAGATTGTCTGCGAGGTTCTGGTTGATCGGCGCCACAGCCCGGGCCGCGATATACCCAATGGAAATCCGGCCGCCCCGCGTGGCGGCCGCCGGGAGGTTGAAATTAGTTACGTACAGGACCCCGAGCAGTGCGATCACCAACGCGCCAGCGGCAACCATGTGACGGAGGCGCTTCGTCAGCCAAGCGAATACTAGTAGCCCTACGACGAATCCCGCCCATTCTGCCCGCACCTGAACGCCAAGCAACACGAAAGCGTTGAGAGCTATTAGATGCCACACCTTCCTCAACCGTGGTTCAAATGCAATCAGGCCAAGCAGCGCGGCCATGGAACCGGCGGGCTGGCCGAAGAGCGGTACCATGGATGCAGCGCTTGCGGTCCCTGGCATTTTCCACTGGAGCTGGCTCAGAAGGAGCACCCAAGCCGTACCGTAACAACCGTTCCACCATCCCAGCATGCGGATCACGCGCCGCAGGAAATCCTTGTCCTTTAGGCCTACCCAAACTCCCAGGAGCAGGAAGAGAGGGTAGTAATTGAATGCGGTGTCGCGGGCAGCCGTGAGCGCCGGATAACCCGACAGGACACCGTGCAACGCCTGAAAGGCTCCGTAAAGCAGAAAGACCAGTAAGAGGCATTCGAAACGCCTGAGTCGCTTGGCGCGCTGTACAACGCGCAGCCAAGGACCCAGACTCGTCTGAGGCCCAAAGAGCAGGAACGCGGCCAGCGCGATCTCGCCGATATAGAGACTGATCCAGGGCAGGCCAAGGTATGCGAAGGACCGACTCGCGCACAAGTATCCAATGATCAGAAGGGTTGCAAGCTCCACCCACATGCCTCGGGATCCTCGCCGGCAAGGTGAGTTCGCGAGAACAAGTGTTTGCGCTGAGACGTTGCTTGCCATTGCCGGGACTATCTCACTCGCCCAATATTGCGGCAGCTCCGGTCCGTCCCTCTACGGTTGGCCCAGTCAGAGATCCTAGCTCGGGAGACGCCTCATGCTTTTGCCATCCGCTTCGCCGATAAAAGACATACATCCCTGCCGCGGCCGAAAGGTTCGCCAGCACCATGCCGAGAGCCGCACCAGTAACGCCCATCGCCGCGCTCATCGGCACGCCGATCGTGATGGCGACCACAGCACCGATGCCGAAGGACCAGAAGTTCTTTTCGGGGCGCTCGAGTGCCATCAGTCCGACGCCCAGCACGGACGTCAGGCAGATCGTGAAGGGGAACAGTGCAAGCAGAAGCAAGGGCAAGGAACCGTACCGCTCATATCTTCCCCCGTAGAGCACATGGAAGACTTCTGCCCGGAAGAACCACAACCCCGCGAAATAAGCCGCCGCCCCCAAGAGAAACAAACCCAAGGCGACTCGCACAGCCTGCGTCATGAGTTGCTTCCCGCCGCTGTCGCGGCGTCGGACCAGGAACGGTAGAAGCAGGGTAGCTAGTGCCAGCAAGACGTTGGATGCTGGAATAACGAGATTGGCGAGCGCCCTCAGCGCCGCTACCGACTTGAGTCCTCCCCATGCCGGCAGAACGACAAAGAAAATGTTTGCCGGAATCCAGGCGACGCCAGCAGCCGCCATCGACCATCGCCCGTAGTTCCAGTGGTCCCCGAGGACGTCTACGGCCTTCAGCACACCCAAGCTTTGCCGTGAATGGCGCTTCAGCCGAAGAGCAAGGGCCAGACCGACGATCAGAGCTGCAACCCCCATCGCTACCAGCGCAGACCAGGCCGAGAGCCAACCACGTGAACGGAGGCCGTAAACAAGGCAGAGCAAAAGCACGAGGTAGAGCCCACCGCCCGCCGCTGCCCATCCGGGTCGCAGGTCCACGTAGAAGGCCCGACGAACCATCCAGAGCAGCAGCAGCGCCGGGCCGGTGAAGGCTAGCGCATAGAGGGAGTGGGCGACAAGAGACGAAGACCAGAACGCCGTCAGCGCTGCGACGCAGGCAAGGGCTAACCCTATGAGCAGCGAGACTGCCGCGTGACCATTCAATAGGAGACGGAAGTATCTCTTGAAAGCGCCTTTATACCTTCCCGGTCCGAACACCAGCATCGGCTCAACGAAGCCGGCCGTGTGGAATGCCGCAAGAAGAAGGAAAACAGAGTAGGCCAGAGCAAAGGCCCCGTACTCTGCGGTTTCCAGCCACCGGGCAAGGAGAATGTTAAGAAGAAAGTGCGCTCCGGAAAAAAAGCCTTGGTCGAGAATGGCCTGAGTTCCTTTGACGGTCCAACGAAGCACCGGGCGAACAGGCCGTTTGGGGTGAGTCCAGTTCACCACGGTTTCTCGTTCAACCCCGAGACTCATCGGCCCGAGCCGGCCAGGGCGGCGGGAAGGGTTTTCAGCAGGATTTTCGTGTCGAGCCAAAGGCTCCAGTTCTCGATGTATTCAAGATCGAGCGAGAGGTTGCGCTCGAAGGAGGGATCGCGCCGCGCGTAGACTTGCCAGAGGCCGGTGATGCCCGGCTTGACGTCCAGGCGGCGCAGATGCTCGATCTGGTAGCGCTCGTAATCGTCGAGCGGATGCGGGCGCGGGCCGACCAGGCTCATATCGCCCCGGAAAACGTTCCAGAGCTGGGGCAGTTCGTCGAAACTGTAGCGGCGCAGGAAGCCGCCGATGCGCGTCAGGCGCGGATCGTTCTCCATCTTGAAGAACGGGCCTTCGCGCTCGTTGAGATTACGCAGGCCGTCCTTCTGAGCGTCGGCGTTAGCGACCATCGTGCGCAGCTTGTAGCAGCGGAAGCGATAACCCTTCTTGCCGACGCGACAGGATGAATAGATGGCCGGGCCGGACGAATCCAATTTGATCGCGACGGCCAGCAGCGCGAGCAGCGGCGCGAGCAGCACGAGTCCGGCGGCCGCCCCGAGCACGTCCACGGCCCGTTTCACGAACAGTCCGAAGCCGGGAATCGGCTCCCGAAACAGCTGCATGACCGGGAAACCGCCGATCTGGCGGACGGGAACCCACAACCCCAGCCCATCGAACATTTCGGGAACGACGTTCACGGCAAGATGGCGGCGCCGCGCTTCCAGCACGACATCGGCGACCAGTTCGCGGTCCGAAGGTGTGGTGATGAAAATCTCGTCGACAAAGTGCGTGAGGGCCAAGCGCGGAAGTTCGCCGACGCTGCCCAAAAAGCGAGGGTCGCCGCTGGGATCACGATCGAGAAAACCCTTGACCACGTAGCCGAGGTACTTATTTTCGTCGAAATAGCGGGCCAGAGCCTGGCCCACCTCCTTGGCGCCGACGATCAGGACGTTTCGCCCGTCCTGCCCGTTCATCACCCGCTGCTTGTCGATTTCGCGCTTCCAGAAGCGCCAGGCGGGAAGCGTGACGGCGGTGAGAACCCCGGTGAAGCCGACGACCAGCCGGGAAATCGATTTGTCGCCGGACAGGTAGATGAAGGTGATCAGGAACAGGGTGGCGAAGAACACCGCATTGAGAACCGAAAAGCTTTCGTCGAGCGGCCCGAAGGTGCGCTCGGCCCGGTAGAGCCCCTGGTTCTGGCAGAAAACGCCCACCAGCAACGCGTATATCCCGAGAAAACCCAAATAATGACCGGCGCCAATGCGGTCTCCCAGATGCCCGCCGCTCGAAAACCGGAGATAGAAAACGATCGCTCCATCCAGGCCAACCAGCAGCAGATCGACCAGCAGGGGGGCTACACCGGACCAGGAAGCGCCGCTCGGGCCCATCGGAGCGCGCGTGACCGGCTGAGCCGGCGGCACGGCTTGCGGCCGCTCCACGGCCGCTCCTGTGGAGGATCGCCATGCGGCAGGCACTGGATTCAATTCAGCCATGTTTTTTTCAAGGGGACTAGCGGTCAAATAAACAGGGGAAGCGGATTCCTGGCTACTCTCGAAATGACGGATGCCGGCCTGGTTCTACGGCGAGACAAAATTCACGCGTGAAATGCGAAGTCAGATTTTTTCGAGTGGATAGGTGCGCAGACCGGCCATCTGCAAGGTGATTTCCCAGAGAAAGCGCGGGTTGTTGACGAGGTAGCGATTTGAGAGCCGGCGCGGCTCTTGCATCAGCCGATGCAGCCATTGCAGCCCGGCCGCCTTGACCCAGCCGGGAGCGTCGCGAATGGAGCCGATCAGATAATCGAAGGCCGCGCCGACGCCGACCATCAGCTGCGTTTCCAGAATGTTTGAATAGCGGGCCATGAACTGTTCCTGTTTCGGCGTGCTCAGACTGACCCAGAAAACATCCGGCTTCAATCGCGTCACGATTTCCGCCAGTTCCTGTTCCTCACTCGCGTTCAGGGACCGGAAGGGAGGGGTGTAGGTTCCGACGATTTGCAAGCCGGGGAATTGCTCGGTGAGGACCGCTTTCAATTGCTCGGCGGCGCCGGGCTTTCCGCCGTAGAGAAAATGCGTGATCCCTTCCGGGGCCGAAATTTCGCAAACTCGGCGCATCAGATCGGGTCCAAAAACGCGGCGCATGCCGGAGAAGCCCTGCAGCCTGCCGATCCAAACCATCGGCATGCCATCGGGCGTGCTCAGCAGCGACGAGTTCAGAATCCGGCGCAAGGCCGGGTCCTTGCGCGCTTCCATCACTCCGTGGACGCCAGTCACGCAAACGTAGCCGCGCGTGCCGTCATCGAGCGCCCGCTGGAAGAGGCCGGCAGCCTCTTCCAGATCGATGGCGCTGATGCCGACACCTAATACGTTTGCCCGGGGAACGTCAGCGAGCGCCACGGCTCCGTTCGAGCGCGGGGATGCGCCCCTGCTTTTGGAGTTCCTGCTCGATCCACCGATAGGTGGTGCCCAGACTCTCTTCGAGCGAAATCCGTGGCTCCCATCCGAGCACTTCCCGGAGCAGTGTGTTGTCGCTGTTTCTGCCGCGCACGCCCTGGGGCCGGGTGAGATCGTGCCGGATCCGCAGCTTCTTTCCAGCGGCTTGGCAGACCAGGCCCAACAGCTCATCGATGGTGACCAGACGATCGGTTCCGAGATTGAGCGGCTGCCGGTGACTGCTGGCCATGAGCCGAAGCAGACCTTCCACGCAATCGTCCACATACATGAAGGAACGCGTCTGCTGGCCGTCACCCCAGATTTCGACTTCATCGCCGTCGGCGGTCAGGGCGACTTTGCGCGACAAGGCGGCCGGCGCCTTCTCCTTGCCGCCTTCGTAGGTGCCGAGCGGTCCGTAGACGTTGTGGAAGCGGACGATGCGCGTCTCGAAATCGAAATCCTTCTGGTAATACTGGCACAGCTCTTCGGTAGCCAGTTTCTCCCAGCCGTAGCCGGGCTCGGGATCGGCCGGAATCGCGTCCGCCTCCTTGAGCGGCGTCACCTCGGGGCTTTTCTGCAGAAAGCTGGGATACACGCAGGCCGATGACGAAAACAGGAACCGCCCAACCCCGTTCAGGCGGCTGGCTTCGAGCATGTGCGTATTGATGAGGATGTTGTTGCGGAAAATATCGGCCAGGTAGGCGGTGATGTAGCCGATGCCGCCCATATCCGCCGCGAGATTGTAGACCTGATCCACGCCAATCGTCGATTGCAGACAACTGTCCCAGCGCCGCAAATCCAGAATCTGGAACTCGTCGGCCGCGCTGGGCTCGTATTCGGGATATTTCAGATCGACGCCGCGAACCCAGGCGCCGTCGGACTTCAGCCGGCGAACCAGATGGTGGCCGATAAACCCCCCGGCGCCGGTAACAAGAATTCGTTTCGCTTCTGCTGCCATCACCATGTTCTCCTTATCTGTATGATTTCTCCGGGCAACCGGCCCGGAAAACCCAACTGCGTTCCGTTCTTTCCCCCGAGTCCTTTACGCCCCATTTCCACTCCGCGGCCCGACCCGGGCCTCGGCGATTTGCGCCAGCGCTTTTTCGGCGTCGCGATTGAACTGGCGAACGGTCTCGCGCGTGTATTTGTGATCCACCATTTTAGGCAGAAACTGCGGAGGGACGGTAATGATATGAGCGCCGGCCAGTGCCGCGTTTTGAACATCCATCACGGCGCGAATGCTACCCACGATGATTTCCGCCGGATAATTCCAGTCGTCGAGCCAGCGTCGCACGTTGCGAATCACGACGGAGGGATCGTTTCCTTCATCGGCCACGCGCCCGGCGAAGATGCTGACGTAGGTGGCGCCGGCCTTGGCAGCGAGTGCGGCCTGATTGAACGAGAGGATGGCGGTCGTATTCACCCGAATCCCTTCTTGCTGGAGCGCGTGCACGATGCCCAGGCAGCTTTCGCCGTACTCGTTCACGACGGGGATCTTGACGACCACGTTGCTCGCCCAGGAAGCGAATTCCCTTCCCTGCCGAAGCATCTCTTGGGGATCGTTCGCCGCCACCTCGACGCTCATCGGGCGATCGCCCAGCAGGCGGCAGATGCGCCGCGCGCCTTGCTCGACGTCGTAGACGCCGTCTTTGAACATGATGCTGGGATTCGTCGTAACGCCATCGACGATCCCTTCACGCAACCACTTCTCGATTTCCGCGAAATTAGCCGAATCGACAAAGAATTTCATCGTTTTTCTCCACTCCAGCCTGATCGGCTGGTTGCCGTGCAGAATTTCCTCTCGGTCATCGGGCCGGCTCGAGAGAATCGGCCGCCACATCCACCAGAATCGACCGCTCGATCAGAGCGACCGATAGAACGACGCGCAACGCGCCCTTCCGTCGGACGAGAATGCCTTCGCGTCCGGCCAGAGGGCCGGCCGTGATTCGGGCGCGGCGGCCGGCGGTCAGATAGGGATACGGCGATGCCGTTATGCCCGCTGAAAGCGCGCGCCGCAGACTTTCGACTTCCTGCTCCTCGATGGGAGCCGGCGCGCCGTTGAACCCCACCAGGCGAACTACGCCAGGTATCTTGAGAACCTGGATGCGATCCTCGACGGCGATGCGAACGAACGTGTAGCCGGGAAACAGGGGCAACTCCACCGGGTGGTCGCCATTCTTCCACCGGCGGATGGTGAGGTAGAGAGGAAGAAACGCTTCAATTTGCCGGCGGCAAAGCTGCTCGGCAACCGTCTTTTCGTGCCGCGATCGCGTGTGCGCCGCGAACCACAAAGGGTGCAGGCCGCTGTCGAAGATGGCCTTGCCAGCCACCCGGCAGCTTTCCCGGGCGATGATCCGGCTGCCGTTGGCCGAGGCCTTTATATAGCTCCGCCCCGTCACTTCGTAAGGCATATGTGACTTAACCCCTTGTACGTCAGCATATTGCCGACGAATTCCCTTCTTCCTTCACTTGCCGGATGGCACTTCCTCCATCCGGCGAAATCTATTTCGCGTCGGCCGCGCCGTCTTCCCGGACAGAGGACCCGTTCCGCGAGTGCCATGGCAGGCTCGCATGCACGTCCGACCAAACCTCGATGGCGACGGCTTTGCGCGGATCGTTCGCGTCAACCGCTTGCCAGGCCGAACCGGCCAGAATCCAGGCCGCGCCGAAAACGAACGACAGCATCGCGCCCAGCGCCATAATCAATCCCCGCGGCGGAAAGGACTTCCTGTCCGGCACGAGCGGCGGATCGAGCACCTTCACACTGGGAATCTCTTTGACCTCTTGCACCTTTGCCAGTTCGTCTTCTTGCGTCAGAGTGGCGAAGACGACCTCTTCGACCTTTGTCCTTCGCAGCAGGTCGGCGTAGGTGACGCCGAGCAACGGCAGCTCGCGCAGCGACGGGTAAAGCTGCCGGGCCGAACTATCCTTGCTGGCTCCTTTGCCGGCGATTTTCTCCATCGAAGACTGCAGTTCGTTGACCTGGGCCTGCAGCGAGCGAACACGGACGTTGTCGTCGGTGTACACCTGGCGGAGTGCCTGGAGCTCGGATTCGGCGGCGATCAGCTCTCCTTGCAGCGTAGCCGCGGCGACGACCATCGCCTTGCCCTGCGAGGGGATGTCGATGGCGCCCTTTTGACTGGCGAACTGGCTGAACTGTTTTTCGGCGTCCTCCAGATTGGCCTTCACTTGCTTCAATCGCTGATCGAGGAAAACGCGCTCGCGATACGCCGAAGAGGTATTCAGATGCGTCATCACCCAGTTCAACTCGTTGACGTACTCGCGGGCCATGGCGGCTGCGCGTTTCGGATCATGATCGCTGACCTTGATGGAGATGATGCCGCTCTTCTGATCGACCGAAATGTCGGAATGTTTCGCCAGATCCTTGCGGGCGTCCTCGATATAGCGATCGTGGTAGAGGCGTTGCAGACCGAACTTGTGGATCAGGTCGTCTTGCACGGTCGCGCTCTGCAAGATGCCGAGGAACAGATTGCCGTTGGTCTTCAAGCCCAGGGTATTCTCCGCGATGCCCGTCAGCCCGCTGCCGCTATTGCCGCTGCCGCGTCCCATCAGCGCCGAGAGGATGGCGCCCCCCGTCCCCATGGAGCTGGTCTGATCGGGGGGCATTAGTTCGACGGCGGACTGATAGCTATTGGGAATCAGGAGGGCGATCGCGAGGCCGGCAACCAGTCCACAAAACCCCGCCCACAGCAAAAACCGCCGCTTGCTCCAGAGCAGCCGCGCCCGAGCCGCCATTCGCTCGCGAGCTTCGAGGAGCGCCCGCTCGTCGATGGCTTCGATCACCAGTTCGTCGGGCTGGCGCGGCTCGAAGCGGTTCCTCTCCGGCTTGGCCGGAAGATCGCTCAATCCCGTCCCCTTGCCCGGTCGCCCGAGACTCGCGAGGAAATCCGGATCAACGTAGACTCCAGCGCGGCCAGTAGGTGAGCTGCACCGAAGTGGTGAAATCGGCAGTGGGCCCCGGCCGCAGAATGGGGAAATCCCACTTTTCATACTGAAGCAATGTCGAGACGCTCAGGTCCGGCCGAACCCAGAGATTCGCCCGGACGCCGCCGTCGCTGATCGTTCCGCCACCGTCCAGAAACTCGCGGCTCACTTTCTGGTGCCGGAACTCGAAGCGGACCCAGCTGCGCGGGCTCTGCCAATAGGTCAGCCAGGCCTCGACGCCTTGCCCGGCGCGGCCGAGCCAGCTCCCCAGCACGTTGCCGTTGTTCGTATCCCCGCTCAAATAGCGATTGGCCGTGTAATAGAATCCACTGCTGTACGCTCCGCCCTGCGCGCTGTTCGTGTAGCCGCCCTCAACGCGAAGGTCGAATTTCGCCAGTCCGGGAAGCCTGGGCATGTAAATCCCGGCCAGCCACACGGCGCGTTCTGGGTACCCTGTGGGGTTGAAAATCAACTCATCGTGCGCGAAGCCGTCGGCATAAAGAGTCACCCAATTGCGCAACATCGGCAGGCGATAGGTGAAATCCAGACCCGTGTAGCGGCTCGATTTCGAAGTGCCGTTCGGCAATTCCCCGCCCGTGTCCAGCAGGCTATTCCAGAAAGTACCGAGCGTCGCCGGCACGCCCGCTCCGCCGAACATCGTCGTGTAGGAAAGACCGATCTCGATGTTGGGCGTGGGCTTGAAACTGACTTTTTCTCCTTCGGTCATGGGCTGGGGATTCAGAGGCTCGAGCCAGGAGCCGGTTGTGCTGGTGCCGGTAAAGACGAAGTGCTGGCCCTCGAGTTGCCCGGCGAAAAACTCCATGCGGATCGGGCCGAAAAATCCGAGAATGCCCGGCAACCGGAAGGGCTCGACGCGGTCGATGCGAAACATCTCGATCGGCTCGGCGTTGTCGCTGAGCATCAGCGCCCCGCCCATGCCCGGTCCCCACCACAGGCTCTGCTTGCCGAAAGTGACTTGCCAGTCGTGGAAATTCATCCCCACGTAGGAATCGAGCAGCTCGAAGCGGTTCGTCTCCGGAACCGGAGTTCCCGGCGGGGCGAGCGAGGCGGGAAGGCCGTCAACCTGGGCAATGGTTTGCCGCGCGCCCGCCGGCAAGGGCGGGCCTGAAGGGGCATGCTGGAATTCTCCCTGGACGTAGCCGACCAGCGGTCCGTAGGCGCCCCAGCCGGTGAAACCGCTGATGACATTCGTTCCTTCTTCGTAAGGCCGCCCGTAATCGCTATAGAGCGTCTGGCCAAAATGGTAACCATCGGTCAGGGGCTGGCCGCTTATTTGCGTGACGCGCGTATAAACCGATTCGAGTACGGCGCTGCGATTGGACCCTTTACCGAGAAGATCGAGATCGCTCCGGAACTCCTTTTCGAGCGATTGAACGATCCTGGTGGCGGCAGCCGGCGGATTGGCTCCCTCGCCGTCCAGGCGGTCCTCGGCCTCGCTCACCAGCCGCGCGCATTCCAGGCGCGTCCAAGGACGCATCCCGAGCATTTCCGTGCGCACGTAACCGAGCGCCGCCAGGCGCTCGAAGGCCGGATAGACCCAGCTACCCAGCGGAACGTAGGGAGAGCCCATGTTTGCGGGCCCGCTTCTTTCGCCGATGTCGCGCAAGGCCGGGAATAAAGGCCATGAGCCCCCGCCCAGTTCCGGATCGTGATGGGCAAGGAATACGTGGCGGGCAATCAGGTAACCGATGGTGCTGCCGACGAGCACGTCGGAGGGAAAGTGCTGCTTGGCTTCGACGCGCGAGAGGCTGATGGCCGAAGCCAGCCCGTAGGCCAGAATTTTGGTTAGCGGGCCCGGATACTCGTGCGCGATCATCCCGGCCAGGGCCCACGCCGCCGTCGCGTGCTCGGAGGGAAACGAAGTTCCCCCGTTCCAGAACTCCCCGGCGCCCGGCTGCTGCGGGCGAGCTCTTTGAAACGAATACTTGAGCGCCTCGGTCGTGAGCAGGCCGCCGATCACCGCCTCGCCGCCCAGGAAGCCGGCTTCCCGCATGTGTTCGTCGTGCCGCAGCAAACCCCAGAAATACATGGCGCCGGTGCCGGCGATCATTCCGTAAGCGCCGTAATTCGAGAACTGGTTGAATCGTTGCAACCGGCTTGGCGAATCCGGCAAATGCCTGCTGAATTGCCGGTCGGTGGCGAAAAGTCCCGCCGCCATTCCTCCCAAAGGCAAAAGCCAGCCGGCATCGCGCGTGCGCAGGTGCAGCGGACTCGTCCAAATCGCATGCTGGTCCGAGAGGGCATGCTCCACCGGCGGCGGCCAGAGCCTGTTGCCGTATTCGCCTGGAGCGAGGGGGTAGAGGGACGGCCCGGCGCCGTGCCGGCTCTTTGGCTTTGGCGTTTTCTTGACCGCCGGACTGGCCGCTGGCGATACCGTTTTTCGGCCGGCGTACCCGGCGGCCCCGGACGCCGCCTGTCCCTTGGCCGGAGCCACACTCGCTAAGATAATCGCCGCTGCGCAAACCATGGTCTTGCTCTTTGTCACTCGTTTGGCCCGGTTTTCAGTAGTATTGGGACACCAGCACCGCCGAAGTCACAATCGATGAAAGAATCTGAGCCGTTTGGAAGGTGCTCTCCCAATGGCGCGACCCCGCGACAGGCTTTTCCGGAACAACGACGGTGTCACCCGGATACAAGGTCGCCGCGAGCGCGTTCCCCTTCCACAGAGAGAAACCCTCCGACCCCACCACGCTTCCATCGGCGCGGATCACGAAAATCGCTTTCTTGTTCGCGGTCGTGGTGGCTCCGCCGGCCTGACCGAGGTACCACTTGGCGCTCTTGCCCGGCCGGAAAGCGACCGCCGTCGGGTCGTAGACCTGACCCTGCACCATCACCGAACTCGGCCGCTTCGGAACGATGAGCACATCCCCGGTGCGCACTTCGATATCCTGGGAAGAACCGGCCCAACGGCGGATCGCGGGAGAGATTTGGATCACGACGCGTCCGAGCGGCGGATTGTCAACCAGGGTTTCCAGGGTGCTTTGCCATTGCAGGTAACCGGCTTCCTCGGAGAGTTTCTGGTTCCGGTCAGAGGTAGTGGACATTCTCGTTTGCAACTCGTTCTGAGATTGCCGCACGCGGGCGACCAGCTCTTCGTAGGACTTCATCTCCACTTGACGGACATCCTTGCGCTCGAGGATGGCGCCGTACGGGTAAGCCTGCGGGGTGAAACCGCCAGCCTGCTCGATGACGGCGCTGAGCTTCTCGCCGGGCTGAATGCCGTAGCTGCCTGGATGCTTGACCTCGCCCTTGATTTCGATCGTCGCGCCCAGATCGTTCCACCCCGCGACCTGGCGAATCGTGAGCACGTCGCCATTGCGAAGCAGCGGGTCGCTTCGCGGGTTATCGGCGAGCGCACTCGACAGATGGATTTCCATCTGCTCGCCTGAGATCTGGCCATGGTGATTCCACACGTAGCGCGTCAGATCGCCATTTTGCTCGTCCGCGCTACGCTTGAGCCCTCCGGCCACCTGGATCAGATCGGAAACGCGCATGCCGAGCGCCAATGGGTAGCGGCCCGGATGCGCCACTTCGCCCTCGACGTACACCGTGGTGGGATCGGACCTGGCCAGATTTTCTTGCACCAGCACGCTGTCGCGCGGTCCGAGCAGGAAATTGTCGCGTGGATCGCCGGCCAGAACCTTGGCCAGGCTCACGCTGATGACTTTCATCTGGCTGCTGGGCAGATAGTGAAACACCTGCACCGAGCCCATGTTCGCGTCCGGCGTAACTCCGCCGGCCAGCTCGATGGCGTCCCGCAGATGGATTTCGCCCGAGGTCCGGTACAGGCCGGGTTGCCGCACGGCACCGCCGACGGTGACCGTCGGGACGTCTTCGAAATCGTAACGGCTGAAGATTCGCACGGTATCGAGCCGATCGAGTTTCGGATCCTCGGCCGGATTCTTGAGCGCACGAGCCAAGTTGAAGCTTTCGACCTCCGGATGGAAATCGGGCGGCGCCAAGCGGATGATTTCGGCATAGCTCGACGGTTGCGGCAGCAGGTCCTTGTAGGAGCCGATCAGATCGGTGAGCTTCAGGCCGGGGCGATAGGCGTATTTGCCCGGGCGCAGCACGTGTCCTTCGAGGTACACGGCGTCTTGATTGTAGGGAGCCATGGGGAAGACGTGTACGACGTCGCCGTCTTCCACGTGGAACGCGACGAGCTGCTTTTCGAGCGCCGCCGGGCTCGCCGAGTTGGCGATGTTCAGGCTGAGCATTGTCCGGTTCCGGTGGGCTACCAGGCGCTCGACTTCGATCTGTTTCAAGGTGGCCGCCGGCAGAATGCCCCCGGCCAGATGGATCACGTCGGCCAGAGTCTTTTCGTTCCGCAGTTCGTAGACGTCAGGCCGGCGCACCATTCCTTCGACAGTCACTTCGGGACCGACCGTCGGCACGCGCACGGTGTCGCCGTCGGAAAGCGGCAGAATGCGGCCCGTGATGCCGTGCAATAGCAGATCGTAAACGTCGATCGTCTGGAGCAGTTCGTTCCCGCGCCAGTGCTGGATCACGCGAATCGATCCGTTCCGCGTCGGACCGCCGGCGGCGAATTCGGCGTTGAGAGGGGTCGAAAGCGAGCTGACGTCGTATGCTCCGGGATGCTCGACGTCGCCCACGACGTACACGCGCACCGTCCGGAGCCGCGTGACGGAAACATCGGCGGAAACCGTTCGGAACTGGGTGCGCAGCTCTTGTTGCACCTTTTGCTGGACCTGCCCAAGCGTATCCCCGCTCACCTCGAGCGGCCCCACCTCCGGCAGATCCACGCGCCCCGTCCTGTCCACCACGCGGAACAGGCGTCCGGAAACGCCACCCCATAGATCAACCGTCAGTTCGTCGCCCGGCCCAACGACGTAGCTCGGGCCCATCGGCAAATCCATGGGAATGATCTGGTTCGAACCCGTCGTGTCACGAAAAACCGCCATGCCGAATCGGTGCAGGCTGGCTGATTGTTGCGGCGCTGCCTGCATGTACATGTCATACAGGGATGGGATATCGGCGAAGGGATCCTCGCGCGCCACCATCTTGGGAGGCTGCTCCGCGTATGATGGCCCGTTCCGCCATCCATAGCGGCCGGAAGGCGGATAACCGTAGCCATTCCAGCTGGACGCATTGTAGGGAGGGGTGTAAACGGCCGGCTGCGCGGCGCCAGCCGTCATCTCCGCTGCGGCCCGGTCGTACCGATAGGAAAACGGCGAAAACTGTTGCGTGAGGCCGAACAGCATATTGGACCCGGCCATGCTGCTCAGGGGAGAAAATGCCCCGGTGCCGCCGGCTCCGGGCATCCCGCTTCCTGTCCCTTGCATGGCAGCCATGGTTTCGGCCATCGCGGAACTGCCCGCCCCGCCACCCATCACGCTTGCGTTCATTGGGCTCATTCCGCCCAACGATCCCATTCCCGGACGCAGGCTGGTAAACATCTCCTGTTGGTTTGCCAGCGGCACGATCGGCATGGTGGGTACGGCCTGTGATCCGGGCGGGAAAGGATTGGAAGGCAGCGTGCCAAGCGGGGAAATCCCGCCCGGAACGCCGACAGTGCCGAAGCGTGGAGCGCAATTCGGATCTTGCGTCGTGGTACAGCCGCCGGCGGTCCGAACCGGAGGCTGTGTTGGCGCCTGATTTTCGAGCTTGGCAAGCTCCAAGGCGCGTTGCTTGATCTCAATCTGGCGCTCTTGTCCAAGGTCCGATTTCGGATTTACCGTGGGCATCAGATAGCCGTAGCTCTGCAGGAGCCGCGTAGCCGCCGCGCGGAACTTGAGATCGCTATCCAGTTTTTCGTACAGGGCCTGGCTGGTCAGATCGTTTGCCGTCAAGACTTGCCCCAGTTCCGTGGCTCGTTCCGCCAAGAGGCGCTTTAGCTCGATCATCAAGCCTGGATTTTCGGCAAGCACCATTCGGATCTGGCTGGTTGATGCCGCCACCAAGTTCAGGTTCTGAGCCGCTACCGGGTCTGCGCTCGAAAGCAAAACGCCAGCCGCTTGCCCGCGCGGCGCCTGCTGGGAAGCTTCGCCCGGCGGAACTTGGGAGCGGCTCCCGGAAGCGTTCCGGGATCCCGAAGTCTGCTGGCTTTGCGCCGATGTCCAGACCGGCGTCAGAACCGCCATGCAGGCGGCCAAAATCATTGCGGCGGCAAACTGCGCGTTCGGTGGTCTGCCAATCTGTTTTCGATCTTCCCTTCCCAAGCCCGACACGTTTACCTCCTGCGGTCGTTCGCCCTGCTTCTCAGCGCCGACAGCACACCGCCTTCCGATGTTTCGATCGGTGCGCTATGGATTTCGGGCGAGACCCAGTAGTAGATCGTGCTGTTGCGATCGGGAGCGATCGCCAGCACGCGAACTTCCGGATGGCGGGCGAGAACGGAATCGCAAATCCCTGGCCGCTCGTCGGAATCTCCCAGCGTGATGATCAGGAAATCCGGCTGGGTTCGCTCGATGGCATCCAGAATTTCCGATTCCTCTCGAATTTCGCCGCTAACTTCAATATCCGGCTGTTCACCAATCGTTTCCATAATCAGATCCCGCATCAATCTCGGCCGATTGGCCAATAAGACACGCACTTTTTTCATCGTCCACCCACACTCGGAATCCAGAAAGCACCCAGAAGGGAGGGTAACTGCAAAACCGTGAATGGGAGAAGGCTCAATTGGGAGCTATCTTTCGCCACAGAAAGGGGATAGTCACGGGGACTAACTTCTGGCGGGAAGTATGTTTGGCGCGGACCTATTTCGGGCTATCCTGGGTACTAAATAAGTACCTATAAAGACGCCCGGCAACCGGCAAGGCTATCCGACCGCTTCCTCAAGGATATGAGCCGCCGACAAACGATCCCCGGCCCCGACCTTGCGTAGGATCCTGTGGACGTGATTCTTTATGGTTTGCTCGGAAAGACATAAACGAGAGGCGATCTCTTTGTTCGTGAGGCCTTGGGCCATTAATGGCAGCAGCTGCTGCTCGCGCCTAGTCAGGCCATGTCTGGCATGAAGTTGCGGGCTGGGGATGGACCTTTGCCGCGCAATGTAGTGGAAGAGAGAAAGGCACAGCCGGGGCGGGCATACGGCCTCGCCGCGAGCCGCGGCGCGTACGGCCACTACCAGGTCGGAAGCCGAAGCTTCACTCAGCAGGTAGCCGACCACCCCAATTCGTATGGAATGAAAGAAAGGCGCAGGATCATTGGGCATCCCGAATATCACGAGACGGGCATCTGGTAATCTGTCGCATACTTTGGGGATGAAGGCAGCCCAATCGAAACCCGGCATGGCCCCATTCAGCAGGACCACTTGCGGCCGGATTACGGCAATGGCATCCAGATCCTGTTGTGGCCGTTCGGTCGATCCGACAACCTCCATGTCGGTCCGATTCTTGAAGATATGGACAAGCGCTTCCCGAAGGAGCCGATTAGCTGCCAAAATATAAATGCTAATTTTTTGATCCACCCGAATCCTCCCGTAAAAAGCGTGACCACCGCAGGATTGGTCATCGGTGAACGGCCCCTGATACTGTCTTGTTTGTTTAGATTGACCTCCGAATACAGCTCCGTTTCGCCCAAGGGGGAACGGAAAACCATTGGGTGTTATGACTTTTGCCGCATATAAAGAAAAAGAGCTGCTCGCCCGGATGCTGCGCCCCTCAGCCGTCCGAACAACGCCGCGCTCTGTTACGGAGAGAAATGTAATTTACTATTGCCATAAGGCCATCGGCTGACATTAGCTGTCAAGCTAATTTATCCCTGCGAAATTAAACTCCGTCTCCTCACGAATAGTTTGAATGAACAAGGAGGCAGGCAAGAAACACGCCCGCATAACGGATTGATCTCACAGTTCAATATCCGCGTTCCGCGAATCCTTCTTCGAGCCTGCCGCCGAACTCTTTGAGCGCCCGTTCAACAGCGGCACACCAGCCCGTTCCGCCGGTCTTCGCACCGCACCGGCAATGGGGCCAGCATAGGGCTGGCTCGGCCCAAAAACAATAGGGTATTTTCCCGCCATCCGCCGCGATCGGCTTGAATGAAGTCAGGATTCCGGAGTCGGAGCGGAGCCTCCGGGCGGCAAGGGTTCGGCTGCTTCGAGATCTCTTTCCGGGACGTTTTCTTCAGAAATGACAGTCTCCGCGCGGTTGCGTCCATTCTGTTTTGCGCGATAGAGAGCCGTGTCCGCGGCGCGAATCAGACCAACCGATGAGAGCGGTTCGGCCGGCGAACTGGAGGCGACGCCCACACTGACCGTTACCCAAACCGGGCCCGACGACGTTTCGAAAGGGTGGTTTCCCAGATGAGTGACGATCCGCAGGCCGAGGGACGTGGCCGCAGGTCCATCGATGGCGGGAACAACGATGAGGAACTCCTCGCCGCCGCACCGGCCCACGACGTCGTACGCGCGCACGGAGGACAGCAACCGCCGCGAACCCTCGACGAGGACCTCGTCTCCCACTAGATGGCCGTAAATGTCGTTCACCTGTTTGAAATGGTCCAGATCGACCATCAACAGGCTGAGCGGCTGGTGGGCGCGATTGGCGCGGGCGAGTTCGCGATCGAGGATACGCAGCAGTTCGCCGTGGTTCCACAGGCCGGTCAGCGGGTCGTGAGTGGCTTGAAACCGGAGGGCTTCCCGCGCCGCGATCAATTCATCCTGAGCGGCCAGGATGCGGCGGCCGACGTAGAGCCGGGCGCGCAGTTCGGCGGCGTCGAAGGGTTTCACCAGGTAGTCGTCGGCCCCGGCATGAAGCGCCGCCAGCAGATCCTGCTTCTGACCGGATGCGGTGAGCAGAACAATGTAAATGTAGGGGTGCGTCGAATCCAGGCGAACCCGGCGGCACACTTCTATGCCTTCCAGTCCCGGCAGCTTCCAATCGAGCAGAGCCAGCCGCGGGGCATCGTGGGATTGCAGAATCCGCCAGGCTTCGGCGCCATCGGTGACGGCCAACACGTTATAGCCCCACTTTGTCAAGAACGTTTCGACGACCCGCCGCGCAACAGGGTCATCTTCGGCGATAAGCACGCGCGTGGGCGAGTCGTTCCCGGAAGGCGGGGAATCGGCAGGGTTGGATGTTGCTTGGGGTCCATCCGTCATTTCAGGATTCCGGCGCGAAATGGTTCGAAAGCTTCCGCCAATTGCCTCAATTGGTTCTCGAGAGACTGCAGCGCGTTCGCCGCTGGCGCGGAGGCGTCGGCGCGAGCCGCCGCATCGAGTTCTTCGGCGCATCGAAAAGCAGGTCCGGCGCCGAAATTGCCAATCGCTCCCCTCAAAGTATGCGCTACTTTTTGCAGTGACGGGAAATCGGCCCGGTTCAGCGCCGCATGCGCCTGATGGACCAGGTTGGGAGCTTCTTCATCGAACAGGCGAATCATCTCCGCCAGAAGCCCACGGTCTCCTTCCAGGCGTTCGAGCACCATCTTCGAATCGAACGGCTGCTCGGGCTCGTGCGCGGAAGCAAAGGCGGAGGCTTTGGGCTTCGCGTCCGGCACGGTGAGGCGATCGAGCACCGCGGCAAGCTGGCATGGATCGATCGGCTTGGCCAGGTAGTCGTCCGCCCCCGCGGCCAGACATCGTTCGCGATCGCCTTTCATCGCGTGCGCGGTGAGGATGACGACGGGGACACGCGAGCCGGTCGGCCGCTCCCTTTCGCGGATCATCCGGGTGGCCTCGAGGCCGTCGACCAGCGGCATCTGAACGTCCATCAAGATCAGGTCGTAAGGCCGGCGAGAGAAGAGTTCTAGAGCTTCGCCACCGTCGTTTGCGGTTTCGACCGAATAGCCCTGTTTTTCGAGCAGCCGCGCCGCCAGCCGCTGATTCACCGCGTTATCCTCGGCCAGCAGAGCTCGCCGGCCCGCGGCTGGAACTGGCCGCCCGGTCGCCGGGCCGGGAACTGCGGATGCCTCTTCGGCGCCCGCGCCGGTACTGACCTTCAGAATTGTATCGAGCAATTCGGATTGCTGGACGGGTTTACTGAGAAAGGCGCTGGCTCTGCTGTTGCTTTTCTCCGGCTGCCCGAACGAACCGAGCAGGATGAGGCGCGTGGGATCGAAATCTCGATTGTCGCCTATCCGCTCAATCCAGTCGGAGCTGTCCGCGCCGGGCATCTGGGCGTCGACAATCGCCAGATGAAATGGCCGGCCTCTGGCTTGGGCGCGCCGCAACGCCTCGACGGCTGCGGCAGCGCTTTCTGCCTCTTCCGATTCCATGCGCCAGTGCTTGAGCATTTCGACCAGGATGAGCCGGCTTTCCATGTGGTCGTCGGCCACCAGCACGCGCAATCCGTCGAGCGCGGCCGGCGGATTCGCCGGCGGGGAACAATGCCCCGCGGGCAAGCCCAGCCGCGCGGTGAAGTGGAACGAGCTGCCCCGTCCCACATCACTTTCCACCCAAATCCGGCCGCCCATGCGCTCGACCAGACGATTGACAACGGCCAATCCCAAACCCGTGCCGCCGAATTTCCGCGTGGTCGAGCTGTCGGCTTGCGTGAAGGCGTCGAAGATGCGTTCTTGCTGGGCGATGGGAATGCCAATGCCCGTGTCCCGAACGAGGAAGTGCAGCAGGGCACCCTCGGGGGAGGCGCTTTCCAGCGCAATATCCACCAGCACGCCGCCCTTTTCCGTGAACTTGATTGCGTTGCCCACCAGATTGAAGAGAATTTGCCGCAGCCGGGCCGGATCTCCAACCACGTGGTCGGGGACGCTGGGCCGGATTCGCCAGACCAGCTCGATTCCCTTGCGAGAGGCCAGATGGCCCAGTGGTTTCATCTTCTCGCCCAGTTCGTCGCGGAGCGGAAAAGGGATATGCTCGAATTCGAGTTTGCCCGCCTCGATCTTGGAGAAATCCAGGATGTCGTTGAGCAGGGAGAGCAAGGAATCGGCGGACGTCTTCGCCAGCGCGATGTATTCGCGCTGTTCGGCGTTGAGCGGGGTATCCAGGGCTAGGGCGATCATGCCCAGGATCCCGTTCATCGGTGTACGAATCTCATGGCTCATGTTGGCCAGGAATTCACTCTTGGCCCGACTGGCATCCTCGGCATCCGCCTTGGCGCGCTCCAGTTCCATCTGAACCTGGGTGCGGACCGTGACGTCGCGGGCGATGGTCAGCCAGGCGGACCGGTCCTCGTAGACGATGGGGCTGGAAAGGATTTCGACGTCCATGCGCCGGCCATCGCGAGCCAGGTGAACGGTATTGAAACGGGCAATGGGTTTGTCACGATCGACGCTGGAAAGCGCCGGACGGCGATCGTCGGGGCTGTGAAGATCGAGAGGGCTCATCCGGAGGAATTCCTCGAAGCGATAACCGTAGACCCGACTGGCGGTCTCGTTCGCATACAGGAACTTATATGACTGGCGGTCGGTAATGAATACCGGGTCGGGAACCTTATCGAAAAGATTGTGATACTGCCTCTCGCTCGTAACGCGCAGCGCCGTTTGCGTCAGATCAAGAATCGGATCGGAGACGGCAAGCTGCATCCGCCGGGAGAACAGAACGGCCATGGCCAGAGACAAAACGAGAAGCATGACGGTGAATCTGGCCAGAGGCTCCCAGGACTCGAAAAATCCGCCCACGTCGAATTGCATGCCGAGCGTGCCCAGCCGGGCGGCCTGCGAGCCGTTCGATTCCGCCGATGCGGACTGCCTCGTATCCGCGAAGGCATCGGGGCGGATCGGGCGGAAAGAGGTGATGACGTTGACGGCGCGATAATCGCCGTCGGGGCGAATGGGAGGGGCGGTGAACGGCCGGCCAGACCCGGCGCGGGTGTAGTAGCCGAGGACACGGCCGTGGGGACCGTAGAGGAAGGCGGCGATGACACGATGTTCCGCCCTCAGGTTCTTCAACATTTGTACGGCGGCAGGAATGTCGTGGCGAGAAAGGGCGGACTCAATTCGCGAGGCTGTCAATTCGGACAGCAGCTGGGCTTCCCGGGAGGATTCTTGGCGGCGGTGGGCGAAATCGAGGAGGGAAAAAACCGCGATCATCAAAAGCATCGAAACGGCGCCGGCCCAAAGAATCACCCGCCGCGGCTTCCATGCCGTCGCGCCTGCGGCCGGCCACCTCATCCGAGACCCGCTACGCCGTTGCATACCTGGCGTGCGCCGCCGGGCAAGGCGTTCGGAGGCGACAATGGCGCAGAGGCCACGCGTGGCCTCGCGGCTCCGGCGAGAGGCGTTGTAGGTGATGACGGCATGCGTGGCGGGGCCGTTGCGGCAATGGCCACCGACCGATCAGATCGCCTTACGGAATAAAAGTAGCGTTGGCCCGGTTTTCCCGATTGTTCACACATCGAGCGCCACGCTCAGCACACCGAAGGACCAAGCACATTCATAACCAGACTATTCCCCCGGGGTTCATGTACGCCACGCGTTTTCAACGTGTTAGAGATGGACCTGATGACCCACAACTCGGAGGCATGCCATTTGCTGTGCTGAAGTCGCCAGTTGCACCACAACGGAGCAGCGCACTACAAAATGCAGGTTATCTGCTAACTCATCGATTGTCCGCAAGAGGCGAGGGTTTCGCCAAGCGCCCAGGCCGAGGCTTCCCCCAGTCTCCGCTGATTCCTGTGTTGACGCTTTCCGCAAAGTGGCGGGATGCACTTTCGGAACAGGGCATGAGGGCTGCTAGCATCGTCGCACCGTGGATCGTACTCCACCAATCGGTACGCCACCTCGCCCGGTTCCCGCACCCGCAGCGGGCCCGCTTCCGCGCGAGGCTCGCTTCGACGGTAACGTTCCACTCGGGCTCGGACCTTCCGGGGATCCGGAAGGTCCATCGCCACCGCACAGCGCGCGTTCTCACCTGATGGCTGGCGCTCTGGTCGTGGTCAGCGTCCTCGCGCTACTGTTCACGCTGAACTTCATCGCTTCGCACCGAGTCATCACTCCGGATTTCCTCAGTTTCTACAGCGCTGGCTCGATCCTTCGACGGGGAGAATCCGCCAGTCTCTACGACCTTTCACTCCAGCGACGAATCGAGCTTCAGACTTTCCCCCACGCCAGCGTGTTTCTTCCTTTCTATCATCCGGCCTTTGAAGCACCCCTCTTTGTCCCGTTCGCATACACATCTTTCGATCACGCCTTCGCGCTGTGGGGGATGTTAAACCTGGGGACACTTGCCCTGCTGTTTTGGCTCCTCCCCCGCACGGGATACCGTCTGGACGACGACAGCCGCCTAGTTTGGCTGGCGGGATCCCTCGTGCCAGTGGCCGAGACTCTCCTGCTCGGACAGGACTCCCTTGTTCTCGTGCTTCTAGTTGTTTTGGCGTTCTTGGCGCTAAAGCGACGACGCGACTTCGCTGCCGGGATGGCTCTTGGCGCCGGTCTTTTCCGCTTCCAGTTCCTTCTGCCGTTCGCCTTCATCTTCGTCCTGAGGCGCCGATGGCGGCTACTGGGCGGCATCGCAATGGCTGGCACCCTTGCTGTCGCGGTTTCAGCCGCCTTGGTGGGTTGGGTGGGCTTGCTGAATTACGTCAAGCTCATCTTTTCCATGGGTCAGCTGTCCGGGCGGGAGGGCCGGGGAATATTTGCCTTCTCCATGCCGTCTCTCCGAGGGGCAATCGCTACATTTGGAGCCGGCTGGATGCCGAGGTGGTCGCAGTTTCCAGTAGTCCTGCTTGGCTCGCTTATCCTGCTTGTCTGGTCCGCACGCAGGTTCCGGCACATTGCGCTGCCAGAAGCGCGTGCGTTTGACCTGGAATTCTGTCTGGTAAGCCTCGCTGCTTTGCTGGCAAGCTACCAGCTATACGTGCATGGCCTAGACATCCTGCTCCTAGTCGGCTTTGTGATCCTCGGACACGAATGCGCCAGTCGGCGGGAAGGATCTCTGCGCGATCGCGCAGGGACGGCACTGATTCTCTTGCTCGCTGCAACCTTGGTAATAGGCTTCGCGTTCGGGTTCAGTGGTTACAGCGTCCTATTCACCGTTCTGCTGGGTCTGATGATCTGGCTATCGCAGGAGATAGCGGCGGCGCCGGCACAAACGCCTGGGGCCACGTGCACCGGGCCGAAATGATTGCCGTCCCGCTCCAGGCGCTTATTTTGAGAGGACAGGCACGGAAGCGGTGCTCGCAGCGTTAGCTGACAGCCAAATGGGGATTGCGTAGAGCAGGCCGAGGAGCGGAAGGCTGAGCAGGACGTATAAATTCGTGTGCAGCAGGAGGCCGTAAAGGGGCGTGATCCAGAAGAGACCGGGTAGCAGAAGCCGCTTCCACGCCTGATCCTTCAAAATAGCGTCCAGGGTCACGGCCAGGGGAATCAGCAGAATGCTCATGTCGTAGATGTGCATGTGATAACTGACGAGCGCCGCTGCCACGAGAGCCGCCGAAAATTCGGCCGGCAGCGATGGCGCTTTCCGCAAGCCGCACCAAACAGCCACGGCAAGGGAGAGTCCGATGACAATTGCCCGGTTACCCCCGAGGGTCAGCACGAGCCCCCGAAGATCGGGCATTTGCCGGTTTTGCTCAACGTAGTGGTGCCCAAGCAGGTGCCAGTAGGCGAGCAGGCCAGAGGTTCCCATCTGTGCCCAGGAAATTCCTGCCAGGAACAGCGCCGTGACACCACAGGAAAATAGAAGCCTTGGGCGCCAGCGCAGAAAGGCCAGGATGAAGACCAGCGGCGCGATGTACTGGAATTTAAAAAGCGCTAGGCCGAGTAGCACGCCCGCCCTCAGTTCCCTCTTCGAGCGAAATTCGCGGTAGGCAAACGCCAGTAGGACGAAGAGGAATAACGAATCCTGCCCCTGCAGGATGGTATTTGCCACAGGAAAGAAGCAGAGAAATATCAGCCAGATCGGCGCGCCGGCCGCCACGCTCAAGTTCTGCAACTCCGGCGCGAGAGCGCGTGCGCCGAGCAGCAGCGCCCCCACACCCGCCGCAGACCAAACCCAAAATGCGTCCTTGTAGGACAATTGCGTCAGGAGAACCAGCGGGAGGGCCTCGAAGGGCGGATGGTAGTAGATCTGTATCGGCCGGTCGCGATGTGGCAGAAACAGGTGCTCGTATCGAATCTGCGCACCCACATTGTAAAGATTCCGCCCTTGGCCCGATCGCACCATCAGTCCGGCACGGTAGAAGCTCGGTAGATCGCCATCGCCGGTGAGCCCGCGCGGCACGTTGAGCGCGAGGGCGCCGATCTGCAATATCAGCAAGTAAGCGATCGCCGCGTAAATGAACGGTCGGAATCGCGACGTATTGACGATAGCAGGGGGGTTCATCTCGCTGGCCTTTAGCCGCGCCAGAGAATAGCAAAGAAGGCCTTATTTGGCAGCGCCGGGCAGCAGCCAGGTTGTCCGCTCAGTTATGTCTCGGGTTTTTGGGTTTCGCGATTCCGGAATGACAGCGCCTTGTGGCGCGACGAGGCAAGAGCGCGGGAGTCACTACGCCCCGGGGCTGGGCTGCGCGGCGGGTTTCGAGCGGCCCCTTTCATCCGCCCGCGTCAAGGATCGCACGTCATATACGCGCACGGCGCCATCCGCGCTCTTGAAGACCACTGGCGCCATGGCAAGCAGTTCCCTTTCCTTCCGCAGAAGCAAGTTCCTGTCGAGCGGCTCCGCCATCGCAAAATCGTCGGGGGTAACGAGCCAGTATGACGCTCCTATGTGATCGGCGACGTCGAACAGACGGGCGGCATCGCGCTCCGCGAAGCCGCGGCGGCCCAGGTAGTACACCTGCGTGAGACATTCGATCGGACGAATCGATTCCCTTCCCGTGTAAAGGTAGACGGGGCCGTCCTCATAGGCGATCACCTTCGCATCGGGAGCGGCGTTCCGGCGCAGCCACTCGTACGCCCCGCGCCGGTCGGCAAGCAACCCGGCCAGCTCGGTTCCCAAGCGGGCATTCCAGGACGGGATGCTCCAAAGATAGTTCACGGCAATCGTTCCGCCGAGCGCCAGCCCGCCCAGCCCGAGCAAGCCGGCGAGGACTTGTTCGCGCAGAGCACGGCGGTACCGCAGTGAATTCGTAACGAGCGAGGCGAACTTCCGGGCCTCGATAACAAGCCCCCCGAAGAAAAGAGGAAGGAACGGCAACAGGAACCGGCCGACTGGATATGGCCACGGCAGAATCAGCACGAGCATGAAGAGGAACGTCAGGACAAACGGCTCTGGAAACAGGGCTTTGCAATGACGCAGGACCCCAATCCAAACGATAAAGCTGAGCAACCACAACAACACCACCCCCGAAAGCCCGGCTCCGGCCGTGAGGGGAAGCGCCAGAAAAGCTCCAGGCTGAACCGAGGTAAAGAGAAGATTCACCTTCATCACCGACACGAGCGTCGGGAAATTGGTGACGTTCATCCGCCAGTTGCAGGCGTAGCTACTGTAATAACAAAGCGTCTGGGTCCAGCCGGAGTCGCCCGGGCCAACGGCAGGCCCGGCGCCCGAAGGGTGCAGGGCCGCTGTCAGGGCCGGCCACAAAAAGAACAGGGCCAGCGGCAACACCGCCAGGCTGAACCAGGCCAGCCGCCGATACTGGCGCTTCAACAGAAACGCGAGCCCGATCCCCGCGACGGCGGCAACTCCCAGACTTCGCAGACCGACGCAAAAACCCGACAACACGCCGGCTCCAATCGCTAACGCAACACGGCCTTGTTTGCCGCTGAGGCTGGTCTCGGCCAGGTACACAGCAGCAAGCAGAAAGGCCATGAAGGGAACGTCGCTCAGAACGCTGGCCGACAAAACGACGAAGTGGCTGGTCAAAGCGACCAATGCGATGGCCAAGAGCGCTGGCCAATCGCCCATACCGGGCCAACGGCGCAGCAGCAGAAAGGCAAAGAGCAATGCTGCGAAACCGAAAGCCAGCGTCAGCGCCGCGGCCAGCCTCACGTTGTTCGGGAAATGGGGATCGATCTTCCAGATTCCGGCAAGCACGGCCGGGTACAGTTCTGGATATTTGGTCGCTTTTAGCGGGACCGGGAAACTTGGAAGGACGTAGCCCTGGCCGCTGGCCAGCGCCTTGGCCGCGGAAAAATATATGGAGTCGTCCTGGTACCTTCCGAAAAGCCCGACGGCACCCACCCGGATGACGCTGAATCCATATGCGACGAGGAGAAAACCGAGGCAGGCCCAAACCCAGGGATTTTCCTTGCGCCCGCTCGCGGGCAACCCGATCGACTCGCCGGAGTTCATGCCCGCCATATTTTGCGAGTGGGTGTCCACGAATTCTCCTGTGGTGCCGCGCCGACGACGTGAAGAATAGCAAAAACAGCCAGGGCCATCGCGTACCGAGGCAACTCGTATTGCCTGGAAAGACACACCCGCTAAGAGGACGCCGCGCGTGTGATGCGCAATCTACGGGCAGGCTTGGGGGCGTACGCCCGGCGCGGGGAAGCGCGCCATGCCTACGCGGACGATGCTGCGGGCCTCGGGCTGACCTTGGTCGGAAGCGGCGGCGCGCGGCTGGGCCCCGGCCGGGACCCGCTCGGTCCACGCTCCATAGACGCAGCCGTTATAAACGGCCAGGCCCGAATAATCGCCGATGAAAGCATCTTCCGGATCGAAGGATTTCCCGGTCCAGGCGTAGTTTTCGAACCTGCGGCCGCCATCGGTTGAGCGCGCCAGCGTGATCGTGGCCTTCTGATTTTCGGGATCGGCGCGGCGGTCGTAGAACATGACGTACAGATCGCCCGTCAGCGGATCGGCGGCGGCCCATTGCATGAACTGGTCGGCGCCGTCGTGCACGGGATCGTCATTGACGCGAACGGCCGGACTCCAGGAGCGGCCGCGATCGCTCGATGCGGAAACGAAAACGTCGATGTCGCCGTTCCGGTAATCGCTCCAGCAGATGTAGAGCGGCCCGCCGCGCTTGGGTCCGCGGGGATCGATGGCGATTTGCGGAAAGCCGTCGCCACGATCGACGCCTTGGGGCCTGAAATAGGAAGGCGCGGTCGAAATGATTTCGCGCGATGGGCGGAAATGGCGGCCGCCGTCGCCGGAAGTCGCCAGAACGATGCGGGTGCCGTCCGACCAAACGGCGTAGATTGTTCCGTCGGGGCCGACGGCGGCATCGAAGCCCTCGACCGCGCCGGTGTCGTCGCGCGGCAGGCCGGGCTGGGTGCTGATCGTGATGGGAGACGACCAGGTTTTTCCATCGTCGGTTGAGCGGGAAAAGAGAATCGTGGAATTTTCCAGGGTGAAATGGGTCCAGCCGGCGTAGAGATTGCCGGCGTAGGGGCCGGCGGTATCGTCGGCCACGATATAGGGTTTGTCCTCGAATGGAATTCCCGGCGCGGTGCGGTGCTGAATCACCGCAACGTCCTTTTCCTCCCACGTCTTTCCCCCATCGAGCGAGCGGCGAGTGAAGATGCCGTTGCGCGTGGCATCGTGCGCCCAGTAGTCGGTGGTGCCGAGCCGGTCGAAGGCGATGTAGCAGAGGATCGCATGGCCCCGATTGTCGTAGGCGATCGAGACGTCGCCCGAGACCAGAAAATCGGCTGGGGCGGTTCCCGAGGCGGCGTGCCAGGTCCGGCCGTCATCGGTGGAATAGGAGACTTGGGCGTTGTTCTGGAATGCAACCACGACCTGCCGGGGATCACGCGGATTCACGGCGACAGAAGGCTCGGTGAACCAGCCCGGCCGGGGCGTCAGCGCGACCACGCGCTTTTCGGGCGCTGGCGCCAGAACGGCGGATGTCCTTGCCGGCGACCGAGCGCCGGTTTTTCCGCCCACGGCAATCCCGGCAGCGGCAAGAGCGAAGAAGCTCACCACGGAGATGAAGGAGACGGGGACGCGAGCGTAAATCGCGCGGCGAAAACGGAACGAAGGGAATCGGGTTTGCACGCTCCGCTCGAAATCGGCCAAGGTCCTGCCTCCCCGGCTCGGGCCGCCGCTGCGACTGGCTACCGGCCCGCGAACTTCCACTTCTACCAGATGAGGGCCCCAGCGAGCGAACCATGGGAAGAAAGAAGCGAATTCCTCGCCCGCCGCAGGTGAGGATACCATCGGGCGGCGCGGTTTTATCGAGCCGCCGCGTCGAGTACGGCGCGCACCTTTCGCGCCAGGGCTTGGGGGGAAAACGGTTTCGGAAGGACTGCCGCTTTGCGGGAAGAGGCCGCCGCGTTCTCTTCCGGATAGCCGGAAGTGAAGATGGCCGGAATGCCCGGCTTGCGGCGGCTGATTTCCTCGTAGACTTCGGGGCCTTGAAGTTTCGGCAGGACGATGTCGATAAAAGCCAACGAGACTTCCTCACAGTTCTGTTCGAAAATTCGTACGGCTTCTTCTCCATCCCGTGCGGTAAGCACGCGATAGCCGAAAGATTGGAGCACCTCGCAGGCCATCCTCAGGATTCCTTCATGGTCCTCGGCCACCAAAATGGTTTCCGTGCCCCCTTGGACGGGAGATTCGCCGGGCTCCGGCTCGGGCCGAGCCTCTCCGGCGGCGGCTGGCAGGAAGACGTGGAAGTAACTGCCCTGATTCGGCTGGCTCTTGACTTCGATAAACCCATCGTGCTGTTTGACGATTCCGAGCGTGGTGGCTAGGCCAAGACCGGTGCCTTTGCCGACCTCCTTGGTGGTGAAAAACGGCTCGAAGATACGCTCGATCGTGGCGGCGTCCATGCCGACTCCGGAATCGGAAACCGACAGAACTACGTAGGATCCGGGGCGGGAATCGCGGGGAAGCCGCGGGTCGCCCTCTTCGAGCAAGGCGTTCCGCGTATCGACGGCTAGGACGCCTCCATGCGGCATGGCGTCTCGGGCATTGAGACAAAGGTTCATCAAAACACGCTCGATCTGGGCCGGATCGGCCCGGGCGGCACGAAGGTCTTCGGCCAGCGAGAGCGTCATGTGAATCCGTTCTCCAATCAACCGCTGCAGCAGTTCCGCGGTCTCACCCACCAAATGGTTCAGGTCGATCGCGGTGGGTTCAATCACTTGCCGGCGCGCGTAAGCGAGAAGCTGGCGAGTGAGGCCGGCCGCGCGCGTGGCCTGTTGATCGATCTGCTGAAACGACTCGTCCGCCCGGCTGCCCCGGGGAACCTCCCGGCTTCCCAGTTCGGTCCAGCCCATGATGGCGCTGATGACGTTATTGAAGTCGTGGGCGATGCCGCCGGCAAGCTTGCCCAGGGCCTCGAATTTCTCGAGTTGCCGCATCCGGAGTTCGATCTGTTTGTGCTCGCGGCGCAGGGCGGCCTGTTGCAACTCGCGCCCGATGGAGGGAAGCAGCCGCGCCGTGCGGTCCTTCATGATGTAGTCCTGAGCGCCCATCCGCATGGCGTTTACAGCCGTTTCCTCTCCCATCGTTCCGGAAACGAAAATGAATGGCAGATCCAGGCCTTTTTCCCGAATCATCGCCAGAGCCGCCGTGCCGCTGAAGCCGGGCATCGAGTAGTCGGAAATCGCGACGTCCCACGCGGCGCCACCCAGGCAGGCCGACAAGGCAGGAGCGGAATCGACTCGCTGGTGTTCGACCTGGTAGCCGCCCTGGCCGAGCAGGCGCAGGACGAGTTCGGCGTCCGCCTCGGAATCCTCAATCATCAGAACGCGCAGCGGCGTGGCCATCTACGGGATCCTGCGGGGCACGGGGGGAGACTCGTTGAGCAGGAGCCAGTAGAGGCCCAGTTCCCGGACGGCATCGACGAACCGGGCAAAGTCGACCGGCTTGCGCACGTAGCTGTTGGCGCCGAGACCGTAGCCTTCGATGAGATCTCTCTCTTCGCTCGAAGAGGTGAGTATCACGACGGGCAACATGCGAGTCCGGGGATCGGCGCGAAGCCGCCGGAGAACTTCGAGCCCGTCCACTTTCGGCAGTTTCAAATCGAGCAACACCACCTGCGGAAGCAGGTTACCATCGCCGCCGGGGTCCTTTCCCGGGCCGAAGAAAAAGTCCAGGGCCTCGGCCCCGTCGCGCGCGACAACCACTTCGTTGGTGATTTTGTTCTTCTTCAACGCGCGAAGGGTCAAGGCCTCGTCGTCGGGATTGTCTTCCACCAGAAATATGGGATGTGACGCCACTCGGTTCCTCCTTGGAAATGGGAATCAGTTACAACTGAAAATAAAATGTTGCGCCGCGATCCATCGCCCCTTCGGCCCACACCTTGCCGCCATGGCGAAGAACGATTCGCTGAACCGTGGCCAGACCGACGCCGGTGCCTGGAAACTCCGCCGTCGAGTGCAGACGCTGAAAAGCGCCGAACAGCCGGTCCGAGTAAGCGGGATCGAAGCCGGCGCCGTTATCCCGTACGAAAAAGGCCGATGAGCCGTTCTCCTGAGTGCAGCCGAACTCGATTCTGGCCCGCTCGCGCTTGGAGGTGAATTTCCAGGAGTTGGACAGCAGGTTCTCTAACACGATTCTCATCAGCCGCGGATCGGCGCTGGCCTGCAGATCGGGAGCAACGACGAACTCCACCTCCCGGCCCGGTTCCTGGCGGCGAAGTTCACCGGCGACCGAGCGAGCCATTTCGCTCAGGTTCGTGGGCTTGGGGAGGATCTCGGCCCGGGTGACGCGGGAGAGATTCAAGAGGTCGTCGATCAGAATACCCATGCGCTGGGTAGCGGCGCGAATGCGATGCAGATAGGCCTTCCCCTGGTCGTCGATCTGGCCGGCCTGGTCCTCGAGCAATGCCTGGCTGAAACCGTCGATGCTTCGCAGCGGCGCGCGTAGATCGTGAGAGACGGAGTAGCAGAAAGCTTCGAGCTCCTTGTTGGCGGCTTCGAGCTGGGCATTCCGTATCCGGATTTCCTCTTCTATGCGCTTTCGCTCCGTGATGTCGCGAATCGCGCTCGACACAAGCATTCCTTCGCGGCCTTGCAGTGGTCCGAGGCTGATCGCCACGGGAAATTCCGTCCCGTCCTGGCGCCGTCCGAGGAGTTCCATGCCCATTCCCATCGGGCGGGTTCTTGGCTCGCTCAAGTACGTGCCGCGATGATCCACGTGCAACCCCCGAAACCGCTCAGGCATCAGCATCTCGACCGGTTTATCCAGCAATGCCGCGCGCGGGTAGCCGAACAGCTCCTCGGTTCGCGAGTTGACCAGGACGATCCGGCCGGTTTGGTTCACGATTACGATGGCGTCGGGCCCTGACTCCAGAATCCCCTTGAATTTATCCTCGCTCACCCGGAGGGCATACTCGATCCGTTGCCGCATGCCCATCTCCTGGTGGATCAGCATTCCGGCGGCGAACAGAAACAGGAAACCGAGCAGGTTTCCCCCCAAGATCACGAATTTTGTCTTTTGGGAAGCGGACGCGGAGGCTTTCAGCCGCTCTTGCAGAAGCCCTTCCTCCTCCTGTTTCATCCGCGCAATTACGGAGCGAATCTGATCCATGCGCCGCTTCCCGGTATCCGTTCGCACCATATCGGCGCTGACGATCAGCCCTTTGCTCCTGCGAATACCGATGGTCTCTTTCAGTTCGGCGAGCTTGGCCGCGATCAGAGGGCTCATGCGGGCTAGCCTGCGCTGCTGGCTCGGATTATCGGCGGTCAATTTTCGGGCCCGATCGAAATCGGAATTGAGGTGCGCGAGAGCCGAGTTGTAGGGCTGGAGATAGGAAGTTTCCCCGGTCAGGAGGAATCCGCGCTGGCCGGTTTCGGCGTCGATCAGATCGGTCAGCACCGCGTCGAGGGTATCAATCACCTGGTGGGTGTGGTCCACCCACTGCGCGTCGGTACTTTCATCCAATATGCGGTTGTAGGAAAGCACGCCAACGGCAACCAGAACGGCCAGCGCCGCCGCCACTCCCACAACGAGCTTGCTCTTGAACGTCATCTGGCGCACAGAAGCACCGCGTGCACGCCGGGGCAAGGAAGGGGGTCGGTCTTAAGCCCAAGCAGATTTTTCTAGGAAGGGGATCTCCATTTTCCGCTATGGCCGGGAATTGTCAAGCCAGCGTGGAATGGAATGTCTTAGCCAGATAATTCTGTCACCCCTTAACGGCCGCGTGAAAATGTCACCCCATGAGACAGGAGACATTCACGTTGAGCCAACGGGAGTTGCAAAAGGTGGCCGTCATCGCACAGTGCGT
>Ga0307374_10001134_pt1 | contig 50123 bp, 39 predicted proteins | sample OX3MG_FD_202532 | JGI IMG/M metagenome (GOLD analysis project Ga0307374, IMG submission 202532) | Soil microbial communities from Risofladan, Vaasa, Finland - OX-3 | ecosystem: Environmental > Terrestrial > Soil > Coastal area > Acid sulfate soil | place: Finland: Risofladan, Vaasa | collected...
ACTCTCAGAAAAGCCTATGGCTTTCGAACCTTCAAAGCGGTTGAAGTGGCGCTCTACCATAGCCTTGGGGCGTTACCAGAACCAGAATGGACCCACAAATTTTGCTGAGGAACCATATAATCTTAGGCATCTACGGGGGTGCCCTCTGTTTAGATCTCGGACCGCCAGCGTAGCTGGCGACACAGGTTCACGAAACCTATAAGTCTCGGTAAACCGCAATGTCCTAATAGCAACATATCAATTCCGATGCTAAATGTCAACGCCTTTGAGAACCATGTCGTAGCAAGGCTCCTCGATTTCTTTCATTCCAAGACGCCTTGGCAACGTGGCCTGTGGGAATCAGGCGTAGTACTCACGCTAAGGGAAGTTCTGCAAGCCAGCGAGGCCCTTGCTGCGGGGGTCCTCACGCCTGCTGCGCTTCACAGTGTTGCTGGGTATGCGGTCGAATTGGTAGGTCGCGATCCCGCTTTTGGAGACGATCAACAAAAGAAAATCTTACAGGGCGCTCTGCGAACGGACGCGAAGAATGGCGGGATCCACTTCAATGGTGTCGATTACAGGGTAGTTCAGAACCTAGCAGACGTCCTTGGTCGCGATTACTTAAGCCATTGGTCGGGGTGCTTACAGTCTGGTCATGGTGGTATTCGCCCTGAGCGAGCGGCACGTGCCATTGCGGCTCACTTGCTCGACAGCGGGTTCAGTTCGGACTACCTGCATCGCTGGTGGTCGTACAAAATACTTTACGACATGAAAGTGTACTCCCTCTACCAACTGCTGGAAGAAGTCCATAAGATGTTATCGCGGCCGCCTAAGACTCACGAACTCATTGTGGTATTCGAGCACGCACCTATCCCAAAGACTTCGGCTGCATCATCACCTTGGCTAACCAACAAAGAAGTATCTCTGTGGCTGCGTGCGAATAGCTTTGACGTTCGCGATCTACGGCAACGCGGCGGTGTAAAGCTTGAGATAACTGCCCAGGATATCTTCGCAGCGGCCGAAAACGCCGCGGAGATGATTGATCGGCTCAAGACACGGGTAAGTCTGGGCACGTACCAAAGAATCGTGCCGATTAATCGCGTATGGATCGCCGGCGAGAATGACCCCATACCTCTTCGGTCTGCTAGGCCGAGAGTGGAAGTCCATGCCCTTAGCCGAGAGAACCAAGTTTATTCAAGTACGTTCTCTGGGCAGATTGGTGCCGGAATAGAGCTTGCTGCTCCCATGAACTCTGAGATCACGAGCGCTGCAATCGCTGGAGGCTGGGCGGCAATCGAAAGCTTGATGACTGGCCCAGGCGACAAGGAGCGGGTGCTTGCAGCCGACAGAATGGCTAAAATAACGGCCTGCTCCTTCCCGCGCGCAGAACTTACTGCGCTCTCTTACAAGCTAGAGGAACAGGGGGGTGCAATCGCGGCCCAATTGCGAGCCTGCGCAACCAATCGCGCGCGGGCGGCGGTGCTAGCGGGACTCATAACTCGTGGCGTGCCGCCTGTGTTTCCTGAAGACTCGGATGTGGCGGCGTTGGCTCGAATTTCAGCCTTGATGGCAGATCCGAATCGAGTGCTTCGGGATATAGAGCATCACATTACCGCAGCATTTCGACGCCTTTATCGGCATAGGAATATGGTTTTACACTGGGGCAAGACGAACGCGGTGGGAGTTAAGTCTTGTCTTCGGGCAGTTGCTCCTCTTGTTGGCGCTGGGCTGGATCGAATTGCCCACGCGGCATTTACTGAAAAACTGGAGCCATTGGAGCTCGCCGCGCGTGCCGAGATAAGCTTGGGAACGGTGGGAGGCCCCTCCGGGCATTCCCCCTTAGATTTACTTGAAACGATTTAGCTTTTGTGGCATCTTAATGGTAGGTCAGAAATGGCCGAGATCTAAACAGAAGGTACCTCTGGATTTCCAGACAATCCTTCTTTGACCATAAGGGGCAGCCGAAAGGCTGCCCCTTGGTATTTTCAGGGACGTCCGTACAAATCTGATGGGCAGCCTTAATAACAAAAGACTTTACGTAGGCACTTCTCTGAGGAACAGCGGCTTCGAAACCAGGAACGTTCCGAGCCTCGGCACAAACCCTGATGAGTAAATGCCAGACGGCGTAAATCTGATTTAAAGTCTGCGGCTTTTCTCATCCACTGCGGCCAAGTGATGCGGATTTTTGCCGTAAATGGGGAACAGACCGCAGACCTCCAAAACAGGTCTGCGCCAGACCGCGTAATAGTCAGTTCGACGGCATCTCGCCCATCCGTGTTTCAAGAGCCCTGGCCAGGCCTTCAACACAGCCTTTCTTATGTTCATTAAGTGCGGCTTGTGGGTTTTCGGCAACGAGGGCAGCTATTTGTGACTTTACTTTGCCTCTATTTGATCGTCCCACGTTTGCCCCTGATGAATAAATATTTGGTGCATTCGTTCTGACCACTTCTTGCTCGACTTGAATTTTGGATCCTGCACGGAAACTCGATACGACCTCTGAATAGTATCGGCATAAAAATCCGGGTTATAGCAGTCTTCCAATTCGGACTCCGGCAAGCCTGGTACACTTGCAAACGTCACGTCGCTATCGCTTAGCAGCCCGTTAAGTTTTGCCTTTTGCACCCCATCCTTTCCGGCCTTGTCATGGTCAACAAAGCAATGGGCCGCGCATAAAGAATCACGAATCAATCCCACTTTGTAGGATAGGTTGGAACCTCCAACCAGCGAATCCAGTGCAAGGCCCCCTCCTTGAAGAGCGGACTTGAGTTGCGTCGACAGTGAGGAAAGAATGGCTGTCAGCGCGACCCGATCGTCCTCCCCTTCGACAAGCAGTACGAGCTCAGCATGTCTTAGATTGTCCGCTGCGCGGACGCCCAGTATTTCGCGGATCTCTTCAATGCTCTTGGCGGGCTTTGCCTTGTTGTTGTTGACGATTATGTTAGCCGACAAATTCGATCGTTGAACGAAAAGAGGATTGTGCGTAGTCGTGACTAATTGGTGTTCGCGAGCAAGCTCGTCGAGGACCGTCCTCAGGCTATGGATTGCATTCGGATGCAAATGAGACTCAGGCTCCTCAACGGCAATTACAAAATTCTTCTGCGCCGCACCGATCTGGGAAGCGTGTCTCATGAGAGCCAACGCAGCTAAGCTCTGCACGCCGTCACCTTTGTACCGAAGATAAGTGGGACTGCCATCATCTATTATCATATTTGCCGATCGCCTCAGTGCCCTCACTCGGTCCGCGTCTGCAATTTCGAACTCTATGCCCCGGATGGCTGGCAGGAATTTCTGCATTGTTGGCTTGATGCTCTGAGAAAGCCTTTCCAGAATTGGCTTCTGCAGGTCACGAATCTTTGCGACTGCCTGCGTGTATTCGGGGGTTTCCTCTACAAGTGCGAGTTCACGCTCGATCATTGAATTGACGACGGCCTCGGCGGACTGCGCAGTCCGAATCGCGGGTATGTACTCGAATTCCAGTCGCTCGGAAACGAATCTGGCAATAGCATTCGATTTCGCCGACAGCGCAGGGCCTCCCCGGCCCCGTTTTGCGACTTTAACAGTGGCCCGTCCCGAATGATCGATCGCAATCTGAAGAGGAAGTGTGCCGTTCAGACTGCTGTGCACATTCTTCCGGAATTCTTCGATTTCCAGGTTGTCCAAAGCGAATTCAAGATTAAAAAGTGACTGTCCGTTGGGCTCCAGTGTCTGGAGCGAGATTGGGAAATCATTCTCCCAGTCATAGACACGATCCGACACGTGCAATGCGGGCATGAGCGGCCTATGTTGTTTTCCGGAAACAGCCGCGTGGACTGGAGCGACATTCTCACGCCTGCCGCTCCCTCTTAAATGCGCTAACATGGTACTGTGCTTCAATACGGCCATCGCTGTGACTAGGCCCTTTATCACATTTGACTTTCCTTCGTTGTTGGGTCCGACAAGGACAGTAGATTGGCCAAGCTTAATTTTGTGCGCCGTAATTATGCTCCGGTAATTTTCAACTGAGAACGATACAAGTTTCATATATGTTCCAGGAACGGAAGAAATGATTACTTATTCAGCAAAACCGTGCCGTTGCCATTTAAGAGAATCCCAGTCCGGCAAGTAGTGCTCGTTTTTTGGACGAAGTATAGACCTGCCAGCGCGGGGCTTGAGAAGGTGCGTCGCATCGCCCCGTTCATCGAACCGGTCCTCGGCCACCAAAATTCTGTAATCGTTGCTGATGGACCAAAATCCCTGATCGAACAGCCAGTGGGTCGTCTTAGAGAGCGCGATGCCATTCGTGGGATGGTTGCTGCCGCCCGCCTTGAACTGATGAATGTGCGCCGCGTCGAGCGCTGTCGTTCCGTTCGTGGCGATCATCCGGTATCCCGTTAGCGCGCACGTATAATCATACGCGGGGAGAACGCGGACCGCGAATTTTGCGTCGCGCTTCGCCGCATCCGTTTCAGACGCTAAGAAGCGTGTCGCGTCCGCCGTAACAATGTCTTCGGATGGCACTTCAAGTCCAGCGAGACTGTAGAGTTCAGCCCGTTCGTGCGGCTCAAAATATTTCGCGATCAGGGTGCGGCGAGCGAGGGTCCGGAACTCCTCGCTTTTCAGGCACACCAGAAACGTGCCATCTATCTGGGCTAGCGTCGCTCGCTTTCTGTCTTCCGCCGGTCGCCCGTCAGCTTCCAGCGGTTTCCAGACACCTTCAGTGCGCAAATGGAAGAACGGGAGTCTGACATCGGGTTTTGTACGCCTTCGGTCAGCAACGATCCTCCAGTAGGAACTAAACCGAAATGCGAGGTCACCATCTCGATGAAGAAGGGCTCCGTCCAGTTTGCCTTCTGCGGCCAAGTCGCAGATGACCGAAAGAAGAAGTGGCTTGTGCGGCGCAATTCCAGATGCTGGGTCGTAGTTTAAATCGCTCAGCACGTTGAGCCAACGCGTCCATTCACGGGATGCTGATAGGAGGGTACCGGTGGCCATTTAATTCTCTGTGCTGAGGGCTCTTTCGCGGAACAGGTCATCGTTCAGGATGTTGAGCAAATCGTCGGGGAGGCCTTGAGCGCGGTGGAATTCGCTGTATTCGTCCACTTTGGCGACCATGCGGCGCAACGTGTCGACATTAATGCCCTTCTCGCGGGCGACTTCTTCCTCAATTTCACGAATGCGATTCAAATCCTTCAGGTCGGTGTTCATGATGCCACCTCGTTGTTTGTTGACGATTCGCGCTACGCCGCGCCCGTCATCGGGGTCGCGCGCGGACTTCCACTTTTGCTGGATCAGCAGCAGTTCTTCGGGGCTGATGAGTTGCAGGTGAGTCTCCTCCTGCAAGGCGAGGAGTTTGGCCAGAAGCTCGCGGCGGGCGGAAATCAGCAGCGGCCCAGGGCCATTGTTGCCGTTCACGCGGCGGGGGTCGCGTTTGCCGTTGGCGGGGTCACGGTAGAAGAGAAGCGTTTCACGGAATTCGATGAGCTTTTCCATACGCTCGTCGCCGCTGGCCAGCAATCCTTCACTGGCCTTGTCGCGATCAACCACCGTACACGTCCAGCAGCCGAACCGGCTATTGCCGCAACTGGGGGTGCTGGTGTCAATCTGGATGGGACACTCGCCATTCGAGGCGCTGGCGTAGAGTTTGTACAGCGGGCGGTTGTCGCCACCCCACGGGTTCACATTCTGGAGCAGGTAAGCCCAAACGTCCTCCGTGGTGAGGAACTCGATGGGATTGGACACCCATACGCGAGGCAGGTCAGGGTGACGGCGCAATCCGTTGCGAGTGGCACGACTTGCCATGGTTTGAGCGCGGCTGGAGCTTTCGGCGCGGCGCGCGCCGAGGTGCAGGATGGCCTCTCCCCAATGGCCGAGACGCTGCTTTACAAAAACGTTGACCGGATCAATCTTCATCCGCTGCGTGCACCAGCGGAAGGTGCGGTTGGGGGGAGGATAGCCGCGACCGATGATGTTGACCCAAAAAGATTCTTCGATTTTTGGCTTGAGCAGATTGGCGTCGATGTTGAGGTTGTGCCGCTGGGAGCACTTGCGCATGCGGTCCAGCGCGCCTTCGATCATGTCCGCGATGGCGGGAATCTCGACCCGCGTGTCCGTGCATAGGACCGATACCGGCTTTTTGCGCTGCTCGGCGGGAATCGACAGCACGACATCAAATACCAGCGACGCCAGCATCGTGCTATCTTTTCCGCCGCTGAAGCCGACCAGCCAGGGCCGCTCATCCTCCAGGTAAAGTTGGCGGAGAGAACCCTTAATTTCTTGAAACATATTTGTTTGCATCGGAGACGTCAGTATGCCGAACTGAGCGTTTGATTGCAAGATAGTCTTCTTCAGATAATGAGAATGATCTAGCAGCCGAAGTCAGAAGCTGGAAGCCTGGGCGCGTATGGAGCGTCGGCTGCAACCGGTGGTTAGGTTCGCTCGGCCTTCGGTGGGGCGGTTTGCGGTTTGCTGCTCACGATGGATGGCCGACGTCCAACTGTGGAATCCCGGGAGTCACAGGTGCAGCCAGAGTCGTCTTTGCCCGATGGCTCGGTCGCATCACCCTGGCGAGCGCAAAGAGGATGACGGTCGCCAGCGCAAAGAAGATCGATCCTCCTTGTCTGTGCAGCCTGCCATGCATGAATGCCGGGTTCACATCGAGCGTAAGCATCGAGATGCTAAAAATCCGGAAGCCGTTGGTCAGACTAATAATCGGGAAGACGGCAAGGACTAGGATAAGTCTCTTCCAGGCAGACTTCAGGTATAGATGTCCGATCAGAAGGCTACCGATGAACAACGCCAAGCTGGAGTGAATCCCGCTGCACTCCTGCGCGATCACGATACTAAGCTTCGGCAGCGAAAACGTATAGCCTTCGCGAAAGACCGGAACACCTGCCAGATGAAAGAACAGACTGGCGATTTCTGCTGATCCGCGGCGGATAACCCCAATAGGCCCCTCGATGAGACCTCTGGGCACCGGAACCATCAGAAAGGCCAGAATGCACGGGAAGACGGCGGCGCGGAGGGCCCGGACGCCATAGAAGAGAACGAAGCCGGCGATCCATACCAGGACCAGTGCCAGGATATCCAAAGATAGCCAGTTCCACTGCTCCGCCATCGGTAAACGCATCAGGGAGAACGATGCAAAGACTGCAGTGGCGAGCAAGAGCGCAAGGCCTGCCACGGCCGAGTAATTCACTCGATGGAAGATCTTCTTCCGATCAGCGTAGAAGACAAACAGGATGACCACTGGCATGAGCAGGGTGAACGAGTACATGCCGTCCCGCCAAGCCAGGCCCTCAAGGGCCTTCAATGGTGCCCAAAACAGGACCACCGTGGCCGCCAGATAGAGCACAAAGAAGAGATTTCGCCCATCCGTCAGCTTCAGCGCAACGTTCGTGCCTGATTGGTCAGCAGTTTGCGTAGCCGTTTGATCCGATATCGGGTGCACCATAAGAACGCGCTCCTCGGCGTCAGGAATGCTCACGTGTTGGCCCTCAGCAACTCGCGGTGAGACGAGCGGCACGAGGCAACCTCAGCGGCACTCCGACGCTGGATTCCCCTGGACTGGCTCTTGGGCGGGAGTAACGGTGTACCTGACCCGCTCGCCTTCGAGGCTGGCAAAACCCACTCGAGCTCGCTCGCTGCCCCGCCCCCGTACAACCCAATTGCCGTCTTCGCAGACAAGCTCCATCCGGGCCCGCGCTCTCCACCACGCATCCACCTCACCGGGCAGAGCAAACCAGGTTTTGCCATCAGCTCGCACGCGGGAAAGGTGTTCCAGCAAGGCAAGGTAAGTGTTGCGGGCTCGTTCCGAGATGATGTAATCGGGATGAACAATGAAGCTAATCAACCCGTGCCTCTCCCGGATCAGGCCGATTTGTCGTTTCCACAAATCGATCGAGTAATCATTGAGGATATGGAACAGCGAATAGTCCTGCGTGGTGGTCAGCGGAAGCTCAAGAATCTTGCCGATAAAATAAGGGAAAACCGTGCAGCAACCGCCCCGCTGCGGGTCCAACTGCGCCACATTCGGCACGGACATGTCATAGGAAAAATCCAATGCATCGTACCAATCCAGATTGCGATAAAGAGCGCCGGACCGGAAACCCCGGGCGCCATATTCACGGGCGTAGCGGTTTATCTTCTCAGCGCGACCCAGGAACTCCCTTCGGTCACTGAACAAATGACCGTCGTGGTTGAGATCATGGACATTGATTTCAAATCCCCTGTTTCGAAACTGGCTTAATTCGCTTTCCGAAACGCAGTACCTCTTCTCGGGAATGATCTGAAAGGACGATTTAATTCCACACGAATCCTCAAGGTCCATCATGGCAGGGCAGAATTTGAGGCCGGCTGCCGTCTCCACATCGTGCGTCATGATGGCGCAGCTCGAATTCCCGTCAGGCCAAAACCAGATGAACGGCAAGCGGTCGACACCTTTTGCCTTCATCGTTAAAATCAGGAGCGTTTCGAAAATCTGGTCCACCGTCCGGTCCACGGGCCATTGGGGAAAGGCTATTTTGTCCCAGCCTCTTAGTGACGCCCGCTGTAGAAACTTCCGAACAGAGACGGGCAAAGGCGGCCGCGCAGTGTAGTATGCCCTTCGCACCCATCGCGCCCACCTGCCATGTTTCTCCGAGCTTGATGGGGGAAGTACATAGCGTTCGCGACGGAGATTTTCAACCACAGTCGTGGGATTAAATGGCAACAGGCAAGCGGCCTGTTCAAACCGGACGTCTTGCAAAGTGTCATGGAGCAGGTCACTAGCCGATTTAGACCAGAAGCCGGAAGATGAAGGACCGAAGCAGATGTTTTCGCTGCCGAAGCGGAAGAAACCCGCGTCAGTAAAGTCCTTGGCTAATGGCTTGAAGTCTGCGAAGGTTTCAGGACAACGGTAATAGTCCAGAAATGCGCTGTTGGGATCGCTCATGTTCACGCGCTGTAGGGCGGTTACCCTACATGTTTGTATAGCAAATTTCCGGCCGCCTTCAGGGCGAAATCCGGCATCCGCCCGATCACGTTGCCGATAATTCGCGCCCTCCAGCCCGTGGTGGAACGCTTCGGAGCACACTGCGGGTAGCGGTAATAAGTCAGACTTGAACGCTGTGCCCCCCAATGGTCCTTGAAGGCTATCAGCCCGGCGTTATCGGTGTCGGACCGGCCGAGATCGAATTCTTGGGCGCCCTGTTGCTTGCCCTCCTGGATGGCCTTCCACCATAGCCAAGGCATCCCTCCCAGGTTATGGAACTTAGGGTCGGAACAGCCGTACTTGTAGACCAGCGTGTTTTTGTAAAACAACGTCAGGATGGCCGCGATGGGCTGACCGTCCTTTGACGCGATGCGGAGGGTAAGTTTGTCTCCCAGGCAGCCGATCAGATTGCGAAACCAAGCCAGAGGCTGGGGCGGAAGCTGATGCCGCCGCCGGGTAAGCAACAGCAGGCGGTAGAATTTGGCCAGGATCGCCTCGGATCGTCCTTCTTCGTATGCCAGTTGTTCCCGCTCCGCGCGCTGAATTTTCCTTTGCACACAGCTTTTATGGGCACTGCGTAAGAGCGTGTCCAAGTCCGGCCTCAGATCAAGTTTATGGAAGCAATAGTCTTCGCCGTGAAACAACAGGCCACCGGTGTTGAAATCGAACAGCGGCAACGGCCTCACCTCAAAGGACTTCCACTTTTCTCGGGCTGCTTGCTCTTTAAGGGATGAGGCCAGTGCCGAGAAATCCTCGGCGCGGCTGACCAGCGGCTGGCAGTGATCTGAGAAGGGAAGGGACACCATCCGGCGGCCTGTGAGCCAGCTCTCCACCCGGCAGAATGCCCACCCGTTGTCCAGGTCATCCCCCGGCCGCGAGGTGGTGAAAACCACAGGCTGATACCCGTAGGTCCGGCGAAGGGCTTCCAGCCATTGCGTCGTGTGAAAAACTGACCCCGCCGGATGCCTGGCGATGAGTTCGGCCCAGCGAGGATCAGTTATCGGGTCCACTTCAAAGACGCGCATCAAGTGTTTCTTTCCGCTTCCGGTGCATGGACCGGCAGGCGCGGCGGAGAGGGCTCTTCCGCAGAGTCTTGAATTGTCTCTTGAATCTCGCCAAACAACCCCAGGACGGTCTGCTTTACTCCTGGGATTATGCGCTGAAGCTCTTCACGGAGCTCATCCCTTTTGTCAAAGGCTTCGCCAATAAGCCTGAGAACTGCTGCCTGATCCTGCCTGCGCGGGTCGGCCACGAGCGCCTTCATCCCCACCGTCTCCATGACGCCAATGAACTTGTCACTATAGGCGATAGAGACTGCGGGAACGCATTGGGATGTTGCGGCGATGCAAGCGTGCATCCTCGACCCGATGAAAAAGTCGCACGTCCCGATGACGTGTTTGATTTCGCTCTCGTCGTACCGTCCGCGAACGATTCCAATCTTGCCCGGGTACTTGTCTTTCAAGGCTTCGTACACCGCCTCGCAGGCTGGCGGGTCTGTCTCCCCGCCAGTTCCGAAAACGTGGGGGATTAAAACAACGTTCGCTTTCTTATCGCGGATCAAGAACTCGACCAGCGCGTGAACTAAGCTCTTGTAGTCCACCCGAAGACCAAACGCATCGCCCCATTGGTGATCCCTCGAATAAAGCAGGCCGCTGATGTTGAGGCCGGCCAACGGAACGTCCAGCCGCTGCCACAGAGGAAGCCCGGCACATTCCAGGCGAGCGGGCGCCCTGGGCTCGACCGCGAAACCGACGTCGTAACAGAACCGCAGCTTGTCTGAGTCGCCGTTCAGGTTGAGCAGGCCCGCCGCCAAACCCAGTCCTGCGCGGTCTCTTGAATAAACGGCCCGCGCCCGCCGCAGGATGTACCGCGCGCCAGCCCGGGCGACCGTTCCGTCAAACGGGCCGAGCGTTTGTGGGAGCAGAATCAGCGTCTTGCCCATCAGCACGGCGAGGATTTGCGGCAGGGAAACGTAAATGAATCTTGGCAGGCCGTAAATATCGCTGAAGCTGTCTCCGCCGGAAATGGCAACAACCAGATCCGTTTGCTCGAGGTGCTCGAGCCAGGGATTGCGCCGGATGAACGCCCGGCGCAGCCCCGTGAAGGGAATTAGCCGCGAGACGAGCGCTTCCGCAATCAGGCGCGCGACGTTGTTCCGCAGCCAAAACTTCTTGGAAAACCGGATGTTAACCAGCCGGATGGGGACCGTCTTCTGCCCATACGGGAACTGAATCACCCGGCCTTCATTGCCGTAATCAAGCAGAGAGATTTCCGCATCCGGATATCGGTGCAGAATGCACACAATCGCCCCCGCCGTGAGCGCGCTCACGCCCATGTTGTTCGTGTCGAAGGATGCTCCAAGCAGGCTGATCTTCATCGGCTATCCGATTGACCTACAGAAGGCACGGGATGCCGCGGCCATTCATTGCCGAGCGTCTCGATCATGGCTGGCATAAATTGCGCAAGCAGGTCATTACCACCCCACTGGAATCCGCGTCATCAAATGCAGCGAAATGGATATAGAAAAGCCCGCCAAGCTCGCTGAGGAGTTTTGGCGAGGTCGATAGTGCGATAGAGAGGGAAGCTCCCGACGCTCATCTTAGTTCGCATGGAAAAGAAATCGTCGCGAAATTACGGGCTAACTTGAGGCGATTGCCGCTGGGGTTATTTGTCGTCACTTGTTCCAGAAGCTAAGATCCCGCCTGATTCTGGAGCTGAGCATCTCATTTGGTTCTCGAAACCTTTCGACCAATGCCTTCCGTGTTTCCCGTAGCATCGGAGATATCGCATGCTTCTTTGAGAGATTACCCCCGAAACTTGACTGCCGGACAAAGTCGTGGATACGCCTCTTCAATTTGGATGGAATGACATCGGCGATGATAGACCCGCCCGGAAGCCGCCTGATTCTACCGGTTGTATGGAAAGATACAAATTCGTGATGCCGTTCGTTTGCATGGCATTTTGAACCGCTAACAACGTCGGCGGCATCTATCTTAAGGAAGCGTTCCACCTTCGTCATGACGCCATGAGGGTCGATTACCAAATCATCAAGAAGAAGAAAGAGGAATGCCTCTTTAGGAAAGAAGCGAAGATACTGGTCGATTTGCGACGCATATAGGCTGCAGTCCACATAAATGCTGTTGCGATTCAGCGCCTCTTCAAAAGTCATCGTCACCTCCAAGCGCATGTGGTGACAATAATGCGAATAAGCACGTTCCACAGGATTGCGCATCAGGTAGATGAATTTTGGATTCGGCAATAAGTCCCTAATCCGCGCAGGCACATCCGGAGTATTCGGCCATCTGGTATAAGTCGTTGACGCTTCCCCACAAATCTGATCACCTCCAGCCTCGGCGAACAGAGCTTTATACCATGCCTCACCTTTTTCAAATACTGAGTCCTTGCTGAAGAACTCCGGCTCTTTCAGGGCAGGCAGAAAAACGCTTGGATGCCGCTGGAGGTATTCGTAAAGCGTGGTGGTTCCGCTCTTCGCAGAACCAATGACAAGGAAGTCAGGGAATCGCCCTTTCAAGCCGTTGGGCTTTGCCACTAATCTCATAAATTTTTTCCCATCGCTGTCTAGGAGCTCACCGTGAGAACGTTAGTCCAGATTTAAGGACCAACCCTCCGACGTCGGAGCGAAACTTCGGAAAGGCGATCAGCATCGTCACGCACGCCAGGGCAACAAGGCTTGCGGCGGTAGCCATCGAGGCGACCGGCCCGACGCTCTCCAGTCCCCGCGCAGCCGCCGCTGCAGTGAGCACACTCGCGGCATACACCGCAAATGGACTCACGAAGCCTGACGCGCGAACACCGTGTTCGCGGCGCAGGCGGGCCAGGCAAACCAGTAGCGCAAATAGCTCGCCGCCGAAGCCGGAGACGGCAATCCAGACCAGTCCGGCGCCAATCGCGACTGCCGTTAGTGCTCCTGCCAAAGCAACTGTGCGCGCAATGTTCGAGTACATCGAATTCTTGCTGTCGCCCAGCGCAAGTGCAGCCATGGTTGGCGCTGCGCGGACAACTCTCAAGCTCCACATGCCGGACAGCCAGGCGATGAAGCCCGACGCGGCCGCGTACTTAGCGCCGTAGATCGTGACCACCAGCCAGCCTCCCAGCAGCACAAATGGGATGGCAGCCGCCGCGGCGGCCACACACAGGAATTGAGCGCATGCCGAGTAGCGCCTCTCAAATTGCTCGCGAAACTCCTGGGTGCGCGAAAGGAGCGGGAAGAAAACAGGCCCGCTCACGTTCAAAATCAGCATCGCGGGACCCATGGTCACCGCGAAGGCGACCGAATAGACTCCGAGGTCGGCGAGAGAAAGCGTGCTGCGCGGAAAGAGGTGGTGAGCCGACCCGATCATAAATCGGTCGCCGTCCATGATAATAAACAGGAGAATTCCATTGACGAGCAGCGGCCAGCCGAATGAGAAGATGCGCCGGGCGCGGGCGCCGTCCCAAGTCCAGCCGTAGGGCCTTTCAGCCACAACGTGGGACATGATGGCCGCGCTCGCCGCCTGGAGGATAAGGACCCAGAGCATGGCGGAGTAATCGCGGAGCCAAAAGGCCAGAGGCAGCGCGGCGACGGTGACAAGTATTTGGGAACCCACGTCAACGGTCACGGCGGGGCGGAACCGCATCTCACGCTGAAGGCGGAAGGTATCCAAATGGATGAAACCCCTGAGCAGCGGCGCGAGGGCGAGGCATTCGAAAGCCCAGCGAGCCTGGGGAACGCCGAACAGGTGAGCAATCGGGAAGGCGAGGGCGAAGATGATGAGAGAGTTCATCAGGCCCCGGCCAAAATGAATCAACTGCGCGGTGTTCTGGAGGGATGGGGCGTCGCCGTCCTCGGCCTGGATTAGCAGCTTGTCGGCGCTGACGTTGCTGATCATGTCCAGCAGGGAAAAGGTCATGGCGAACATAGCGGCAATGCCAAAATCCGCCGGGCTGATGAGGCGCGCGATGATGACGTTGCGCATAAAGGAAAGCGCCTGAGTCAGAACCTGGCCTGAGCCGACCGTCAGGCCGCCCGTGAGAACCATTGATCGAGATTTCATAATTGAAGGAACGCGTTAACCACGGGTGGAAGCGCGGAGACTTCAGTCAGCCTAATCCCCGGACGCGCACGGCCTTCCTTTGCGGTAGTGGTGCAGTTTGCTGTAGCGGCGGTCTCTGACCGCCGGAAGCTGTTGAAAAATAGAATTCGGCGGTCAGAGACCGCCGCTACAGCAGCGAAAATGCACCACTACCTCCTTTTCGTTCGTCTGTTGATTTGGACACAAATGCTGCTACACTTCCAAGCTTGCGGCAATGGGCGTCAGAGCGCCTCAGAGGTGTGGTGGTCTCCAATCGCTAAACTTTAAAGTTAATTCTCTCGATATTACTAACTGGTCAGTCATTGAAGCCTTTATATGGCCACCCTTAACGAGAGAGGTAGATTTGCGAGTGAGAATCAAAAAGTTGGAGCCACAAAGCATGGAACTTGGCAAGGTTGGATTCAAAGCCCTTGGGTACACGATGTTGCTGTTGTCCATCCTCGTATTTCCGAGCTTGTCTGCCGCCGCTACCTGCGAAGCAAATGGAAGCTGCTACGTGACGCCGGCTGGCGCGGGGGCGCTAACGGGCGTGGATTGGAACAATGCCTATGCCGGATTTCCGGCATCCTTTACCTGTGGGGTGACGTATTATGTAGCGGGTGGAGCGTATAACTATACCTCAACCTCCACGACGATCTCGAATTCCTGCACATCGGGAACGCCGATTGTGATTGATAAAGCGGTTTCAGGAGGCCCAGGCAATCCTCAGAACGTTGTGGGCTGGCAGGCAAGCTACGGGACTTCGCAGGCCGTTTTTCAGCAGACCACTGATCCTGACCCCGAGAAATCCTATGTGGCCTTTTTTGTTTTGTCGGGCAACTACATCACCCTGGACGGGGTGGTTCCGGCGTCAGGCACACCGACAAAGACGCAAGCCTATGGCATTGCCCTAAAAACCGCCAACAACATTAAGGAATTTGGCAATCTGACCGGGACAAACCTGATCGTTCGCCATGTGGAATTTGACCAGTCTCAACCGAACTATTATGGCGTCACCATCACCGCCGCCTCCAGAACCTCCAATGTAGTCACCCTGACGCTTGCCAGTACGCCAAGTTGGGTAATAGGAGATGTGATAAACGTTTGCAACCTTTCCCCTTCCGACCTCAATGCTTGCTCGACGGCGGGGTTCACAATCTCCTCGATCAGTGGAAGCCAGGTGCAGTATAGTCAGACCGGCACGAATGAGACTGGAACCGTAAGCGCCAAGAGCTATTCCGTCTTGGACATTCCTCCGTCTCCAGCCGTTCAGTTTAGCTCTGCATCTGTGCCTTCAAACATTGTCGTCTCTGACGATTATATCCACGACGTAAGAGAGCCTGCTTTTTCAAACGGTTGTGACACCTGCGCGCTCCAAAGGGATTATATCTCCCGCAATCTTTCGACCCCAGCCCAACATTCGGCGGGCATCTCCGGCGTCCCGTTCAACAACTCTGTGATCGCGTTCAATGTGTACGAAGACCTCATGGGAACTTCTCTTGTGGAAAGCACGAGCGCACTGACATGGCAGAATATTGCAATCTACAACAACCTCAGCTTCTGCACGCAAGCAGCGGATGCCAATTGGAATGTCAGCTTATCAGAAAGTGCCCTCTCGCCGCAGTGCGGCGTAAGCTCATTTTTCTCGGACGATGACGGCTCCAACGTCATTACGGGGAGCGTCGTTTATGGAAACACACTCGTCGCCAGAGCTAACTCAGTTAGCTGCAAAATCTGGTATGGAAATGTCTCCTCCACAGTCACGGTGGAGAATAATTTGCTCTACTGCCCCAACACTTCTTCAGTAAAGATCATAGCCTCGACGCATGATTACAACACTGGATTCATGTTCGCAAACAATAACGTTGGTACGCCTTCGGCGCATGAGTATTGGTACTGTGGCCCAACCTCGGATGGGGGCCTTTGCACTAACCCCCTCAGCTTCCTCGATCCGTTTGTTAACTCCGCTGATTCAACGGAAAACTTCCAGCTTTCGAGCGAGACGATTGACCCCCACTTGAATGATGGCGTGACGCTAGCGACTCCCTATAACGTGGACCTCGCGGGGAGCGCCCGATTAGGACCGGGCGGCGTTTGGGTCAGGGGGGCGCTCAACTGGCTTCCCAACTCGGCCACCAGCCTCAGCGTGACCGGCGTGCAATAGCTGCTCGCTAATTACGAACGTCCGGGAGGCCTAGCAATCGTTTCTGTGCTTTTCGGGAAGGACGAGTTTGTCCGGTCCCGAAGTAAGCCGCGCCAGGCCTTCTTCACCTTCGGGAGGAGCTTCGTCCGCTCTGCCACCATCCTCGCAGCCTTATCAACAGCCATGGTCGGTGTTCTAAGGAGATTGAGGCCCAATCCCTTCAAAGTAGGGGCGAAGATGTAACTTGACGCTTCGTACCACTTACAATTGCAGAAGAACTCCTTATACCATGCGTCGCCGAAGCCAAAATCTATCTCTTCGACATTGCTCCCGCAAGAATCTTCAATGATCCTCAACAGAATGAATGTTCCGGGTGAATACTTAGCAAAATCGGGGTCGTAACCCGTGAAGTGACCGTGGAGCGTTCTACCATACAGGGTTGCCAGCCAAAATGCGCACGGCTTCTCGGCCACGTACAAGATATATGCACGAAGTCTGCCCTGCTGGGCCTCCAGATGTAGACGTCGGCGCATTTCGGCGCTATCGTGGAATCCCACGCCCAAACCCCTGTGGTATGTCCTTTTTGCGACCTCCTCGATATCTTGAATCATCTGGTCTACTTCACCAGTTTCCCGGAGGCACCTGACCCGGACATTGTTCGAGTGGTCGCGCAAGAGTTTGTTGGCCTCCTGCCTTCGGTTCCTCCGCGCCTTTGGAGACAAGCCGAGATAGAATTCCTCGACGCTGCGAGGCAGTTTCATTGTCCAATGTTCCCGTCGATCGGGGAAATTGTCTCGGCTGAGAAAACCGGGCAAGCTTGTGGCAAAGCAGTAGATCGGGGAATCCACCTTGAGGCTGTTGAAAAAAACAAGGTCGGCCTCGCCTTGGCGCAACGACCTCATGATTTCCTCCAACATAAGTTTGCTGTTCTCAGGAGATCCATTCCCTAAGAGTCCCTCATATATGAAAGTCAGGGAACGACAGCGCGGGCTGAAGAAAGCCCTATAACCGATCTTGAGGTCGAAACGCCGACGCTCCAGTCTTCCAATGAGCATGGCATCCGGGCTTCCACTTCGATAGACTACGATGACATGCGGCCGCACGATCTCAGGTCGTGCGCCAAGTATAGTCAGATAAAAGTCGATATCCGAATTGGGATGCCGCTGCAAAGTCGTCCAGAGGGGCCTGAGGGCCTCGACTTCCGAAACGCTTCGGGCCACTTGGACGGTGTAATGCGCGCCGGCAGTTTGCGTGCCGCACCGGGGTTTGGACTCGGCAGTCGGGGTTAGCTGCATGACCGTGACAGCGTTGGGGAGGCCCTCTCGGCCGTTCCCGCGGGTCGGTCCACGCGACAGCTTCGCCAGAAAGCGACGCTCAGCCCGGAAGACGTGCGGAATTCATGAAAGGGCTCAAGCCAGCCGCAGGAATCGAGGAGGGACCGGTGAACGCAGTTGTAATAGACAACCCTAACGTTGCGTGGCTCCCTTTCCAGCGAGAGGTTCAGGTTGGAGAGGAAGTCCCGCATGGTGTCGGGGCCAAAAGGGTTGAACATAAAGTAGATGGTACCGGCTGACAGGTCTGCGGTGGCGGCGTCACCGCAGACCACCTGTACACTGCACTTCCTGCCGCGAAGGCGCTGAGCGTTCATCCGAGCGATGCGGCAGAGCGTCTCTGACAGCTCGATACCCACGCATTTCCTAACCCGTCTGCGTGCAGCGAGACAGAGGACTCGTCCCATTCCCGCACCGATATCGTAGAACGTGTCAGCGGGCGTCAGCCCCAAGATCTTCACTATCTTCCTGATGTACCAATAGTCGGGGACAGCGTACGCGTTGTTGTCATCGTGTTTAGCTTCGCGTGAGAATTCTCCTCGCCACCAGGGCCTTCCGCCGTCAGGATGGGTATCCCGCGAGCTGTGGCACGGCTCCGTCTGGATATTCAGCGCAAGTTCATTGAGCCGCGTCCACGCGGGCCGCGTGATTCGGATGCCCCACCTGGCGATGGCTCTCAGCATCGGCTTGACCTCTCGCTCCAGTTCCCGCTATGCGACCGTGACTTTGGGCAGGGGCGCGCTGAACCTCTAGGAAGCGTGCGCTGCGGCCACGAGCTCGCCCTGAGGCGTGACTGCCCGGCTGGTGATTGGCGGTTCTTCTGGCACGCAAGAGGGCAGGACTTCTGAGAGTGCGAAGACGATCCAGAGAAAGTATGACTGCTGCCCCCAGCCGTAAATTGCCACGTTGGTCATCATGAAGCAGAAAGCCGCAATAACTATGAAGAAGGACAGGCTAAGTTCGCCGTAGGGTGGGGGAAGGCTCCTGTAGCCTGAGAATGCGATCTTGGCCATCTTTAGAAGCATGAGGACTACAAGCACGAATCCCACGTAGCCCGTTTCGATCATGAGCTCAGCTACCGCGCTATCGCACGACACGTACGTGAAGGAGTTTCCGGTGTCCGGATTGACCCCTTGCAGGTGAAGGTCAAAGAAGGATTCAGGCCCATAGCCCCAAAGCGCCCGATCAAGGTCTCCGCCTATCCTTCTCGTAGCGAGGTGCAGGAGTTCGTATCGGTACTGGTAAGACTCCCCTTCCGGCGAGTCGGGAACCAGTGTTGCATCGTAATCGCTCTTTATCGTATCCCACACGCCAGGCCTGACGATCAGGACAAACGCCGAGAGCACGGCCAGCCAGACGATGTATTTTCGGACCTCGGAGCGGCTGAAGATAACCAGTAGGGCCATCGAAATGATCAAAGCGAGCCACGGACCACGGCTCGCCGTTTTATAAATGTTCATAAACATGAGCATCAGACTCGCCCATAAGATTATTTTCCCAGCGCGGCTCTGCGCTGTCTTTATGAGGTACAGGGTCAAAGGAATGGCGAAGGCAAGCGCAGCCCCAAAGAGTATCGGGTGCGGAAAGGTGCTGCGAATCCTCAGGCCACGCCCCAGCCCAACTGCAAGCCCTTGACTGCTCGATCCTGCCAGGTCAGTGATCGCCGGGAAGTACTGCATCACCGTCCACTGGTGATAAGCCTCGAAGTAGCCCAGAATACAGCAAACCCCAATGGCGGACACGATGCCCCCCAAGATTCTGCGAATGGTGTTTAGGTCAGTTGCTGCCTTAAAGAAGATGTAATAGACCAGGAAAAAATCAAGAGCTTGTGAGAGAAGTGCCTTGAAGCTGACCAAAGGCACAACCGAGTCTGCGGTGGATGTCGCAAGCCAGGCCAGGTCCGCCAATATTAAGATCGCAAGTGCGGGCCTGCCCGCGCTGCGGGTAGTGGACTGCGCGCGCCCGAAAACGACATAAAGAAGCGCGAGGCTCAGAACGGTAAGCCTGGCTGTCGTCACGTCCGGTAGACCGGGGACTGCTATGTTCGACTGTCGGGGCACCAAGACTAGAACGAATGCCGCAAATGGGAGCGCTCGCTCAAGGCCCCTGGTGAGTGCGACCCAGACAAGCGTGCTGATCACGAGAACGTCGATAACTAGGACCAGAATCATAATTCCGCGGTAGGACTTGCTAGGGATGTGGCTTGCCCGGCGACAGTGGTAATCTCATGCCGTACGAGGGGCGGAATGTACCCCATCAGCAAACGTCCTGTGCCACAACTCGAGTATCAACAGGGAAAATATTTCTGCCGAATAGTCGCTGCCCTTCGAGTTCGCCACGAGTAGCCCTTCGACGGCCTCCGGACGGAAGTAACCCCGTTGAGCTGTTTTTGGGTCAGTTAGTACGGACCAAACCGTTTGTTTCAAATCCTTCCGAAGCCAATCTTCGTAGGGGACAGGAAAGCCGGTTTTCTTCCGGTTTCGAATGGCTGCGGGAACCCTCTCCGCCAGCGCTTTTTTGAGAATGTATTTCATTGTGAAACCCCGCAGCTTGAAGCGGGCGGGCAGAGCAGCCGCGAACTCAAGCACGCGGTGGTCCAGCAAAGGCACCCGAAGCTCGACCGAGTTCGCCATGGTCATCCTGTCGGCCTTGATCAGCAGGTCGTCAGGCAGCCAGGTCTTCGTGTCCACATACAACATCCGGTCAAGGGCGCCGCGACTGGCGAATGATCCAAGGTATTGCCCGGTCGCCAACGTCGGCTCGCTTCCGTTCAGGCAACGAAGGAAATTCTGCGTGAAAAGCGCGGTTCTGCTTCGGTTAAAGTATTGGAATGGGTTTGAGGTTCGGCTGTAGTAATACTTCTCCAACGGCAGGGACAATAGCGGAGCGTACTTCCGGAACCTTCTAAGCGCGGGAATAGTCGCCAGGCCACCGGCGAAGGCCGAAGCTGGCTTCGCAAACGGCCCAAGCAGGCCTTTGATTCTTTCTAACCAAACGAGGTTTCTGTAATTCTGATAGCCCGCGAAAGCCTCATCGCCCCCTTCGCCCGAAATCAACACCTTCACCCCGTGGTCGCGGGCCAGCTTCGAAACGTAGTAGAGGGCAATCGCGGGCGGCTCGCACACGGGCTCTTCCATGTGCCAAACATACTTGGGAAGGAAATCGAGAAAATCCTCGCTCCGAATGCTCATTTCATAGTGGTTGGTGCCGTATTTGTCCGCTGCAATCCGGGCGTATTGGCGCTCGTCAGTGCAGAGGTTGCCGTCGAACCCGATGGTGAAGGTACTCACAGGTTTGTCGGTCTGTTCAACAGCAAAGCTCAGCATCGCGGTGGAGTCAACCCCGCCGCTCAGAAGGACACCCACGGGAACGTCGCTGATCATGTGCTGGTGAACCGTATCCCGCAATAGCTCGGTGAGCTCACCCATGGACTCTTTCAAGCTCCTCGTGGGTGCGGATTTATCGAAACGCAAATCCCAGTACTGCGCAATCTTCAGTTCACCGTTCTTTACCGTCAGATAGTGGCCAGGGCTCAGTTTGTTGATGCCCTTGAAGAGCGTCGTTTCGCCGGGGGGATAAAAGTAGGTAAGAAAGGTCAAGAGGGCGGCCGGATCAGCCTCGGCAGTGACAGAGGGATCGGCCAGAATTGCCTTGATTTCCGAAGCGAAGAGGAGAGCCCGGTTGTCCCAGTGGTAATAAATTGGCTTGATGCCCAGCCTGTCGCGAGCAACCAGAAGGGTTTTGGCCTTGTCGTCCCAAATCGCAAATCCGAACATCCCGCGCAGTTTCGGGAGCATCTGCTCGCCGTACTCTTCGTACAAATGCACCAGGACCTCTGTATCGGTTGTGGTTCGGAAATGATGTCCCTTCGATACAAGGAAGGCCGTCAGCTCTTTGTAGTTGTATATTTCACCGTTGAAGACGACCCAGACCGTGCCATCTTCGTTGGAGATCGGTTGCTGGCCGGTATTCAAGTCGATGATGCTGAGGCGCCGGTGACCAAGCCCAACTGGACCGGAGATATACACTCCTTCGTCGTCGGGACCTCGGTGGCGGATGGGCTCCATCATGGACGCGATAAGGTCAGGGTGCAACCGAGCACCAGGGTCGTTCACGATGAGCTTTCCGCAGATGCCGCACATTAGCTTTCCACCATCTTGGCTTCGCGGGTACGCGGCTGGGCCAACTTGGCCGCCCACGGCTCCAGTCCCAGGCTCCAGCGGACTACCCTTCGCCATTTCTTGAAGGAAATGCGGGCGGACTTTCGACTCTTGTCCCTAATTGGCATGAGCATGAACGCACCGAGCAGACCCGTCCGACAAACGCCGGCCACCAGCATCGCCAGGCGATAGACGGCGGCGTACGGGCGCCCTCGTGTCTTCTCAAGAAATTTTGCCAGCGAATCCCGCGTCATCACGGCCGAGGAGCTCTGCTCTTCTTTCTGCTGTGAGCACCGGCCGGCGTGGTGGACAACCGTCGCCTTGCCGACGTAGCAGTTCTTCCGGCCCACTTGCTTCACTTTCCAGCAAAGGTCGACGTCCTCGGCGTACATAAAGTAGTCTGTCGTGAATTGCCCCACCTGCTCGAAGACGCTCCGGCGAATCATCAGGCACGCCCCGGAGATGGCATCCACGGAAACGCCCCCATTTGCGTTCTCAAACAGCGGGCCTATGTTCCACAGACGGCTTTTCGGAAAGGCCGCCTGAAGGCGCTCGATATCGAGGGCCTGGTTAAGGATTGTCGGAAACTGCTGGATGCAGCTTGTCTGGACGGAGCCGTCCGAGTTTAATAGCCGCGCGCCCACGATCCCTGCGTCTGCCGTTGCTTCAAGAAATGTAAGCATCGTAACCAGGGCGGGCCCGACCACCGCTGTGTCCGGATTGAGAAACAAAAGGTTCCGGCCTCCCGAATGACTGAAGCCGAGATTATTGGCTCGGGCAAAGCCCTCGTTCTGCGCGTTCTGAACGAATCGGACCTCCGGGAATTCTTTTTTCACCAGCTCATCGCATCCGTCGTAGGACGCATTGTCAACCACCACAATCTCAAAGTTCACGCCATGCGTATTCGCGTAAATGCTTTTCAAACAACTCCGCACGAATGCCGCAGAGTTCCAGTTGACGATGATGATCGATAGGTCCGGTTGTTCAGGCATCACTCTGTCTCTTGCAGCCCTCGTCCGCGTCAAGCCGGGATGAATTGCTGATGCCACATCTCGAATGAGATCAGGAGGTAGATCTGCCGCCGATAATCCTGCCGCGCCGCTTCGTGATCCTCAACGAGCTGGCGCATGAAGCCTCGGTCAAAATAGCGGTTCACGGCGGCCTTCTCGCTCAGCAGACAATCGCCAACATACCGGCGCATGCTGCCGCGCAGCCAACGGTCCACTGGATTCTCAAAGCCCTTCTTCTTTCTGTAAACGACCTTTTTGGGGAGCCATTTCTCCACGGCCCTTTTGTGAAGATATTTGCCCTGGAACCAATGGAGTTTCAGATGCGGAGGAAGCGTCTCGATGAATTCGACCAGGCGGTAATCCAGAAATGGCACGCGGGCCTCGAGCGAGTTCGCCATCGATGTTTTGTCCCCCACCATCAGCAGGTCGTCCGGCAGATTGGCGCGCGTGTCAATGTAGAGCATCTGGGTCAGCGGGTCGAGACTTGCCACGTTCGCTTGCAATCGCCCTAAGGCCTCCCGCGCCTCGTGTCCGTTGGTTGAGATTTCCTGCTGGAGCCAGGGCTTGTAGAGCCGGGCTTTCATGCCGGAACTGAAAAAGGAGTAAATTTTCACGAACCTTGTCAGGACGTCCGGCTCATTCAGCGAGGCGGCGCCCCGTTTGAGCCTCTCGCTTTTGCAAAAGCGGTCGACGGTTCGCGGAATCAAGTGCTCCGTAAGGAAACGCGGTAGCCGGCTGTAAACGTCTGAGAGCTTCACGCCAATGTAGCGGTGATAGCCTGCCCAGGGTTCGTCGGCTCCCTGGCCGGTGAGGGCAACCTTCACCCTTCGGCTGGCGATCAGGCTGACGAAATAAAAGGCGGCTGCGGTTTCATTGCCGACCGGCTCTTCCAGGTCCCAAAGGTAGCGTTCGTAATACTTCGCGTAGTCCTGGGGGCTGACAATCATCTCCGAGTGGTCGGCGCCGAATCGGGCGGCCATTTCGCGGGCGTCAAGGGTCTCGTTGGTTCTTTCGCCCTGCTCAAAGCCGATGGTGAAGGTATGGACCGGCTTGCTGGTATGCTCTGCCATGATTGCCAATAGCGCGCCGGAGTCAATTCCCGAACTTAGGAAGAGGCCGACGGGAACGTCGCTCCGCATTTGGAGGCGGACGGCATCCTCAACGAGCGCGCGGTATTGCTCGACTAATTGTCCTTCGTCAACCCTGTTTAGGATGTGGGGTGTCCAGTTCCAGTACCGCCGGATCGTAACGCCGCCGGCATCAACGAGCATCCAATGCGCCGGTGGCAACTTGTCGATGCCGTCAAAAAGGGTGTGCGGGGAGGGAACGTATCGAAGGGTGAACAACTGGCCCAGTCCATCGAGGTTAACGGCCCGGGGGCACTCGGGGTTCTGGAGCAGCGCCTTAATTTCGGAGGCGAAAATAAACCTCTTCCCCAAGACGGCGTAGTAAAGAGGCTTCACGCCCAGATGATCGCGAGCCAAAAAGAGGCGTTTGCGATCCGGATCCCACAGGGCAAAGGCAAAGATGCCGTTGAAGCGGGTGACGCACTCCGTGCCCCATTCCTCAAATCCGTGGAGGATGACTTCTGTGTCAGAGCGAGTCTTGAAGACGTGCCCTTTTTTCTCCAACTCCTGGCGCAATTCGATGAAATTGTAAATCTCTCCGTTGAAGATGACTTGCAGGCGGCCGTTCTCGTTGCTGATCGGCTGCGCACCGCCCGCAAGGTCAATGATGCTAAGCCTGCGGTGCCCAAGGCCGATGCCACCCGAAATGAAGTGCCCGTCCCCATCCGGACCCCGATGCTTGAGGGTGGATGTCATTTTGTGGACGAGCTCGGGTTTAACGGGATCGCCACGCATATTGAAGACACCGCAAATCCCGCACATTTAATTGCAGTCCTTTGACTTTATTCTGGGCTTTGGCCAGCCCACTTTCCGGCCAATGCGACTACCCGTAATAGGACAACGAAGGGGTAGGAGCGGAAATTCTCTGTGGCGCCATCCGAATCAAGGCTTGTCCCCATAGACCCCGAACCCGTGCTTTTGCCTTCCGGAGACTGTGACGTTCATAAACCCCTGTTCCCTGAACCAGCTCTGGACCTCTTCCTCCGCGTGCCAATGATTGTATTGGGGCGCAAAGGCATCGAACAAATCCAAACTTATTTCCCGGACACTGCGGTTGCGGAATTTGGAGATTCGCAACGCGTCCAACGTCGAGATTCCCAGTTTATACAGTGGGGCCATTGCACGGCATGTGGTCAGCAGGAACTTTGGCGGCATGAAATTCTTCAGTTGCCTCCCCACAGCGAAAAATGCGCGAACCGGAAGTCGCCTCTTCCCATACACCCATACGTGAACCCGTCCCCCCTTTTTCAACAGGGGAACGAGTCTCTTGAAGGTCCCTTTTGAACTTGGAGTGTGATGGATCACCCCTGAGCAGTAGATCAGGTCGAACGAGCCTGCCCTTAGGGGGGGATTATAAATATTGCCTTGCACAAAATGTACCTTCTTCCAAAATTCCCCCGCATACCGAGGCTTATTGCGATTTGCGAGCCCAAGGCCGTCATTCAGATCGATCCCGACTACTTCCATTCCGAAAGTGCTCAGGGCGGCGGTCAGTGTTCCGTTGCCACATCCTGCATCGAGAAGCAGTTTTCCACGTACATCGTGCTCCTCAAGTGAGAGGTCGTCCAAAAAGACCCTTTTGCGGTCGTCTAAGCTCCAGCCCCATGTCTTATCGCTGGCGTAGTCAAAGAGTCCCCACTCTTTGCTGAATGATTCCCGAATATAACCGAAGTCGTCCCCATTCTCTTTGTTCTGAGGCAAGTGAGGCGGTTCGCCGTTGCCCATTACACCCTTGATCCTCTCTTTGTTCGCTTCGATAAAGTTTGGAAAGGCGCTGATGCCGGCCTCAAGGAGCCTCGGGACGCCCTCAATCACCGGATAAAAGCTTCCGCAAGCACATCTTAGCATCCCTGTGACTACCTCATCGCGGTCGGCGGGGAACGCAGAGTCCTTCACCGCCTTGCCGTTCATTCCGAAGTCAATCAATTCCAGCTCTTTTTGGCACGAAGGGCAGCACGCCAGTTTTAGAAATTGCTTGGTCATAGTGGATGTGGATTCGCCCTGACCCTCTGCGGAATATCGGGTGACTGTTTAATGAACCGTAATGGTTCTGTCGGGTGTCCCAAACAGAAATTCTTTGAGTTTGTTCCTCTGTTCTGCCCTCAAATAGGAAACAGCCTCCGGGGGAAGGCTCATGGGGTATCTGCGCAGCCTGGCCCAAAGGAAGCCAAGCAGCGTGGCGGCGCTGCCGACGAGGAAGGGCCTGGATTTGGCCTTGTATGCGCTCCGCAGTATGAAGAAGCCGGTGCTATATCCGAGGGCATGGAACCGAACACCCAACTTGTACATGGAAGCCAGCAAGTTGGTGCCTGCCGACCCTGTTCGCCGGTGCTCCCATACCTTGTTTTCAGGAAATTTCCTGACAGTCCAGCCGTTCATGCGCGCCATGATCTCCGCCGCGGCGTCTATTCCGCCGTTGGGCAGGGGAATATAGCCGCCGATTTGGTCAAAGCAGTCTCTTCTGAAGACCTGAACCGCTCCCCCGACGCTATCCGGCGCAGTATCATCGGTGGAGAATCCAATCCCGGTCCTGGTGTAGACAATCCCGCCAGCGACGCCGAGGATCGGGTCGTTTTGGAACTCAGCCAAGATGTTGGCGTAATAGTCGGGCGCAAAACTGATATCCGCGTCGAGGTTCCCGATGAAGGTGTACTGTGTTCCTTCCAGGAGCATGAGTCCCGCGTTGAATGCGGCGACCTTGCTACCGAAATTCCTGCGGCCAATTCCATCTAGTCTCAGCAGAGTGATAAATGGGGAGGCGGGCAGGTACTTACCTACGATCTCTGCCGTTCGGTCGGTCGACCTGTCATCGACGATGACCCATCTGGCAGGCTTGACCGCCTGCGAGAGGACGCTCTTGATGGTCTCTTCGATATGCTGCTCCTCATCACGCGCCGGCGTGATGAGGACGTAGCGGGTTTGCACGTCTGTGTTAGGCAGGGACATGGGATTAGGCTCTGGCCCACGTTAGACAATGGTCAATGTTCCGGATGAGGCCCCTGGCAAATTTCACGGCGTACTGCGGGCCATGCAGCCAGTCGTATCCTCCTTCGAGCTTTACCTGAAAGAGGCTGAGGTCATCCCAGGAGTTCACTGGAAGCCGGGGCAGAAAGAATCGGTTGTGCCGCGGCCCAGCTCGACCGATCATGGTGGATACTCCATTCTCATAGCCAGCCGAATCGAGCATAGTCTCCAGACGGCCTACAAATCTCAGGTCCGTCTCGGGAAACGCGTAGGGATAAGAGAACGAGCTCACCGAGACGCCGATGGCGTCTTCAAGAGTTTGCTTGGACTCTCGAATTTCGTGTTCGATCCCGGCCGGCGGCAGGGTCTTGAGCTCGGGATGGGTGACGGTGTGCGACCCAATGCTAATCCCATTCGCATGCAACTCGCGAATTTCCGCCCACGTGAGGTATCCGTTTCCGTTGAGTTGCACCCTCTGGTCTCCGATCCACGCCGTGGCCAGGAAGAGCGTCGCCGAGAAGCCGTGCTCTCGGAGAATAGGGCAGGCGTGGGTGTAAAAATCCCGGTAGCCGTCATCGAAGGTAATCACAACGCTCTTCGCAGGAATCTCTCCGGAAGCAAGAGACTGCACGGCGACATCCAAATCGATTGTTGAATAACCTGCGCTACGGAGATACTTCATTTGCCGCGCAAGCATGGCCGGCGACGTGCTCGTTTCATAATATGGATGGCGGCCATCCAAATGCTCCCTGACACCGTGGTACATGAGAATCGGGATGCGCTCGCCGGGACCTCTGGCGAAGACCTTTTTAATGGGCTGGCTTATGTAGAGGGTTCCAACACGATCAAGGCGGATCATGGGGCGCGTTTGTCCAACGGGTCATGCTTGGGGAGCGCGGCCGGGTGAGGGCGCAGCAAGCAGCGCCCCTACACAGCGCAAAAAGCCGCAGACCCGAAAGGCCGGGTCTGCGCTACATTGCAACGAGAGAGTCAACCAACTGCAGATACTCCAGCTTCTTCCTCTCCCAGTTGTTCTCAGCGGCGTATTTGGAGGCGTTTGCCACCAGCCGGTCGCGGAGCTGCCGGTCGCCTGCAAGCGTTAGGATGGCATTCGCCAGGTCACCGGCGTCGTCTGAATCGAAAAACTTCACCATGGAGTCATCGAAGTAGTGCGTATCCACTTTCGTTCTTGATACGATGACCGGGACACCGAGGGCCATGAACTCGAATATCTTGGTGCTGGCCGCTTCATTCCCGAACGGGGACGAGGCCCTTTTGGGCACGACCGCCAAGTCCGCCTCCGCCATCACCCCGGCGATTTCGGTGGAAGGCACAAAATCCTTAAAGACCACCTGCCCGTCCAAACCGAGTTGATGAGCGAGTGAGACTAGGGCCGGCTTGGCTGGCCCCTCCCCGCGAATATGAAATTCCGCCTCGGGTATCTGATCCTTGATTCTCGCAAACGCCCGGATCGCCACATCCACACCCTGATGCCAGTTGAGCGTGCCCGGATAAAGAATCAGGAATTTCCCGTTCACCCTGTTCTTGGGCCGCGCCAAAAAACTCGTGGGGTCCGGGTAGTTGCGAATAACCATGCACCTTCCGTGCTTGGCCGAGCGCCGCTTGAGGCGCTCATACCAAAGGTCATTGGCAATAATGGTGTAATCGGCAAACGCCACGGAGCACCGCTCCACCAGCAGCAGGAACTTGAAAAGCAGCGAATGGGAGCTGGAATTGAATTTGCTGGCATAAAACTCCGGGAGGATGTCGTGGATGTCCAGGATGATGCGCGCGCCGAACAGCTTTGGAAAAAAGGCTGCGAAGACCATGAAGTCCGGGACGGAATGTACATGAATCAGTTGGTAGCGTTTAGCCAGGTGCTTTCGGGAGATAAAGAAACTCGCATGAATCAGAAACCGGATGATCCTGAAGAGATAGGCGATCTGGTTCTGTTCATTTCGGGTTCGAGGTTGAATCCGATAAACACTCACACCGTCTATCACTTCATGCTTCGGCATGCCGTCGCGCCGGAGTGCTATGACATCAACTTGCTCTCCCCGTTTTATCAGCGCATTCGCGTACTGCTGCACGCGAGCGTCGGACTCGTAAAACGAATAGGTCAACATGCAGACACGCATGGATCAATTAACCCGGGGATGCGGGAATGGACAGAGGATAATGAGAGGAATCACCCAAAGAGGCTCAAAAGACCGGTCGGCGGCGCCACATGCCCCTGAAAACAATCCGGCGAACTGTGCCGAGGATGGTTTGAACTTCTTTTCGTCGCGGCAATCTCTTCCAGCTTTGAAAAAGAGAAAAGCCACGAAATCTCGGAATTGGAATCCGCAGCAGCCGCATGGCGAGAAGGCGGCCGAAAAGTTCCCGGCGCCGGGAAAGAAGATTCGGCTGGGCGGCCAAGACCGCCTGCGAAGAGACCGGCTTGAGCTCGACGTAATTGGCCGCGATGGCGCGGTGCAGGATTGCGCGGCCACGTTCGGTCCTGACGAGCACGATGGAGCGGCCCGAATCTCCATTATTTTCGAATTTCTCCCACGCATCCCCGCACGAGATATCGGCGACTTGTCCCAGGCCGTCCGGGCAGAGGTGGCAACGAAGCGGCCGGTCATGAGCCAGCCGGCCCCACGAATCCATGTAAGAGAGCGACTTCTCCTCTCCGGAATCTCCGGAAACAACCTTGAACCGGCCGGGCCAGCCTTCACCCCGGTACCGGACGGAACGAATTTCATCTTGTGGCGAGACACCAAGCGATTCGATCAGGTTCAGCGTCCCTCGCGAGCTAGGCGTGCCGGCGCAGAAGAAAGTGAGCACCAGGCCGAGATGGCGATTGAGCGCGGGCCGAGCGCTTCGCAAGGAATTGACCGCCGCCACATCGCATGGCTTGCCAATGAAGACGCACGGACCATCGCTTTCCTCGATGGCGCGCAAGCCGTCGCACGGTGAAGCAGGGGAATAACGCGAGCCGGTGCAAGCCAGGATTTCGCTTCGGGTCCTGCTTTGCACGGTCCGGTTGGCCCAAGGCTTTGCCTCATCCATCGCCGAGTGGAGGACGAACTCCATGCCTTCTTTTTCAAGGCAATAAAGAGCCAGCGCGGAAAGAATTCCACCCGACGAAGCGTAGTGGCGAATCTCAGGATCGGCGGCGTAGCCCTCCCAGATCTCCAAAGCGTGGCCGAATTCGCGGTCCGCTTTGGAAGCTTCGGCGGACCCCCTCACCCTGTGTCCCTCTCCCCCAAGGGGGCGAGGGCAGACTGACCCAGGTTCGGGGTTGTCTCGCGCCCCGTCGAGCTCGTTCGAACGAGCCCCAAGGGGGCGAGGGCAGACTGACCCGGGTTCGGGGGCGGGCCGGGCATCCACCTGATAGCCCGGACAAATCGCAAGGCATGCCGTGCAGGCGGCGCATTCGGCTGTTTCAAAGCGCGGTCTGATTCCCACTGATTCGACATTGACCAGAGAGATGCCGCCTCGCGCGCAAGCATAGTAGCATGCGCCGCAGCCCGTACAAAGGCCCCAGTCCACAACGTCCTTTAGTGTTTTGATTCGGCTGAGCAAGCGAGGGAACCCTCCCGAGCCGCCGGTCTGTCCCCTCACCCCTGCCCTCTCCCCGCAGGGGGAGAGGGTGCCGCGAAGCGGCGGGTGAGGCGAATTCCTAGTCATCCACTTGGCCAGTGGCAGGGATTCGCTCATGGACATCATCGACTTATGCCCATGAGCTTTCAAGCCACGGGGGCGGGCACAAGACGATCGGGTCTACCCTGCGGGGTCGCGGCAGGGAAGTGGCGGATTTGATGAACGACCTTTTCCTGTTCTTCCAGCCGGAGGCCGGGAAACATGGGCAACGACAGCACTTCCCTGGAGGCCTTCTCTGAAACTGGGAAGTTGCCTTGCTTGTAGCCGAGGTGTTTGTAGCATTTTTGAAGATGAAGAGGGATGGGATAATGTATTCCGGTTCCGATTCCAGCACCAGAAAGGTGTCTGATGAGATCCTCCCTGGCCTCGGTGCGCACGACATAAAGGTGATAGACACCTTTGGCGCAGGCGGGTTCAAAAGGAACAACAAGTTCCTCGCAGCCTGCAAGAAGTTCGCCATAACACGCGGCCTTCTCCCGCCGCTGTTCGGTCCACTCCGGAAGGCGTTTGAGTTTGTGGAGCAGTATCCCGGCTTGAATGGCATCGAGCCTGCCGTTATAGCCTTCCATCTCATGGTGGTACTTCCTGGCCTGGCCGTGGTCGCGCAGCATCCTGATTTTCTTCGCGATCATCTCGTCATTTGTGGTAACCGCTCCAGCTTCTCCACATGCGCCCAGGTTTTTCCCCGGATAGAAGCTGAAGGCTGCCGCCCGTCCCATGGACCCGGCTTTCAACCAGCGCCCTTGTTTCTCAGAATAGTATTCAGCGCCGTGCGCCTGGCAGGCGTCCTCAATCACGGTGAGGTTGTACTTGGTGGCAATTTCCAGGATGGCATCCATATCTGCCGGCTGCCCGTAGAGGTGCACAGGCACTACGGCAGTGACAGGAATTCCCAGCTCCACGTGGATCAGGGTTCCACTGGCATCATCCCAGCGGCACTTCGTACTAAGATATTGCTCCAGTTTGGCTGGATCCATGTTGTACGTTCTGGCGTCGATATCGACGAAGTCGACGCGGGCGCCTGATTGCGTGATCGCCTCGGCTGTTGCAGTGAAAGTGTTTGGAACAGTAATCGCGATTTGACCACTGCCTATGCCCGCGGCCATCACTGCAAACCGCAAGGCGTCCGTTCCGCTGCCCACGCCCACGGCGAAACGCGTGCCGCAGAAGGCCGCAAAGGCCTGCTCAAAATCCTCCACCATCGGGCCGCCAACAAAGGAACCGCTCCTCAGGGCGGACCTGAAGACTTCAATGAGCTCTTCCTCCATCTCGATATGGGGGCTCGAAAGGTCAAGAAAAGGAATGCGCATCGTTATGACCCCACGGTTTCAATTTCAGGTGTGATGTATCTCAAGAGGCGCGCGGGGCTGCCCGCAACAATCGACCGCGGCGGCACGTCATGCGTAACCACGCTGCCAGCGCCGACGATAGCCTCCTCGCCGATCACCACATTGGCCAGAATCGTAGCGCCAGAACCGATCGAAGCGCCTTTCCTGACCACGGTGGGAATTACCTTCCAATCGCTCTCGGTTTGCAATCCGTCGCCCCCAGCGGTGGCCCGCGGGTACAGGTCGTTAATAAAAGTCACCCCGTGGCCGACGAAGACGTTGTCCTCAAGGGTCACACCCTCACAGACAAAACTGTGACTGGAAATCTTGCAGTTATTCCCGATTCTAGCGTTCTTCTGGATTTCGACGAATGCGCCGATCTTAACATTGCTGCCAATCTCGCACCCGTACAGGTTAATGAATTTCGAGAGTCTGACGTCTCTGCCCAATTTCACATCGGCAGAAATACAGACGAAATCGTTCACAGAGGCACCGCCTCACCCTTTTGCTTCATGGACGTGTGGGCGGCCTGAAGCATTTTTACAATGCGCAGGCCGGCCGCCCCGTCGTTAAAGGGCTTTCTGCTGTTGACGATGCAATCCACGAAGAAGGCCAATTCCACCTTGAGCGCTTCGTTCTGCTCAATTCGGGGAGCCCACATGTCCCCCGAGCGATAGCTGACCAGCAGATCATAAACACCTTCGTGATTCTTCACTTGGACGCCCTTATCGTAGACCCGGACCTTCTCGTCAGCCTCCAGATCGTTCCACACCAGCATCTTCTTCTCCCCGCCGATCAGAGTGGTCCTCACCTTGACGGGAGAAAGCCAGTTGACGTTAATGTGGGCAATCACATTGTGAGGAAAATAGACGGTAATGAACGCGATATCTTCCACCCCGTTCAAGTGCGTCTCGCCGGTCGCCACGACCGCCTCCGGATCATCGTCGATAAGATAGTCCATGATGGACAAATCGTGGGGCGCAAGATCCCAGATGACGTTCACGTCATGCTGAAACAGCCCCAAGTTCACACGCGTGGAGTCGTAATAATAGAGCCTCCCCAACGCATCCTCGTCAATAAGCTGGCGAATCTTGCGGACAGCACCCGTGAAGAGAAACGTGTGGTCCACCATGATGGTAAGGTTCCGTTGAGCCGCCAGATCGATCAGTGTCTCCGCTTGTTCCGCATTGCAGGTAAAGGGCTTTTCGACAAACACGTGCTTGCCGTTAAGAAGCGCAGCCCGGGCCAGCTCGTAGTGCGTTCCGACCGGAGTGATAACGGCAATGGCGTCGATATCCCTGGCCGTGACAAGATCCTGGCTGTTGGCGCTGATTCTAGCGCCAGGATAGAGCCGATGCGCCTTCGCTAGCGCGGCTGGATTCTTGTCGCTGATTGCCACTAGCTCCGCATCTTCCAGCGAACTGACGTTTCTGGCGACATTAGGCCCCCAATACCCGTAGCCGATAACGCCGACCCGAATCATATATCCCCCTCACAAGCTTGCGCCCTGCTACCACGTCGCCAGTCAACGTCGAGCACCGCTGGACGCGGCCTCGTGCCCCCCTGCGCCAGGATGGCGCGTTTCTGGCAGCCGTCTCCACCCGCCGGATGCGCCGCAGATCGCGCGCGGGGTTCCGGTTGACCCTGGTCCGGATTACTAATCCCGAACTTCTTCTCGGCGCGCGAAGATTTGTTCGCTTGCCACTCGCCACTTGCCACTCGCCACTTTCGACAAGTTTGGCTCCGGCTTTGCCGCGCTAGGCACTGTGGCATCAGTAGGCTCCCTCCCCTGAGATGACGGCCTGCGGAGTCTTCGCCAGGATCTTTATGTCGAGCCAAAGTGACCAATTGCTGGCATAGCGCAGATCCAATCGAACCATTTCATCGAAGGTCATCCTGCTCCGTCCGCAGACCTGCCAGAGTCCGGTCATGCCGGGCTTGGCTTCCAGCAATCGCCTGCGATGCCATACTTGATAGCACTCCAGTTCGTATGGGATGGGCGGCCGCGGTCCCACCAGGGACATCTCTCCTCTTAGCACGTTCCACAATTGGGGCAGTTCGTCCAGGCTGGTCTTTCTGAGAAATCTTCCGAGGGGTGTGATCCTGGGATCCTGCTTCAACTTGTAAACCGCGGCCTGCCGCCTCTCTCCCGCCTGCGTGCCCTCCTGCCGACTAATGAACCTCTGGACGTATTTTTTGTGGACGCCAGGGTCACTGGTGGCAACCATCGACCGGAACTTCAAGAACTCAAACGGGGCGCCATACCGGCCTACCCTGGTCTGTCGGAAGAGCACAGTTCCTTTTGATGTTGCCTTGATCAGAGCCGCCACAATGGCCAGCAACGGGGAGAAGAGGATCAGCAGCACGCTGCTGCCGATAATATCGACGCCTCTCTTCAAAAGGCGAGACCCCCTCTTCGCAGGATTATCGCGGAAGAGGTCAGGATACAGCCGGGAACCCACCCGGCTTCCCGGCTGCGTGACATCCCAATCGTCCGGGAAGAAGATCTGAGTGATCGCGATCCCATCAGCCTGTTCAGAGCCGGCCCGCACACACAACAAACTTCGCATCCGGGCCTCGATCGTACCTGCCACCACGTGCTTTTCTGCAGTGCCAAGCTCGGTGAAGATCAGCCCCAGAATGCAGTCCTCTTTGAACCATCCGCCGATGTCCGTTGCCCGGATGGATGCAGGCAGTTCGGCAACAAGCCTCCGCAAGCGTTCCGCATCCCTCTCGACGGCCATCAGCTTCCTGAGGTCGACGAGCATCAGTAGCAACATCTTGTGGGACCGCTCCGCTCTCTTCCGCTCCAATCCCAGCCTTTGAGCAAAGTCGCCCTCGGTTACAACCGCATTGCCGTGCCCGTTTCCATTCGCCTTAGTTCGGGCAAGTCCTGGTGCGGATCTTTTGGTCTCACGTCGGACCCTGAATGGCAACAGCATCACATCTCCCTCGCGACCATGGCTTTCTCTTTGTATCCTCTTGAGATTTCTGACGTTCTATTCATATTCCGGATATCGTCAAAAGGGCACGCCCCCTCAGTCGAGAGAACCAGATTCACGCCCGTTGGGGCCGTGGCCGTTGTGCAAAGGCAAGCCGCTCTCGCGGATCTTGTATAACAGCGACCGGTAGCTGATGCTCAGGGCGTGGGCTGCGTTCTTGCGGTTCCAATGGTGTGCTTGCAGCGCTTTAAGGATGATCCTGCGCTCCACGTCCCGGACGGCTTGGCGGGTGATCCTCTTCAGGGCCACCCTGCCCCCATTGGCAAGTTCCTGGTCCAGCGGATCGGTATATCCTTCAATCAGGCTCTCGTGAATGGAGTCCTCTGTCCCCAGGACGACGTATCGCTTGATAACGTTTTCCAGTTGACGAATGTTTCCCGGCCAGTCGTGCGCCTTCAGAATCCGCATCACGGCGGGCGAGATGCGTTTCGTCTCGCATTTGAACATCTCGCTTTGAGTATCGATGAAGTAATCCACCAGCCCAGGAATGTCCTCGCGACGCTGTCGGAGAGGCGGAAGCTGGATCGTGACCACGTTGATTCGGTAAAAGAGGTCCTCCCGGAAGCCGCCGGTAAGGATCTCTTTCTCCAAGTGGTGATTGGTGGCGCAAACAAAACGTACCTGGACCCGCATGACCCTCTGGCCGCCGATGCGCGTAAACTGCCCGTCCTGAAGCAACTGCAACAGCTTGGCCTGAATTCCCGTATCGAGCTCGCCGATTTCGTCCAGGAACAACGTGCCGCGATCAGCCCGTTCCACCATGCCTGGCTTCGAGTTGTTTGCCCCGGTAAACGAGCCCTTTTCGAATCCAAATAGCTCACTCTCCAGCAGAGTGCTTGGAATCGCGGGACAATTTACTTTCAGAAAGGGGCCCTGCCGCCACGGAGACCGTTCGTGCAGAAACTGCGAAACGACCTCTTTCCCGGTGCCACTTTCGCCCTGCATGAGCACCGGCACATTCCGAGCCTTGATCTTCTCGAGATGGCTGCGTACGGACTGCATCGCCGCAGATGACCCAAAGATCACCGACTCCGTCGGCAAAGCCGACTGTTGGGAGCCCACGGGCACATTCATCACGCTGTTTTGCAACATCACTTTCGAAGCTCCTTGCCCATCATGCCGGCCCTTCGCCCGTGCTAAAGAATCTGCGTGACAACTGTAACTGTAGCGGCGATCTCTGATCGCCGGTCTTAACTTCTCTAGTGTTCTGTAACACTTAACTCTTTACAGGCACGCCATGCTCTTGGCGGTGATATTTACGCTTGCGCGCCGCTTATGACGGAGGGCGGTAGCTGCCGCTACCGCAATCCAAAGCGGGCTTCGCCCGCAAGTTCACGGCAGCGCCGCAGGCGCCTTGGAGTGCGGCTGCGAAGCTGCCGCCTTACCCTGCATTGTCAAGAATTAGGTGTGACAGGACACCAGGACTTCGGCGATCTCTGATCGCCGCTACAAAGCCCTACGCGCCGAAGCACGGCGGCCGTACCATGAGAAAGCAGTTGACGACTCACAGGTGAGATCTGAGACTTGGTGGGGAGAACGGGCTCAGTTCTACCGGTATATTCGTTCTTTTTCTCTCTCGCGCTACTTCTTACCGTTCAGACGTGCTTTGCCATTTCCGTAATAATACTTGTAGCCGTACCACGGCAGCGGCTCTGCCCGGTTCAGGACCACACCCACGAAGGGTCTGCTCTTGAACTCGAGCAGGGCTCTCTGGGCCACTTCAGCCGGCGCCAACCCAGCTTGAACGACCATAAGCACGCCATCACAGAGCTCGCCGATCAGCTTGGCGTCCGCAACCGGAACCACCGGAGGAGTATCGATAAGGATCCAGTCGAATGCAACGGCAAGCCGCTGCAACAGCCCTTTCAAGCGGCCGTTCGCGATCAGTTCGCCGGCGGAACCGGGCTCGCTACCGCCCGGAATAAAAAAGAGGTTCTCGACGGGTCCTCGCTTGACGATGGCAAACTCGTCGGCATTACCCATCAGGTAGTCGCACAACCCAGGCTCGGCTGGAGCGCCCAAAGACCGATGCAGTTGGGGTGAACGCAGGTCGCCGTCAATCAACAGCACGTTGCTCTCGGCGCGCCAAGCCATCACCAGTGCCAGATTGGCGGCCACAAACGACTTCCCCTCCCCGGGTATGGCACTGGTGATCAACAATTTCCGCAGAGGCTTGCCCTCGCGCACCAAGTCAAGGCGCGAGCGGAGGGTGCGCAACTCTTCGCTGCCCGGACCCGCGGACCCCCTGCGAAGAAACTGCGCGGCGTCCGGCTGCGGCGCCCACTCGGTGGGGGCGCAACGCTCCCTAAAGAGGTTCAGCAGAACAGCAGCCCTGGAAGCCTCATTGCCATTGGGATGGACAGCCGCTTTGGCCTCGGGCAGCGATCGCGCCGCAAGGTCCGCGCCGCCTGCCGTTGCCGGACCAGGGACCTGGGGCGCGCCCGTGCGCTCCCTTTCCAGATTGGCCCGTCTTAAAGCGTCATTGATGCGGCTCATAAAATCCTTTGTGCTTCAACGCCCGGCTAGTGTCCTGTCACACTTAATTCTTGACAATGTAGGGCAAGGCGGCAGCTTCGCAGCCGCACTCCAAGGCGCCTGCGGCGCTGCCGTGAACTTGCGGGCCAAGCCCGCTTTGGACTGCGGTAGCGGCAGCTACCGCCCTCCGTCATAAGCGGCGCGCAAGTGTAAATATCACCGACAAGAGCATGGGGCGACTGTAAAGAGTTAAATGTTACAGAACACTGGAATGTGGAAGAGCTGCGAGCTAGGCGAGGCCCCCTACTGTACCGAGGACGCCGGTTGAGCTCTTCCTTGCTTCACTTTGCCGTTTTGAGCATTCTTGCCGTTGGCGGGAACATCGATGGATGGAAGCAGAATCAGAGGGCGGACACCCAGATAGAATTCGACGTCACTTTCCGTGTGAATGCGCTCATTCTTCTTCTCCGTCAGCGCCGCCAGCCCAACTCCCAACGCCAGGCCAAGACCCAAACCGCCGAAAGCGAACAGCGGCCGGTTGGGAAATGACGGGCTATCGGGCAGGTTGGCCGGGTCCATCACGCGGAACTGCTCGCCTTCCTGGCGGCGTTCCAGGTCACCTGCCATTTCTGATTCGCTCTGCTTCCCCAGCAGATTGTTGTAAAACTTCAGGGCGGTCTCATGGTCGCGAGTAATCTTTTTGTATTCTTCCTCAATGGCCGGGCTCAATTGCAGTCGGCTTTCGTATTCGGCGATCCCCTTCTTGAGCTGCTGCTGCTCGAGAGTTCCATCCTTGATCGCCTCGTCATAGGCGTGTGTCTGGGCCTGGAGCTTCTGAATCTCAAGCGGTTCTGGAGCCGCGCCCGTGGATGCTTGAGCCGCCGGCTTCTTGGGGGCGGCGGGGGGAACGTTGGCCGCCTCGCGGATTTGCCGCTGGACGTCTGCGATTTCGGCTCGCACGTTAATCACGTCCGGGTAGGCGCTCGTATGGTTGACGCGCAGAGCGGTAAGCCGTGCCTGCAATTCCTCAAGCTGCTTTTGAAGCGTGTTGGAATCCTGGGCGGGATTCAACCCCTCCTGCATGTCGCGGGTGATTTGCCATGCCTGCTCCTGCTGCGCCAGCACCGATTCAGCGTATTTCTTGTTCTCAAGGGCCCGGCTCAGGTTCTGCGTGGCCGCCTGGAGCTGTGTGTTCAGCGTGACCAGCACGTCCAGGTTGGTTTTGGTCTCGTCCGGGAGCATTCCCATGTACTTGCGCTGGAATGCCGCCAGGCGGGCATCCTGCTCATCCAGCTTTTGCTTGGCGTCGGCCAACTGGCTCGTCAGGAAGCTGGTGGTCCCTTGAGCGCTTTCTTCCCGCTGGTGGATGTTTTCATCCACGAACATCGAGGAGATCTCAGCGCACACCTGCTGGGCGGCGCTGGCATGGTCAAGGGTTACTTCGATCGAAAAGCCCGGCACGATGTCTTCCCGCGATCGGGCGATGGGCTTGAGCGGCGTAACCGTGATGTCCTTTTGCAGCTCCGCCACCAGGTCGTCCATGGTTTTGCTGGCGACCTCGCTCCTGAAGAGCTTCAGCCGTTCGATGATGGGCTGTAAGCGCGTCCGGCTAAGGACCTGCTCCTGAATGTTGGAGACCCGCGCGTTCAGGTCCTCCGTAATGACGGGCGGCACAATCGTATCCGGCACTCGCTGGCTCTCAACCAGGAGCAGCGATTGCGATACATAGCGCGGCGGCAACACCCGCGATAGGCCATACCCGATGGCCGGGCCCAGCACCGCCGGGATCAGGACCCGTAGCCATCGACGCCGCAGAATCGCCGCGTAGTCGGCCGCCGTCAGCGGCTTTACTTTATTCATGTGCGGACTCGCAGTTTTGAAATAGGTGCCGGAAGGTCTGTTAAGAGGATGGGAAGGGGCTGTCAGATAATAACCGGTCCATTTCGGACCCAATACATCCCCTCACCCCTGCCCTCTCCCCGCAAGCGGGGAGAGGGTGACGCGAAGCGGCGGGTGAGGGGTGCCGGTTGGAAGGCCGTCTTTGCTTAAGAAAAGAGGCCGTACCGTTTCAGCTTCAGCGCCGTGAAACCTCAACAGTCCCCAAGTAATTCCGGGGTTGCCAGCTTCTTCTTCGTCAAGAGCAGCGCTGCGCCTGCGGCCAGGAAGATGCCGAGCAGCAGCACACTGCTGGCCTCCGGCGTGCTGAGGAACTCCTGTCCGGCCGTGTTCGGATCAGGCGTGAAAACGTTCAGATCACCGTTGTTGTTGTCGTGCGCGAGTGCCTGCGCCACGTCGTATTGCACGGGGGCGGTGTAATAGGTGCTGTTGTCCCAGGCATGATCCGTGATTGACCAGATCGCCCAGCTCAGATAGCCCCAGTTCCCGTGTGAATTGTCCTGGTCCGCGAAGATCTGATCGGCCAGGTAGGTAATCATGTTGTACTCTTGCTGCTGGGTCAAGTCGCTGGATAGTAAGGCGGGATTCGTAATAGGGACGCCCAGCGGCAGCGGCCCAAACTCCACACCGCCGGTGACAGGGTTGGTGCTCCCCGGGACGGCGGACCATTGCTGCCCAAGAGTGATATCGTGCAAGAAATCGTCGCACACAAATTCGGTTTGCACTCCGTTGACCGTACCCAGGTAGATCCCGACATAGAACCCGCCGTAAGTGTTGTGCGGAGCGGACTTGGGATTAGTAAACTTAATCATTACGTCCCCAGCGTAGCTCGCGACTGCCAGTGCCAGCATGGCAGTGAAACCAAGAAATGCCACTAAGAACCGCCTCTTCATATAACCCCCTCGGACTCCTGACCTATGTGTTCTTCACTCACCTAGTGTTCTGTAACATTTAACTCTTTACAGGCGCCCCATGCTCTTGTCGGTGATATTTACACTTGCGCGCCGCTGTATGACGAACTGCGGTAGCTGCCGCTACCGCAGTCCAAGGCGGGCTTCGCCCGCAAGTTCACGGCAGCGCCACAGGCGCCTTGGAGTGCGGCTGCGAAGCTGCCGCCTTGCCCACCATTGTCAAGAATTAAGTGTGACAGAACACTAGACATCGAGCGTTGCGGGACACCGGGAAGCCACTATTGTCCACGCCGACAAAGATCACCCCAACCAACGCGTGGGGTCATCTCCGCGCTGTCTGCGGGTTGGACGGGACGAGACCTGGACACAACTGACGGCACACTCTCAGCCCCAAATCCTGATCCGCCCGTCCGCCATAATGCCGACGCCTTGTGCAACCGCAACACGGCTTCCAGCCATCTTGTCCGTGCTACGTCGTCAGCCTTCGACGAAAGAGCGCGCCCGCTCCCAGCAGCATTCCGAGCAGAGCACCGCTGCTTGCCTCTGGAACGCGGGCACCGCCTTGCGACACATATCCCGTGTTGCTGCCGAAAGAAGTGTTGATGCTGCACGGGGAGGAGTCTGGTGCGAGACCACATGCCCCCATATGAGCCGCAACAAAAGCACCTTTGCTGTTAGCCCTAAGAACGCTGCCTGCATCCCCCCAGGTGCCGCTGATATCGGTCAACGTAAAGCTTATTGTCTCTAACGCGTACGTGAACGAATCGTGTTCGTTAATCGTTTGATTGAACCTCCCAAAGCCGTCTACCTGTCCGGACCCGCCGTTGCTCAACTCAGGACCGCTAAAGCCGGCGAGCTTCGTTCCTGTTAGATTACTAAGGCTGAAGCTGGTAGCGTTCACGTTCACGTCAGCCGCTGAACTGTCAGTAAACAGGAAGCCTGTGTCCGCAGTGAAAGTGATATTGGCCGTCGTCAAACTTACCCACTGGACGTCAACCGTCCCGAAAGTATTGCCCGAATATCCCGAGAGTTGAGAATTCGGGACGGTCAGGTCGTACACTTGGTCAGCGAAGGCCGGCGAACCCATCGCCAGCGCGAGACCTACAACTCCAAGGGTCAAAAGTAACCTTCGCATCGTCTTGTCACCCTCCTTATTGTGCATCCATCCTGCTCGTTTCATAGTCCCTCCTGTTTCTTGTTCGATCAGAGGCCTACAACCTAGCCGCCCCTGGGTGCGGTTGGTCTACAGACCTGGCTCCACAGCCCTTCTATTCTGATTAAGTGACGGCAATCTTCCTGCCAAACCTCGCCATATGTGCGATTCAAGTGAGGCAACTGCATCTCTAACGTAAGACTGGAGTTATTCACATCAGCCCCAGCGCGACGGGACGCCCTCTTCCCGACTCCATGCTGATGTCGCAAAACAATGCACATTTGCTCAAAACGGCTGCGCATCGGCTTTGGAGTGCGGCAGCTTGCAGCCGCCGGACTGCCTGCCAAGAATCACTCCTTGTTCAAAGCCGTCAAGGTCTGGCGAATCTCGCCAGCTTTCGCGTAACCTGGGTCGAGCTTCAGGGCCTTCTGCAGGCATTCAAGAGCTTGGGCGTGGTCCTTCTCCCCCTCGTAGGCCATGCCGAGGTGATACTGGAACTCAGCATCGTCCGGGGTCTTCTTCACGGCCTCTCTCAGCAGGTCGATCGCCGTCAGATAGGCGCCTTTTTTGTAGTAAGCCCAGCCCAGGGTGTCGGCAATCCCGGGGGAATCCGGCGCCGCCCGGCGCGCTTGTTGCGCCATGGCCAATGCCACGTCTAAATTCCCGCCGTGCTCGAGCATCGAATAGGCCAGATTGTTGGTCGCCGCCGCATTATCAGGGAAAATTGCCAGCGCCTTCCGGTAGAGATCCTGCCCGGCCTTCCAGTCGCCCTGCTGCTCTTCGACGATTGCAAGCCTGACGTAGCTTGCCAGGTCGCGCGGATTCTGCTGGATGGACTGCTGATACGTGGCCGCTGCCTTGTCGCGCTGGCCCTGAGCCAGCTCGACTTGGCCGAGCATCGACACTGCATTGGTATCCTTCGTGTTCAGGGTCCGGCATTTCTCGAGCGCCGCTTCCGCCTCTGGATATTGCTTTTGACTAGCAAGAAGCTGGCCGAGCAGCAGGTAGTCGCCTTCGTTATCCGGCGCCTTTGCGATCTCCTGCTTGACGCGGTCGATGGCCTTCTCGGGCTGCTTTTGCGCGACGTAAAGCACGGCGAGGCCGCGCAGCGCCCCGGCCCAGCCGGGGGCGGTTTGCAGTGCCTGCTCGTAATTGCTCTCCGCTTCTCTAAAGCGCTTTTCAGCCGTTAGCAAATCGCCCATGCCGCTGTAGCCCAACGGATTCTTGGGCGCCACCTCAATGGCCTTTTTCAAGTCCTCTTCCGCGACTTTCAGGTTGCCTTTGGATTCGCTCACCACCGCTCGGTACGAATAGCCGAGCGGCGACATCGGCAAAATCTGGACCAGCGCCTGGGCCGTTGTCTCCAGTTGACCGAACTCCCGCCGGTTGAGCTCAAGCCCCGCCAGGGCCTGCTGTGCGTCCGCCGCCTGCGGACGCAACTCGACCGTCTTGCGCCATTCCCGTTCGGCGAGATCCGCATTCCCCGTCTGGTTGTAAGCCATCCCGAGATAATAATGCGGCGCCGGGTTGTCGGGCTGCGTCTTCAGAACCGATTGAAGGGTCAGCACTGCGTCGTCCGGGCGTCCCTGGCGCACCTGAATCTCCCCCTTATCGATGAGCGCGCCGCCGTCGGCAGGATCCCGCTTCAGAGCCGCTGCGTTCACTTTCCAGGCTTCGTCCAAGTCATTCCGGGCAATCAGAAGCTGGGTGAAGTTTTTGACGACAACGGAATCCTCCGGGTGCTCCTGGTAGAGCGACCGGTACTCCGCCAGCGCCTTGTCCTGCTGGCCGGTCGCCAGGTAGAACTGGCCCAGCATCCGGTAGCCATCGGGATTCTTCTTGGCGGCCTGCTTGGCATCCTTCGCGGTCTGCTCGGCCTTGTCTTTTTCACCCTGGGCCATGTAAACGGCGATGATTGCAGCGCGGGGGATGGGGTTGGCGGGAGCCATGTGAATGGCCTTTTGCGCTTCCTGCTCCGCCTCGGCAAAGCGGTGCTGCCGCGCGTAGAACGCCTCCAGCGCCAGAACCGGCTGGATTGATTGGGGCGCAAGAGAAGCCGCCTTCTGGTAATCCTGTTCTGCGGCGGGAAGTTGTTTCGCTCCCTCTTCGAGCATCGCCAGATCGAGATATTTGGCCTCGACGGGAGCCAGCTTGACCGACTTCTTCATTTCCACCAGAGCTTGATCTACATGTCCCTGGGCCGCTTCCACATGGGCCAGCAGCGCGCACGCGTCGGCGTTCTTAGGGTCGTGCGCGCGCACCAGCCTGGCCTTTTGCTCAGCGTCGGCGGTCTTCCGGCCTGCCAGCAACAGGTAACCCAGGTCGATCTGGGCTTTCCAGTACTGCGGCGCCAGATCGACGGTGTTGCTCAGCTCCCGATACGCCTGGCTGATCAGGCCGAGTCTCAAGTCGCATTGCGCCATCTCGTAATGGGCGTCGGCATAGCGCGGATCGATGCGAATGGCGTTGCGCAGCTCGATTTTGGCCGAGTCGTAATGCCCTTTTTCGAAATATCGCACCGCGGCATTGTAGTATTTGTGCTTGCGAACGTTTGGATCGCGGGAGCAGCTTGAGGCCAGGGAGGTGGCAAGCGCCAGCGCCACCAGCAGGCAAAGCCGCCAATGCTTTCGGACGTTTTCTGAGGACAGAACTATTGACATGCCTTTATTTTTAGGCGCTTTCGCCGAAACATCGACAAAAACTTGTCGATACGTGAATCTCAACTATGATCCGTACGTAGGGGTAGGGCTTGCCCTACCCTCGGGCGTCCCAGCCATTGCAAAAGGGTACGGCAAGCCGTACCCCTACGTTCGTTGCGGCACTCGACCTGCCCGGAGAAAAGCCGCACTCTGGGCAGCAGATCAACTTGGCTGCCTGCGGTTATATCGGGACACATTGCGTTGTTTATGGGTCAGGAGGATGCGGGATTTAATGACCACGCTTAGCTTGCGAAAGGAGGGGCGGCCCTGAAGCTTTCCGAATTCAGGGCCGCCGTGAAGTAGATGAACGCCAGCACGGAGCCAATTCCTTCTGGCAGTTGCCGGCCAGAGCCGAATCAGGCTAGGCGAACCGCTCGCGCTTCCGAAGTGTCAAGCCGACGCCACCCAACATAATGAGAAGCAGGAAGGCGCTCGAAGCCTCGGGAGTATTGAACTCGCCGCTGCTAATCGTCGCCTCCCACGCGGTGCCTGCTGGGTCCGCCGCCAGCGACGTCAGGATGGCGTTTGTGGCGGGGCCCGGCCCGAGGTTGCCTGGGGCACCCATAAGAGCGTTAAGACTGTAGTCAAAGCTGAACCCACCGGGGAGCCAAGTGCCATCAAAGTCCACATGTCCGTCACTGAACGCGAGCGTGTACGAGGCAGGCTGGCTGCCCGATCCTCCGACGTTGGCAGTGAACGAGTTTGACACAGGGTTGAAATCCTCTCCGACACCGCTGTATGTGAATAGCAAAGACGTGGTCGCAAAGGTAGTGGTGAGTGTATACGCGGTCCCGCCGCTATTCGTGAGCGTGCATGTGGTGCCTGCGCACGACCCGAAAGTGACGTTGATTGTTCCAAGGCCCGTACTAGTCAGAAGCACGTCTTGACTGCTCGGCCCTATGGTAACTTGGCCTGCCACCGCAGCCCTGCTTCCCAAAACGGCCAGCAAACCAGCGATGAGAACCAAATGGATCCACCGTGTTCGTTTCATCTTTTTACCCTCCTCATTGCCTATCGTTAACTTCAACTATGCCCGTTATGCAGGCACTCTGAATGCCAAACGCCCCAGGGTCAAATCTTACACAAAACCAACACCTTAGAGGATTCCAACCGGAAAGGAACTGCAATTCTTTGCACTTTCCATGCAAGGATCCTGCCGACCCGGCTATCAGTAGTGTTGCCACTGGAACCTCACTCCTAATCATCGCGCCTAGCGGCCGTACGTCAGGTTACTACCCCGTTAACGTATTGTGCAACTTAGTTGCCAACCCTAACTCGCACGTAAACCTAGTGGATGCAACAGAAACTGAGTAGTTGCCCTGCCGAAATATGCAAATCTTTGCACATTATATGCATTACGTTGCTGATCCCGGGCCCGCCTGTGCGTTGCTTCCTCCCAACGGGCTAAACCTCGTGGTACCCGCTCGCGGCCGATCTCCGTACAAGGCGGTACCGCGCTATGGTCGCACCTAGAAGTGAAGTTACCCCTCCAGCCGGGGAGCCGACGACCCGCACCACGCTACCCCAGCACCGAACTTCGGCCGCGAGCCCACCGCCCAATATCCTTTCCTCGGTCGGCACAAACCTCATTTCCACCGGGGTTTTGGGCGCCAGCGTTCGGGCGGTTCGAAACAGAATACCCGACTCACCGACATTCTCAATGGTGCCCGTGGCCCACTCTGACTCGCCCACCTTGCGAAAGCTGACCGGAGCGGAAATGGTGAACCGCTGACCACGCGCGACCTTCGTTCTGTTTGAGGGGCTCAAGGATAGAGTCGCCATACCGCGGCTTTGGCCGTGACCTTCCTTGCCAGTCTCCCCTTCCTGCGCACTGTGCTCGGGGAATCATCCATTGACGATGTTCGAATCGCGCCATCTTGCAACTCAAGCGGGCGGGCCATCGACGTTCACCAGACTCACACGCAATCGTGTTGCCAAACCCGAACTCTGTTACTGTCCCTGAGAATCCAGAGCGGCAGCCTTCACGACCCGGTACCAAAGTGCAAACCGTTGCGCATAAACTGCATTGTCCCGGCGGGCGCCTTGCCGTCAGGCGGTGGGAGCGATTCAAATCAGCAAAGCGGATTCAAAGTTGGACGAGGCTCAGAGACCGGATTGTCCCAGGCGGAAGCCGCAACTCGCTTCCGAGTACACCCGCTCGATCGCCGTTCCCGGTTTTCGAGGATCGGGCCGCGCGACGCGCTCCACCATGGACGCGTCAACCTCCACAGCCACCGACTTTTGAAGCATCTCCACTGAGATCACGAGGCGGGCAACGCCTTTGGCGCGGACAAGAATCCCTTCAACGCTCTCCAGGGGACCGGCTGTAATCCGCACCCAATCGCCACACTTGAGGAAGGGATGGGGTTCAGCGCGCATGGAGCCATCCACCGCGCGGCGAACAGCGTCAATCTCAGATTCCGGGATCGAGGCGACCCGGCCCCCGCTGGCAACCACCGAGAAGATGCCAGGGGTGGTCATGATTTGCAGTTGCCGGTCGAGGCCGCCCCTAAGAAACACATAGGAGGGAAACAAGGGTAGCGCCAGGGTCTTCACCCGGTCCTTCCAGCGGTGCCTGGCAGTATACAGCGGCAGGAAAACGTCAAATCCTTTGCGCGCCAGAATATCCGCCACCGTCTTCTCGTGCTTGTGGCGCGTGTATAGCGCGTGCCACGCCAAGTCTGGCTCGAATCTTTCGATGCTCATAGCACCCATGCTGGACGAGGTGTGCAGCTCCGCCCTGTAGCTTACAGATTGCGATTTCCTGTAAGCCCCAAAACGACCCTTTTGCTTAATGCCGCTCTGCCCCTGCCCGGCATTCCCGCTCACCGCTTGCGCGGAAACAGAGCGAAACATGAGCGGGCAAGCGTTGTGTGAGGGGTCTGCTACGGGTGTGACACTCGGATTGAGAGCCAGCCGTTCATCCCCTCCAGCACGAACAGCGCAACTCAATTTGGGGTTGTACAGTGAACGAGAATATCCGACCCAGAAACAGAGTCAATGGCCCGTGGGTGCCAGTCAATAGCACTGGGCAGTGCCAGTTATTGAATTGTTATGCGAACTGGAGTAAACTCTGTTTTCCTCTCCTCCTGAGACTATGCCTAAGTTCAGCTTTGCGTAAGTTCGCTCACGTATTCTCGCACCCCCTCACCCGCCGCTTCGCGTCACCATCTCCCCGCAAGCGGGGAGATGGGCTGGGGGTGAGGGGTTCTGATCGTGCGCGTGTCTCTGGTCCCGGAGTCCCGTTCGACCGCGCTCTCCCGCGGCAAGCCTCGGGCGGCTGGCAGAAACCCGATAGACTGCGTAAGGTTTGTCACGGCACCCAGCGCCGTGACTTCCATCATTACGGTGGGCCTATGGATCACAATAACGACGGTTCGAATAGCCCCATCCGCATCTTGATCGCAGACGATCATCCGCTGTTTCGTTATGGGGTTCGAAGGCTACTCGAGACCGAGCCGGGCTTCAGTGTGGTTGGGGAAGCCGCCGACGGCAAAGAGGTGGTCGAGCTCGTAAGAAGGTTGGAACCCCATGTTCTGCTATTAGACCTTGCCATGCCACGATTCTCGGGACTCGATGCCTTGCGCGAGCTGGCGAATTTGTCCTTGCCGATGCGTACCATCGTGTTGGCCGCCGAAGTAGAGAGACCCCAGATCGCGGAGGCCCTTCAGCTCGGCGCGCGAGGCATTGTTCTGAAGGAATCGGCCACACAGATGCTGATCGATAGCATTCATGCCGTCTTAAGAGGACAGTACTGGGTGGGCCGTGAAAGCGTGTCGGATCTCGTCGAATTGCTTCATCGTTACCTGCCACGCCCGGCGGGGAGACCGCTGGGAGAGAATTTCGGCCTGAGCCCGAGAGAGATGCAGGTGGCAGGAGAGGCTGTGGCGGGCCTTTCGAACATGGAGATTGCTCAAAAACTGGCGCTCAGCGAACAGACTGTGAAACATCACATGACCAACGTCTTCGATAAGCTCGGTGTGTCGAATCGAATGGAGCTGGCGCTCTTTATGGTTGCACACCAACTGGGCCAGGATTAACAATTCCCCTCTACCTTGCCATTCAGACCCCACTGTTGCGAATCTCTACAGGTCCTTGCTGACGGCCTTCCTGACCGCCGCCCTTTGACAACCTAAAATAGCGCCGCGCTTCGGACCCAGTACATCCCCTCACCCCGGCCCTCTCCCCGCAAGCGGGGAGAGGGTGACGCGAAGCGGCGGGTGAGGGGCGCCGGTGGGAAGTCGGTGTCTGCCCGCGATGTTCTCACGTTAAGTGAACTGCATTGGGGCTAGGACACGACCCATTGGGGCAGTGAAATTTCCAAGCGTCCGCCACGTCCTGGGACGGACTCGATCTCGACCTCGCCGCCCAGAGCACGCACCCGCTCTTGGATCACGCGCGGTCCCTTACCGAGCAAGTCCAGTTCTGCTTGAGTAAGCCGGCCCGAAAACTCGAAGCCCCGGCCGTTGTCTTCGATCGATAGCCTCCAACCGTCCCCTTGCCGGGTGAGGTTGACGGTCGCGTAACTCGCCCGGCTGTGCTTTCGGACGTTGACCAACGCTTCCTGAACGATACGAATGATCTCTCGGCCAACCGCGGGCGGCAGCGCGGTGGCCCGGCCGTCGCAGGAAAGGCTCGTGGCAATGCCCGTCTCCCGACGGAATCGGTCCACGATTTCCGCCAGACACGCGACCAACTGCCCCGGAGGCAGCTCGACAGGCTTCACCTGCTGCATCAACTCGCGCACACTTACAATCTCTTCGTGCAGGATGTGTTGAGCGCGATTCATTTCGTCCGCGATCTGATCGGGGGTGGCCGCAGCCAGGTGGCGCAACACCTCCAGCTCCATCTCCACGGCGACCAGAGATTGAACAATCCCGTCGTGAAGCTCGTGCGCAAGCTGGGTACGGTCCAGCCTCCGGGCGCGGAGCCGCAGGCGACGAAGCTCGTAGATGCTGCGGATGGATGGTCCCACCTCACCAACCAGGTCCTGAAGGAGGCGCAGGTCTTCACGCTGTCCGCCGCTCGCATTGAAGACGAAGATTCGGCCGGACCAATCGGGCCGGTACTCGAAACTGACACACAACGCCGATCGCAGGCCGTTGCGGGCAACGAACTCTGCGGGAATAGAACAGGACGTCGAGCGTAGATGGCCTTCTTGAGAAAGCGCTCGGAATCGGAGTGGCCACTCTGCCGCCGGACGACGCCTGGTAACGCACCAAGCGTTCGCGGGAACGGGAAACAGGTAGGTGTTGCGTCCAGTGAGTGGAAGCTCGGAGAACTCTACCTTTCCGGTGCCGGCTAGGCCGGCCTGGTACAGAAATACCTTGGAGGTGCTGCTTTCTCGGACTACAAGAGCGACCCCGCCGGCTCCAAACAGATTGAGGATGGCGCAGAGGAACTCGCTCAAAGTCGCCTTGATGCTGGCCTCTCTCGTCGCCTCCCGAACCAGGTGGCCGATTACTGATCGCCGCGAGCGATGGTCGTTCTTGCGCGCTATCCAATATCCGAGCAGGCAGCCTCCCGACAGAATTCCGATGCACCAGCTTGCCGCGTCCGAGCGGAAGCGCCTGGCTACCGTGAGATCCACCAGCCGGGGGGCGACCTTCAGGCCCACGGCTTCAAGCCACACCAGCACGACCAGCGACACAGCGGTCGCAAATGTCGCCTTAAAGCCCCACCGGTACGCCGCCGCCAGCGATGCAAACAGGTAAAAGACGAGGAACAGAGCGATGGGACCCCCGGCGAACAACATCAGGGAAGCAGCCCCCAGGACGTCTCCAGTGTGCAATACCACCCGAAACTTCGCTGAGATATCCGGCTGGGATCGAATGCTCAGCAAAACCAGCGCCGCAAAAACAGCATAGGCCAGAATCAGGCCCGTTGCCACGTTGGCGTACGGCCGGTAAGATTCAGGCCTGAGGCAAACGACGGCGATGGAGCCGAGCCCAACGATCAGCCGCCAAGCAGCTAATACACCTTCAACCCGCCGGGCTTCGCTAACCTGCGGCGAGTCGAGAAGGCCCGCCGCGACCTTGCGCGATTTCAGCATAGACACCTCCCCCACGCTGGGCGGTTATCGGAGCGGATGACACCTTGCCACGGTCACGGACCCGCGCCACAGCGCCCGAAGCTGACTGCCTGTTCTAATAGCTATGGGAAGGGAGGACCCGATAAACTGTCGCCAGTGCCCGTGGAAACACCCCGATGTTCATCACCCCAGAAAGCCCCCTGCAGATGATACGCCCGCGAACACCAAGGCTCGCACACGTCTATCC